>LXNJ01001729.1_pt1 | contig 12594 bp, 7 predicted proteins | sample 809081 | NCBI WGS metagenome assembly LXNJ01 (sample SAMN04870510, study PRJNA318959) | sponge metagenome | biome: sponge; feature: marine sponge reef; material: water | host: Petrosia ficiformis | place: Greece: Milos, Mediterranean Sea | collected 2013-05-29 | depth 5-7 m
TTGGGCGAGTAGCTCAGCTGGTTAGAGCGCACGGTTCACATCCGTGAGGTCGGGGGTTCGAGTCCCTCCTCGCCCACTCGACTCGATAAAATCAAGAACCTTCACGCTGACCCTCTTTCTCGACCTGTAGTCAGGCCAACTCTTGGCGCCATGAGACTCCCTAACAAGGAACTGATTTCGTATCGTGATTGTAACTACAATTGCGTTGTACCGTAAAGGGCGACTGAGATTGGGTTGTAGCCACGAGAGGGAAGCGAATGAAGAAGGACATCACTGAGTTGCCGTCAGACGTTCAGAAGCAGATACGGGTGTCAGAGGCTATGCCTAACGACGAGATCGATACTTCGGATGCCTCGTGTTTCTCGACTGGTCCAACGCTAGGCGCGGTGTTTTCTACCGGCCTGTTAAGCAGCAGATTACACTAAGGATTCACGCGGGCATCATAGCCTGGTTCAAGGCCCGTGTTCGAGACGAGCGTGGATATTAGACGGTTATAAATGGAGCGCACAGGCCACATGTCCACAAGGCATCCCTTACAGCCAAATAGCCTGATGGGGGGCAGTGGGAGATGGCAGAGCTCTTGAGCGTAATGGTAGTCAATGCCATTAGCCAGGCGACGTGAGTGTACATGACTGAGGATAGGAACATTTCGGTAGCCGATGTCCAAACTTTGGCGACGCAAGACGGCGTGGTTGCCTTCTTCGCGGCCCTTGGCTATCGCACAGACAGCCGCCAAGCTCAAAGCGTCTCTGCGATGGGAATCACTGCTGCATCCCTGTCGCGGCAGATCAAGCATATGGAACGCATCGCCGTCCAGGACGACGGCGCAGAGCCCTTGGACACGTATTTGGTAGAGCTCACGTCCGTGACCATCGCAGCAACACAGGGATTGGCCAGTGCTCTGAGGAATCGCGCCGGAAACTATTTGCTTGTGCTGACCGACGACTACGAACGCTTAGATTTCGTACTATTGCAGCGTTCTCTGCCCAGGACGCCGACGTCACCAATGGCAGCGCGTCATGTGTCGGTACGGCCTCGGATCCTCACGGTGAACCGCCGCAGTCCCTCCCCGGTCCAGCTTCGGGTGCTTCGCCGCTTCACGAATACCGAGTTGGATTCCGACGCTCAGTATGACAAGCTGCTCTCCGCTTATTCCGTGGCCGAGTGGTCGGAGCCATTCTTCAATAATCGCGCCCTGTTCTCCGACTACTACCTGAACGAGCGCCTGCCCGAGCTCGCCGAATGGAGGGAGCGGCCGGAGGAGGCGTATCGCCGCCTGCGGGAGCTTCTCCCGCAGTTGCGGCAACAGACCAGTAATAAGGGAGATGGCGCATCTGCTCGCCTCCCGGTGAAGTCAGCCCTTGAAGCGTTGGGATTCAAAGCGGTTGGTGCTGGAGGTGGAGACGAACCCGACTATCGGTTGTACGCCCCCGACAACCCGGAGAACCCTGTCACCGTGTGCCTAGCCTACTCATGGAATCGCTACCTGGACGGCAGGGACGAGACCCGCGATGTGCAGACACCCGACGAGAACCCCGGTGCTCGTGTCGTCACCGTCCTAGAGTCTGGCGAAGTGCCGTGGGCCATCGTAACCAACGGCAAGCTGTGGCGTCTCTACTCCGCAAGGACCCACTCCCGGTCTACCAACTACTATGAGATCGACTTGCAAGAGACCCTGGCCATGGCCGACCCCAACGAGGCGTTCCGGTACTTCTGGCTCTTCTTCCGCCAGAGCGCCTTCTCCATCAGGGAAGTCCAGAGAGATGGTCAGACCAGAGAGTCGAGCTTCCTCGACAGGTTGCTAGACGAAAGCGCAAGCTACGCCAAGGCCCTTGGGGAGCGCCTAAAAGATCGAGTGTTCGAGCGTGTGTTCCCACATTTCGCCGCCGGCTTCATCGCGCACATGGAGGGTCAGGTAGGGTTTACAGGCCCCCACCAGGCCTCACTGCTATCGGTCTCAGAGCAGCTAACGCAGAAGCGAGAGCCGGACGAGGACTTTCGCCGCCAGGTATTCAACGGCACTCTGACCCTGCTGTATCGGTTGCTCTTTCTGCTTTATGCGGAGTCGCGGGACCTGCTGCCAGTGAAGGAAGTGCACGGCTACTGGGAGCGGAGTCTCACCAAACTGAAGGAGGACATCGCAGAGAGAGCGGGGCCAATTGGAGATGCTGCTCCTGACCAACTGAACAAAGCGTACTGCGCCTCGGCGGACGCCACAGAACTGTACGACCGCCTTCTGGACCTGTTCGCGGTCATCGACCTAGGCAGCCGCGACCTGAACGTGCCCCTTTACAACGGCGGGCTGTTCTTCACGAAGCCTGACTTAGCCGACCGCACTCAGGAGGCCGAGACCGCCCGGTTCCTAACATCCCACAAGATACCCGACCGCTTTTTGGCGCTGGGATTGGACATGCTGGCTCGAGACCTGGACGACAAGCGCCAGGACCTGGTGTTCATCGACTACAAGTCCCTGGGCGTCCGGCAGTTGGGCTCCATCTACGAGGGGCTTTTGGAGTTTAAGGTACGCATCGCCCAAGAGAAGATGGCGGTGGTCAAGGGCAAGAAGACCGAGGAGGTCATTCCATATCAGGAAGCAGTCAAGTCCAAGAAGAAGGTGCTGACCATAGGACGCGGACGCAACGCGCAGGAACGGACTTACCACGCCGGCGACGTCTATCTGGAGAACGACCGCCGGGAGCGCAAGGCCTCCGGCTCCTACTACACGCCAGACCACATCGTGAAGTACATCGTCGAGAACACTGTGGGGCCGGTGCTGGCGGAGAAGTTCAGCAAGCTGCGCCCCAAGTTCCGGGATGCGCAGCAGGACTACAGGAAGGCGCTAGACAGGGCCGAGGCTCTAAGAAGGCAGGGGATGCAGCCCGACAACCCGGCCAAGGTCGCCAACAACTACGCGGGCCTAGTAGACGACCTGTTCGACCTGAAGGTGCTCGACCCGGCGATGGGGTCGGGCCACTTCCTCGTAGAGGCGGTGGACTTCATCTGCGACCGTATCCTGGGGGAGCGAGAGGGATTCCTGCGCGCCTTCCCATGGAATCCCGTCACGAAGTTCCTTCAGGACACTCGCGATGCGATCATGAGCGAGATGGAGAGGCAGGGAGTCGCCGTCGACACAAGCCGCCTTACCGACATCAACCTCCTGAAACGCCACGTTCTCAAGCGATGTGCCTACGGCGTGGACCTGAACCCGATGGCAGTGGAACTGTCAAAAGTGTCTCTGTGGTTGGACTGCTTTACCATTGGCGCCCCGCTCTCCTTCCTAGACCACCATCTCAAGTGTGGCAACTCTCTCATCGGCACGACGGTGCAGGAGATAGAGTCTGAGCTTGCCAAGCAGACCAAGGGACATGCCGGGACCCTTTTCGGCGGTCCTTTCCAGGGCCTGCTTTCGGCCACCGCATCCATCGAGCAACTGCGTCGCATCCCGGACGCCACGGTAGAGGAGGCCGAGCGCAGCCACAGTCTTTACGCAGAATTCGAGAGCGCCCAAGCACCCTACAAGGCCGCGCTGGACATCTGGGTGAGCCAGCACTTCGGCAACGCGAGGGCCAAAGAGTACCTGACGCTGGCAGGCGGAGATTTGGTGGAGCAGATACGCTCCGGTGGAAGGGGGGAGTCCAAGGGCTACCGGGAGGCAATATCACTAGGGTGCAGTCTCGGAGCCGAGAAGCGATTCTTCCATTGGGACCTGGAGTTCCCGGAGGCATTCGTCGATCTCGCATTCAGCACCTGGAAACGCAAGGACGACCAAGGTTTCGACGCCGTGGTGGGCAATCCGCCTTGGGGCGCTAAATTGACTGATGCGAACCTCGCCTTTGTTCGTCGCTCTTACAAGAGCGTGTATAAGGGCGTTGTAGATAACTTCGCAGTCTTTCTCGAGGCCGCTCATCGACAAACTTGCATCAGTGGCTACTTGAGTCTACTTCTCCCAGATATCTTCCTGCTCAAGAACCACCCCGGAATCCGAAATTACATGCTAAAGAAAAGTCGCATCGATGAAATCGTCCATTGGGGGATGCCGTTTCCAGAAGTCAATCTTGATGTCTGTTCAATCGTATCCCAAAAAGGAAATCCGCCCCAGAACCACCTAGTAAGATGTGTGCCGGAAGTTAATGGCATCCACCTGCCCTTGCCAACACCAAATGAAATTCCTCAAAGTCGATTTCTTGAACAAGCCGACTTCAGAATCAATCTTGTCTTGACTGAGAACCTCTACATGGCTCTAAGGGAAGTGAAAGGACTTGGGCCAAAATTCGCTGACCTATTTACCGTCAGAGAGGGGATCCACTCCGGCAACATTCGCTCAAAGCTATTCCCTCATGAGCGGCCATTGGAGAACGGCCGGCCGTTGATCTTCGGTCGCGATGAGATACGCCCATTCAAGATCTCCTGGTCTGGACGCTGGGTGAACTACGACGAAAATATCATCCGCAAAGACCAAGGTGAATATGCCAATCTTGGTAACCGCTCCTTTCACGAGGCTGTCAAGATACTCGTTCGCCGCACTGGGGATACTGTAGTGGCAGCGTTGGATGTGCAAGGTCACTTTGCCTCAAATAATCTCTTCCTTTGCATCCCTGACACTCTTGGTCAGCAACTCATATGGTATTGTCTGGCCCTCCTTAACAGTGAATTCGCCACCTGGTACTTTCGATCAACCAATCCTCGGACGGGAAAGTTGTTTTCTGAATTGAAGATCAATCACCTGAATGACATTCCTATTGTGTTCGTAGGGGATGTTCGGCACAGTCGCTGGGTAAAGGATGTAAACGAATCTGTTCACGAAATGCTAACTGCCGAAGGCGGGGACATTCTTAGGTACATGGACCAATTTAACAAATGTCTGTGGGACCGCCTGGTTGAAGATGTCCCTGAGATTGCAGCCTATCAAGGAACTGGAGAGTGAAAAGGAAAGGACTTATGGACATACTCCCCACTTGGTCACTTAAGGGTGGTACGGTGAGCACTTCGTTCCGGGATAGCCTGACGCGATTCTTGGAATCAGACAATATCTCTAATCGGGTAAACATTTACCTTTATGAAGTGACACATGCCGGTTGGGACTCGATTTCGCAGTCCCTCAACGTTTGGCTGGCTAAGCGCAAGAGCAGGAAAGTCAGCGTGTACTGTGGACTATCCAACTGGCTTACCGAGCCTTCTGCGCTCAATGAAATGATGAAAGCCATTCCAAGACGAGTATGGGCTGTGAAGCGCGGACATGGCAACTTTCACCCAAAGTCCTACATTTTTCGCGCCCGTAGGAGAGCGTATTGCTATGTCGCATCGAACAATTTGACGCAGGCGGGTATGTCATCAAACTTCGAGATGGGTGCTCGACTGACTGTGAAATACACAGACAACGCCAACTGGAAGGCGTTAGATGAGTGGGAATCGACCGTGAAGTCCGTCTCAACTCGATTGACTAGGGACTTGCTCAAAATATACGAAGAAGAATACGAACAGATGAGACTCCTTCCTCGCGAGCACCCTGGGATTGTGGGGAAATCGAGAGTGAGATTTCCTGAAACGGCAATTTCTGCAGGATTACCCTCAGCAAGGGGTGCGGTTATGGAAGTCATGCCTAGAGAAACCGGGACAGGCGGCAGCCAACTCCAAATCCCCAAACAGGTGGCAGAGTCGCTATTTGAACTGACTCCGGGAGGGCAGCGAATCGTCACTTTGAGAGATGTTGAGACTGGAGAAGTGGCCAATCTAACTCTGACAGACTATGGCAACAACACAAGGCGGCTATCTATTGGCCGACTAACTATGGTCGAAAAGCCCCGTATAATCTGGTTCAAGGAAAAAGACTCGATGTTTGACTTCAAAATCGTTTCTAAGGCAACAGAGCCGTCGGAATACGACAGATTGCTCTCGCTTTGTCCCTTTCAGACCACTTCCAACAGCAAGAGATGGGGTATGTATGAAGATACGACCTTCTAAGCTAGAGAACATGCCCGAGGTAAAGGTCTGTTTAAGGTGCATCAACACGTAGAATTGACCGCCGTTCTCGCCGGTGGGGTAGGCGAAGATCTGAGACTCGGCGACGCGGGCGTAGTCGTGCATGTACACCCAGATGAATCGGCCTACTTCGTGGAGTTCCTCAACCTCGACGGGAGCAGAGCCGTCATGGGCACTGTCCTACCGAATCAGGTACCGCCGGTCACCAGCAAGGACATCACTCAATCCCATCGCGTAGCGAATTCTGCCTGGGCACCATGTACATCCCCTACGTCATAGACAACCACGGCAACCGCATGGCCGACGTTCTATGCGAGATTCTGGCGAAGCACGGCGGCAAGTCGCTTGACATTGCCACCGCCTACTTCAACGTGCAAGGGTTTACTCTGCTTCAGCAAGGCCTGCAAGGGTTGGGTAGCTTCCGCCTTCTCCTGGGCGACGAGCCGCAGGACGGCGAATCGGTGGGCCTCCGGCCCCGGGCAGCCTCGCGCCTGATCCAAGAGTTGAACGCCGCCCCTTTCGACGAGGCTACCCTTCGCCAGGTAGAGAATCTGATTGCCTTCCTGCGCCAAGATATGGTGGGAATTCGTGCTTACCAACAGGGGTTCCTCCACGCCAAGGGCTACATCTTCTATGGAGACCTTCCTGTAGGCGGAGCCGACCGTTTTCAGCCCATCGCAGCCATTGTCGGCTCCAGCAACTTCACCGGCGCCGGACTCACCACCAACCGGGAGCTCAACCTCTCCCACAAGACGGCTCTCACCGAAGAGGAGATGGTCCGCATAGGCCCACCAGCTGTAGACGGACAGAAGGAGATGGAGCTTCGCCGCGAGTTGATGAGCGGCGTGGGCACCCAAGCTATCACCGAACTTGACCGCTGGTATCGGGAGTGTTGGGAGGGGTCGCGGGATTTCAAGGAGGAGTTCATCAATCTCCTGGACGCGTCCAAGTTCGGACAGGTGAAATACACCCCCCACCAGGTGTACATGAAGGCCCTCTTTGAGTACTTCAGGGACGACCTCGAGCCCACCGAGTCTACGTCAGGCAAGTCGGCCGTGGACCTGTCCGAGTTCCAGGAGGATGCTGTCAAGAAGGCCCGTCGTGTCCTTGCCCGCTACGATGGGGTCCTCGTTGGAGACTCGGTGGGGCTAGGGAAGACATGGATCGGGAAGAAGCTTCTCGAGGACTTCGCCTACCACTTGCGGCAGAAGGCACTGGTCATCTGCCCGGCGTCACTCCGCCAGATGTGGACCGACGAGCTGCGGGACGCCACCATCGCCGGAGCCCTTGTGTCCCAAGAGGAACTAGGACACAAGGAGTTTAACACAAGCACGGTCGGTGATGCCGACGTCATCTTGATTGACGAGTCCCACAACTTCCGAAACCGCACCACGCAGCGCTACGAGAACCTTGAGCGCATCATCAGCGCAAACGGAGGCAAGGGGCGAGACGGCAACCGTAAGAAGCTCATTTTACTGACAGCCACGCCTATTAACAATACCATCTTTGACCTCTACAACCAGCTGACCCTGATAACCGGGGGCGACCGGAGCTACTTCTCAGGCGCAGGTATCGGCGACCTGTACCGCTTTTTCCTGAACGCCCGCCGCAACGTAGCCGACCACGAGACAGGGGTCGCGCTCTTCAATCTGTTGGAGGAGGTGGTAATACGGCGCACTAGGGTCTTCGTCCGAAAGACCTACCCTGAGGCCATTATCCGTGGAGAGCGCATCAAGTGGCCTGAGCGGCGTCTCAAGACGGTGCGATACGACTTGGAGTCCACCTATACGGGGATATACGACAAGGTTGTGGAGGCTGTTGAGGGACTGCACCTAGCGCCTTATCGGCTTGAGACCTACAAGAAAGCCGGTGTAGAGCGGGACGAGTTCGAGCAGGGTCGGGAGGAAGCGCTGGCAGGCATTTTCAGGAGCCGCTATCTGAAGCGCTTCGAGTCCAGTGTGGACTCCTTCCGCATCACCGTGCGGCGCGCTCTGGAGTTCACTAAGACATTCGAGAGCTACTTGCTGGACGGCAAACTCCTGGACAGCACCTCCTTCCAGAAAGCGATGCGATACCTCGCCCGAGAAGATGAGGATGACGACAGCGCACCGGCAAGCCGCGCTGTCGAGATGGATGCCAGCGACGAGGCCAAGGAGGCGTTGGAAGCCCTAGACTCGCTGGACACCATGCAATACGATCTTAGTAGGTTACGCGAAGATCTCCAGCATGACGTTGACTGCCTGGCCGAGCTTTGGAGGTTGGTCAGCGGCATCACCTCGGACCAGGACACTAAGCTTCAGACCCTCAAACAGGTGTTGTCGAAGGAACTGAAGGGTCAGAAGGTCATCGTGTTCACCTACTACCGGGACACGGCCCGCTACCTGTATCGGGCGTTGGGCAGCGACCGGGGCGAAGACTTCCGAAAGCAGGCGGGGGAACCGTCGATTCGCCGTTTGGACGGCGGCGCTTCGCCGGCAGAACGCTCTAGACTCATACAGGCTTTTGCGCCCCAGTCCAACAACCGGCCCGACCTAGTGGGCTCCGATACCGAGGTGGACATCCTCATCTCAACTGATGTCCTATCCGAGGGGCAGAATCTCCAGGATTGTGGCGTCCTGGTCAATTACGACTTGCACTGGAACCCCACTCGCATGGTCCAGAGGGCCGGGCGCATCGACCGCATCGGGTCTAGGCACCCGCTGCTGTGGGTGCACAACTTGTTTCCAGAAGAGGGGTTGGAACGACTCCTGGGCCTGGTGGAGAGCCTGAGTCGCAAGATTGCGGATATCGACCGCACCGGATTCCTCGACTCATCGGTGCTGGGCGAGACGGTCCACCCCAGGAATTTTAACACGCTTCGACGCATCATGGACGAGGAAGGGGCAGTGATAGAGGAGCAGGAGCAGTTTGCCGAGCTCGCCAGCAACGAGTTCCTGATTCAGCAGTTGCGTGGCCTGTTGGACACAGGGGCGCGGGAGATGCTCGAAGAGCTGCCGGACGGCATCCATTCCGGCCTGGCGAGACACGGCGAGAAAGGAATGTTCTTCTACTTCACTGCGCCCAGTGAGAGAAACGAGGGACGGCGACACTTCTGGCGTTACTATGACATCGACAGGGACCGTGTAGTCGACAACAGGTTCCTAATCGCCAATCTCATCGCCTGTTCGCCGGACACTCCTCGTGTGGTGGGCGACTGTGATGTCTTCGCCATTCTGGACAGGGTGATCGACGACATACTGGAATCTGTTCGTGAGCAGCAAGCAGTAGAGGCTGCCCCGCGAATCCTTGACCCCCTACAACAGACGGCCATAACGTTGCTACGAGGGTACCTTAACAGCCCATTCGTCAAGCGAGCCGAGGTCAGAGAGGCGATGCAACGATTAAGGCTCCCGATGACCCACACTGCTATCCGTGACTTGCGACGAGTTTATGAGACTGTCCTGCGGGACCAGGATATCGGCCCAGTTATTCGCCACATAATCTCCATGGATGCTGCTAAGCCCGAAAGTGAGTCACCCGGTTCAGGCACGCAACCTCCGCTCACGCGTGACGAACTACACCTGGTCTGCTTCGACTACATTTGGAGTTGATGTAGATTCTTCCTAGGCAGCCCAGGAGCCTCACCACCGCTTCCAACTCGCCGTCCATAACTTACTAAGCTTTTCTTGATTGAGCTCAGCCGAGCCTCCAAGTTTTCGCCCTACCAGAGGGATGGCTTCCGCACAATTGCTGCAAGGCATTACATACAACGCATTTTCCTGGCGACAATGGGTAGTTGAGCACATTCCGACTCCAGCAGATGTACAGATGCGAGGCACCATGGAGTGGGGATTCAAACATGGCCTTCTACGAACGACAGCCGTTCGATGCTTCCAGCCGGGCACCGTTCGTCAACTCGACGGAGCTGGCGGGACATTGTCGCCAGGGTGACCCACGGCACAGCCCTCCTGTCATCGAGTCGGAGAAACCATCTGAAGGTCAACACCATCGGCGAAGCCGCCCGAATCATCGGCTTTGCGACCCCCTCGGACTTAGTGTGGGTCCACCCCGCATCCAGAGAGTGGCACGCTGCTCATCCGCGGGACGGACGCCGTGGCCAGCATCTACCGTCTCGCCTCGCTGCCTCCCGGCATCGACGGGCTAGGTCCCGGTTGGAGTTCCACCTCAAGGGGCGCTTCGACGCCACCATCACCATTGACGACGGCCGCAGCTTCGCGGTGAGGATCCAAGGCCTGGCGCTGCAGCGCCGGTCTCTCTACGACCGGAATTGGGCATTAGCGGAGTGGGACTGCAGCCATCGTCCCGGAACCGTTCTGATCTTAGCGCTCAACTTGTAGGAGGAGAGGCTGGCGACGAGGTTCTGCGAGGACAGCAACATCCACGACTGCTAAGTTGCCGTGGAATCCAGCGAGTCCATCGAAAGACGCGACCTTCGCCCCTTGTGCTGCACCTCGCGGGTGATCGGCAGCGGCATATTCTTGCTGAAAAGCGTGATCTCCCTCAGCAGCCCCGGCAGAGGGCTTCGCCCACAGTCGCCGGAGCGCAAGCGGGTGTCCCTGCCCCGTCCAGACCGTATGGTTCAGGCTGCACTGGCATGCGGCATCAGTCCTTCTGAGAAGCGAACGCTGGACCTCATCGCCGACCACCCGATGATTCACACGAGAACCTTGCCCTCTGTCTGGGTGTATGGGAGTGGCACGTCAGCCAGTTTATGCATAGCCTCGTGAACACCTGGAGCCTCGTCGAGCATCTAGGCCAACCGGGAGACACCCGCCACACCCTGTCCGCCGTGGTGGCACCTGTGGACCGGCGGCAGCCAAGAGCCGTTCTACTTCGAGCAAGAGGTGCGAGCCCGTTACCCAAGTGGAGGCCTCGCCCGTCCGCGTCGATAAGAGAGAGACTACTGGTCGCCCGAGCATAAGGACGACCAGCCGCCGTTCGCCACCACGCTGTTCGTCGCATACAACGAGGAAGTCGAGAACACCTACGTGAGGAGCGCCACCCGCATGGGCCGGATGTCCCTGCCTAACCTCGTGCCGTGCATTCCAGTCCTTTCATGCACGGGGACTGTCGGAAAGTCATTACGTCCAATGCCGCTTGTGGAGTCCCTGAGGCTGCCATTGTCTGGGCTGAAGGCCCACCAGTGGGACAGTTTCTACCACCGGATGCATCGTAGTCCTGTAAGGGGAATAGATAGCTTCGATACGCCGCTACCCTCCTTCCGGGCTGTCTGGGGGGTATAGAACGGTACCTATTGGCCTGTCCACGGGTCTTGGAAGGTCGAAAACCGGCCCCTTTGATCCTGATTTGCTTGCAAAATGGGCTGACGGACCCTCTGACCGGTCAGCACTTGAAAGTGCAAGTGAGTGGGAATCCGTGCTAAACTAACTTGCCCTTTCGCGACGACCGAATTGCACTCTTGCAACACTTGTCGTGTCATCCGTCAGCGACGAAACTGCTATGTATGCACCTGTCCGGCGGGTCCAGAGAGTCGATGCGGGCTGGATTTGGCCGGTCGGCGCCGTCAGCCGCCCCGTTTGGCCCATCGGATCTGGCTTGAATCGATCTGGGAGTGGGCGACGTGAATCTGGAGCGCGGGTAGAAGCGAAAATCCGGGGCCAACTCAGCTTCAGGAACATACTGTCGTCGGGGTGCGTCGGACAGTTCTCGTGAACACTTTGAGTAAAGGGCTGGTTCCAACCAATATTGGCCAAAATTGCAGAAGCGGGCCACCTCTGTAGAGGTTGGAAAGGAGTGACTGACGGGCTTCGAGGGCCGTAAGCGACCGAACCGACCTCAGGAGGGCCGTTGAGTAGCTGGGCGAGCGGGAACGACAGCGCAAAACTGCTGGCCTCCTGGGCGTGAACCGGAATACGGTGGCGCTGGCCCTGCGCCGGGACCGGTTGACGGGCAGGATGAATCTGGCCGTACAGGGCTCATGGCCAAAATGAACGACCCGGAGTTGGAGAGGACGAAGATGCTGGACAGGATGGAGGCGAGGTTACAAGTGGCGCTTGAAGTGGCGCACGGGCTGGCGGCGCCGGTGAAGTGGCTGACACCGAGGAGATCGCGCGGTACGTGTCGGACTTCCGGGACTTCCTGAAGGGCGGGAAGGTCTCCGAGCGGAAGGCGCTCTTTCGTAATTTCGATGAGGGCATTAGGGTGGAGGTAGACGAGGCGACGCTGACGTACACAGTCCCCATGTCGAGCGACAGGGCGATGTCGGAATCGGCCTCTGGTCTTGGTTTTGTCAAGTCCGGCCCACCACAGCAGAGATGGATTCTGTCCTCTCCATTCCTCCAAGCCGTAGGTTCCTCTGGACGATGAGGCAGACGCCTCTCAATTGGTATGCGTTCAGGGTATTGGTCTGTCCCCATAGCATCTCTTGCCAGCTCACTCTCAGCAACTGAAGACGCGACGAATAATTTCTGTTTCTTCCTTCTTCCGCGCTCAAATGACATCTCTAAAGAAAACGGTTTACGAAATTATCGAAGAGGCGGCGCCCGGCCACCGAGCCAGCGAGATCTTCGATGTCTTCCTGATCACGCTGATAGCCCTCAATGTCGTCGCTCTAATTGTGGGGACTGTGGAGGAGACTTACCAGATAGCTCCGCG
>LXNJ01001730.1_pt1 | contig 12593 bp, 9 predicted proteins | sample 809081 | NCBI WGS metagenome assembly LXNJ01 (sample SAMN04870510, study PRJNA318959) | sponge metagenome | biome: sponge; feature: marine sponge reef; material: water | host: Petrosia ficiformis | place: Greece: Milos, Mediterranean Sea | collected 2013-05-29 | depth 5-7 m
GACATGTAACGTTGCCGTCGATCCATTGAAAGTGACGGCGATCCTCCAGTCGAACCGCAGTCAAGCCGCGTCCCCATACACATCCTGTGTCAGTTGCGACGACGCGATCAGTTGGTACTTCACCATCAAGTGCCGCCCAATGCCCGAATACGACTGTTTCAGGTCGGTGACATTCATGTTCAAACCACCCCTTGAATCCGGATGGTGCAGTGTCGAGTGTGGTCTTGTGGGCGAATTCGAGCTGTCCATCACCGCTGATGAAGCGCATGCGAGTCAGGTAATTCGTGATGATGCGTAAGCGATCGATACCATCGAGTGACGCGTCCCATGTGTCCGGGTACTTGCCATACATCTGCTCGAAGAATTGGGCGTAAGCTGTTCCTCGAATGGTGTTCTCGACTTCTCGAGCGAATTTCATCGCCTGACTCACAGTCCAGATATGTGGTATCCCAGCATGGACTAACACCCATTCAGCGAGATGGTGTATTAGTGGTTGCGCGCGTAACCAGTGTGAGAGCTCCTCACAACGAGGTGAACTCAAGACATCGTCAAACGTGTCACTGCTTTGTGGTGACTTACCGCCAAAAACGATGGCTAACAGGTGGAGGTCGTGATTACCCAAAACAACGGTAGCTTGAGGACCCAGTTGTTTCACGTATTCAAGTGTTTCAATGTTCTGCGGTCCCCGATTTACCAGATCACCGACAAACCAAAGACGATCCGTGACGGGATCAAACGGTAGTGCGGAAATCAACTCACGCAGGGGTTCATAACACCCTTGTACGTCGCCGATCGCATATGTCGCGCTCATTTCTGGTTGATGTGGTTCGAGATTGCTACGTAATCCGCAACACTCGCGTGATCAGCGCGCATAGTGGAATCCAACCCCAACGCTTGCCATGCGATCTGAAAGCTGGATAGACTGTTAGCAAGGGTCTTCCGACGCTGCGAAAAAGCTGCTTTGACCACGTCTTCGTACGTATGAATGTTGATCGCTAAGTTATCCGGAGTGATTGGAGTAAAGCGCACAAACATCGACTCGACTTTAGGAACGGGACGAAACGAATTAGCGGGCACGTCAAACAGAGGTTCGATTAAACAACGGTATTGCGCCATCACCGATAGTCGTCCCCATGCTTTCTCACCCGGTGATGCGGCGAGTCGTAGTGCAACTTCCCTTTGCAGCATGAAGTGCATATCGACGATTCGAGGCTCATTGAACAATCGAATGAGAAGCGGGGTTGAAATGTTGTAGGGCAGGTTACCTACCACCCGATGTTCAGCGAAGGTCTCGAGCGGAACGTCAAGAACGTCGATAGAACGCAAATCGGTATCCGGAAAGCGCTTTCGCAACAGCGCCGCGAGATCCCGGTCGAGTTCAATTAAGGTTAGATTTGTCGTCGCCTTCGATAGCTTGTCTGTCAGAACACCACGACCTGGGCCGATTTCGATGACGCGATCGTCTTGCTGAACCGATACGGCGTCGTGAATACGCGAAATGACGCCTTGATCAGCTAGAAAATGCTGTCCGAAGCGCTTTCTTGCTCTGATGGTGCTGTTCCCGCCAAAATCTGGACGAATGCTTCATCGCGTACTTCCTTGATCCAACCTTGGAGTAATTCGTCAAATCGACGTTCATAGATTGCGCGCAACGCGAGGTCGTTTAACGCGTCCTCGCTGAGATCCTCAACACGGCGATCTTGCACTTCAAGGATGTGCCAACCGTAATCGGTTTGAAACGGTTCAGTCACGACTCCAATCTCTGCCTCAGCCATCGCGGCTTGGAATTCTGGTACGAAATTCTCACCGTTATTCCATCCCAAATCGCCTCCAGCCAACGCTGATGAAGGATCGTCCGAATACTCCTCGGCTAATACGGCGAAGCTTTCGCCATCGTCCATTCGTTGCTTCAACTCGTGAATGAGGTCAGCTGTTTCCTCTTCGGAACGAATTGCTGACGGAGAAACGAGGATATGGCGGATTAAAGAGCTCTCACCAGTCGTCGTGGATGCACCTCGTTTTTCCAGTAACTGAACGATGTGGATACCTAGCGAGTTCTGAATAGGTTCCGCTACCTCGCCTACCTCCATCTCAAGTATCTGATCGCTAAAAAGGCTAGGGATCTGCGATGCCTTGCGCCACCCGAGATCGCCACCCTCTAAGGCTGTGTTCGAGGCAGAGTAATTCACCGCAAGTCCCGAAAGTGGCGTGCCGCCGCGTAGCTCGTTAACCAAGAATTCTGCGGCGTCTTTCGCACGCGTCTCCGCCCCCGGCCCGGCGTTGTCATCGATCGCGAGCAGAATGTGGCCGATACGATATTCCTCTGACGCAAGCTCCTGAAAGTAAGGTGATTTTCGAAAGTCTTCGATGTCCCGCTGCGATACGTACAGACGACGATTAACCATGATTTGTTGAATACGTGAGAGCGTCATTTGTCGTCTTATTTCGGCGAGGAACATTTCGTATGTCACGCCTTCCGATTGAAGGGCTTCTTGCAACTGCTCAACCGTCATGTTCTGTTCCGCTGCGTAGTTACGCGCGGTTTCATTGACTTCCTCGTCATCGATCACGATGCCGCGGAGTTCTGCCTCCTGCAATTGGATGGACTCGACAATGAGTCTTTCCAGTATCTGACTGAGAATCGCGCTCTGATCAGGAATCTGCCGTAACTGAGTAGGAGTTAGTTGAGCTCGGAAGCTCTCGTAGCGTTCGTTGAGTTCAGATAGCAGGACTACGTCGTCATTGACGACAGCAGCGATGCTGTCGAGTCTTTCGACTTCAGCCAGTACAGAGGCAGTGGTCAGCGCCAAACAGACAGAGAGCCATCGAGTACAGCGACTTCGAAGCGTCAATTTCATATTGGTGGTCCGGTGGAGGAACGGATAGCTTAGCGAAAACCGAAGTTTTTGCGATCGATTAACGATTCTATGCGGTTGCGACCAATCGTGCCGAGACCAAGAAGATCAAAACGCAACATCACCCTATTTTCAAGTTCGACTTGATACCGGTCTTCAGCGAAGTCCCAATCATTCGCGCGCTGGACGAACAATGAAGCTCGGTAGCAACAACCATTAAAGGTGATGCCTAGATGTGTATCCGTGACACGATCATTTTCAATGTCGAACCCGTATGCGCCAATTGCTTCCCAACGCGCATTTATGGGCCAACGAAAACCAATCTCTGTCTGCTGGACCCCGTCGCGTTCTCGTTTACCAATCGATGCGTACAGCGATTTCGATAAGGATGGTTCATAGACAAGCAATGTAGCGAATTCGTTCGATTCGGAGTTATGACGATTCTGGTATTGCCGATGCTCAAGGGCAAATCCGTTTTCATTCTGAATACTTACAGACGCACCCCATCCGCGGCTTTGAGACGACTCGCCATCGAAACCTTCGATATGTGTCATATGCGCGATTCCAGCCCTTACGATGTTTTGGGAGTGTGTGCGTGGCTGAGCGTGAAATCGAAAGCCCACGGCGATTCGATGTTCACCTGGAATATGGTCGAGACCGCTAGTTCTGCTTTCGTCAAACAATTGCGGCGTGTACCACGTTGAACGTGGATGATCGAAGGGGGTTTCTAGCGGCGAGTCGGAGAATGAACGGTCAATATAGTGCAGCCGAGGCTCAACGGTGTAAAGTTTTTCGGCAACTTGCTTGTCGAAGAACAATCCAGCGCTTAGTTTCAGGCTATCACTGTATCTTGTGTGCGTTGTGGACTCATCTGAAGCATCAATTGAGAATCGCGTCATAGATTTTGACACGCCTAACTTCAACTCACCCCAAGCACGTGAGAAATCCGCCTGGATCGCTTGCTCTAGGTGGCCACGGTGCGAACGAAGCTGAAAGTCTCGGTAACTGGCACCATTTACATACGAAGTTGCACTAATAGCTGCCCACCGAGGCTGCCAGCGTACGCTAAATTCTGGGTAGCGCTCACCCAGCAAGCGATCCTCGGAAGTCGAGTTGATTCGTTGCGAGATTAACCCAACGTCCCAATCACGCGAGTTGTAGCGTAGCGCAGCTGTGTTGTTGGTGGAGAAACTGGGTTGCGTTAAAGAATCAAACTCGAAATCGTGTTGATATGCAAAGTCGCTTGGTTGCGTGAAGTCGATTAGGGATTCCAAGCCACCCCATGAGTCGCTGTAATTAACCTTGACACGCCAACGTGACGGATCAATGAGTTCCTTTCGAACTAGGTCGAGATTCCTGTCACTCGGGACCCAATCGAGCGTCGAGCTGATTCCAAACAAGCTCATACGTGCGCCAATCTGGACACCGTTTTTTGCTAGATAGCGAGGTGAGAGTTCGTACTCGCCTGATGGACCGAAAAAACGAATTGGCTGTTCAATGATTACGCCGTTATCCGAGCGATAGCTGAAGCGAGTTGTCGCGAATCCGTTACGATCTGATTGAGGTCGGAACGTAAAGTAAGGTATATAGAAGATCGGCAATCTACCAATGTAGAAGCCGATTCCCGTCACACTGACCCGCGTTGTTTCTCGGTTAATCCCGATTCGTTTGATCCGGAAACCCCAACGCTCGGCGCGGGGATCACAGCCGCTAAGGCGCAAGCCAGTTGCTTCAACTCTGTTGTCATCCCCTACTAGTGATTGAAGCGAACCTTGAAGTGGGAAATCGAATATGACAAACGAGAGATCTCCTAAACGTGCTGATTGGTTGTCAGATTCCAAGTCAAATGTCGCTTCATCAATTGCCATCGCTCCCCGTTCGTGATACAGCGACAAGCCGTGTTCAAATTCCAAAGGACCTTCGTTGAGCCACTCCAATTCTTGAGCGGTCAGGAGTAAGTCAGCACTTTGTACTTTGACTTTACCGGTAAAGTGTCGGCCACGATCGGTTTCTCGGAATTGATTGCTACGGACGACGGACTTCGCGTTACGATCGGCTTTTGGCACAAATCTCGGGGCTGGCAGCGCGGTAAACGCAGTCGGACAGACATCATGAGCGGTCGACGAAGGCCAATAATCTGCCGTAAAATCCGACGCGGTCGCGCTGTAGCTCAGGCCAATGCATGTGCACAGAATTGCGCCCATCATCCACCGATGTTGTGCGACCTCGCATCGGAGACCCCGCGCCATGTCTAACGATCCCCCTCCTGTTATGCGCGCTTGGCTTGTGAGGACGTTAGGAACAGATCGCTTTGAGCTGCATCCTTTAGTACCTGAGGCGAGCACGCGACGCTTCTACAGGCTTGAGTCCAGTCAGGGAAGATCGCGAATGGCCATACATGCGCCGCCCGAGACCGAAAACAACGAGCAATTCTTCGAATTGGCGCGAGTATTCCGACGACATCAAGTTCCGGTTCCTCGGATTTACGCCTACGATGCGGAACATGGCTTCTTTCTTGTTGACGATTTCGGCTCGGTTGAATTTTTGGCGGTCTATGAGAATCCAAGTCAACGTCGTCACGCAATCGGTCTCGCGCTTGACGCGTTAGTAGCCATTCAGCGTACCGAGGATGTGCATGTGCCACCCTACACCCGCCAGCGGCTGCGTGATGAATTAGGTATTTTCGAGGAATGGTGTTGTGACAAGATGCTCGGACAGAGCGCTAAACCAATAGACATCGTAGCCGATTCTCTTACAACGGAGATAGACCGTCAACCCAAGGTCACGGTTCACCGGGACTATCACGGCCGAAATCTCCTCCTTCACGGAGATCGACTTGGCATTGTAGATTTTCAGGACGCACTTGTTGGTTCTAGCGTATACGACCTCGCTTCATTGCTGTATGACTGTTATTTTGAACACAGTGACGAAGATGTCGCTACATACATAGATCAATTCCGCGACCTAGCGTTCAATTCGACTCTTCCCTGTATTAAACCGAGAGCGGCATACGTCCGCGCGTTGGAATTGACGGCAGTTCAACGCATGTTGAAAGCCGTAGGTATTTTCTGTCGACTCTGGTTTAAGCAGCGTAAAAGCACGCATTTACCTCACGTGCTACCGGTCCTAACTCGGGTGATTTCGCTTGCGGATCGAAATGAGCTATCGGAACTGGCTTCGTGGCTTCATTCGGATATTAAGCCGAATTTCAAGAAGTCAGTTCAGAAGTTGATATAGTGAAAGCGATGATTCTGGCGGCGGGAAAAGGAACGCGACTAGCGCCGCTCACCGAAAAAATCCCTAAACCGATGATCCCAATATCGAGCGAGCCGCTGATCGTACACCAGATCCGGTGGCTAAAACGAGCGGGTATCGTTGATATCGTAGTGAATCTACATCATTTAGGTGATCAGATACGCACATACGTTGGCACTGGCCGACCGTACGGAGTAAACATAACGTATAGCGTTGAGGAGGATCTTCTCGAAACAGGTGGCGGGATCGTGAAGGCGCTACCTCAGTTAGGTTCGGACGAATTTGTGCTGTTGAATGGAGATGTTTGGACAGGCTACCGATTTGAGCGAACCGTTGTAGACGAGGCTGCGACAATGCATTTGATACTCGTTCCAAAACCTGACCATCGCGAATATGGCGACGTGGATCTCAACGGCAATAAAGTGCTTCGCCGTGCCAATTCGGCGTCAAATCCCTGGGTATACAGTGGCATGGCTTTCTTGAAACCTGAGATATTCGAAGGCGAAACGATCCGACCATTCTCGATTCGAGAGATCCTGTTCCGCGAGATTGCGGCGGAAAGAGTGACGGGGGAGGTTTACGAGGGCGTTTGGTATGACATTGGCACGCATGACCAACTGAAGCGCGTAAGGCGCCTGATGTTGTAGCCGTTTGCCTAAGATTCGCGCCGTGAATCCCAAGATTGCGCCATCAATTCTGGCGGCTGATTTTGCGTGCCTGGGCGACGAGGTGGAAGCTGTTCTCGCTGGTGGCGCGGATTTGATCCATTTCGATGTCATGGATAACCACTTCGTGCCTAATCTAACAGTTGGTCCGACCGTGCTGGCAGCGCTTCGAAAGCGTTTTCCCGATGTCCCGTTTGATGTGCATCTCATGGTTGATCCAGTTGAGCGGCTGGTCGATGAATTTATTGAAGTTGGTGCTTCGATGATTTCGATACATCCCGAAGCGTGTCGAGACTTGGGTGACGTACTTAAGCGAATCAAAAACACCGGTGTGAAAGCAGGCGTTGTGTTAAATCCCGAGACGTCAGAAGCGGTGTTGGAAACCTGTTGGAACGATTTGGACCACGTCTTGATCATGTCAGTCAAACCTGGTTTCGGCGGGCAATCGTTCATGCCCGAAGTCCTTCCTAAATTAAGCCGCGTATGCGATGCGATTAAGCAGGACGGGCGCGATATCCACATTGAAATCGATGGGGGCATAAGCAGCTCGACAATTGGAGTCGCGGCAAAAGCCGGAGCGGAGATATTTGTTGCAGGTTCGGCGATATTCAATACAGATGACTACGCCAACGCGATTACCGAGCTACGTGAACACGCGGCATGAACACCACCAAGGTACCTGCGTACGACGCGTATCTCTTTGACTTGGACGGCACGCTCATTGACACAGCACCCGATCTAATGCACGCGCTCAACGAGACGTTGGTTCATGCGGGTTACGGGAAAGTTGGGATTGAATTGACGCGGCTATGGGTCGGGCATGGCGCAAAAGTCATGATCGCACAAGCTGTAAAACACCAAGGCGAGGACGAGTTAAACGCGGCTCAACTAGATGGATTTTTCGCTTATTTTCTAGAGCGTTACAGTGAACACATTGCGGACGAGAGCCTTCCTTATCTAGGCGTTGTTGAATCACTCGAAGTATTAGCCGGACGCACCCACAAATTAGGCGTTGTGACCAATAAGATGCAAGGCCTATCGACGCAACTCCTCCGAGAACTTGATCTTTACAGGTTCTTCAATATCGTGGTGGGTGGTGATACGCTTCAAGTGCGGAAACCGGAACCACAACCGATTCTGTACGCGTGTAATGAATTGGTGTCAATCCCGGCGGATACGTTATTTGTCGGGGACTCAAGTACTGACGTAAATGCAGCTCGAGCCGCCGGGTGCCCTGTGATTTGTATGCGGGATGGATACAACCACAATACCCCAGCTACCGAACTGGGTGCCGATCACGTCATAGATTCATTTTGCCAGTTGCTATGAAATACGCACGCCCACGCCCTCGTTGGCGCCGAACATTCTGATCTTTTAACCAGCAACTGCCGACCGACTTGGTCGATCTCAGATAACTCGAGAAACTTATGAATCAGAGTGAATTCCAATCACTTGTTGAGCAGGGATACAACCGAATCCCTCTCACATCAACAGTCTTCGGTGACATGGACACGCCATTGTCTGTTTACCGTAAATTGGCGGATCAACCTTTTAGTTACTTGTTCGAATCTGCTGCAAGCAGTGGCGATCGGTGGTCCCGATATTCGATTATCGGGTTACCTGCGTCTCGCGTTCTGCGCGTTGTCGACCGTTCCATCACCCATGAAGTGGATGGAGACATAGTTGAACGCGTTGAGTGTGATGATCCGTTGGCCTATATCGACGAATACCAGCGGCAATTTCGGGTTCCCGATATTGTGGGGATGCCAAGGTTTTTTGGCGGTCTAGTGGGGTATTTCGGCTATGACACGATCCGGTATATCGAGAAGAGACTGCGGCACTCAGCGCCGCCTGACGATGTGAACACGCCTGACATCTTGCTGATGGTATCTGATGAGGTTGTCGTGTTCGACAACCTCACAAGTCATCTCACGATTGTGGTCATGGTCGACCCGGGTGATCCGAAAGCATGGGAATACGGACATCAACGATTGGACGCTATCTCGCGCGGGATGGCAGCGTCCGTACCGGTTGTCCCACGAACCTCCGAAGACGGACCAATCCCGGAAGAAGCGTTTGTATCGGGTTTCGGACGTGTAGCGTACATGAATGCGGTCGAGCGAACACGCGAGTACATTCGAGCCGGCGATGTCATGCAAGTCGTGCTCGCGCAACGTATGGCGATTCCTTTTGAGGTCCCACCGATTCAGCTATACCGAGCGTTGCGTAGTCTGAATCCGTCCCCATACATGTACTTCATGCGACTTGATGACTTCCATATCGTTGGCTCCTCACCCGAGATATTGGCGCAGGTTGAACACGGCAAGGTTGTCAATCGACCGCTGGCGGGTACTCGCCGACGTGGCAGGGATGAAGAAGAAGACCATGCGATGGCACAGGAGCTTCTAGATGACCCAAAGGAGATTGCGGAGCATCTTATGCTCGTTGATTTAGGTCGCAACGACCTTGGCCGGGTGTGCAAGGTAGGCACGATACGTGTGACGGAACAGTTCAAGATAGAGCGCTACGCACATGTATTTCATATCGCGTCTCATGTTGAAGGTGAATTGGCGCCAGGAAAATCAGGTATCGATGTGCTTCGCGCAACTCTACCCGTCGGCACGCTGAGTGGTGCGCCGAAGATACGCGCTTTGGAGATCATCGATGAACTAGAACCTGTAAAACGTGGTGTTTATGGCGGCGCGGTAGGTTACCTGGCTTGGAACGGCAATCTGGACATGGCGATTGCGATACGAACTGGTGTGATCAAGGATGATCGACTATATATCGAAACAGGCGCTGGAATCGTCGCAGATTCGAACCCAGAACTTGAATGGAAAGAATGCATGAATAAGGCAAGGTCCCTGTTCCAAGCTGCGAGTTTGGCTCAGCAAGGTATTCGATGAAAACTCAGATCGTCCGTCTGGCGAAGCAAATCGCTGAGTCTTCGTGGTTCTTGAACGGCATAACCACTGTGATTCTGGTCAACGGTGTGGTTATTGGACTCGAGACTGTTGATACGATCAACGAAGCATTTGGATTTTGGTTCCACCTATTCAATCAGGTCGCGGTCGGAATCTTCGTGGTAGAGGCGATCATCAAGATCGTTGCCCACCATCCCCGTATGCACAAGTACTTCAGCGACGGATGGAACGTATTCGATTTCACAGTGGTGGTTCTGTGCTTAATTCCAGGCTCAGGTTACATACCGATGTTGGCTCGAGTATTGCGATTGCTACGGGTGCTATCGGTGATCCCATCGCTCAGGGTCTTGGTCACGGTATTGGTGCGGTCGTTACCAGGGATGCTCAATATTGTTGCTCTGACAGTGGTCATCTTTTACGTTTATGGTGTTGCGGGTCATTACTTATTTGCTGAGGTTGACCCAACACACTGGCGTTCATTGGGCATATCGTTACTTTCATTGTTCCGTATCGTCACACTCGAGGACTGGACCGACATCATGTACGCTGCGATGACAGCCCATTGGTGGGCGTGGATGTACTTCGTGTCCCTAGTTCTAGTCGGGACATTTGTCGTGTTTAACTTGATCATCGCCGTGGTTATCTCCAATCATGATCGTGCGATGCAAGACGACTTGCATGAAAAGTACGAGAAACTACGAGAAAACTTGGGTGAACAATCGAGATCGGAAGCGCTGCTCATGGAAATCCACGAAATCCGGGAAGCATTGAATCGATTAGAGACTCAAGTCGGTGTTGAAAACTCAAGTCGTTGACGGATCGAGGTTAATCGTGCGGGAACCTCGTAGAACGAGAGCACAAGCGATGAAGCGAAGTATTACCGGCTCTGTTTTGGTCTTGTTGAGCTTCTGTGTCGCGGCGGAACTCCCGTTAGAAAGCAATGCGACGCTTGAGCTATCGACATCGACGGTCACATGGCTCTCGTTTGATCTTTCGCCGGACGGTCAGACATTCGTCCTTGAGGTTTTGGGCGAGCTCTACACGTTGCCGATTGAGGGTGGCATCGCAGAACCGTTGTCAACGGGTCTGGCGTTCGACTCGCAGCCTGTCTATTCACCCGATGGCGAACACATCGCTTTCGTTTCAGACAGGTCTGGTCACGAGAACCTATGGGTCATGCGTGCCGATGGTACCGCCGCGCGAGAGTTATCGGATACGGCTGAAGACTCTGAACTGATGTCCCCTTCTTGGGCACCGGACGGATCTCATGTGATCGTTTCTGTTGGAGGTTGGAGAACTCGGGTTTACCGTGTATGGGCATACCATTTGGCTGGTGGTAAAGGGGTGCGCTTGGCTCCCCGAAGATCGGGTGCTGCAACAGAGTCGCATAACTATGTAGGTGCGATCTACAGTGCGGATGGTCGATATCTATATCACGCTTTCAAAGAAGGTGGTTTCGGCTACAACCAGCAATTACCCCTTTGGCAGGTTCGTCGGCTTGAACTCTCGACCAATGAGCACGTTGAGCTGACGGCCGCTGTGGGTAGCGCTTTCCGACCTGTTTTATCGCCCAGCGGGACCAAGCTTGTATACGGGACTCGCTTCGACACGCAGACAGGATTGCGAATTCGTGACTTGCGATCAGGCCGTGATGACTGGCTTGCATATCCGGTACAACGAGACGAACAGGAGTCTCGCTACACGCGCGACCTCTTGCCAAAACCCGTGTTTTCGCCTGAAGGAGACGTGGTCTACTACACGACGAATGGCCAACTTCACGGGGTGAGGCTTGAGACCCGTGAAACGTTCAACGTACCGTTTGAAATTCCTTTGAAGCTTGATCGAATCGAGCGTCTCGAATTTCCGTTCCGGATTGGATTGGGTCCTGTAAAAGCCCAACTCGTGCGCGGTATAGAACCTTCGCCGGACGGTTCGAAAGTCGCATTTTCCGCTCTTGCTCAGATCTATGTGTTCGAGTTTGAAACAGGGGAACTTATCGAGCTGACTCCTCCTTCGATGTTCGCCGCGCACCCCACATGGGCACCGAACGGTCGCCAGTTAGCGTTTGTAGATTGGTCGCAGGATGGCGGTCATATCTGGCGGATTCGACCTCGATCGAGTGCGAAGCCAGTGCAGGTATCGAAAACGCCGGGGTTTTACTTCGACCCGCTGTGGTTAAGGGACGGTAAGTCGGTTCTTGCACTTCGCGCGTCAGCATTTGAACGCACCACTAGGGCGTCTGATTTCGGTCAAGGCGTCGGCACGGACTTGGTGCAGGTACAGCTGCAGGACGGTGAGCTTTCGTTAATCGCACATGCTCCCCATTTTTACGACCCTCACTACGGTCCAGAAGCCGATCGTGTGTATGTGTACGAATGGCCTGGCATGTTTTCAAGAGGCGATGCCGGCCTCTATTCCATGAGGCTCGACGGCACGGATCGTCGAAAGCATCTTGATGTTTCTGGACCCGGCATCTACAACTCTAGAGAAGGTCTCCCGGCGTTTCGAATTCGCATTAGCCCTGATGGTCGCCATGCACTGGTGAAACAAGCGAATCAGCTATACGTCATGAAGTTATTCGGTACGAGGGCAGCTCCTGTTAAGACAAGAGTCACCAGCTGTTCGCTTCCCTGTGAACGATTGACCGATGTTGGCGTCGACGATTTTGCGTGGAATTCCACGGGTACCCATGCGATTTGGTCTGTTGGACATTCAATATCTCGAAGATCAATTGAGTCAGTTTTCATAGAGGACGCGGAAGATGACCAGAGTGAGAACGAGGACAACGAAGACGAGCAAGAGCCTCTAGCTGAGGAGCATGAGGCGGTCTCGGTTCAACGCGTGGAGGTCTATGCGCCACGCATCGAGCCCTCAAGGTCGGTGGTATTGCGTAA
>LXNJ01001731.1_pt1 | contig 12590 bp, 11 predicted proteins | sample 809081 | NCBI WGS metagenome assembly LXNJ01 (sample SAMN04870510, study PRJNA318959) | sponge metagenome | biome: sponge; feature: marine sponge reef; material: water | host: Petrosia ficiformis | place: Greece: Milos, Mediterranean Sea | collected 2013-05-29 | depth 5-7 m
GAGAAATTTACGTTAAAAGGGGGAGAACTGCCCACGCCCAAGCCGCCGCACGCCGGCGAATCCGCCGAGAGGAAACATTGATGGCCGAATACCCCGTGGAGCCCGTGTCCCACACAGAGCCGGCGACCAGCAAGAAGACCTACATCAGCGCCCAGTCACTGCTCGAGGACTCGTTCCGGCTGGGCATGCAGATCCTCGAAAGCGGCTTCCGTCCGAGCTTCATCGTGGGCATCTGGCGGGGCGGAACTCCGGTGGGTATCGCGGTGCAGGAATTGCTGGACTACTTCGAGATCGAGACCGACCACATCGCCATCCGCACCTCCTTCTACAAGGGCATCGACCGGACCGACTCCCGCATCCGTGTCCACGGCATGCAGTACATCATCGACAACGTCAACGCCGACCAGGGACTGCTGATCGTGGACGACGTGTTCGACACCGGGCTCAGCATCGAGGCGGTGCTCTCGCACCTGAAAAACAGGTCCCGCCGCAATGCCCCTGTGGACACCCGGGTGGCCACCGTCTACTACAAGCCGGGCAACAATCGCACCGGCCGCGGACCCGACTACTACGTGCACGAGACCGACCACTGGCTGGTCTTCCCGCACGAGCTGCACGGCCTGACACGGGACGAAATCATCAAGCACAAGCTCGGCATCGGGGCCTTCGCGCAGCGCCTGTAAATTCGCCCTGCGGTGGCTTGCGTGGCGGAACGGCACCCTATATAGTGCGTGATCGTTCTCCAGGATACTTTATATTGTAGTAAGGCAGGCAGCACATCATGGAGATGATGGACGACACCGGTTATCTCCTCGAGGCCGAGGACATCGTCAAGCGCTTCGGTGATTTCACGGCCAACGACAGGGTGAGCCTGCGTTTACGGCCCGGGGAGATCCACGCCCTGCTGGGCGAGAACGGCGCCGGCAAGTCCACCCTGGTCAAGATCATCTACGGCGCGCTGCAACCCAACGGAGGCCGGCTTCGCTGGCACGGGGAGGCCGTCGCCGTACCCAATCCCGGGGCCGCGAGGCAACTCGGCATCGGGATGGTGTTCCAGCACTTCTCGCTGTTCGACGCGCTGACGGTGGTGGAGAACGTCGCCCTGGCGGTACCCGGGCCCTTCAATCCCCGCGCGCTGGCGGAACGGGTCGAACAAGTGTCGGCGGCGTATGGACTGCCGCTGGACCCCGTTGCGCTGGTGGCGGACTTGCCGGTGGGCGTGCGCCAGCGCATCGAGGTGGTGCGCTGCCTGCTCCAGACCCCCCGGTTGCTGATCATGGACGAGCCCACCGCGGTGCTGACGCCCCAGGAAGCGCGCGGGCTCTTCGTCACGCTGAAGCGTCTGGCGGACGACGGCTGCGCGGTGCTCTACATATCGCACCGGCTGGAAGAGGTGCGGCAGCTCTGTCATCGGGCCACCATCCTGCGCCACGGCAAGGTGGTGGCGGACGTGGACCCCCGGGTTGAAACCGCGGCGTCGCTGGCACGACTCATGGTAGGCGCCGACGTGCAGTCGGTCGCCGCCGAGGCCCAGGAGCAGGCCGGCCCCGTAGCGCTCACCGTCGACGCTCTCTCCCTCCCGGCGATGAAGCCCTTCGGGGTGTCGTTGCGGAACGTCTCGCTCGAAGTGCGGAGCGGCGCGGTCACCGCGGTGGCGGGCGTGGCCGGCAACGGCCAGTCGGAGTTGTTCGAGGTGCTGTCCGGCGAACGGCTGGCCCCCACGCCCGATTCCGTCACCATTGCCGGACGGCCCTGCGGCGCCCGGGACATTACCGAGCGCCGGCGTCTGGGAGCCGCCTTCGTGCCCGAGGAACGCCTCGGGCACAGCGCCGTACCCGGCTTCCGGTTGTCCGAGAACCTGCTGCTCACCCGCCATGCGTCGGGCGACGACCTGGTGCGCACCGGCTTCATCAACGGTGGCCGTACCCGGGCGCTCACGGCCCGGGTCACCGAACGCTTCGACGTGCGCTTCAGCCGCCGGGACCAGGAGGCCGGCGCGCTGTCCGGCGGCAATCTCCAGAAGTTCGTGGTGGGGCGCGAACTGGACCGGAAACCCGAGGTGCTGGTCATCAACCAGCCCACCTGGGGCGTGGACGCGGGGGCCGCCGCGCTCATCCGGCAGGCCCTGGTGGACCGGGCCCGGGACGGCGCCGCGGTGCTGGTCATCAGCCAGGACCTCGACGAGATCTTCGAGATCGCCGACCGCATCGCGGTCATCTCCCGCGGCGCCTTGTCGGACACCTATCCCGCCGACGCCATCGACCGGGAACGCATCGGAATGCTGATGGCCGGAGCGCACGAATCCGGCGGGACACCGGACCGGGACGCACGGGCGTGAGGGTCGTGCTGGAGAAACGGCCGGAGCGCAGCCGGGCGATGCAGGTCGCCTCGCCGCTCCTGGCCGTGGCCCTCACCGTGCTCTTCGGCAGCATCCTGTTTGCCGCCCGCGGCTTCGACCCGGTTCACGCCATCTACGTCTATTTCATCGGGCCGCTGACCACCCTGTGGTCCGTGGAGGAGCTCATCGTCAAGGCAACGCCGCTGGTACTGATCGGCGCCGGGCTGGCGATCTGCTTCCGGGCGGACCTGTGGAACATCGGCGCAGAAGGGCAGCTCATCGCGGGCGCCCTGGCCGGCGCGTCCATCCCCATCCTGGCGCCCGAGTGGGATTCGGCCCTGGCCATCCCCGCGATGCTGGTGCTGGGCATGCTCGGCGGCATGGCCTGGGCGGCGGTGCCCGCGTTCCTGCGCAACCGCTTCGGCGCCAACGAGATCCTCACCAGCCTGATGCTGGTGTACGTGGCGCAGTATCTGCTGGACTGGCTCGTGCGCGGTCCCTGGCGCGACCCCCACGGCTTCAACTTTCCCAAGTCCATCAGCTTCAACGACTGGCATCTGCTGGCGACCTTCGGCGACGGGCGGGTGCATCTCGGAGCGGTCTTCGCGGTCATCGTCGCGGCGGTGCTGGCCGTGTTCATGGCGCGCACCCTCATGGGTTTCGAGATACGGGTGCGGGGGGAAGCGCCCCGGGCCAGCGGCTTCGGCGGCTTCTCGCAGGCGGGGACCACATGGCTGTGCTTCGGGATCTCCGGGGCGCTGGCCGGGCTGGCCGGCATCTGCGAGGTGGCCGGCCCGGTGGGGCAGCTCCAGCCCACCATCTCGCCGGGCTACGGCTTCACCGCCATCATCGTGGCGTTTCTCGGACGGTTGAACCCGCTGGGCGCGCTGTTCGGCGGGCTGGTGCTGGCCATCTGCTACCTCGGCGGCGAGGCCGCGCAGGTGGAGCTCTCCATCTCCGAGAAGACCGCGCAGGTCTTCCAGGGCATGCTGCTCTTCTTCATCCTGACCTGCGACGCGCTGATCCGTTACCGGGTACGGGTGGAGCGGACGGCTCCCGGCTCCTCGCGCCTGCGCGCATCCATCGGCTTGGGGAACCCCGCGGCCAGGGCCGCGGACGCCGGAGGGACCGCCCGGTGAATGCGCTGGAGGCGGTGCTGCTCACCATCATCACGGCTTCGACGCCGCTGCTGCTGGCTGCGGTCGGCGAGCTGGTGACGGAGCGCTCCGGCGTGCTCAACCTGGGAGTCGAGGGCATGATGATCATGGGCGCGGTGACCGGCTTCGCGGCCGCGTACACCACCGGCTCCGCCGCCGTGGGGGTGGCGGCAGCCGTCGCCACCGGCGGTGCCATGGCGCTCCTGTTCGCCTTTCTCACCCAGACCCTGGCGGCCAACCAGATGGCCACGGGACTCGCCCTGACGCTCTTCGGCATCGGCCTTTCGGGGCTCATGGGCCAGCCGTTCACCGGGTTGCCGGGGGTCAAGCTGGGCGCCGTGCACATCCCGGGGCTGAGCGACCTGCCGCTCATCGGCCCGGTGCTGTTCGCCCAGGACGTGCTCGTGTACGGCTCCGTGGCGCTCACGGCATTCGTCGCCTGGGTGTTCGCCCGGACCCGGATGGGACTGGTGATCCGCGCCGTCGGCAGCAACCATCATTCCGCCCACGCCCTGGGCTACGACGTGGCCGCGGTGCGCTATGGCTGCATCGCCTTCGGCGGAGCGTGTGCCGGACTGGCCGGAGGCTACCTGTCACTGGTGTACACGCCGCAGTGGATCGAGAACATGTCCGCCGGCCGCGGCTGGATCGCGCTGGCGCTGGTGGTGTTCGCCACCTGGACGCCCAGCCGCGTCGCCGTCGGCGCCTACCTGTTCGGCGCCGTGTGGATCATGGGCCTCTACGCCCAGGGCGTCGGCGTCGCCGTTCCGTCCCAGTTCCTGGCTTCCCTGCCGTATCTGGTGACCATCGCGGCGCTGCTGGCCATCTCGGGAAACCGAATCTTCACGAAAGTGAATACACCTGCTTGTATCGGCCAAACGTTCGTGCCGGACCGTTGAAACGAACGGACCCTTCACCCATCCGGAGGAGAAAAAATGCATAAGTTCATCGTGCTGGCGTCCGCCCTTGCCCTGACCCTTGTCGCCACGGGCGCGTTCGGGGCAGACCCCCTGAAGGTCGGGTTCGTCTATGTCGGTCCTATAAGCGATCACGGTTGGACCTACCAGCACGACCAAGGGCGTTTGGCCATCGAGAAAGCCTTGGGCAAACGCGTAAAGACAGTCTATGTCGAAAAGGTCCCCGAGGGCCCGGATACCGAACGTGTCATTACCCGCCTCGTCCGGGAGGGTGCCGGCCTGATCTTCACAACCTCCTTCGGCTACATGGACCCCACCATCAAGGTTGCCAAGCGCTTTCCCAAAGCAATATTCGAGCACGCCACCGGCTATAAGCGAGCGAAGAACGTGGCGACCTATTCCGGTCGGTTCTACGAAGGCCGTTACGTCATCGGCCAGATCGCGGCCAAGATGTCCAAGAGCGGGGTAGCCGGGTACGTTGCATCGTTCCCGATACCCGAGGTGGTGCGCGGTATCAACTCTTTCATGCTCGGCGCCCAGTCCATCAACCCCGATTTCAAGCTCAAGGTCGTGTGGGTGAATTCCTGGGTCGACCCCGGCAAGGACGCTGACGCCGCCAAGGTGCTCATCGGTCAGGGGGCGGACATCATCACGCAGCACACCGATCATGCGACGCCGATACAGATCGCTGCCGAGAAGGGCGCTCTGGCATTCGGGCAGGCGTCGGACATGATCAAGTTCGGCCCCAAGACCCAGCTCACCGCCATCATCGACGATTGGCGACCCTACTACGTCCGGCGCACCAAGGCGGTGCTGGACGGTTCCTGGAAGTCCACGGACACCTGGGGCGGGATGGACACCGGCATGGTGGGGATGGCTCCCTACACCAACATGCCGGCCGACGTGGCCGCCATGGCCAAGGCCACCGAGGACAAGATCCGCTCCGGCAAGATGCACGCCTTCGACGGCCCCATCTACAAGCAGGACGGCTCCCTGGCCGTGCCCAAGGGCAAACGCCTGGACGACGGCGCCCTGCTGGGCATGAACTGGTACGTCAAGGGGGTCGACGACAAGCTGCCGAAGTAGAGACGGCAGCCCCGTAACACCGGTGGACCGAGCGACGCGCTCATCCGACAGGTGGTCAAAGGCATACCGGACATGAATGTGCTTCTCATCCTGTCGGACGAGCACAACCGGGAGGTCGCCGGCTGTTACGGGAGTCCCATCGTCCAAACGCCGAATCTCGATGCGCTCGCGGCGCGCGGGGTCGTCTTCGAGAGCGCCTACTGCAACTCACCGATCTGCGTGCCGTCACGCGCGAGCCTCGCCACCGGAGACTACGTCCACCGTACCGGGTACTGGGACAGCGCCGGCCCCTATGACGGAAAGGTCCGGTCCTGGCATCACCGGGTCCGGGATGCCGGCCATGAGGTGGTGTCCATCGGCAAGCTCCACTTCCGCGGCGCCGCCGACGACAACGGCTTCTCCGAGGTCCGCCATCCCATCCACGTCGTGGACGGCGTAGGCGACCTTCACGGACTGCTGCGCACGGACAAGAGAGTCCGCGAGGTGGCGCGCGGGTTGGCCGCGGAGGCCGGACGCGGGCGGTCGAGCTACACCCGCTTCGACACGAGGGTGGCCGACGCCACCGTGCGCTGGATTCGCGAGCGTTCACGCCGACACGACCACCGGCCATGGGTGCTGTTCTCGTCGATGCTCTCCCCGCACTACCCGCTGATCGCGCCCAAGGAGTTCTACGACCTCTACGCCGGCGCCGACCTGCCGCGGCCGCGGCAATACGAGGAGGGCGACCGCCCGCACCACCCGGTGATTGCCCACTACCGCGCCACCTGGAACTACGACGACTTCTTCGACGCGGAGCGGCTGGCCGTCGGGCTGAAGGCCTACTACGGGCTTTGCTCCTTCCTGGACTTCCAGATCGGCCGGATCCTGACCGCGCTCGACGAGAGCGGCTTCGGCGATGACACGGTGGTCATCTACACCTCCGACCACGGGGAGAGCCTGGGCAACCGCGGCTTGTGGGGGAAGTCCGTGATGTACGAAGAATCCAGCGGCGTGCCGCTGCTGATCTCGGGACCGGGGGTCGCCCCCGGCAAACGATGCTCCACCCCGGTCTCACTCGTGGACGTCTACCCCACGGTGGTCGAATCCGTATGCGGAAAGCTTGACGCGAGAGAGCACAGCCTTCCCGGGGAAAGCCTGACTACTCTCGCGGAAGAGCAGCCGGCGGACCGTGTGGTATTCAGTGAACTGCACGATGACGGGTCCTTGACCGGCGAGTTCATGGTGCGGCAAGGCAACTGGAAACTGGTGCACTACGTGGGCCATCCGGCGCAACTCTTCGATCTCGCCGCCGACCCGTTCGAGGAAAACGACCTCGCCGGACGGCCCGAGACGTCTCGGATTCAGGGCCGCCTCCACGATGAACTCCGCAAGATCGTCGATCCGGACGTTGTCAACCAGCGTGTCTTCGCCGATCAGCAGGCCCGAATCGAGCAACTCGGAGGCGTGGAGGCAATCCTCCCGCGTGAGGACTTCAACTTCACGCCGGTGCCGGACTGACGCTGCAGCAGACGCAAATCATCGGAGAGATGACGGCGGTGCCGCCCTCCGTTTCGCGAAAACGATGGTCCTGATGCCAGTGTCGCGCCCGGCGACTGGCTCGTCTGGCTGCCACCCTTGGCTTATGTAGAACGCGTTGGCGGCTGAGTTGTCGGCGAAGCTCTCCAACCGGATGGCCGCGTGTTCCGCGAACAAGCGCGCCTCGGCATCGGCCAGAAGCACGCGGCCGATGCCGCGTCTCTGGTGTTCCGGCGCCACCATCAGCAAGTCGATCAACGGCCCCTCGGTGACGCAGAAGCCAACGATGTCGCCGTCTCGCTCCGCGACGCGACACGCCCCCAAGTGCCTGTCTACGTGGTCCCTGACTCCCCCGCCGGCGACCCAGCTCTCGATCGCGTCGCGGCCCAGAAACGGGATGTAGTTGGTCCGTGCCGTGCTGATGGCGAGGGTGACCAACGCGTCCCGGTCGCTCTCGCCCGCGGGCCGGATGGTCAATCCGTGCAACCTGAACCCCTGTGTTCGACTGGGCATGACACCCTCCCGGAGGGATTGTCCCTTGGATTCAAGCACGGCACGCGGAGGTGGTCCCGAAAAATCGGACAGGTTGCCGAGGGTGGTGCGCCCGCCAGGAATCGAACCTGGACTTAGGGTTCCGGAGACCCTCGTGATGTCCTTTTCACTACGGGCGCATCTCTCTTGTTTATCAGACAAGGTCGCTGCCGCTCAAGGCTGTCTCAACGAAAGGGACAGATGGGCGGCCTTCCGAGCGGTTTACCTTGCAAATCGTCCACGCTTTGGATGATTTGCAACGTAAACCCTTTATCTTCCCACAGCGTTGAGAATGGCCTGCGCCACCACTTCCGCGGCCAGGATGCCGACTTCGTTGACGTCGGCCCGGCGTTTGCCGGTGGAAAGAGCAAACAGGGTGTCGCCGTCGCGCAGGGTATGGGACGGGCGGATGGCGCGGGCGAGGCCGTCGTGGGCCATGGCGGCCACGGTGTTGGCTTCCGCGGGGGAGAGGGCCGCGTCCGTAGCGACGACGCCGATGGTGGTATTGGTTCCGGACATGGCCGGCGTGCGTGCCTGCGCTGTTTTCGCACCGGTCTCGACCATCCTGCCCGCGGTCCCGTCACTGCCGCCGGCCACGGTCTCGCCGGTGGCGGGATCGACGACACAACCGACGGCGTTGACCACGACCAGAGCGCCCACCACGACGCCGTTCGGCAGCCTTGCGCGGGCCGAGCCGATGCCGCCGTCGGCGGGGTTCAGGCCCGGAGCCTTGCCCACGGTGGCGCCGGTACCGGCGCCGACGCGGCCGGTGGGGACCGGCGCATCCGTGGCCGCCTTGCAGGCGCGGTAGCCCATGGCCTTGTCGGGGCGGACGCGCGGGTCGCCGACGCCCAGGTCGTAGATCACGGCCGCCGGGACGATGGGGACGACGCCGTGGGCGGTGGCGAACCCGGCCCCTTGCTCCTCGAGAAACCGCATGACGCCGGCCGCGGCGTCAAGGCCGAAGGCGCTGCCGCCGGTCAGAAGGACGCCGTGGGCCTGTCCTACCAGCCGTCCCGGCCGGATGGCGTCGGTCTCCCGCGTGCCCGGTGCGAATCCGCGCACGTCGACCCCGGCTGCCGCTCCCGCCTTGCAGAGCACCACGGTGCAGCCGGTACGCGCCCGAAGGTGGGTGGCATGGCCCACCTGAATGCCCCTGACCGCGGTGATGGTCGCGTTCCTCATGGCTTCCGCTTCATCGCACCGACTCGAACCCCTCTCTCGCATTCTCGCCCCTTAGCCTATAGCCTGTTCCCATGAGCGACGAAAACCCCCTCCTGCGCCCCCGGCTTCGCTACGTCGACATCTTCCCGGTTCCCGGGGAGGAGGGGAAGCGGGCGTTCGGCATCCGCGACCCCCTGCACTTCAGCGACAAGGTCCTGCGCCTCCAGATCGAGGCGGCCTGCGCGCTGCAGTTCTTCGACGGCGCCCATACCTTGCCGGAGATACAGGCGGCGTACCGGGAGGCGTACAAGGTCGAATTTCCGCTGGACTTGCTGGAACAGCTCTGCCAGGTGCTGGACGAGGGATTGTTCCTGGACAGCGACAACTTCGAGCTCCACTACCGGCGTCTGGCCAGCTCGTTCCACGAGGCGACCGTCAGGGAAGCGTTTCACGCGGGCGTCAGCTACGACGAGAATCCGGCCGCCCTCAAGGAAGGCCTGGGGCAACTGTTCGCGCCTCCCGACGGACCCGGGTTGCCCGGCCGGCGGGACTCCGGGCGAAGCATACCCGGAATCATCGTGCCCCACATCGACCTGCGGCTGGGGGGTCACGCCTACGCCTGGGCGTACAAGGAGCTGGCGGAGGCGCCGCCGCCGGAACTCTTCGTCATCCTGGGAACCGGGCACAACGGAACACGGAACCCCTATGTCCTGACCTGCAAGCGTTTTGCCACGCCGCTCGGAGAGGTCCCGGTGGAGGCCGGGTTCATCTCCGGCCTCCAGGCGCGCCACGGCGGCGAGCTCTTCGAGGATGAGCTGGCCCATCGTTCCGAGCACACCATCGAGTTTCAGGTGCTGTTCATCCAGCAGTTGTTCGGCAACACGACACCGGTCGTGCCGGTGCTGTGCTCCTTCTCGCACCACGACCCCGGTGACGGCTCCACGGGACACTCCATCGAACTTTTCATAGACGCTCTGCGGACCATGATGGCCGAAGACGGGCGCCGCATCTGCCTCATCGCCAGCGCGGACCTGGCCCACGTGGGGCCGCGCTACGGCGACGCCGATGGTTTCAGCGGAGAAGAGCTGGAGGCGGTCAAGCGTTCCGACCGGGAGATGCTGGAGCACGTGGAGAGGGTGGATGCGGAGGGATTCCTGGGTTACCTGGCGCAGGAGGACGACCGGCGCCGGATCTGCGGCTTCTCACCCATCTACACGATGCTGAAGGCCATGCAGGCCGAAAAGGGGCGGGTGGTCGCCCACGACCACGGCGACATGGACCCCGTCGGCTCCATCTGCAGCTTCGCCAGCGTCGTCTTCGAGTGAACACGGCCAAGAGGCGCGCGCCCAGCGCGGCCCCTACCGTCAGACCGATGGCGCGGTGCCCTAGGACTCGGGAAACAGCCTCGTGCCGTCGTCCTCCTCCACCGTGATGGCCTTGGTGGGACAGATCCTGGCGGCCAGGACGACCTTTTCCGAAGCATCGCCGTTCGGGTCCGTGACCTCGGCGATGAACCGCTCGTTCATCTTGAAGACGTTGGGCGCGGCCTGGACGCACTTCTCGTGTCCATCGCACTTGGTGATATCGACGGTAACCTTCATGGTGCCTCCCAGCAAAGGATATCCCCTGTATAACGGAGTCGACGGCGCCATTCCACCGGACGCGGATTTCGGTATTGCAGTGCCGGAAGGCGCTGCGATATAGTGAATTGCGCATGAGGATCCATCGCTACACGCCCTGGGATGGTTCCCAGGAGGTCCGTTTTCCCACTGCCAACGATCTGCTGAAGCAGCTCTCGGATACATTCCTGGAGGAAGAGGGCGTGCGCCGGGCGCTCCGGAGCCTGATGCGCCGGGGTTTCGAGTCCGACGACGGCCAGCGCTCGGTTCAGGGCCTGCGGGACCTGCTGCAACAGGCCGAAGAGAAGAAGCAGGACCTCCTCGACAAGTACTCACCCGACTCCTTCAAGCTGTCCCCCGAAGAGAGCGAAGCGCTGAGCCAGAAACTGAACGAGCTGGCGGAGAAGCTCGAAGCGTATCACGAGCAGATGCGCAACTTCATGGAGCGGCTGTCCGGACGGTACGCCGACAACATGGACGAGCTGGCCGAGCGGATGCGCCAGGCCCAGGAGCGGTACCAGCAGCTCAAGGAGCGCCTCGGGGAACAGATCGACCAGCGCTCGATGCAACAGCCCCAGAACCTCACGGGACCCGGAGCGCCGGACCTGTCCCAGATGCTGGAGCGGCTGAATCGTCTGCTGGACGATGACGACTTCCTGAAGAACCTGCCCGACATGCTGGACGCCGCGGTGGAGGACTTGGACAACCTGCTGGAAAACCTCGACTCGCTGAGCCAGCAGGAGCTCCAGAAACTGAGCGATGCCATGTCCCAGATGGAGCAGCTCGAGCAGCTCCTGAACCAGTACCCCTTCCAGGGAAGCCAGCGCATGGGCATGGGCGAGGCCGGACAGGTGCTGGGCCAGCTACGGGGCCTGGAGCAATTCCTGCGCTGGGGGCGGCGCGGGCTGGGCGACGTCTCCGACCTCGACCTGGAGGCCATGCGCGAGCTGCTGGGCGAGGAAGCCTACGAGCAGCTCAAGTACCTCCAGGGCGTCGAGCAAATGATGGTGGAGGCGGGCTACCTGGTACGGACCGGGAGCGGCCTGAGGCTCAGCCCCAAGGGCATGCGCCAGCTTGGCGACAAGGCCCTGAAAGAGATCTTCGCCCTCATGAACAAGAACCGCTGGGGACAGCACGCCAGCGCCAAGACCGGCAACCAAGGCATGCGCCTGGAGGACACCCAGCCCTACGAATACGGCAACCCGCTCAACATCGACATCCGCAAGACCCTGATGCACTCGCTGGAAGACGGGAGGACCGGAGTCCCCGTCCGGATCGAGCCCCGGGACTTCCAGGTGTATCAGAACGAGTTCTCCACCGACACGGAGACCGTGCTGCTCATCGACGTCAGCTACTCCATGCTGATGAACGACGCCCTGCACGCCGGCAAGAAGGTCGCGCTGGCGCTCAACCGGCTCATCGAGACCAAGTTCCCCCAGGACGTCCTCCACCTGGTGGCGTTTCGTTCCAACGCCAAGATCATCCGCACCGAAGACCTCCCCTCCATCGTCGCCATCACCTATTTCATGGAGCATGGCACCGATATCAAGGAAGCATTGAGGTTTTCGCGACAACTACTCGGAAACAATAGAGCCACGAACCGCCAGATCATCCTCATCACCGACGGTGAGCCCACCGCCTGCAACGTCGACCGGGGCGGCCGCCTCCACAGCGGCTGGGGCTCGGCCCTGCTCCACGAGCGCATCGTGCGGGAGACCCTGAAGGAGGTCCGCCGCTGCACCCAGAGCGGCATCCGCATCAATACCTTCATGCTGGGGATGGACTACTACCGCATGGGCTTCGTGGATCGGCTGACCCGGATGAACACCGGCCGCGTCTTCTACACCTCTCCCGACGAGATCGGCAACTACATCGTCGTGGACTACCTCGCCAACAAGCGGAAGCGCCTGCGGCGCTGACACGCGGCCGGCCGCAAACGAACCGGACCCCACCACTCACCCCGCCCTGGACCCCGGATCAAGTCCGGGGTGACACGGGGGGTCGGAGGTGACACGGGGGGTCGGAGGTGACACGGGGGGTCGGAGGTGACACGGAGGGTCGGAGGTGACGGGGAGGGTCGCCGTGACGCGGAGGGTCGGAGGTGACACGGAGGGTCGCCGTGACGCGGAGGGTCGGGGTGACAGGGTGAGTCGCCGTGACGCGGAGGAGCATCCCGGAAGCCCGGGGTAACCCCGGCCCGAGTACAGGGGCGAGACGGCTGCTCTCCGTCGGGACGGGAGGGTTGCTCCCCATCGGCACGGGA
>LXNJ01001732.1_pt1 | contig 12587 bp, 8 predicted proteins | sample 809081 | NCBI WGS metagenome assembly LXNJ01 (sample SAMN04870510, study PRJNA318959) | sponge metagenome | biome: sponge; feature: marine sponge reef; material: water | host: Petrosia ficiformis | place: Greece: Milos, Mediterranean Sea | collected 2013-05-29 | depth 5-7 m
GGAGTTCCTCGACGGCTCGCGCGGCGCGCACGTCAACATCAGCGGCATCTCCGGCGTCGCGACCAAGACAACCTACGCCACGTTCCTGCTCTTCAGCCTGTTCGGCTCCGGCGTCCTCGGCGGCGAGGCGATCAACACCAAGGCGCTGATCTACAACGTCAAGGGCGAAGACCTCTTGTTCCTCGACCGGGAAAACCTCCTGCTTGACGACGAAAACCGCGAGCGCTACGACCGCATGGGCCTCGTCCACGGCGCCTTCGACAGCGTCGACTTCTGGGCCTCGCCGCGACGCGACGACATCATCGCCGCACCCGACGTGTCATCGCGGCAATCGGGCGTGACGTCCTACTTCTGGACACTCGCCGAGTTCTGCGCCGACGGCCTCTTGCCGTTCGTGTTCGCCGACGCGGAAGACGACCGGCAGCAATACACCATCGTCATCCACAACGTCGTGGCCAAGCTCCGCGATGCGGCAGCGCCGTTGACCGACGGCGGGGTCGCGATCGATGGCGAGACCATCACCGAGTTCGACGCGCTGGCCCGACTGATCGCGGACCGCTTGCAGGACGAGACCACCGTCGGCGAGTGGGCCGGGCGGGCCATCGGCCAGGGTACCGTCAACGCCTTCATCCGGCGTCTGTTCGGGGCCGTCGGGCACCTCAAGCACCTCGTGCGAGGAGACGTGCCCCACCCGGAGCGACACCGCATCCGCCGCCAAGCCCAGGTGACCGTGGTGGACATCCACAACCTGAACGACCGCGCCAAGCGCTTCGTCGTGGGCGTAACCCTGCGGCGCGCCTTCGACGAGAAAGAGCGCGCCGGTGTCCAGCGTCCGCTGCTGTTCGTGGTCCTCGACGAGTTGAACAAGTACGCGCCGCGGGAAGGCTCGAGTCCCATCAAGGAGATCCTGGTCGACATGTCCGAACGCGGCCGGTCGCTCGGCATCATCCTGATCGGCGCCCAGCAGACGGCCAGCGAGGTGGAACGTCGCATCGTCGCCAACTCGTCCTTGCGCGTCGTGGGGCGCCTCGACGCAGCCGAAGCCGGGCGCGACGAGTACGGCTTCCTGCCCACTGTCCATCGGCAGCGCGCCACCATCTTGAAACCCGGCACGATGATCGTCTCGCAGCCGGAACTGCCGATTCCACTGGTCACCCAGTTCCCGTTCCCCTCCTGGGCTACGCGGGCCAGCGAGGCAGCGACGATTCCCGCACCGGACGATCCGGACGACCCGTTCGAGGGCCTGGGCTGACCATGCGCTTCCTGCACACCGGCGACTGGCACGTGGGCAAGACCTTGCGGGGGCGCAGCCGGGCCGACGAGCACCGTGCCGTGCTGGCGGAGATCGCGGACATTGCCGACGACAGAGAGGTCGACGCCGTGCTGGTGGCCGGGGACCTTTTCGACACGGCGGCGCCGGGGCCGGAGTCCGAGGAGATCGTCTACGAGATCCTGCTCCGGCTCGCGCGCGAAAGGACCGTGATCGCCATCGCCGGCAACCACGACAACCCGAATCGCTTCCACGCGGTGAGACCGCTGCTCGGGCTCGGCAACGTGATCGCCCTTCCCCGCGTTGCGAGACCCGGAGACGGTGGCGTCGTGGAAGTATCCACCCCGTCAGGCCAACGCGCGCGCATAGCCCTTCTGCCGTTCGTGTCCCAACGGGGCATCGTCAAGGCCGAAGCCCTGATGACCAAGGACGCGGACGAGCACGCCGGCGCCTACGCCGAACGCCTGGCGACGGTTCTTTCGCAGCTCAGCGGCGAGGCCGACCCCAGCGCGGTGAACCTGGTCCTGGCCCACGCGATGGTCCACGGCGGCACCATGGGCGGCGGCGAGCGCTCGGCACACACGGTGTTCCAGTACAGCATCCCGACAGCGGCTTTCCCCGCCGACTACCACTACGTGGCGCTTGGTCACCTGCACCGGGCGCAACAACTCCGCGACCAACCGCCCATCTGCTACAGCGGATCACCCCTGCAACTGGATTTCGGCGAGACCGCGGATGCCAAGAGCGTCACCATCGTCGAGGCCGTACCGGGACAACCGGCAAGGGTCGAGCAAGTCCCGCTGTCGGCGGGCAGGAGGCTGCGGCGGATCAGCGGTTCGATGGCCTCGCTCGAAGAGTCGGCCGACTCGGCTGGCGACGACTTCCTACTGGTCGAAGTGCAGGAGAGCCCGCGGCCCGGGCTCGCCGACGACGTGCGCGATCTGCTGCCGAACGTCGTGGAGGTCCGCGTACGCGCGGCCGAGAGCGGTCCGGACGGACCGACTCGCGGCGGACGCGCACCGCAAGAGCTTTTTCACGAATACCTCGAGGACCTCGGCGCCGGCAACGAACGCGTCGAAGAGCTCTTCGGCGAATTGCTCGAGGACGCGAATGCGACCTGAGGCTTTGGAAGTCGACGGCTTCACCGTGTTCCGCGAACCGGCCCGCGTCGAGTTCACCGACGCCGACCTGTTCGCCTTCACGGGGCCAACCGGAGCCGGCAAGTCGAGCCTGATCGATGCGATGATCTTTGCCCTGTACGGCAGCGTTCCGCGATTGGGCGAGCGAGCGGTCGCCCCCGTGATCAGCCAGGGCCGGCAGGATGCGCGCGTCAGGCTCGACTTCGCCTTGGGCGATGAGCGTTACACGGCCGTTCGCGTCGTGCGCCGAGGCTCGGCCGGCAATGCATCCACGCGCGAGGCGCGCCTCGAGCGCGGCGACGAGGTCGTCGCGGGAAACGTGCGCGAACTCGACGCCGCCATCGAACGCCTGATCGGCCTCGATTTCAGGCAGTTCACCACCTGCGCGGTGTTGCCGCAGGGCGACTTCGCGCGCTTCCTCCATGCGCCCCCGGCCGACCGCCAGAAGCTCCTGACGCAACTGCTCGGATTCGCGGTCTATGGCGCAATGCGTCAGCGGGCGAATCAACGGACAGCGGTCGCGCAGGATCGAATGGGCGTCGCGCAGCACCGTCTCGAAGGCCTCGCGAGCGTCAACAAGAAGCTCGAGAAAGCACAGGCAAAGCGCCTGGCGGCGCTCAAGGCACTCCGGGTCGAAGCGACACAAGCGCTGGCTGCAATAGCCGGTCTCGAAGGGCAAGTCGAAGCCGTGGCGCCGCGCCGAGCAGAGCTCGCGGCGCGACTGAAGGCGCTCGGGGCCGTCCGCATGCCGGGCGATGTCCGGGAGCTGGCATCGGAACTGCTGTCCGCGACCCAAACGGTGGCTGCCGCCGAGCAGGCGCTCACCCTGGCGAGAGCCGATCTCGACGCTGCCGAGGCGGCTCGAATCGTCCTCGGCGACAAGGACGAGCTTGGCAGTCAGCAGCGCCTGCATCGTGAGCGCGCCGACGTCGAGGGCAACCTCGCCCAAGCGCGGCAACGGACCGAACAGGCAAGGGAGAAGGATGCCGGTCACCAGGCCGCCCTCGCCGAGGCCACGCAAGCAGCGAACGCCGCCCGGGATGCACTCGATGACGCTCGCCGCACGCACGCCGCGCATGAGCTCCGCGGACACCTGGTCGCCGGCGAGTCGTGCCCCGTCTGCGGCCAATCGGTTGTCGAAGAACCGGCGAGCGAAAGGCCCCCGGCATTGGCGACGTTGGAAGACGCTGAAGGCGAGGCGAATGCAGGCCGCGACGCCGCGCACCGTGCGAGCCAACGTTCCGGGCAGGAACTCGCCGCAGCGGTGGCCGTCGAGGATGGTCTCAGCACGAGTCTCGACGACCTGTCGGCGAGGCTCCGCGATGCGCCAAGCCTGGTCGAGACGGAAGGAGCGCTCAGCCAGATTGAATCCGCGGACCGCGAACAGCGCGAGGCGACCCAACGCCGAGACGACGCCTCGCAGTCGCTAATCGCTGCCCAACGTGCTCGGCAAGCCGTTGCCGAGCGCGAAGCGGCCGCCTGGACGGCATATCACTCGGCACGAAACAGCGTGGTGGGGCTGACGCCGCCGGCACCCCGCCCGGACGACCTGACAACGTCCTGGGTGGACCTGCAGACATGGACCACGAAGACGATCCCCGAGGTTGCAGAGCAGGACAAAGCCTTGGGTGGTGAAGCCTCGCGGCTCGCAGCCGAGATCGACACTCGCCGATGCAAGCTCGCCGCGCTTTTCGAGGCACACGGTATCGAGTTCAGCGACGACCCGCCCGCCAGCGTGCTCGAGGCGGTCACGCAGACCAGCGTCGCCCTGGCGGACACCCAGAAGAAGCGCAAGGAAAAGAAGCTGCTGCGCGCCGAGGTCGGGCGTGCCAAGGCGGATGTGGACGTCGCCGAGACGCTAGCCCGCCACCTCCGGGCGGACGGCTTCGAGCGCTGGCTGCTGCACGAGGCCTTCGGCCGCTTGTCCAGAAGCGCCAGCGAATTGCTCCTGGAACTGTCCGACGGCCAATACGAGTTCCGCCACAACGACCGGCTCGAGTTCGAGGTCATCGACCATGCCAACGCCGGAGAGGCCCGCTCAGCCCGGACTCTGTCTGGCGGCGAGACCTTCCTTGCTTCGCTGTCGCTGGCGCTGGCCCTCGCCGACGAGGTCGCGGATCTCGCGACCGAGGGAACGGCCCGCTTGGAGTCCATCTTCCTTGACGAAGGGTTCGGCACCCTCGACCCGGGCACGCTCGACGTGGTCGCGACCGCCATCGAGGAAGTCGGCGCGCGCGGCCGCATGGTCGGCGTCGTCACCCACGTTGCCGCCCTCGCCGAGCGCATCCCCGTGCAATTCAAGGTCGCCAAGGCGTCTGGCAGCGCCAGCGTCCAGCGCATCGATACGTAGCCGTGCCCCAGAGGGTCGCCATCGAGACCTGGGATCCAGAGTACGGCGTTCCCTCCCACGAACACCCCGGGGAGGAAACGGACGTCGTGGTCGATGCCGATGTTGAGATCCCCGAGGCCCACTGGTCGCCCGTCGTGCCCGGGCAAGCCGCGTCAGCCGCCAAGCTCGCCTTTATCGACGGCGTCCGGCGCATCGACGCCAACGCTTGGCTGGATGACGGAACGGAGCCCGTCCGCCAAGGGATGTTCGCCTCGTTCGCCGCGGGCGCTGTCCACGCAACCGACCATGCTCGCGTCGATGCGATTGAAGTACGACGCGGGCTTTTCGCTCCCGGCAACCCCGAGGCGTTCACGACGAACGCTGGGGCGTACCAACCGTTTGGCGTCGCCGGTCCCGGTCCGGAACTCCTCTCCGCCGCGCTGCAGGAGCGCCTGGGCGCCCTGGAGATCGAAGTCGCCGGGCGCCTAGCCAACGAGGCGGATCTGATCGTCGTCGACGGTCCGCTCTACGGTCGTCAGCACCTCTCGCACACCGTGGGCTACGTCAAGACCCACCGCGTGCATTACCTGGGCGGTGACGCCGCCAAGACGGTCGTCGCGCTATCGCCCGGCGAGCGAACCCCCTTGTTCCGGTTTACAACGTCCTGGACCCGCCACTCGTGGTACCTGCGGCTACCTGGGCCGATGGCGCATGCATGGTCGGGCATCGTGCGCCTCGAGGCCCCCGCCGAGTTAAGCGTCGACCAGTGTGTGGCGCTCGCAGAACTGTCGAGTCGCGTGCTACCCCGTTACGCATCGGCGCCGCACAAGGATCCGCGAGCGCCGCAGAACCTTTATCCGATCGCCGGGCTGGAGCGGGAGTTGCGTCGACGCCTGGGCGATCCGAGTTACGTGGAGCGTGCGCTGCGGGCCGCGGCTGCGTGAGCCGCCGACAGGCAGCCGTGAGGTTGGGCCGCAACGGGCAAGGAACCCACCATGCCAACTTTCAACATCGACACAGCCGACGCTGTCAGCCGCCTTGAACGCATGGGGTTTCCGGCCAAGCAAGCCCGGGAAATCGTCAACGTTCTCGCAGAAGCCGACGCCGAACATATCACCAAAGCCGAGACTCGGCCGCTCGAACAGCAGATGCAATTGCTCGAACACCAGATTCAGACCGGCTTCGCCAACACCATACAGCAGATCACAACGGGCATCGCCAACGTTGAGGTCGCCCAAGGCAAGGCCAGCCAACGCCTTGCCGGCATCATACTCGGAGGGATTGCCATCGCCACGACGGTCATAGTCGCCGTCCTCGCCTGATCACGGTTGAGCGAGTGCCCTTCCCGCCCCGCGTGGGCCCATCCTCACGCAATGTTTCGACCACCCGCGCCGCCCCGTCACGGCCCTTCCACGTCCATCCTGAACGCGACGACATGGTCGCCCCGCCCGCGGCCCTCGGTCAGCCCGGCGCCCGTCGCAATCACGACGTAGTCCATGCCGCCATACCGATAGCCCATGGGTGTTGCGTGTGCACCAGCCGGCAGGAGCTCCGTCCACACCTCGCGACCGTCGGCGCCATCGTAGGCACGCAGCCGGTTGTCGGACGTGGTTGCTATGAAGACGACGCCCCCCTCGGTAACCATGGGACCGCCGACAAAAAGGGAGCCCCAGTCCTTGGCCTCGTCGCCCACATCGACCCAGGGGAATGTGCCGAGCGGCCGTTCCCAGAGGACTTCGCCGCGGTTCAAGTCCACCGCGACGAGCGCCGTCCAAGGGCCTTCAAGGCACGGCAGGTCGTTGTAAAGCAGATCGAATCGCGCCATCCCGTACGGGGTGCCAGCCTGCTCGGTGTGCTGCGCCCGCGCCCCGTTCAGGGTGCCGCGACGCTCGGCCGCTCGGAATTCCCGCCGCGGGATCAGCCTGACAATGGTCGGCAGCCGGGCAACGGCCAGGTAGCCGATGCGTGCGGCCCGATCGTAGGCCATCGAGCCCCAATTCGTGCCACCCGCATTGCCGGGATAGGCCAGGGAGCCTTCGAGGCTCGGTGGCGTGAAGATGCCGTCGTAGCGGATGCCGGCCAAACGCTCTGCGCAGCCAGCCCGGTGCTCGGCGCTGAAATCCCACAATCGCAGAGGTCGCGCGTCGGTGGCGTGCAAACGCAGCTTTGGGAACGGTTGGGTTCGGGCCGCTTGCTCGCCAGGAACATCGCTTTGCGGCACGCGGCGTTCCTCCACCGCGTGCAGGGGCTCGCCGGTGTCCCGGTCCAGCACGAAGACGAACCCGGTCTTGCCGGCGTGCGCGACCGCGGGTCTTCGAACGCCTTCGCCAGAGGTGTGGTCGAACAGAAGGGGCTGGGCGGCGAGGTCGTAGTCCCACAGGTCGTGACGGACGGTCTGGTAGCCCCAGACGAACTCGCCGGTCGATGCGCGCAGGGCCACCACCGAGTTCGCAAAGGCGTTGTCGCCCAAGCGCTTCCCGCCGTAGAAGTCCGGTGACGGCGAGGTCGTGGGCAGGAATACGAGATCGCGCTCCGGGTCTGCCGCCATCACGCTCCAGACGTTCGCCCCTCCCGCGAGGTTGCGCTCCGGCTCTTCCCAGCTAGCGGCCCCCGGGTGGCCGTCCGTGCGTGGGAGCGGATCCCACGCCCAGACGAGAGAGCCGTCGAACACGTCGTAGCCGCGGACGGTGCCGGGCTGAAGCTCTGCCGCCCCGTTGTCGCCGACGGCGGATCCGACCACCACGACCGACCCCACCACCGTGGGCGGAGACGTGACGGAGTAATCCCACTTGTAGTAGCGGCGGATCCCCGCCGACAGGTCGACCTCGCCCCCATCGCCGAAGCCGTCGCACGGCGCGCCGGTGTTGGCATCGATGGCGATCAGGCGCGCGTCGAGGGTGCCCAGGAATACGCGCGTTCGGCACGGGCCGGCGACCGACGCCGGACCGTGGGCCGCCACGCCCCGCGAGACGAACATCTCGCTGTACGGCCTCGAGAAGTCGACGTTCGGGTCGTATGTCCAGATTTCCTCGCCCGTGCCCGGATGCAGGGCGTAGACGCGGTTGAAGCCGGTCGACACGATCAACTTGCCCGCAACGAGAATCGGCGTCGCCCGGATCCTCGACGGGTTCCCGCGGAAGTCACGACCATCGGTCGCGTCCCCGGTTCGGTAGGTCCAAGCGAGGGAGAGATCCAAGGCGCGCTCGGGCGTGATCGCCGAGGGCGCGGCATACCGGTCGCCGGCGAGCGAACGGCCGTAATGCGGCCAGCCATCGTCTACCGCGCGCGCCGAGACGCTGCCGATCAGCGCCAGGGCCAGGCAGGCGGAGGCGAATGGCCGTGGGGCGTCACACGGGATCAACCACCCACTCCGGCGGCTCGCCCCGCGCGACACGCTCCGCGTTCTCCACGGCGTTGCGGGTCACGTTCACGTCCGATTCCACGGCCCGCGAGCCGAGGTGCGGGGTCAGCACGACGTTGGGCATCGTCACGAGCGGGTTGTCCGCCGCGATCGGCTCCACTGCCATCACGTCCAACCCGGCGGCGAAGATCTCCCCGGTCTCAAGAGCCTGGATCAGGGCCGCCTCGTCGACGACCGGACCGCGACACGTGTTGATCAGCACGGCGCTGGGTTTCATCGCCCGGAACTCCTTGGTTCCAACCATGCCGCGCGTCGAAGAATCGAGCGGCACGTGCAGCGAGACGATGTCCGCGGTCGCGAAGAGTTCGTCCCGGCCTACGCGCCGCGCGCCCGCCTCGCGCTCGTGGTCGGCGTCGAACTCGACGACGTCGTGGTAGACGATCTCCCCGCCCCACGTCTGCAGGCGCCTCGCCACGCCGAAGCCGATGTTGCCGAGGCCGACGATGCCGATGCGCTTGCCGGTCAGCGTCTGGAAGTCGGTCAAGGGACCCGTGACGTCGTCTCGCCAGTGCCCTGCCCGCACGCTCGCAGCCTGCCGGTCGAGCTTGTGATTGACCATCAGCAACAGGCCGATGGCGTGCTCCGCGACGCAGGCCGCGTTGCCGCCGCCGCAGTTGGCAACCTTGATGCCGAGGTTCAGTAGCCGTGCCCTGTCGAGGCCCTCGGTCCCAGCACTGAATGTCTGCACCAGTTTGAGGCCGGCGATCCCGGCAGCGATGTCGTTGGTCGCAGGCCGATTGGGCGCAACCAGCACCACGGCCCCCGCGCACGCGGCCTGGATCTCCGCCGCGTCGCGGTTCGGATCGACGCGCTCGAAGACCACGCCGCTCGCCAACGCATTCATCTGCTCGACGCGCGCCCTGGCCGCCTCCGGGAGGAGTACAACTGCCTTGGCTGGCATCGCCTACCCGGCCGCCGCCTGCAATTCGCCGGGCAGGTCCAGCTTGTAGACGCGGCGCACGTTGTCGCCAAGCACTTTCGCGCGCGCCGAGTCGGGCAGTCGATCCGCGAACGTCTTCAGGTCGTCGACCCAGGTGTGCGGATGGTCCGGATGCGGGTAGTCGGTTGCCCACATGAAGTTGTCGGCGCCGACGTGGTCGATGATGAACGGTGCGGCCGTCTCGTCCGGGTCGCCGGAAATGAAGCACTGGCGCCGGAAGTACTCGGTCGCCGTCGCCCGTTTGCCGGCCAGGTTCATCGAGCGCGTGAACGCGTCGAGGCGGTCGAGCATGGCGCCGATCCAGCCCGAACCGGACTCCAGGACGCCGACGCGCAACTCGGGGAAGCGGTCGAGCGTGCCCAGCGCAATGAACGAGATCAGCGCCTGCTGCACGATGGAGCGCAGCCAGATCATGCCCGCGAAGCCGCCGCCCTCGGGTGGCCAGTCGAAGATGCCGGCGGCGGGCCCATGGGGATGGAATGTCGGGTGGATGGCGATCGGCACGTCGAGTTCCACGCACTTGTGGTACAGCACGTCATGGTCCGGATGGCCGTGGATGACCCGGTTGTGGTTGAACGGGTTGACCCATCCCCCCTTGCAGCCGTCGCGCACGGCGCGTTCCAGTTCCGTCGCCGAGCCCTCCGGGTCGAGGAGCGTCAGCATGGCAATGGGCACCAGGCGACCGCCGCTGTCGCGGCAGAAGTCCGCAATCCAGCGGTTGTAGGCGCGCGCGTAGGCGAGACTGATCTCAGGATCGGTCTCCTCCACTTCCCAAAGCAGGCCAATGGTCGGATAGAGCAGCGAGCAGACCAGGTTCTCCTGGTCCATGAGCTTGAGACGGTCTGCCGCATCGCAGGCGCCGAGGGGCATGCTGTCGGCATAGCGGCGATCCGGGCTTGGTTTCAAATCCTCCGAGCCCATCGCACCCATGATGCCGAGCGAGCCTTTTCGCGTGCGCTGGGAAGGCTTGCCGTTGATCTCGAGATACTCGAGGCCGTCGTCGTCGACGCGGATCCGAAGCGCCCGGTCGCGGTACTTCTCCTCCAGGTAGTTCTCCCAGAGATCGGGCGGCTCCAGGACGTGGCCGTCCGCGTCGATGGTGCCGTCGTAGGGAAACCGTTTGATTTCGTATGCCACTTGCCTGCCCCGTTTTGATCCGCAGCCGATCATGCAACCCTACGGGGAGCGCTACAAGCGCTTGGGCTTCTGCAGTTCTCATTTTGGCCCGACGCGGCTGTTGGGGGCGTCTTCGGCAAGGGGGGACCGGGATGAGACAACATAGCGCGGTGGGTCCATGGTGCGGGCCATGGGCAACCCGTGGTTCGGATCGAAGGCGACGTCGGGTCTGTGGCAGGCGCTGGTGTCGCTGATGCGCGCTGCCGTTCCGCCGGAGTTCGTCCAACCGCTCTGGCAGTCGCTAAAATGAGAACTGCTGATCGGCGTGAAGTCATGACCCAGGAGCTCGCGCCTTAGGGCGATGGTGATGGCCCATACGCCGAGCCGATAGGCGAGGCGTTGGCTGCGCTAGCCAGAACGCGACTTGCCCGTGGTCCAACGCGCCTGGGCCACGGTCTGCTTCAGGAAGCCCGGCGGGGCCATCAGCCGCCGGATCGTACTCAGGCATCGCCCCCAAACGGCCAACCGCCCCCACAGTTCGGACCGACCCAGCCATGACCGCAGACCCTGACGACCCAGTCAGCACCATCCGCAACGCAGTCACGGTGGTGCCTCGCGTGTTCGCCTTTCTCCTTGAGGTCTCGCCGGCCCTACTGGCCGGTCTGATTCTGGTCCTGGCCTTCAACGCCCTGGCTCCCGCCGCAATTGCCTGGCTGTCGATGAAGGTGATCGTCAACGGAGTCGTCGACGCGGCAACGAACAACGCCGGCTGGGTTCCGCTCGCGATCCCACTCGGCGTGTTGTGCGCCGTCTCGATCGCCAGCGCCGCCCTCGCTTCCTTCGAAGGCATCATCCGGCGGCTGCTGCAGGAGAAAACGGAGGTTCTTGAGTCCGGGAAGCTGCTGCGCAAGGCCGGCACCCTCGACATCGCGTTCTTCGAGACGCCGCGCTTCTACGACCTGCTCCATCAGGCTGTGGAGCATCGTTGGCGTGTGCACGATGTCGCCAACCGCTCCTTGAGCATCCTGCACCAGGCCGTGTCGCTGCTCGCGATGGTGAGCTTGCTCGCCCTGCTGCACCCGGCCGCGATCCTCGTTCTGCTGGCCTCGGCGCTGCCAAGCCTCGTCATGCAGGGACGCTTCGCCCGCCAACGACACGCCTATTTCGACGAGGTTGTGCGAGGGAGCCGTATCCAGGAGTACCTGCATGAGCTGCTGACCAGCCGCCAGTCGGCCAGCGAAGTGCGCGTGTTCGCCCTCACCGACCACCTGGTCGGCAGGTTCCTCGACTTCGCCAATGCCCAGATCAACGTGTTCTGGAATCGGGAACGGCACATTCTGACGGCCGAGGTCTGCCTGACCGTCCTCTCCCTGGCCGGGACGGCTGGGATCTGGGTGTTTGCCGTGGTCGAGGCAGCGGCCGGACGAATCTCGGTGGGCGACCTGACCCTCGTTTTCGCCGTCACCCTGCAATGTCGGACTCAACTGGGCGCTTTGGTCGGCGCCATCGGCTCGATCTTCCAAGGTGCCCTCGGCGCAACGAGGTTTTTCCGGTTTGTCGACCTCGAACCGGGGTCCATTGCTGGAACGCTGGCACCGACTCGGGACCCACCCCGACGGGTTCCGAAACCGCTCGCCCGTGGACTGGAGCTGTGCGACGTGGGCTTCTCGTATCCCGAGTCGCTCAAACCGGTCCTTGAGGCCTTGAGTCTCACGATCCCGCGCGGCTCGAAGTTCGCCCTCGTCGGCGAGAATGGCGCGGGCAAGACGATGATCGTCAAGCTGCTCGCGCGCCTCTACGACCCCACCCATGGCCGCGTGGAACTCGACGGGCACGACCTACGCGACTACGACCTGGCCGAACTGCGGGAGTCCGTCAGCGCCGTCTCCCAGGAGTTCGTCCGCTATGAGTTCTCCGTGGCCGACAACATTGCGTTTGGGGACGTCACCGCGATCGGGGACCGCGACCGCATCGAATCCGCCGCCCGCCGCACCGGTGCCCACGACATCGTCGAGGCACTGCCCGCGGGATACGACACGGTACTCGGCAAGACCTTTGACGACGGCGTCGATCTCTCAGGCGGCGAGTGGCAATTTCTCGCCATCACACGGGCGCTGATGTCGAATGCCGAGGTGCTGATCCTCGATGAACCCACGGCACACCTCGATGCGCTCAGGGAACAGCAACTCTACGAGCGCTTCGCCTCGTTGACCCGCGGTCGAACCGTCGTATTCGTGTCTCACCGTTTCTCCACCGTGCGCATGGCCGACACAATCGCTGTGGTAGAGAACGGGCGGGTGGCCGAGATCGGCTCTCACGACGAACTGATGGCCCAGGGAGGCAAATACGCCCGGATGTATCGAGTCCAGGCG
>LXNJ01001733.1_pt1 | contig 12587 bp, 9 predicted proteins | sample 809081 | NCBI WGS metagenome assembly LXNJ01 (sample SAMN04870510, study PRJNA318959) | sponge metagenome | biome: sponge; feature: marine sponge reef; material: water | host: Petrosia ficiformis | place: Greece: Milos, Mediterranean Sea | collected 2013-05-29 | depth 5-7 m
GTCGACAACGAGAGGCGATCCGCAGGCTAGCCCAGCATCTCCAGAAGCTCCGCGATCGTCGTCGCGCCTCGATCCCTGGCGTACCAGCGCCGCAGGACCTTATAGCGGTCGTCGTACGACATGGCCTGCGCCTCGGCCGAGAGCGCCCATCGTTGCAGCTCTCCCGGTCTGGGGCCCCACCAGCCGATCTCGCTCCAGTCGGAGTCGTAGCCGATCACCACGGGAATCGAACGGCTCCGTCCGCCGGTGAGATGGCGGTCCATGATGTCGGGGTTTTCGTCGCGAGCGAGCACGCGCAGGTCCCAGCCAAGGGCCTCCGCGAAACCGGCGATCACGGGCAGGGTGTTGGCCGCGTCTCCGCACCAGTCCTCGGAGAGCGCCAGGAGGCGGGGTGCGGGTCGGATGGCGGCGGCTGCCTCGATCTGCTCCTCCTGAAGCCGAACTCTCGAACGGATCCCTGTCCAGAGCTCGCGATTCTCCTCGACCAGCTCCAGGTACTCCTTGAATGTGGGCGCCCCGGCGAAGCGTCCGGGGTCGATGGCTGCGTTACCGGTCATTGGGTGATGTTCTCGACTGTTCGTTTTCCGTCCCTCCTGTAGCCGACGCGCAGTGTTCGCCTCACATCCTTCCAGGCCTTGCGGTCGGGCGCGATGAGATGCCTCACCAGCACGCCGAGGGCGCGAAGGTGATGAGATTGACTGACGACCGCAGAGAGCGAGGTGAACGCTTCCGTGAAATGGAGGTCGTCCGACGTGTCGCGGCGGAGCTGGAGGGACAGCGCGGCCGCGCCTCGACGGAGCTTCCGCCACCGTTCGCGGGTCTTCGGGTTGAGCCTGACGAGGTCGACGAACGAGCCGGAGCGAGGCTCCGCCGCTTCGCCTTCGAAATCCGCCAGACTCCTGAGCCCGACCCGCCGCAGGTGTGCTGCCGCGAGCCCCGCCAGCGGTCTCGCGTCGTCCGAGCCGCCGGCCTCGAGGTAGTGTCGCCAGAGATCGGCGTAGAGCTGCCTCCGGATCGAAGGCCAGTGGCGTTCCGGGTGGAGAGGATGCCAAGGCATGGCCTCCGCAAGCGCAGCCGCCAGGGCGGTGTCCGGGGCTTGCGCCAGGAGAGGCAGAGCGGCCGGCAGGGCGTGCTTGCCGAGCCGGAAGTGGAGAGAGAGATCGACCTCGTCGGCTCCTTCGACGAGGTCGACGAGGCGGGCCGCCTGCAAACGGACGGCATCGGCGTCGAGTATGCCCCAGCACGCTGCGGTGTCGAGACACGATAGCAGCTCCTCCACGCTCAGGGACGGTTCCTTGCGCTCCATGAGCAGGTAGAGCGAGGAGACGAGAGCGGTTCGTCCACGCTTCCGCTCGTTCGACGTCGGGCTGCGGACGCTCAGGGTCGCCTTCCACGAGAATCGGTCACGCGCCCACTTTCCCCGGTAGGAGCGCATCCCGCTGAAGGAGTACTCGCCGAGTCCGCCGCTTCGGTCAGTGCGAGACACTTCCCTGACCCGGGTGAGCTCCGTGCCTCCGAAATCGAAGGGGCCGATCGAGAGCGACGCCCCCCAGGAGCGTTCCACCCGAAAGCTCTTCTGATCGAGAAAACGGCGCACCGTTGCGAGGCGATGTTCGGCCGCCTCTTCCAGTTTGCCTCGGACGAGCGCCGAATGGAGTTCCTCGAACGCGGTCCACTCGGAATTCGTCGACGGATCCGCAGTCGGAGGCGACTCGGAATCGGCGTCCGCAGGCGTCGTCAGTGCGGCTTCGAAGACGACCTCCTCCGATTCGATCCGGCTGTATTCGAACTCCAAAGCCGCCGCCACTCTGGTGTTCGCCGCCGCAGCCAGGAGCTTCCGAGCGCGTTCGGTCAGGGCGTCGAGCCGTTCTTCGACGGTGCGCAGGAGTCGGGCGACATCGAGATCGGTTTCGATACCGAGTCTTCCGAGAATGCCTTTGAGGAGGGCTCGTTCGATCTCGCTGAGCGAGCCGGCCTTGCCTGCGGAGATCAAGGTGCGCAGCCAGGAGGGGGAGGCGCCAAGCAGGCCTTCGACGAGGTTTTCGGCGGCTTCGTCGAGTCCCTCGTCCTCGATCAGGGATGCGGTGATTCTGGGCGAGACCCGCGCCCGAGTCTTCTCGCCGGCCGACCTGCGCACGATGCCTCGGAGGGCGGATTCGCTATCGGGCCGGACGAAGACGAGCTCGAAGGCGTCTTCGATCCGGGCGCTGAAGCTGGCATGCAGCGAGAGCCGGGAGCGGACGCCGAGGGGTGACGCGAGCTCGAAGGCGTCGCTCTCCGTGGCGTCGTCCGGGTCGCCGTCCTCGCCGCTGGTGGTCCCGTCCCGGTCCGCAGGCTCGTCCGCCTCGGAATCGAGCTTGGAGAGCAGGGTGGCGAGACGTCCGATCTCGGCCGTCAGGATGTCGCTCCATCGGATGACGAGCTTGGCGCTCAGCTCCCGGCCGTGGTTCATGGACACGGCTTCGCCCGGGCCGAGCGCGAGCACGTCCGCCGCACGGGCGGCGAACCTCGGTCCGGCAAAGACGACGGCCATGGCCGCCTCAGGCTCGGGAGGCTCGTCGAAGCGCCGATACTCGGTCAGCTCGAGCACCCGCTGCGCGCCCGAGCTTCCCGAAACCGCTCCGTCCGGCTCGACCGCCAGCCCGCCCGAAAGAGCGAGCGACGAGGAGGCCTTCACCCAGGCGTGCTCCGGCGCATACGGGATCACCGGCGTTCGGGCGAACTCGTCCTTCATCTTGCCGGATCGCTCCTCCGGCAGTCCCAGCATCGAATCGCTTTCCTTGCCGTCCTTGAGGGACTCCGGCGAATCGAAGAACTTGAAGGCGGTGGCCGCCGTTCCCTTGCCGACCAGAGAGAGGGCCTCGCCCAGGCCGGGCAGGCTGCGCTCGATCTCCTGCGCCAGCTCGACTCCTCCGGCCCGCTCCTCGTCGCCGGACCGGCGTTCGCCTTCCTCCTCGGAGCCGGTCATCGGCCGACCGTCGCTCTCGCGGCGCTCTCGGCCTTGGCCGCCTTCTTGGCCTTCCGGCGCCGGTTCGGGTCGAGCTGGCGTTTGCGGAGCCGGATCTCGTCGGGCGTGACCTCGATGAGTTCGTCGTCGGCAATGAATTCCAGGGCCAGTTCGAGCGTCATACGGCGAGGAGTCTCGAGCCGCAGGGCCTCGTCCGCAGCCGTGGTGCGCATGTTGGTGAGCTTCTTCTGACGGCTCACGTTCACGTCCATGTCGCCGGAGCGCGAACACTCGCCGACGATCATGCCGCCGTAGCACTCGATTCCCGGATCCACGAAGAGCTCCCCCCGTTCCTGCAGCCCGAAGAGCGCGAAGGCCACCGCCTTGCCCTGCCGATCCGCGACCAGCGCGCCACGACTGCGGCCTCGCACCGGTCCCGCCCACTCGTCCCACGAATGGAAACGATGGTGGAGCGTTCCTTCACCCTTGGTGTCGGTGAGGAAATCGGTCCGGTATCCGAAGAGGCCGCGCGCGGGGACCCGAAACTCCAACCGAGTGACCCTGGAGTCTCCTACGGGCCTCATCGAGGTCATCTTGCCCCGCCGGCGACCGAGCTTCTCGATGACCGTGCCGGTCGCCTCGTTCGGAACCTCCGCCACCACCACCTCGAACGGCTCCAGCGTCTGCCCGTTCTCCCCGGTCCGGGTCACGACCCGCGGTCTGGACACCATGAATTCGTAGCCCTCGCGTCTCATGGTCTCCATAAGCACGGTAAGGTGCAGCTCCCCGCGTCCGCTGACGGAGAAGGTGCCGGTGCGTTCGGTCGGAGCCACCCGCAGAGCCACGTTGCGTTCGAGCTCCCGGTCAAGCCTCTCGGAGAGCTGCCGGGTGGTCACGTACTTGCCCGATCGCCCCGCGAACGGAGAGTCGTTGACCGAAAAGTCCACCGTGATGGTCGGCTCCTCGACAGTGATGCCCGAGAGTCGGTCCGGGCTTGCCGGATCGGCGATGGTGTCGCCGATCTCGACCCTCGCGAGGCCCGCCAGCGCTACGATGTCGCCGGCTCGGACCTCGTCGACCGGAAGGCGTTCGAGTCCGCTGAATGTGAAGAGGCCGCCTGCGCGCGCGTTCTCGACGACCTCGCTTCCGATGCGTGCGACCGGGTCGCCCACCGCGAGCCGTCCCCGCTCCACCCGCCCTATGGCGATGCGGCCCAGGTAAGAGGAGTGATCCAGAGTGGAGACCAGCATTTGGAACGGACCGTCGGCGCTCACCTGCGGAGCGGGCACGTGTTCGAGGACCGCGTCGAAAAGAGGCGCGAGATCGGTTCCCGGCTCGTCCGCCGTGTCGGACGCCCATCCGTCGCGCCCGACCGCGTAGAGGAAGGGGGCGTCGAGCTGCTCGTCCGTGGCGTCGAGATCGATGAGCAGTTCGAGAACCTCGTCCTGGACCTCCTCGGGCCGGGCGTCGCCGCGATCCACCTTGTTGATGACGATCAACGGAGCCAGCCCGAGGTCGAGCGCCTTCCGGGTCACGAACCGGGTCTGCGGCATTGGTCCCTCTGCGGCGTCGACCAGAAGCAGGACCCCGTCGACCATGCGCAGGATACGCTCCACTTCTCCACCGAAATCGGCGTGCCCGGGGGTGTCGACGATGTTGAGCTTCACCCCCCGCCACTCCACCGAAGTGTTCTTGGAGAGGATGGTGATGCCCCGTTCTCGCTCGAGCGGGTTCGAGTCCATGATCCTCTCGGCGACCTCCTGGCCGCGGCGAAAGACCCCGGACTGCCTGAACATCTGGTCGACGAGGGTGGTCTTGCCGTGATCGACGTGCGCGATGATCGCGACGTTGCGCAGTTCCACGGGGCTAGCGGTCCGCCGGCTGCCGGGAAGAACGAAGCTGTGGCGACACGTCCATCCCTAACCGAACGTGAATTTGAGTGCGAAGAGCCCGGCCACGATCCACATTCCCGCGCTCACCTCCCGAGCCCGGCCCGAACTCAGCTTGATGAGGACGTAGGCGATGAAGCCGAACCCGAGTCCGGTCGAAACCGAGTAGGTGAACGGCATGGCCAGAACCGTGACCATGGCCGGGACCGCTTCGGTGAGGTCCCGCCAATCGATCCGCGCGAGGGACCTCATCATGACGCAGGCCACGAAGAAGATGGCCGGGGCGGTGGCGAAATTCGGTATGGCCTCGGCGATCGGCGCGATGAAGAGAGCGAGCAGGAAGAGGCAGGCGACCGTCACCGCGGTGAGCCCGGTCCTGCCGCCGACCCTCACTCCCGCCGCGCTCTCGACGTAGCTGGTGACGGTCGAGGTGCCCATGCACGCACCTACGACGGTCGCAGCCCCGTCGGCGACGAGAGCTCGACCCATGCGGGGCGTCTGTCCGGCCTCGTCGGTGAGACCGGCCTCCTGCATGACCGCGACGAGCGTGGGTGTGGTGTCGAAGACGTCGATCATGAAGAAGGTGCCCACGACCGCGATGAGCCCGAGTTCGAGCGCACCGACCACGTCGAAGGCGAGGAAGCTCGATTCCACCGAGGGGGGCAGCGACACCAGCGAGCCTTCGGGGCCGTCCGCGATTCCCGACACCCAGGCGACGACGGTGACCCCGATTATCCCGATCAGGATGGCTCCGGTCACCTTGCGGTTGTCGAGAGTGGTGACGAGCACGAGTCCGACCGCTGCCAGGATCACCGGCCAGGATGTGAGATCGCCCACGCCCAGCAGGGTGGCGGGGTCGTCCACGCTCACGCCCGCCTGCTGCATGGCGATCAGGGCCAGGAAGGCTCCGATTCCCGCCGCCATGGCCGTCTTCTGCGAGGGCGGGATGGTGCGCACGATGGCCTTCCGGATCGGGAGCGCCGAGATGATCACCATCAGGACGCCCGACACGAAGACCGCGCCCAGCGCAACCTGCCACGAGTAGCCCATGCCGCCCACCACCGAGTAAGCGAAGTAGGCGTTGATTCCCATCCCCGGCGCCAGCGCCACGGGGTAGTTGGCATGGAGCCCCATGACGGCCGAGCCCACGGCGCCCGCCACGCACGTCGCCACCATCGCCGCGCCGAAATCGATCCCGGCATCTTCGAGGATTCTCGCATTCACCACCACTATATAGCTCAGGGTGAGGAATGTGGTCAGGCCCGCGAGGAGCTCGGTACGAACGGTCGAGCCCCGGGCCTGGACCTGAAAGAACCGCTCGAGCATGGGTGGCCTGCTGAATTGAATGGGTGGGCCTTCGACAGAGGGCCGCTGCGAGCTTCAACCCGATGGCATATAATAACGCCATGAAGAAAATCGACGGACACAGCCCGGTTTTCGGCGGGGGAGCGGGTGTCCGGAAAGCAGCCTTCCTCGGCATCGGAGCCGTGCTCGCGATGCTCGTCACAGGCCTCGGGCTCAGTTGCGCGCCTGCTCCGAACGGCGCCCAGGTGCTCATCGCCGGCGGTCGCCTCCTGGACGGTTCCGGAAATCCGTGGCTCCGCGCCGACGTGCTCATCGAGGGAGATCGCATCGCGGCCGTAGGCAGAGGGATCGACGCACCCGGTGCGGAGGTGATCGACGCGACCGGACGCTACGTCGCGCCCGGCTTCATCGACACCCACTCGCACGCCGGACCCGGGCTTGCCAGCGAGGAACTATCGCACGGCGAACCGCTTCTTGCCATGGGCGTTACCACGATCTTCGCGAACCCCGACGGCGGCGGTCCCATCGAGATCGCCGAGCAGCGAACCGAGCTCCTGGCGGACGGCCTCGGGGTCAACGTCGCCCAGTTCATCGGCCACGGTTCCACGCGTGGACACGTGCTGGGTTCGGAGGACCGAGCCGCCACCGACGCCGAGCTCGACGAGATGCGGCGGATCGTGCGCGACGCGATGACGGAAGGAGCCTGGGGTCTCTCCTCGGGAACCTTCTACGTTCCGGGCAGCTACGCGCCCCCCGAGGAGATCGAGGAGCTGGCCAAGGAGGTCGCGCCCTTCGGCGGCGCCTACCAAAGCCACATTCGCGACGAGGCCTCCTACTCGATCGGCCTCCTGGCGGCGGTCGAGGAGGTGATAAACGTCGGTCGGGTCGCGGACGTTCCGGCAGTGCTCACGCACGTCAAGGCTCTGGGACCCACCGTCTGGGGTTTCGGCGACAGCATCGTCGCCCGGGTCGCGACGGCGAGGGCCGAAGGCGTCGCGGTTTTCGCGGACCAGTATCCGTATGCGGCCTCCGCCACGAGCCTGAGTGCCGCGCTACTGCCGCGTTGGTCGCAGGCAGGCGGTCGCGATTCCCTTCTGGCTCGAATGGATCGTCCGGAAGACATGGCCCGCATCCGCGAGGGCATGGTGGCGGGCCTGGCGCGCAGGGGCGGAGCGGAGCGGATACGGCTCCGACACTACGTTCCCGACGAGAGCGTCGAGGGCAGGCTGCTTTCGGAGCTCGCCGAGGAGCGCGGCATCGACCGGCTCGACCTCGCCTCCGATCTCATCCGAGGCGGGAGCGTGAGCATCGTTTCGCATAACATGAACGAGAACGACGTCGCCGTGCTGATGGCGCAGCCCTGGACGATGACCGCATCCGACGGTGGACTCATTCCGCTGAACCAGGGCGTGCCGCATCCCCGCTCGTACGGCGCCTTCTCGCGGCGGATCGCCCGCTATGCGATCGAGCAGGGGATGGACGGCCTCGCGAGCGCCGTGCGCAGCGCGACCTCCCTGCCTGCCTCGGTCTACGGAATGGAGGGTCGCGGCCGGCTCCAGGTCGGCATGGCGGCGGACATCGTGGTATTCGACCTGGAAGCGATGGACGATCCGGCCACATACACCGAGCCTCACCAGTACTCCCAGGGCATGGTACACGTCTTCGTGAACGGAACGGCGGCCATGCGCGACGGCGAGTTCACGGGCGCCCTCGCCGGGCGCGTGCTCAGGAAGGGCGGGAAGTAGCCCGACCCAGTTCCGGCTCAGAGGTAGGTCAGGAAGCCGTGCGGGTCGTCGTTATTTCCGCGCACCGTCTCGATGAAGCGCTCCTGGATGGCTAGCGTGACAGGTCCGGCCTTGCCCTCGCCCACCGGAATGCGATCCACGCTCCGGATCGGCGTCACCTCGGCCGCGGTCCCGGTGAAGAAAAGCTCGTCGGCCATGTAGAGCGATTCCCGGGGAACGTCCTGCTCCCGAACCTCGAACCCAAGGTCGAGCGCAAGCCGGATGACCGAAAGCCGGGTGATGCCGTGGAGAGAAGTGCCGTCCAGGAAGGGGGTGAGAACTCTGCCGTCGCGCACGAGGAAGAGATTCATGCCGCTCCCCTCGCTCACGAGTCCGCCCGGTCCGACCGCGATAGCGTCGTCGTAGCCGTTGACCGTCGACTCGAGCTTCATGAGCTGGGCGTTGGTGTAGTGGCCGCCGGCCTTCGAGGCGGTGGGATAGGTGTTGGGGTGCGCTCGCCACCATGACGACACGCACACGTCCACGCCCCGGCTCAGCGCCTCTTCGCCCAGGTAGGCGCCCCAAGGCCACGCCGCGATGTAGGTGTCGATCGGGGAGGCGTAGGGGTCGATGCCCGCCGCACCGTAGCCGCGCAGGATCATCGGGCGGACGTAGCACTCGACGAGGTCGTTCTTGCGCACGGTCTCGAGGATCGCGGTGCGCACGTCGCCCGGCGAGAGCTCCGGAGGCGTCATCCGATAGACCTTCGCGGAATCGAAGAGTCTGCGCACGTGCTCGTCGAGCCGGAAAAGCGCCGGGCCGCGCTCGGTTTCGTAGGCGCGGATCCCCTCGAAGACCGAGGTTCCGAACTGCACGGCCGTCGAGAGCAAGTGGAGGTTGGCCTCCTCCCAGCGTACGAACTCGCCGTCACGCCAGATCCAATCGGCCTCGTTGAACCCTACCGTTCCCATCAGAAAATCCCCTTTGTCCAGCCGCCGTCGACCGCTACGGACTGGCCGGTAACGTAGGAAGCGGCTTCGGAGCAGAGGAAGGCCGCCACGTTTGCGATTTCCTCCGGCTCGCCCAGACGTCCCATCGGAGTCTCCAACTCCCATCTCCGGAAGGCGTCCGCTTCGGAAATGTCCTCCCGCGCCGCGATCGCCCGTGCCAGATAGCCGAGCCTTTCGGTACGTGTGAACCCGGGCAGAACGTTGTTCACGGTCACGTTGAACGAAGCCGCCTCGTTGGCAACGGTCTTGGCGAAGCCGGTGACTCCGGCGCGGATGGCGTTCGAGAGGATGAGCCCAGCCACCGGCTGCTTCACCGAGACCGAGGTGATGTTGACGATGCGCCCCCAGCGCTGATCCTTCATCGCCGGGAGGGCGGCGCGCACCAGCCCGACGACGCTCTCCAGGTTCTGGGCGATCGCCTGGGACCAAGTCGCGGCGTCGTGATTCTCGAAGGGCCCCGAAGGGGGTCCGCCGGTGTTGGTGACCAATATGTCCACCCCGCCCAGAAGCTCACGGGCCGCCGCCACCGCCCTTTCCGGTCCCCCGGGCACGCTCAGGTCGGCCTGGACGCACTCTATGCGGGCTTCGTCGCGCGCCTGCCTGAGTATCTCGGCCCTGGCCGCCTCGAGCCGTTCGAGCGAACGCGAGTTGATGGCGGTGCGAACCCCCTCCGCGGCCAACGCGCCGGCGATGGCCTTGCCGAGTCCCGAGCTGGCTCCGCACACCAGGGCGCGGCGGCCTGAAATTCCCAGAACCACGGCTTCTAGTCCTCCTCGTGAAAGTAGGCGTCGGTCCCGTCGAGCCAGTCCTGGCGCGGCGGAGAGAAGACATCCACGTCGAGAGTGTCCTGCAGGGCCACCGCCTTGTGGGGCACGTGAGAGGGCAGGAAGAGAACCTCGCCCGCCGAGACCACGCGTTCCTCGATGTCGTCGCCCTCTCCGATCCAGAAGTGAAGGGCTCCTTCGACGACCCAGGTGAGCTGCTCGTTGTCGTGCGAGTGGGTCGGAACCACGGCACCCTTCTTCAGATATACCTGCGCGAGCATCATGCGCTCGCCCGTGAAGAGACGTCGGGTGATGCCCTCCTTGACGTTCTCGAGAGGTATGTCGTCCCACTTGGTGTGGCTGATGGCGTATGCCGGCATAGCGGTGATCGGGGTTCGCTCCCGGCCTCGGGCCCGGCGATCCGGGTACGTCGGCGTGGGGGACGTTGCTCGGGACGGGATGGAAGGACATAATCTAACCAGCTTGGCTCGGACCCGGATCGCCTTTAGCCCGGAATGCCTTGAACCCGGAGATGAAATGTTGCGCCGAGAGACCTCTGACCGTGAGCGGATCTCTGCGGGAGAGGCGATGAGTCGAACTGTCGCGGGAACGTGGATAGTTCGCGTCCGCAGGCCGCTTGAACGGGTCGTCCGACGATCGTCGGTAGCGGAAGTCGCGCCGGCACCGGATCGCCGCCTGTGACATCGTCGCTGCGCGATCTCGCTTCTGAGCTTCGGACGGATGCCGGCTCGGCGAAGGCCGTACCGGCTCTGGCGGCCGGGTTGACCTCCGGCCTGGCGCTGCTGGTCGCTCAGGTCGCCTACGGGAGCCTGATATTCTCGGGCCCCCTCGCTCCCTACTCGTCCCAAGGCGTCGGACTGGTGCTGTTCGGAAACTTCGCCGCCTGCCTGGTCATCGCGCTTGCCGGCGGCTTTCGCGGGGCCATCTCGGGACTGTCTCCGGCGCTCGTCCTGGTGATGGCGCATGTCGGCGCCACCATAGGCGGCTCGCGCGAGACGCTCTTCGTCACCACCGTTTGCGCACTCGCGATCGGTGCTGTCGCCGCAGGCGTTTGCTTTCTCGCGATATGGCGCTACGGACTGGCCAATCTGGTGCGCTTCGTCCCCTACTCCGTCGCGGCCGGCTTCATCGCCGGAATTGGGGGAGCGGTGTGCCTGGCGGCGATGTCGCTGATGGTGACGGAGCCGGATTGGCACACGGTTCCGGCTCTCCTCCAACCTCCTGAGCTTTGGAAATGGCTCCCGGGCGTGGTGTTCGGCGCAGCCCTTTACTTCGCGATGAAGCGGTGGGGCCGTCCGTTCATCATGCCTGTCGGGTTCGGGCTGGCCGTGGGCGGGTACCACCTCGCACTGATCCTGCTCGGAATCTCCGGCGACGAGGCGAGGGTGGCGGGTCTGCTGTTGACGAGCACGTCGGAAGCGAGCCTGTGGCCGTCCCTGGCGCCCGCCGACCTCGCGCACATAGACTGGTTCGCGATCGCGACGCACCTTCCCACCCTCCTCTTGCTGGTGTTCGTCGCCCTGATCGTGGTCATCATGAATTTCGCCGGGCTCGAGGTGGCCTCGCACAGAGATCTGGACTGGAACCGAGAGTTCCGCGCGACGGGAATCGCGACCATCGTGGCAGGCCTTGGCGGCGGAACGACGGCGAGCCTGATCGTGCCGGCGTCGCTGCGCAGCATGCTCTTCGGAGCGGCCACCCGCCTTACCGGCATCGTCGCGGCCCTGGTCATCGCGGCAGCCATGTTTCTGGGCGACGGGATGCTCGAACTTGTCCCCGTTCCGCTCGTCGGAGGCATTCTGGTCTTTGCAGGCTTCGGCATGCTGGACGAGGGACTCCTGAGGAGTCGGAAGCGCCTTCCATGGACGGAGTACGGAGTCATCGTGCTGATCGCTGTCGTCACGATGGCGTTCGGGCTCTTTGAGGGCGTGGGCGTCGGAATGCTGGCAGCCTTCGTCTTTTTCGCAGCGCGGCTGAGCCGCATCGACCCTGTGGGAGAGTGTTTCACGGTACGCGAGCGCCGGAGCACCAGGTCGCGTTCCGTCCCCGACTCCGTCATCCTTCACCACGGGGGCGACCGCGTACCGGCGTGGCGGCTGCGCGGCTATGTCTTCTTCGGAAGCGTCTACTCGCTTGCTGACCGCCTAAAGGAGTCGATCGACCGCCGTCCACCCCCCAACGCCGTGCTGTTGGACTTCACACACGTGTCCGGCTTCGATTTTTCGGCCGTGAACGTGCTGGCGAGGTTCCTGCGATCAGCCATTTCCGGCGGATCGAAAGTGGTTCTGAGCGCGCCGTCGGAGCAGGTGAGGACCGGCCTGGGCAGGAATCTGTCCCCGTCGCATTTCGCATCGGTGCAGGTCGAGCCCAGCCTGGACCGTGCGCTTGAACATTGCGAGGAGATCGTCATCGATGAGTGGAAGGTGAACGCGGAGAAGGATTTCGAGCGCCGGTCCTCGGTGCTGGCGGGCGCTGTCGGTGTTTTGGAGCGGCAGCTCGAACGGCAGGCCGGTTTTGAAGAGCTGATCGAGGAGCTCGGGGGCTGGTTGGATCCTTGCCGGTACGCTTCAAGGGAGACTCTGACCGGTCCGGGCGTACCGAGCGACGGGCTGATATTGCTGGTCTCCGGCAAGGCATCCGCCCGTGACGCCGCGAACAGGCGGCTTCACCAGTACGGTCCGGGAGACGCGATCTGGCCGCTCGACCCGAGCGACACGGCATTGAGCGTAAGCGCCGACCCGACCTGCACCGCGATGGTTCTCTCGCATACCGCCCGACGACGGCTGGAGGAGCGAGAGGAGCGGCTCGCCCTGAAGCTCTACCGGTACCTGATGGCCGAGCGTTTCGGGGACGATCCGCTCGACCGGAATGATGATGACCTGGAACCGGAGTCCACCATTCAACCCAAGCAAGGCTCATGACACGTC
>LXNJ01001734.1_pt1 | contig 12584 bp, 8 predicted proteins | sample 809081 | NCBI WGS metagenome assembly LXNJ01 (sample SAMN04870510, study PRJNA318959) | sponge metagenome | biome: sponge; feature: marine sponge reef; material: water | host: Petrosia ficiformis | place: Greece: Milos, Mediterranean Sea | collected 2013-05-29 | depth 5-7 m
CGCGCCCCAGCCGAGCGGCGATCTCGCGGAAGCTCCGGGTCTGCTCGTCGCGGCGCCCGGCATCGCGCAGCAGCTCTTCCAGCGCCGGCACCAGGCGGCGGGGGCTGCACGCGCGCTGCACGAACTCCGGCGCCGCCCGGCGCCCGGCGATGATGTTGGGCATGGCGATGTGCTTCACCAGCAGCACGCGCCGGGCGATCGCTGCGGAGAGCGGGTTGACCCGGTAGCAGACGATCATGGGGACGTGGGCGAGGGCGAGCTCCAGCGTCGCCATGCCCGAGACGGTGAGCGCCGCGTCGCTGGCGGCGAAGGCGGCGTACTTCTCCGCCTTGCCCTCCACCACGGTCACGGGCGCGCCCCACGCGGCGCTCGCGGCGGCGACGGCGGCGCAGTGCTGCGGCAGCGTCGGCGCCAGGATGCGGAGGCCCTCGATGCGCCCGGCCAGCGCGCGCACGGTCGCCGCGAACACCGGCTCCAGCCGGCGCAGCTCGCTGGTGCGGCTGCCCGGCAGCACGGCGAGCACCGGCTCTTCGGGCGCGATGCCGTGGCGGCGGCGGAACGCCGGCCCGTCGGCCTTCTCGATCGGCTCCTCCACCAGGGGGTGGCCGACGAAGCTCGCGTCCAGCCCCTCCGCCTCGAAGTAGGGCGGCTCGAAGGGGAAGAGGCAGAGCACGTGGTCGAGGTAGCGCGCGATCTCCGCCGCGCGGCCCGGCCGGTAGGCCCAGACCGTGGGCGCGACGTAGTGGACCAGGGGGAAGCCCGCGCCCTTCAGCCTGCGCGCGACGCGGAGCGCGAACCCCGGCACGTCGACCGAGACGAAGGCCGCCGGGCCGAGACGCCGCGCGGTGCGCGCCGTGGCCCGGATGCGCCGGAGCAGGCGCGGTATGTGCGGCCCGACTTCCAGGAAACCCACCAGAGAGAGCTCGGCGTAGGGGAAGAGGCTCTCCAGCCCCTGTTCCGCCATCAGCGGGCCGCCGATGCCGGCGAAGCGCAGGTTGTCGCCGCTGCGCCGCCTGAGCGCCTCCATCAGGCGGGAGGCGATGAGGTCGCCGGAGGGCTCGCCGGCGATCAGGAAGATCAGCGGCGCAGGTCGCTCCATCCCCGCCCTCAGCCCACGCCGACCACGAACACGCCGTGCTCGTCGGCGCGCGCGACCGCCCTGGCCCGCTCCAGAATCAGGGTCTCGCCGGCCTCGACGGCGACGCCGCTGAAGCCGGCCTCGGCGAGCCGCTCGATGGTGGCGGCCCCGATGGTGGGCAGGTCGGCCCGGCGCTCCTGGTCCGGCTTCTTCACCTTGACCAGCACCGCGCCCGGCCCCCTCTGCTGCAAGGCGGCGCAGCGCGCGATCAGCGCGTCGGTTCCCTCCGCCCCCTCGACGCCCAGCACGCGGCCGCCCTGCACCACCACCGCCTGCCCGATGTCCTGCGCGCCCAGCGCCCGCGCCGCCTCCACGCCGATGGCGATGTCGCGCTCGGCCCCGGCATCCGGTGCGCGCCGGCCGATCACGCCGGCCGGCGCCTTGAGCGTCGCGATCAGGTCGTCGGCGCCGACCACGGTGAAGCCCTCCCGCTCGAGCTCCTCGATCACCAGCGAGAGCAGCGCGTCGTCGCCCTTGCTCCGCGCGCCCGCGATGCGCCCGACGAGGCGCATGCCGCGCAAGTCGAGCTTGAGGGTGGAAAAGGAGGGCCGGCGGATCGAGCCGGCCAGCACCACCTCCTCGCAGCCGAACTGCCGCAGCGCCTTGAGCAGGGCGCCGACCGCGCCGAGCCCGAGCCAGCGGTGGGGCACGCCCTCGCAGGTCGCGGGATCGGTCTCGCCCTCGAAGGCGACGACCAGCACCTCGCGGCCCTCGCCCCGGCACGCCCGCGCGATCAGGCCCGGCAGCCGCCCCCCGCCGGCAAGGATTCCCAGTTTACTCGCCGCCATCATCCCGCGGCTGGCAGATCGGGCGCTCGCCGTCGATCCGCATGAAGTCGACGATGTCCATCACCGGCTCGTTGTTCCGGAACAGCTCGGCGACGTCGGCCAGACGCTCGGACAGCGTTCCCTCCTGGGCGAAGAGCAGCCGGAAGGCGCGCCTGAGGTCGTGCACGGTGTCGCGGGTGAAGCCGCGCCGCTTGAGGCCGACCAGGTTGAGGCCGGTGAGCCGCGCCCGGTCGCCCATGGCCGAGCCGTAGGGGATGATGTCGTTCTCGACCCCGGACATGCCGCCGACGATCGCGTGCCGGCCGATGCGGACGAACTGATGAATCCCGGACAGGCCGCCGAGAATGGCCCAGTCGTCGACCGTCACGTGACCGCCCAGCGAGGCGTTGTTGGCCATGACCACGTGGTCGCCGACGGTGCAGTCGTGGGCGACATGGGTGGCGATCATGAAGAGGCAGTTCTTGCCGACGCGCGTCAGCATGCGCCCGTGGGGCGTGCCGGGGCTCATGGTGACGTGCTCGCGGATGACGTTGTCGGCGCCGATCTCCAGCCGCGAGGGCTCGCCCCGGTACTTGGTGTCCTGGGGCGGGTGGCCGATCGAGGCGAAGGGGTAGATGCTGGTGCGCGGGCCCACGGTCGTGCGGCCGGCGACGATGGCGTGCGAGACCAGCCGCACGCCATCACCGAGGACGACGTGCTCCCCCACCATGCAGTAGGGGCCGATGCTGACGCCCTCGCCGAGCTCTGCGCCGGACTCGACGATCGCGGTGGGGTGAATATCCGTCACGTCAGGTGTCTTCCAGGATCATGGCCGAATAGGTCGCCTGCGCGACCGTCTGGTCCTCCACCGCGGCGCGCGCCGTGAACTTCCACACGTTGCGGCGGCGGTGCTTCCTGGTCACGTGGATGAAGAGCCGGTCGCCCGGCACCACCGGCCGGCGGAAGCGGCAGTCGTCCACCGACATGAAGTAGACCAGCTTGCCCGCCATCGCGGGCCCGAGCGTCGCCACCACGAGCACGGCCGCGGTCTGCGCCATCGATTCGATGATCAGCACCCCCGGCATGACCGGCCGGCGCGGGAAGTGGCCGTGGAAGTGGGACTCGTTGATGGAGACGTTCTTGATGCCGGTCGCCTTCTCGTCGGGGACCACGTCGATGACGCGGTCGATCATGAGGAAGGGGTAACGGTGGGGGATCGCATGGAGGATGTCCTCGATGTCCATGCGTTCCACGGTCTTTCGTGCCGCCGCTTCGTTCATTCCCGTGTCGCCTTGCTCTTCGCCATCCGCGCGAGAATCGCGCTCTGCCGGTGCCATTGCCGGATCGGCACGGCGGGGGTGCCGCCCATGGTCGCGCCCGGCTCGATGTCCTTGACCACGCCGGACTGGCCGGCGATCCGCGCGCCGTCGCCGACCCTGAGGTGCCCGGACACGGCCGCCTGCCCGCCGATCAGGACGAAGTCGCCGATCGTGACGCTGCCGGCGAAGGCCGTCTGCGCCGCCACCACCGAGCCGCGCCCGATGCGGACGTTGTGGGCAACCTGCACCAGATTGTCGAGCCGGCAGCCCTGGCCGATCACCGTGTCGGGGCCGGAGCCGCGGTCGATGGTGGTGTTGGCGCCGATCTCGACATCGTCCTCGATCAGCACGCGGCCGAGCTGGGGGACGCTCACGTGGCCCTGCGGGTCGAGCGCGAAGCCGAACCCCTCCTGGCCGATGCGGACGCCCGGGAAGATCGAGACCCGCGCGCCGATCAGGCAGTGGCTGAGCGAGGCGCCGGCGCCTATCCGCGTGTCGTCGCCGATCTCGACGGCGGCCCCGATCACGGCATTGGCGCCGATCAGGCAGCGGGCGCCGATGCGGACGCCGGGCCCGATCGCGGCGCCGGCCTCGACCCGGCAGCCCTCGCCCAGCGCGGCCCCGGCGTCGATCGCCGCGGCCGGGTGCACGCCCGGCTCCGGCGCCGGGGCGGGATAGAACATGGCGGCTGCCAGCGCGTAGGCCTTGTAGGGGGCCTCGCTCGTCAGCACCGCCACGCCCGGCGGCGCGCGGTGGGCGAGCCCGGCGGGCGCGATGCAGGCGCCGGCGCGGCAGGCGGCGAACGCGTCCACGTACTTGCGGTTGTCGAGGAAGCTCAGGTGCTGCGCCTCGGCCTTGCCGAGCGGGGCCACGTCGGAAAGCTGCGCCGCGGGGTCGGCACCTGCCGCGAGAGTCGCCCCGGTCGCCTCGGCGATCTCGGCCAGCGTGAACGGCCCGGCCAAGGCGAAGAATCGCGGATCGGGCATCAGCTCTCGTCGAAGACCAGCTCGATCGCGGGATACGCCTCGTTCAACCGTTCGATCACGAGGTCGGTCAGGTCGAACTCGGCGGCGGCGAAGAGCGCCTCCTGGACCGGCAGCACGAGGTCGAAGCCGTGCCCGCCCGCCACCTCCGCCACCACCGCGTCGAGGGCCTCGCGGAAGCGCAGCTCGCTCATCTGGATCGCGCGCTGCAGCCCGTCGACGCGGGCCTTGGCCTGGCGATCGGCCTCCTGCAGCTCGGCATTGAACTGGCGCTGGCGCTCCTCCAGCGCGGCGGGGGCGAGCAGCGTCTGCTGCCGCTCGAGCTCGTCCCGCATGGCGCCCAGCCGCTCCGCCTCCTGCCGGTTGAATGCCTGGAACTCCTGACGCTTCGCTTCGCTCTGGGCCCTGATGGAGAGGACCGCCGACGACTGGTCGACGATCCGTGTCATCTCGATGATGGCGACGCGCGTCCCGTGCTCCTCCGCCGAGACGCCGCCGCCGCCGGCGACACAGGCAAAGGCGAGCGCGAGCGCAAGCCCGAGGCATTTCCATCGCGGCATGTCTAGAACCTCGTTCCGAAGCTGAAGCGGAAGTCCTCGGTGCGGTCGAAATCCTCCTTCAGCAGGGCCCGCGAGAAGTCGAGCCGGATCGGCCCGAGCGGTGAGCGGAAGTTGACGCCGAAGCCGACCGAGAGGCGCAGCGAGCCCTCCTCGAAAATGCCGGGGCCCGTATCGTCGGTCTCGGCGAGGCTGCCCATTTCGGTGAAGAGCGACCCCCGCAGGTCGAGCTCCTCGCCGATGCCGAGGGGGAAGCTCAGGTCGCCGGTCGCCGTGTAGAACACGTTGCCGCCCAGCGCATCGCGCGTAGCCGCGTCGCGGGGGCCGACGCCGCTCGGCTCGAAGCCGCGCAGCTTGCGCCCGCCGAGGAAGAAGCGGTCGGTGATGCGCACGTCCTCGCCGTTGAGGCCGACGATATGGCCGCTGCGGGTGAGCCCGCTCAGCACCCAGCCGTCCGCGATCGAGTAGAAGTGGCCGTAGGTCAAGGTGTGCCTGAGGTACTTGGTGTCGCCGCCGACGCCGGCGAGCTCCTGCCCGAGGCGGGCGAAATAGCCGTCGGTCGGCTGGATGCGGCTGTCGCGCAGGTCGTAGTCGAGCGACTGCTGGACAGCCGAGGTGACGGTCTTTCCCTCCTGGGCCCTGATGAAGCGGGAGGTCGTCAGGGCGACATCGCTGATGTCGTCGCTTCTGAGCGTGTAGCCGACCGAATGGCGCAGCCGCTCCGCCAGCGGATAGCTCGCGCGCAGCGAGAAGCCGATGGTCTCGCGGTCGTACGAGCTCTGGTCCTGCAAATCGACGGTCCTGCGGAACACGTCGAATCCGGCGGCGACGTTGCGGTCCAGGAAATAGGGCTCGGTGAAGCTCAGGTTGATCTCCTGACGCAGGGACGAGGCGGTGAGCCCGAGCCTGAGATCCTGACCCCGGCCCAGCAGGTTGCGTTCCCGGATGGCGATGTCGCCCAGCAGGCCGTCCTGCGAGGAGACGCCGGCGCCGAAGCTGAGCTCGCCGGTGGGAACCTCGTTCACCTCCACCGTGAGCACCGAGCGGTCCGGCGCGCTGCCTTCGCCGGTCAGGATCTCGACCCTGTCGAAGAAGCCGAGGTTCAGGATGCGCTGGCGCGAGCGGCGGATCAGGGCCGAGTTGAAGGCGTCGCCCTCCACCAGCCGGAACTCGCGCCGGATCACCTCGTCGACGGTGCGGACGTTGCCCACGATGTCGATCCGCTCGATGTAGACGCGCGGGCCTTCGCCGATTTCGAAGGTCACGTCGACGGTGACGGCCTCGCGGTCCCGTTCGATGCGGGGTCTCACGTCGACGAAGGCGTAGCCCCGGCTGCGCACCGCCTCGGTGAGCGCGAGGACCGTGTCGTCGACCTCGTCCGCGTCGTACCACTCCCCCGCCTCGAGCTCGACGATGGGGAAGAGGGTCTCCGGCGACAGGTCCCTGAGGTCGCTCGTGATGTCGACGCCCTCGAGCCGATAGCGCGGCCCCTCCTCGATCGAGAAGGTGATCACGAACTCCTCGCGATCGGGCGTGAGCTCGGCGACGGCCGAGATCACGCGGAAGTCGACATGGCCGTTGGCGAGGTAGAAGCGCCGCAGCAGCTCCTGGTCGAAGGTGAGGCGGTCGGGATCGTAGATGTCGGCGGTCGTGGCGAAGCGGTACCAGGCGCTCTCCCGCGTCTGGATCACGTCCCTGAGCGCGCTGTCGCTGAAGCGGCCGTTGCCGATGAAGTTGATCCGCCGGATGCCGGTGACCGAGCCCTCGTTCACCTCGAAGACGAGATCGACCCGGTTCTGCTCGAGCTGGATGACCTTGGGGTCGATGGTGGCGGCGAAGCGCCCGCTGCGCCGGTAGACCTCGGTCAGGCGCTGCAGCGCCGTCTGCACCCGCGGCCGCGTGTAGACCACGCGCGGCCGAAGCTGGATCTCGGCTTCCAGCTCGGCGTCCTCGAGCGCGTCGTTGCCCTCGAAGACCACCCGGTTGATGATCGGGTTCTCGACCACGCCGACCACGAGGTTGCTTCCCTCCCGGCGGATGGTCACGTCGGCGAAGAGCCCTGTCGCGAACAAGGCCTTGAGGGAGTCGTTGATCGTCTCCGGGTCGAATTCGTCGCCCGGGCCGATCAGCAGGTAGGCCCGCACCGTGTCCGCCTCGATCCGCTCGTTGCCCTCGACGAGCACGGCGTCGATCGCCTGCTCCTGCGCCGCGGCCGCGCCGATCCAGAGGCCGAGCACGAGCGCCGCCAGCCAGGCGATGTGCCGCATGGGGCTCCTCCCCGGCGCCGCTGTCGCGGCCGCCAATCGCGTCGTCCGCCACGTCATGAGGTCAGGCCTATGATGTCCTTGGTCGTCACCCATACCATCAGTGCAATGACCAGCATGAGTCCGACTGTGGCGCCGATCTGCTGCAGCCGCGCGGTCAGCGGGCGCCGGAACACCGCCTCCACGAAATTGTAGAGGAGGTGTCCGCCGTCCAGCGGCGGAATGGGGAAGAGGTTGATCAGGCCGAGCGCGATGGAGATCAGAGCCGCGAACTCGACGAAGCCCGTGACGCCGCGGTCGAGGAAGCCGCGCGACAAGACGGCGATGCCGACCGGGCCGCTCAGCTGGTCGGTGGAGCGCGTGCCGGCGATCATCTGGCCGATCGCGCGGAGATTGGCCACGGCAAGGGAATAGGTATGCTCGACACCGGCCCAGATCGACTCGCCCAGCGCGAGGTCGCGGAACTCCGTCCGCGCCTGCGGGTAGACGCCGATGCGCCCGATCCCGTTCACGTCGTCCGGCGTCACGGTCAGCGATACCTCGCGCCCCTCCCGCATGACGACGAAGGCGAGCGGCACCGCCGGGTTCCGCTCGACGACGGCGCGCAGGTCGTCGAAGCTCTCGATCGGCACCGCGCCGATGCGCACGATGGTGTCGCCGGCCAGGATGCCGCCCCTGTCGGCGGGGTTGCCGGCAACCACCTGCGAGATCGCGGCCGGCGTGAAGGGCCGGATGCCGATGTCGCCGAACTGCTGCGGCCGGTCGAAGGCGTCCAGCACGTCCACCAGCTCGGGCTTCACCGTGTATTCGAGGCGCTCGCCTGCGCGTTCGACGGCAAGGTCGATCGGCTCGCCGACGCTCTGCAGCAGGACGAACTCCAGCTCCTCGAAGCGCTCGATACGGCTGCCGTTGAGCTCGACCAGCCTGTCGCCGGTCTGGATGCCGACGACGGCCGCCGGGCTGCCCTCGCGCACCGAGCCGATCTCCACCGGGGTGTAGCGCTGGCCCATGACGACGAAGAAGACGGCGAAGATCACCGCCGCGAGCAGCAGGTTGGCGAAGGGGCCGGCAAAGGCGATGGCCGAGCGCTGGCCGACGTTCTTGGCGTGAAAGGCGTTCGCCGCCGGCGGCTCGTCGGAGTCGGCCGGCATGCTGGCGGCGCTGGCGTCGCCGTGGAACTTCACGTAGCCGCCGAGCGGCAGGAGGCAAATCTTCCAGCGTGTCCCGTGGCGGTCGTCGATGCCCAGAAGCTCCGGCCCGAAGCCGACCGAGAACACCTCGACGCGGACCCCGTTGAGCCGGGCCACCAGGTAGTGACCGAGCTCGTGGAAGAACACCACGGGCGTAATCACCGCGAGGAAAGGCCAGATATAGTTCAGCTTGTCGACCAGCAGGTCCATGATGTCAGGCTAGTGGCTATGAGCAGTTCGCGCGCGGTGCCGAACCAGTTCGGGCGACTGGTTCGGTGGGGCGATTTCCGGCACCGTCGCCGATTATACATGACCGTGCCGCCTTCGCCGTGCAATTCCGTTGCCCCGTCCCTTGCCCTGCGGCCCGGGGGCCCTCGATCCCGCCCTCCGCAGCATGCAAGGGGTGCGCGGGGCGCCGCTCGCGCGGGCGCCTGCGCGGCGCTGCCTGCTTGCGGGCGGCCGGCATTCGGGGCAAGTTGCACACGATTGGGACCCGGCTGCGGGTGCCGTTCGCGTTCCGGCAGGACGGGTCTCGCGGCGGCACGCGGCCGGCGTGTGCGGCGATGAGGACACGGCGATGAGTGTGCCCGGCCCGCAGCCCGCCCCCTTCGACAGTCATGCTCTCGCCGAGGCGCTCGAGGGGGCCGGTCGCGACGACCGCAAGGCGGCGCTCGAGCTGGTGCGCAAGGCGCGCGACGAGGGCCGGCGCGAGGTCGGCCGGCGCCTCGAGGCGGGGGCGTCGGGAGCCGAGATCGTCGCGGCCCAGACGACGCTGACCGACCGGCTGCTGGGCACCCTGCTCGATCACGCCGCGCGCACCGTCTACCCCGAGCCGAACCCGACCACGGCGAGCCGCCTCTCGCTCGTGGCCGTGGGCGGCTACGGCCGGGCCGAGCTCGCGCCCCACTCCGACGTCGATATCCTTTTCCTGCATCCCTACAAGCTGACCGCGCGCAGCGAGCAGATCATCGAGTATCTGCTCTACATGATGTGGGATTTGGGGCTTGACGTGGGCCATGCAACCCGTTCGGTCTCCGATTGCCTCAGATTGGCGCGCGCGGACATGACGATCCGGACCTCGGTGCTGGAATCGCGCCCCGTGTGGGGCGACGGGGCTCTCTACGGCGACTTCCGCCGGCGCTTCCTCGCCGAGCTGGTGCCCGGCACCGAGGCCGAGTTCGTCGCCGCCAAGCTCAAGGAGCGCGACGCCCGCCACCTGCGCGCCGGCGATTCGCGCTACCTGCTCGAGCCCAACGTCAAGGACGGCAAGGGCGGCCTGCGCGACCTCCACGTGCTCTTCTGGATCGCCAAGTACCTCTTCCGCGTCGAGCGCTTCGGCGACCTCGTCGAGCGCGGCGTGCTGAACCGCGACGAGCACGACCGCTTCGCCCGGGCGGAGGACCTGCTGTGGCGCGTGCGCGCCCACCTCCACGTCGTCTGCGGCCGCGCGGAGGACCGCCTGACCTTCGACCGCCAGCCCGAGATCGCGGCGCGCATGGGCTACGGGCCGCGCCGCGGCAATCTCGCCGTCGAGCGCTTCATGAAGCACTACTTCCTGGTGGCGAAGACCGTGGGCGAGCTCACCCGGGTCTTCTGCGCGGTGCTGGAGGCGGAGCGGCTCCACACTGCGCCGGTCCACCGCGCAGGCGCGCAGACCGGGCCCGCCCGCGACGGGCTCTTCGTCTCCGGCGGGCGCATCGCGGCGGCGGGCGAGGACACCTTCAGCGAGCGCCCGCTGCGCCTGCTCACCATCTTCCGCCGGGCGCAGATCGAGGGGCGGGACATCCATCCCGCCACGCTCAGGCTGATCCACCAGGGCCACGGGCTGATCACCGCCGAATTGCGCGACGATCCCGAGGCCAACCGCACCTTCCGCGCGATCCTGAACGACCGGCACGATCCCGAGAAGGCGCTGCGGATGATGAACGAGGCCGGCGTGCTCGGCCGCTTCCTGCCGGATTTCGGCCGCGTCGTGGCGCAGACCCAGCACGACTTCTATCACGTCTACACGGTCGACGAGCACAGCATCCGCGCCATCGGCGTGCTCAACGCCATCGAGCGGGGCGCGCTGGCCGAGGAGCTCCCGCTGGCGAGCACCCTGGTTCGCCAGCTAAGGCTGCGCGACGTGCTCTATCTCGCGCTGCTCCTGCACGATGTCGCCAAGGGGCGGGGAGGGGACCACTCGGAGATCGGCAGCGGGATCGCGCGCGACACCGCGCGGCGGCTCGGCTTCACGCAGGACGAGGCGGAGACCGCCGCCTGGCTGGTGCGCTGGCATCTCCTCTTCAGCCTGACCGCGTTCAAGCGCGACGTGAACGAGCCCGCCACCGTGGAGGAGTTCGTCGGCCGGGTGCGCTCGCTCGAGCGCCTGCGGCTGCTCCTGGTGCTCACCGCCGCCGACATCACCGCGGTCGGGCCGGGGCGCATGAACGCCTGGAAGGGCTCGCTGCTGCGCATGCTCTACCACCGGGCCGAGGCCCTGCTTGCCGGCGGCCGCGAGGCCGAGGACCGCGAGGCGCGGGCGGCAGAGGCCCGCCGCGCCCTGCGCGCGCGCCTGCCGGACTGGCCCGAGGCCGAGATCGCCTGGTTCGAGGCCCGGCTTCCCGAGACCTACTGGCTCTCCACCGACGGCGCCATGCAGGAGCAGCACGCCCGCCTCGTGCGCGGCGGCGCGGCGCCCGTGGTGGAGACCTGCATCGACGGCTCCCGGGATGCGACGGAAGTGACGCTCTACGCCCCCGACCAGGCCGGCCTCTTCGCGGCGGTCGCCGGCGCCGTGGCGGCCACGGGCGCGAGCATCGTCGATGCCCGCGTCTTCACCACCGACGACGGGATGGCGCTGGACACCTTCCGGATACAGGCGGCGGACGGCGGGGCCTATCGCAACGCGGACGCGCTGGCGCGGCTCAAGCGGAGCGTGATCCGCGCGCTCGCCGGCGATGCCGCCGCCGCTCCGGCGCCGGCCGGGGCCCTGCCGCGGCTCGCGCGCTCGACCTCGATCGTCATCGAGCCCCACGTGCTGGTCGACAACGGCGCGGGCCCCAGCCACACCGTGGTCGAGATCAGCGCCCGCGACCGGCCCGGGCTGCTCTACGACATCACCCGCACGCTGAGCGCCTGCGGCCTCTCGATCGGGTCGGCGCACATCTCGACGGTGGGCTCGCGCGCCGTCGACGTCTTCTACGTCAGGGACCGCTTCGGCCTGAAGCTCTCCCGCGAGGCCCAGGCCGCGCAGGTGCGCGACCGTCTCAACGACATGCTCGCGCGCGCGGACGATGTCGCGCCCGAGCGGCGCGCGGACGATGTCGCGCCCGAGCGGCGCGCGGACGGGGCCGCGCCGCCCCGCCAGGCGGTGGTTTGAGCCTGAGCCCCTCCCCCGGGCCGGGACGCACGAGGGCACTCGCCCGCTGGGCCGCCACGGTCGGCGGCTTCACCATGGGCTCGCGCGTCCTCGGCTTCCTGCGCGACATCCTGATCGCACAGATCCTGGGCGCAGGCCCGGTGTCGGACGCCTTCTTCGTCGCCTTCAAGCTGCCCAACTTCCTGCGCCGGCTCTTCGCGGAGGGCGCCTTCGACGCGGCCTTCGTGCCGCTCTTCGCCGGCACGCTGGAGCGGGACGGGCGCGCCGCGGCCAGGGCCTTCGCCGAGGACGTGCTGGCCGTCCTGCTGTGGGTGCTGCTCTTCCTCGTGATCGTCGCCCAGATCGCGATGCCCTGGCTCGTGTACGTGCTCGCGCCGGGCTTCGCCGACGAGCCGGGGAAGCTCGATCTCACCGCACAGCTCGCGCGGCTCACCTTCCCCTACATCCTGCTGATCTCGCTCGTCTCCCTCCTCGGCGGCGTGCTGAACTCGCTCTATCGCTTCGCCGCGGTTGCGGCCACGCCGATCCTGCTGAACCTCAGCCTGATCGGCTGCCTGCTCGGGCTTTCGCACTGGACCGAGACGCCGGGGCACGCGCTGGCGGCGGGCGTCACGCTGGGCGGCATCGCCCAGTTCGTCTGGCTGATCGTCGCGGCCCGGCGCGCCGGCATGACGCTGCGCCTGCGCATGCCCCGGCTCACGCCGGGGGTGAAGCGCCTGCTGGTGCTGGCCGCGCCGGCGGCGCTCGGCGCCGGTGTCGCCCAGGTCAACCTGGTGGTCGACGTCATCATCGCCTCGCTGCTGCCGGAGGGCTCGGTGTCCTTCCTCTACTACGCCGATCGCGTGAACCAGCTTCCGCTCGGCGTCGTCGGAGTCGCGGTGGGGACGGCGCTGCTGCCGCTGCTCAGCCGCCAGCTCAGGGCCGGCGAGGCGGAGGAGGCCGTGACCAGCCTGAACCGGGCGATCGAGATGGCGCTGCTGCTGGCGGTGCCGGCGGCGGTCGCGC
>LXNJ01001735.1_pt1 | contig 12580 bp, 11 predicted proteins | sample 809081 | NCBI WGS metagenome assembly LXNJ01 (sample SAMN04870510, study PRJNA318959) | sponge metagenome | biome: sponge; feature: marine sponge reef; material: water | host: Petrosia ficiformis | place: Greece: Milos, Mediterranean Sea | collected 2013-05-29 | depth 5-7 m
GAAGTTCCGGATCGAGCCCCACAGGCCGGAGGCGCCGGGCGGTCGCTACCGCGTCGCCGGCGACGACTCGGCGGCCGCCTACCCGGCCGCGGCTGCGGCGATCTGCGGCGGCCGGGTGAGGCTGCGGGGCCTGGCTTCCACCTCGACCCAGGGCGACCGCGCGTTCCTCGGGCTCCTCGAACAGATGGGCGCCGCGGTGCGCACAACGCCGGGTGAGATCGAGGTCGAGGGCGACGGCCGGCTTCGCGCCCTCGACTGCGACCTCTCCGGGATGCCCGACCAGGTTCCCACGCTCGCCGCGGTGGCCGCCTTCGCCCATGGCGTGACGACCATTCGCAACGTGGCGCACCTGCGAATCAAGGAGAGCGACCGCCTGGCCGCGATCGGAACGGAGCTGCGACGGTCGGGCGTCCCGGTGGAAGAGCTGCCGGACGGTCTGCGCATCGAGGGAAACCCCCTTCTTTCCGCGACGCCGGGCGCGCCGCGGGTCTTGATCGATACCTACGACGACCACCGCATCGCGATGAGCATGGCTCTCGTGGGGACACGCCGGGGAGGCCTCTCGATTCTGCGTCCGGAAGTCGTTGGCAAGTCCTACCCAGGTTTCTGGTGCGATTTGGAGGGGATCCGGCGATAGCTCACATCCTGCGTGTTCGGCACCATGCGCCGGACCGACGCAACTCGGCCACGTGAAGCGCGTCTGCGGTAGAGGAGCAAGCCAGCTATGGCCGGCTGACCCGGATTCCGGCTCGAATCCTGGCCCCTAGCCAGCGGTCGACGCACCGCCACGGTGGCGGCGCGCCACCACCGTACACAGCCCGCGTGCCGCTCCTCATACTCGCCGGAACCGCTTCAGACCGAGCGTACACCTTACCGCCCGCGCTGACTGACGAGCTGCCGGGCCCCGGACTCGTGAGTACGCCATCCGAGAGGCAGTGGCGCGTCCCGTCAACTGCCGGCCAGTTGGTTCCTCGCCGCTTGTGCCGCACACCCTGAAGGAAGGTCCCGGGGAGGCAAGGCACCGCTGCCTTCACCTCGGCTGACGGAAATCGGTGCCTACACGGCCGAAGGTCCTTCGTCCTGCCGGTGCCGTGAGGGCACGACTTCGGGTCACTGACCGCAGCCTCTCCGGCCTAAGAGTCCGACGGCGCATCCCGAGTCCCCGTACACTCGCCACCTCGCCGAGGAGGGCTTCCACATGCTAGTCGTATTGGCCGCTTGCGCACTGCTAGGAATCCTCAATCCACTGCCAAGGGCCGCCGTCGTCGGTTCCCGTACTGGCCGGCTCTTGGCCTAACGACTGGTCCTCAGGACCTTTTCTAGTACAAAAGAAGAGGCGCTTCAACGGTCTCGATCCCGCGCGTAATCAACACGCTCGATGAGCTAGACTAGCCTTCAACGCTTGGGCCGGAGTCGGCGCGCAGCTCTGCTCCAAGGACCAGGTAGCCGAACCCATCCAACACGCACAAGGAGTCGACTATGAAGCCCCTAACCCCAGTAACTAGCGTGTTCTTCCTTGCCGCATCACTCGTCGCCCAGACAGAGTGGCGCGACCTCGAAGTCCGGGACGAGTTGACCATCGCAGACTGCAAAGGTGAGTCCTACCGCGACAACAGGGGCGACTACGCCTACGGTCAGTACGTCGAAGATCTGATAGTTTCCCGTCTTGGCGGAATCTGGAGCCCGTACACCGGGGAGATCTTCGAGAGCACCAGCGAAACCCAGATCGAGCATATCGTCGCCAGAGCCGAGGCACATAGAAGTGGTCTGTGTCTCGCCGACAAACGCACCAGAAGAGGGTTCGCCTCCGATCTGCTCAACCTCACGTTGGCTGACCCGCGTCTCAACTCGGAAAAGAGCGACCACGATGCCGCCGAATGGCCTGGGCCGAAAGTGAACCGCTGTTGGTACGCCGAAGCCATACTTGCCGTCAAGATCAAGTACGATCTTAGCGTGGACTGTAGGGAAGCGAAGGCACTAGAGAAGAGGCTGCAAGACGATTGTGGCCTACGAGCACGGAATCCGAGATGCGAGGAAGGATAGTGTGTCTCACGAGATTGCGGCCCCGTCGAGGGTTGGTGTGCTCGGTGATGGTCTTCTTCAAGATGTCGAGCTACGGCCTCAGCTCACCGCCTGAGGACTGGTAAGGGCGGCCGCGTAGTTTCGAAATGGAAGGCGTGAACCACAAGATCGTCGAAATCGCCCTTACGCGTGTTGATGGAAACACGTTCGAGCAGTTCGCCCACGTCATGCTGTCAACCATCTCTGGCGTGGACTACATTCCGCTCGGTGGAGTCCACGACGGCGGTGCCGACGGCTTCTTCGACACGCGGGGCGTCGGGCAAGATGTGCAAGCGAGGCGATTCTGTCAATCCAGCATCCAAGAGAACCACCGCCAGAAGATACGAGAGACCGTGGCTTCTCTTCGCAAGAACGGCCGCGACCCCAAGAGTCTCACCTACGTAACCGCGCAGTCGATCAAGTTCATCGACCGAGAGCAGGAGGAGCTCACCGGCGAAACTGGCGTGGCCATCAGGATTCGTGACTTGCGGTGGCTTGTTTCCAATATCAACCTGTCACGTCAAACAGTCGCTGCGTTTGAGAGCTACCTTCGTCCGCATGTAGAGTTCCTTCGGGAGCTCGGCGAAGCATGCGTCCCGGCGGTGACTCCGGGCATCGATCCACGCGCGGTCAGCGTGTTCTTGCGCCATGAACTTGAGCGTAGACGGAACTCGGACACTCTTGAGGAGCAGGTGTCGGATGGACTTATTCTCTGGGCGCTCGAAGGTACCGATCCGGACAAGGAGTCGTTCGCCACTAAGGAGGAAATCCTGGCGAAGATTGGGAAACTACTCCCGACCGCGACGGCTTCCCTGGAAGCTGCATTGGAACGCCGACTGGCGCAGCGGGCCTCTAAGACGTACGAGCCGGGCCGAGTGCGCTGGTACAAGAGGGACGGTCTATACTGTTTACCGTACGAGATCCGGGACCGGCTTGAGAGGGAAAAGGTCGAGGACGAATCGCTCAGAGCGAAGGTGCTGTTCCGAATGGAGGAGAGAGTTCAGAGCATCACCGACAACGTCTCTCCGCGCGAGACTGCTCGGGTCGCAATGAGGGCGGTGGAGCTCACGTTTCAGACCCGTGGCCTTGAGCTCGCGGCGTTCCTGGAAGATGAGATCAGGAGGTACGAAGAGGACACCGTCGTTGATCACATTGATGCGGCGATCGAAGAACTGGAGCCGGATGGTTCACGGATGGACGTGAAGCAGGCGGCGCGGGAGGTAATCCGCGGCTCCTTCTATCGGAGCACGCCAGAAGAGCGCACACTCTTCGCTAAACTGTCGAAGACCTCCGCTCTACTCTTTTCGTTGAGTGTGGATCCTCGCATCGTTAGGTACTTCCAGGAAATGTCATCTCGGCTGACCCTGCTCGTCGGTACGGACGTCTTGGTGAGAGCTCTTTCCGAGCAGTACCTCCTGCCCGAGGATAGGATGACATTCAACGTTCTGAGGATGTTGAAGGACGCTGGGTCGGAGCTAGTCTTGGCACAACCGGTAGCCGAGGAGGTGTGGTCTCACCTTCGTTCGTCGGACCACGACTTTCAGATGGAGTATGCGGCGGCGGAGCCATTTATCGGTTCCGACACGATTGAGCTTGCAATGCATGCCCCGAAGATCCTCATCAGGGCGTACTTCTATGCGAGGACGTCCCCGCCAGTTGGCGTTGAGGCCCCGAGGAGCTGGAACGGTTTCCTTCGCCAGTTCGTGGACCCAGCCTCTCTCCACTCAGCCCGCGGTTTGGAGCAGATCAAGAAGTATCTGATCGAGAAGTTCGACCTTACATACATCACCGGCAGGGAACTCACAGAGTACTCTGCAAACGGGGAGATTGAGGAACTGGCGGGCAGGCTAGAGGTGGCGGGGCTTGGCAAGGCGAAAGTGCTCGCTGAGAACGATGCCAAGATGGCGCTCGGGGTCTACGGGAGAAGAAGGAACCGGGAGAACGTTGTCTCCGGGCCGTTCGGGTACCGGACTTGGTGGCTGACCCAGGAGACTACGATCCAAACCGTCACTCGGGAACTCGTGCGGGAACACGGTGCTGGTTACATTATGCGACCCGAGTTTCTGCTTCAGTTCATTGCGCTCTCGCCGACCGAGAGGGAAGTGAGGGAGGCGCATGAGGCGGTCTTTCCTACACTCCTTGGGATCAAGCTCTCGAACAGAGTGCCGGAGGACGCCTACCAAAGGATGATCCGCCATGTGAGAGAGGCTGCAGAGGTAGACGATGCGAGAGCTCGCGTTATGGCTGGGGATTTCGCCGATATGCTCAAGGGAGACGTTCATGGGCTCTTTTCTGATGGCGCGGACCCGATTACGATGATCAGCAGAGCAGGGCGGCGAGGCGTTCCGGACTGAGGACGCCAACCCGCGTGGCGGTTCTTTGGGGGTCTATGTCCGTAGGTTGACGGCAACCTGTCACGCTTGGGGACTATACTCGATAGTAAACCATTCGTGACGAACGGAAAGGCGGGTTCTACAACAGCCGATGGCTCATTCTCCCTGCGAACCCGCTGACTGCACTGGCCATGGCGATTCCAACGACATCGTTGAGTCGATGATCTGCATATCCTCGAATCAACAGCCAGATGATTGTGCCTGACATCGCTGATCCCAGTACGAGTGATATGTAGTTGCGTAGAGTGGGGGCGAACTGATCTAGCCTGATCCGAAGGCTATCTATGCGGCCGGGCGGTCGGCCTGTCTCTTCGAGGAGGTCATCCACCAGTTTCACGGTTAGGATCTCTCGGTTCTCTTCCGGGGATTCGACAATGATTCTAGTCATTTCAAGAACTGTACGACGCAGTTCTTCCGGAGACTTCATTCCAGTGACCCAAGGTAGTCGTTCATCATCTGACGAGTACGGGGGTTTTTGTTGAGTATCTCTTGGACTTCTGGATCATGAAAGAAGCGGTTCGCTAGTCTGGTGATTACTACACCGCTCAGCGCCTGGTTCACGAGAAGCACGAGCCTCTTTGCGTCATCGACGTCCAGGTTGATTCCGAGCATCTTGACTTTCGGATCGTCTCGATTGTAGAAGGTGAGAATCACTCCATTTCTTTTTGGTGTGACTCGGAAGTGGCGGTAAGTGCGCCCGTCATAGACTAGTGCGTTCGTCATGGTTCTGGGCTCGTGCTGGCTCATGCGGTCAAGCCACAGTTGGAAGATGGTGTGAAGTGTTTTGCAGGACGTGGCATCGCGTCGTGCGGCGTCCATGTCTTTGAAGGTCTCGATGTGGTGACTAATTCTGCCGCCAACGACCCTGCCTTGTATCCAGAGTTGGACGCTTCCATCCTGTTGTTCGTCAAGGTGTGCAGCTGCAATCTGCCCACCTCGAGAGCGAAAGTAGATGTCGTTCCCGTCGACGTGGATGGATGCCATTCAAGATTCCTTTCCGCTATTCGTCAAGGCCCTTACATCGCGCCTACGCGGCCCTCTCGGGTCGCCCTGTCAGGTCAGCATAGCGTAGCCGCTTGCCGTTCATCCCCAGTACGACTTGGGCCATCTGGTCGAGGGGATCAAGCTCCCGCTGGTTGTGGCGGCCGGTGAACTCGTTGACGTAGCGGTTGAGGTGGTGCCAGCCCATGCGGTGGTAGGTGCCCTTGTAGCCCCGCTTCAGCATGGACCACATGGACTCGGTCCCCTGGGTGTGGGCCTTGCCGTGGACGTAACCGCCGACACTGTGGTTGACGGGCTCGTGGTGGTAGTCCCGAAGGCTCTTGTAGCCGGAGTAGTCGTCCGTGTAGACCAGATGCACGGCCCGCCACATCCATCGACTCTTGGTCCAGTTTGTCGTCTACCTCCGTCTCGGTTCCCGCTCTTCTCTTGGTCGTCCCCGGCGGCGAGGCTTGTAGAAGTCGTCGTCGGCCGGATCCTCCGGGCCGTCCTCTAGCACCTCTAGTTCGTCGAGGGCGTTGTGGTAGTCGCGGCGGGCGACCCGCACGTTCTCCCTAGCTTCGTCGACGGCCTCTAGGTATCGTTCTTCGTCACGGCTGCGGATTCGGTATCGTCGTCGCAGAGAGACGTCCTCCGGTAGTTGCACCAAAGGGGTACCGGAAGGTTGCAGAAGGAGTCAAATCATCAAGAGGATACAAGAGTGGCAGACTTAACACCGATCTTGATAACGGCGGCAGCGATCAGTCAGCGAGAACTCGTCGCCACCGCACTGAAAGCTCTGTTCCTTCCGACACTCAACATGGCCGGAGAAGCGATACGCGACTCCATTGGCGATACGGTCTCGAGGTGGAGAGGGCAGAACGCCGCAGCTACGCTTGAACTCGCGGGGAAGAAGCTCCTCGAGCAAGGACTGGATGTGGCTGAATGTCACCACATCAGAACAGCAGTCGGGTTGGAGTTACTCGAGAAGGCATCCCTGGAGGACGACCGCATCATCCAAGAGATGTGGGCAAACCTCATGGTGGCCGCGGTCGTGAACAGCGAAGGCTCAGATGAAGTGACCATCGACACACTGCAAATCAATGCTCTCCATCACATGAATCGAGTTGATTGCGACGTTCTAAGGTTCCTTATTGAGTATTCATGCAAGGAAGTAGTCGCTCGCGATGGCAAGCGTGCCCTGCAGACTAACTGGATACATCCGGAATCAGCCAAGAAAGTGCATCCCAAGTCCCATATCTCAATCGAGAAGCTCATTCATCTGGGCTGCGCGAGGCAAAGCATCCTCACTCCCAAGATAGAGCCAACCAAGACCTATGGCCCCGATGAAGACCGCAGGCGACCCTCCGGACAATCCGTGATGCCAACTCTGATCGGCATAAACCTATACATCGCAGCATCTGGAGAATGGCCTGAGAATCTCAGTGGGTTTGAAGCCGAGGCGAGGTCGGACGAAGTCCGCACAGATTAGACGGCAAGGAGTTGCGGACTCTGGTCTTCCCGTTCCGCGCCCAGGAATGGTTATCACCGTATACAATTCCCTAGGCTTCGCCCTTCTTCGCGCCCTTGACCGGCTTCGCCCGGTCCTTCATCAGTAGGAACCGCGCTACTTGCTTCGGGGTCGCGCCATTGTAGTTGGCCCTGCGGCCCTTCTTGCGTTCGGTCGGCTTCTTCTTCATCGGTTGCCCTTGCCGAAACTCGTCACTCTTGCATCCTCTTTCTGACAAAGTTCCAGTACGGGTGTTTCACGACGATGGACTCAGCTGCTGCGTGGTCTATCTGGTCATCCTTCCAAGGTAAGTCGATCTCCATACCCGCGAGCTTCTTGTGGTAGCACTGACGCCCGTAGCCGTAGCGCCACTTCCTCGCGTTTATCATCGCTGCGACTAAACACGCGCTTGCAAGCGGCAGCGGTTTCCTCGAGAGGAGAACTACCACGTTGTCCGTAACGATGAAGGGTTCGGCTTGGACGAATGCGTCTCCGCCGACAGTGCTGACGGTGATGGTTCCAGCGGGATAGAGTTCGCTGTCGTCCGGCCGCTCATACCGACCCGCTACGCCGTTGTCGCTCGTCGTGCGGGACACTGTCGTCCAGTCTCCCGCACCTAGGGCACCCAACGAGTGAAAGTCACCGCGTTCGAGTACGAACAGCTCGGACAATGTCCTCCGCGACCAGAGTACCGAGTGTTCTAGGGGTAGCGGCACCTTCGCTTCGGCTGGCGGCCGAAGGTCGAGCGACCGTTTCCCCGCACGCTCCCTGACGCGAGCCTCGTCGATTCGGAGAGTGCCGTCTACCGCCGCAACAGGAACATCTATCTTCAACTCTTGGAGCTTTCCCTTGAAGCACTTCCTTGCGTAGCAGTACCGCCACCGGAGAGCATTCAGGGCTGCCGCCACATAGACGAGCCCTAGTTCGCTCACGGCGTGGTGCGGGTAGAGCACACCGATGTCGTCCTTTGCACCAAAGGTGTACGGACGGTACATAGCGAGCAACGGCGCGCCGTTGTACGCCACGGTTACCGCGTTCTCGTGGCGATTCTCAGCCGGAATGTCGAACCGCCCGACCAAACCGTGGTTCTCCTCGCCACAGGAAACAAGCGGTATCTCTCCTGGCCCCAGTTCCTTCAGCGCGTGGTAATCGCCCGACCTGATCTCGAACAGCCGCTCTAGTTCAACCAGCACTGTCTTCCCCGTCCCAGGCCGCTGTCACTCCGTTGCGGATCAGAAACGCCGAACAGTCCCGCAGAACGGCGTCCACGTGTCGGTCCACTTCGTCTGCAGAAACCTCCTCCTGTTCCAGATACGCCTCTGGAACAAGTTCCAAGTGCGTGTCCTTGTAGTTCACCGGTGCCGCTATCATCCGGCGTGGCCAGCTCTCTACTTGGAGGCTCTGGTCATTGATGAACGCTTTCAGGGTGGCCTCACTCTCCGTGAGTTGATTGCCTGCAGTCTCGTTGGGCAGACGTTTGCCCTTCGACTTCAGCTGGCCGTCCGTTTCCGCACGCACCCAAAGAACGTTGGAGGTCGGTGGGTGGGGAACTCCCTTTTTTACGACGATGGCGGCCGGAAAGACGCCTACCGGGTAGAACAAATCATCGGGAAATGTCACGACGGCGACGAGGGTGTGGTTCTTCAGCAGTTCTTCTCGCCACGTCTTGCATCCACCGCCCTTGGCCATCACCGAATATGGCAGCACACTGAACAGAAGCCCCTTGTCCTCTAGTTGCTTCAAGGCGTAGCTCACGAACTCGTAGTCCTTGTGTTGCGAGTTCTTTCTCGTGAAGGGAGGGTTCATCAGCACTCGCGTCACCGGAGGAAACGAAGATGGTTCATCTGCGAACTTGGCGGTAGCACCGTCTGGCCCGGTGTGCGGAGCCAAGTGACGTGTGATGCAGTTGGCCTGTTCGATGTTGTTCTTACCGTCTCCCCGGAAGATCATGTTCACCACGGCCAGCGCAGCAATCCCGTCGTCAATCTCGAGACCGAACACCGACCGCCTCTTAAACGCTTCGAGCTGCGAGACACTGGCCGTTTGTTTCACTTGCTCGAACGCGGCAACCAAGAATCCACCCGTTCCACATGTGGGGTCGTACACAATGTCGCGGGAGGAAATATTCATGATGCGGGCCGCAAACCTCGTCACGTGTCGCGGGGTCAAGACTATGCCGAGCTTCTGGGCCCACCGTGCGTACTTGAGGAAGACCTCGTAGAAGGTTCCGAGCCAATCGGCACCCGACCGCATGGCGGAGTGTATGTTCAATCCGCGTAGTTCCTGCAGCGCCTCCACTAGGGCTTTCCGAAACACCGCGTGATTGTTTTGCGCCGAAGGCACTGGAATCCTGATGTGGTCGGCGAATCCGACCTTACTTTGTTCCTTTAGCACCCGCACTACCCGAGTGTTGATGTCTCCTATAAGGACAGTGGTGTCCTTTTCTTCAATGTTGGGCGGACTCCCGGGGTTTATCATGGAGAGAAGCAGTGCCGACACGACCTTGGCCCGGTCGTGAGGCGGCACATTGCCTGCATCCAGTTTGTTGTTGATGCGCTCCGCCGTGGCGACGAAGCGTCTTTCGTCAATGGGCGGGTCCGAGAGTTCGGCTCCGCCAGTGTTGAGCAGCGTTGTGCAATCGGACGGCGAAAGGACCCCGGTTGCGGGTATGCCGTTGATGGTGACTGGTACCCAGGTTCCATCAACGAACGTCTCGGTTGCCACGAGGAAGCCATCATCATCATTCCCAGCGACGCCCGACACCAGAGGAACATCGAAGTCGTCACCACGGTTCAGAAGCACCGCATAGTCTTTGGCTTCGGCGAGGGCCTTTGGGAGTTCAGAGTGACTGCGCTTCGCCTCGAAGACCCACAGGCGTGATTCCGTCATCTTGACGATGTTCTCGGGCTTCTCAAGTCCTAGCAGCAGCTTTAGGCGGGGGTTGGAGAGACATTCGTTCTGTGTCCACACTTGGCCATCGGGGTTGCGTTCGGGATTCTTGGTGCACCATCCCGACTCGGCGAGCTTGCGCTTGATGAACCGATAAGCGTCCACTTCCGTGGCTTTGCCCCTGCTCATGCTGACCGTGCCCCAGACGCAAGGCCGTTGTCGGCAATCAGGTCACGGTAGTGGAGCCGCTTGCCCGCCAGACCCTCCGTGACGGCAACCATCTGCGCCAGCGTGTCGAGATCGCGGAAGTTGTGCCGACCCGCGAACTGGTTCACGGACCGCTGTAGATGCGTCGGGCTCAGCTGGTCGTACACGCCCTTGTGAGCGCGCTTGAGCATGGACCAGAACGACTCAATCGAGTTCGTGTGAACCCGGTGGGCGACGTACTCGCCTACCGAGGGCTTCACCGGCTCGTGATTCGGCAGACCCCAGTAGGCGCTCGCGTCATCGGTGGAGACCTCCGCGCCCTCCGCCGGGTGTTCGTTCACGAACCCCTTGAGCGTTTCGCCGTCCGTGCGGCGAACCACGCGGGCAGTGACCTTGCCGGTCCTCCGGTCCTTCGCGCCCACAACGGCCGTCTTACCGATACCGCCGCGGTCTTCGTGCTTCCGCTGCGATTCGTGCTTGTTCTTCTCCAGACCGCCGACGTAGGTTTCATCGACCTCTACCGGCCCCTCGAACCGCACCGTCGGCCCCGAGTCACTGAACTCGCGGATGCGCTGCAACATGAACCACGCGGTCTTCTGGGTGACGCCCAGGTCGCGGTGGATCTTCATGCTCGACACGCCCTTGAGGCTCGTTGTGTCGAGGTAGATCGCGTACAGCCACTTGAGCAGCGGCAGCTTCGACCGCGCCATGACGGTGCCGGTCTTGACCGAGAAGTAGCGCTTGCAGTCGCGGCACCGATACGGCATCTTCGCGTGCTTGCACTCGTGGTTGTTGTCGGTACCGCAGTGCGGACAGAATCGCTCGCCGTCCGGCCAGACGATGTCCTCGAACCACTGCCGCGCCGCTTCCTCATTGGGAAACATCCTCTGCAAATCGAACAGCGTCACGCCGCGCCGATGGGCCTTGCCGGGGGCGTTGAATCCTGTCTCGTTCATCTCTTTCTCCCTCAACCGTTGTACATAGAACGGTAACAGGGAACAAGGTGCGTGTCGACCTACGGATATAGTCCCCTTATCTTCAATCGCCTGAAGGACTGATTTGGTGGTGCGGCTATCTGCGGCGCGCGCGGTGCTACCGAAGGGCGGGCCCCGCCGAGTTTGCGTCCGGGGCGAGTGGCTCCGCCTTGACAACGACATCACCGGCGTAGCCGGGACGATTCGCGAGGATGCTCGACGCCGTTTGGCCTATCCCGATGCCCCGATTGTGGCGACGATCTAGAGCGGGCCGAAGCTGGGACCGGAGGCCCCTGAGTTCGTGCGGTAGCCGCACTTCCTGGCTGGTTGTCGGGTGGTTCGCATCCATTACGACGGTTCAGGCTTCACGATGGTGACTTGGACGAATTCTCTCCGGATCAGGTCACACTGCGGATCCTGCCCGGCACGACGAACGCCCCGCTGTTCCCTAACCGCTCAGACCGAACGCTAGTCTGCTATCGTCGCGACTAGAGTCCCTTCCGAGGGAAGGGAGCGTGAACAGAGTAGACGGGTGCGATAAGGAGAACTTCGTGAGTGCAGCGGCTGCTGGAAGACAAAAGATGTTGACATTGAGTGAGGTTGCCCGCCGGGCGGGCGTCTCCATGGCCACGGCGCAGCGTTACAAGAAGCTGCACCAGGACCGAATCCCGTCGGAGGGCGAGGGACGCAAGCAGCGATACGCGATCCCTGCGGTCAAGATGTTCAGGGATTGGAAGAAGGAAGGCGTGTCGAAGCGTGGAGCGACCGGCCGCAAGCGGAGCCCGGCGAAGCCGGCGAAGGCCGCTGCCGGCGGGGCTCTTCTGACGCTTTCGAGCATCAGCGGGCAGACGGGCATTTCCTATCCGACCCTGCAGCGCTACGTGAAGCTGTTTGGCGATCGGATTCCGCACGAGGGGGAGGGCCGCAAGCGTCGCTACCATCCGGACTCGGTTGCCGTGTTCCGGCAGCTTCGGGCGGAGAGCAAGCCGGGGCGCAAACCGAAGGAGAAGCCGGCCGCGGCGCCCAAGGCCCCGGCCAGGAAGAGGAAGGCTCCGGCGAAGGCCGCTCCGAAGAGCGCCCCGGCGCCGAAGCTCCTGACGCTCACTGCGATTGGCAAGCAGACGGGAATCTCCGGCCCGACGCTTCAGCGCTACATCAAGTTGCACCTGGACCGGATTCCGCACGAGGGCGAGGGCCGCAAGCGTCGCTACCGCCCGGAAGCCGTGGCGGTGTTCCGTGAGATCCGGTCGCAGAGCAAGCGGGGCCGCAAGCCGAAGGCGAAAGCCGCCGCGGCGCCCAGGAAGGCCGCTGCTCCGGCAAGGAAGCGGCAAACGCGGGCCGCTAAGGTGCGAAGGAAGGCTCCCGCCAGGGCTCGGGGCAGCGTCGAGGCCCGGCTGGCCGCGCTCGAGGCCCAGGTGAGTCAGGTGCTGAAGAAGCTCGAAGAACCGATCACGATCACCCTTCGGACCGACCGCTAGTCGTCGCCTCCAGATGATCCCAGCCCCTGGGGTACAGGGGTTCGAGGGCTCCGCCTTCTCGCAGCAGGCTCATGCCGGCCCGGCTGGTCA
>LXNJ01001737.1_pt1 | contig 12574 bp, 13 predicted proteins | sample 809081 | NCBI WGS metagenome assembly LXNJ01 (sample SAMN04870510, study PRJNA318959) | sponge metagenome | biome: sponge; feature: marine sponge reef; material: water | host: Petrosia ficiformis | place: Greece: Milos, Mediterranean Sea | collected 2013-05-29 | depth 5-7 m
ATTGTATCTCCATAAAGCTCTTTGGACCTCTGCCGAAGTTTAGAAAAGCGTGCACGAATCATCGCTACAGAGACTATTCTGTCTCGTGTTGGATCAAGGCCTGTTGTTTCTACGTCAACGACCACCGCATCATCAAATCCGGAAAATACCATCATTTACATTCCGACAGGTTGAGATGGTTACATCGGCAACGAATTCGTCTGGTGCAATCTCGCCGATGTCGTGCTGTCGCATAGTACTGGTCTTCGCGTTACGTGTCGGACACGCGGAAAACGAAATATAGCTCTAAGAACGTGGCTGCCTGGACACGATTAATCATGCTCTTTAGCCTGACTCGACTACGACTCTTCGGGCATTGATTGATATCACCGCTATAGATTCACGCAATGCCAATGCATTTGCGCTGAGTTTCGAGGGCTCCCATCTTAATGGCGTGGTGTGCGAGCGCGAGTGCATGTATCGCACTCGATTTTCCGGCACTATTCGCACCGTAAATCAGTGTGATCGGCCGTAGTGGAATGCGTTGTGATGCCGCGAACGCCTTGAAGTTGGCGATGCTGAATGCTGTCAAGTTCACGTTCGTTCACCCCCAGGTGTCGCGATCTCCGCGACGTCCGCGATTGCGTCGAGTTTCTCGTGAATCTCCGGATCGATTTCGGTCTCGGGAACGTATTCGGCCAGTTCGTAGAAGCTCTTCTTGGCCATCAGGTTCGGCAGATCAAGTCTCTTGAAGTAGGAAGCGAACACGGGATCCAGGAATTCTTCACTCGCCTTACTGTCGGCACTCCAGGGAGATTCCTTACCCACCGTCATCAGCGCCGACTCTACTTCCGCAATAGCTTCGCGCATGGCGTTCTGGCGCCTGCTGACTTCAGACGCAGCGAACAGTGGTCCCGCCGAGGCGTCCTCTGCGGTACCCGTGGCGTATGCTTCGAGTGTCGCCAGCGAGCAGACATAGTTCTCAATCTCTCTACGCCTCCACGTCAAACACTCGATCGGGGCGATATCGGAACTCTCCGATTCGAGGCGATCGAAGAGGGCAACGCCCCGAAGCACAGGGAGAGCCTCGCGCAGGCCGTGGAAATGGTGCTGAACGGCCGTAAGCTGATTATGCACGTATTTCACAAAGGGCCGCTCGAGCGCCCGGATCGAGCGTTCGTGTCCCAGTCTCGCGGCGAACGCCTGCAGTATCGAAAGGTCGGTCGAGCTCTTCAGGTAGAGCACCCAGCCGGTCTGTTGGGCCTGATAGTACTGGTCGAAACTGATTCCATTGAGCGCCTTCAGAACTTGGCTTTCGCCATCGTCAATCGGATTCGGCCCTCCATCGAACGAGATGACCACTTCCCGACCTGCGACCTCGTTGAGCACCACTTCGGAGTGGCTGGCGGCGACATTTTGGCTGCCACTTTCTCTTGTGGGCGCTTCATTCGATTCTTCCCCTGACGTCGCGAGCTGCGACCGGCCGGGTCGGGTTTTTCGAGGCTTTCCGCTCATTTACGATTTCTCCACAGTCGGATATCACCACCATTCTAATGTCGTCGCCTATTGTAACCCACAGTCCGGAATCTCCCTGTCGATCAAGAAGAGGTACTATCGCATCTGTACCGGGTCAAACGACCTACGATTCACACCAGCGGCCAAAGCGGTCAATTCGATTTGGTTACGGGTCATGGCTGGGCTCGAGCCTTTATACGTGGCACTTTCTACGTGGGCAGTATAGATTTCTTCCGGATCATGTGAGCCAGATGAAGACCACCGGGCTCCCCAATTCGATCTCCACTTCGCCGAAGCGCTTAAGGTTGTGGATCGTAAATCCGGTTAACATCGTCACGAGAATAGACAAGGTCGTCGGCTGCGTCCGGAAAGCCGTCCACGGCGTGGTAGAGTCTGACCACTTCTTTGCGGCCACCTCGCTTTGGACCGAAGGGCTCCTATTCCCCGACAACCTAATCCACGTCCGAATCCTGACGTTCATCGCCGCGACCGCGGGCGTCCAAGAGGATCTCCAGCTCCGGATCGACTTCATCGACGATCGCGTGTTCCATCTGATCTATAGGCGTGTCGGAGGCTCGGGTCATCAGCGGTGTCCTGGGTTCCAAATGGGGCGTCGCTACCAGATCCGGTTGACGCCATATCGATCGAAGAGTGTCTCAATTGACACGAGGGGGAGATCGAAGACCAGAGCCTGCGCGATCAGCATGCGGTCGAACGGGTCCCGATGCGGCCCTGGCAACCGCCCCGCACGCTCTGCATTGCGGACGGTAATGGGCAACTCTTGAAAACCCTGGCTCGCAATGCAGCCAGCGACGTCCTGTGCTACCACTTCGGCCCCTGGAAGCTTCCCCAGGCGTTGCTTCGTTGCGATCTCCCAGGCAGACGCCGCGCTAATGAGGATATCGTTACCCGGGACGGCGATTGCATCGTGGGCGTCGACCGTCAGACGATCGCTGCCTTCCAGCCACCAGAGAAAAGCATGGGTGTCGATTAGAATGCGCACTCGATTACTTCTCCCAGGCATCCAGTTCGTCCGAAGGAAGTGGCTCAAAGAAACTGTCGTCGACCACAACCAGACCCTTCATGGCGCCGAACCGCCGAACCCCAGGACGGTTTTCGTAAGGGACGAGACGTGCAATCGGGCAGCCGTTGCGAGCAATAACGACCTCTTCGCCGGCTTCCGCCCTCGCCAGGAGGCGGGACAGCTGCGTTTTGGCCTCGTGTACGTTAACAACTGGCATCGTGCGACTCCTCAAGAAACGACTAATGATTCTTCTTAGCTAAATATATAGCTAATCACAACCAGCGTCAAGTGCGTTCTATTTCAACCGGATCCTCTGTGGATCACTGCCAGCGCGTTCTCTTCGCTGGCTTGCCATCACCCCGTCCAGCAGCCGGAAGCCAGTTTGGGCCAATCGGGAGGTTTCGTCTCCACCGCGTAGGTCCATGCGACTGTGTACATTTCGTTCACCGTGACAGGCACGAGCACCCGGCGGTAAAGACTTCGACCGCCCGGGTGGAAGCCTTCCAGGCGGTCGATGGCGGGCAGGCGAGTCTCGGGATCGTCGAATAGGTGCAATTCCCCGTGCACGACGTCCGGGCTGCTCGGTGGCGGACCGGGGTGACACTCGGCCAGTCGATGTGGGCCGATGTGACGGGCAAGGCGTTCCTGTGTGGCCGCGTCGGCCACGGGATCGGAAGTCCCCGTTGCAAGGACGTCTCGTTCGGGGACCTCCAGAAACGGGATCCGATCGGCCCGGACGTAGAGTTGGCCGCGAACGAACCCCTCTTCGATCGCCAGTACCCCGCGGCAGTAACCGTTGTGGTTCAAGTAACCGCGTTTCAGGGTCCCGTAGACGAAGAGGGAAATCACGAGACCGGTTTGGGCCCCCGGAGACTGAATGCCGGCAGCCGTCCCGCGATTCGACTCAACACGCGTGTCAGCGCTTCGTGCCAAAGGCGCACCCCATTCGGTGCTTTGCTTTTCAATTCACGAACGATATGTTGTCCGGGCAGGTGTCCGATTTTACAAGGGGAGACGGCGCGGTCATCTGCGATAATCGAAGGGCAATAGCCACAAAAAGCACAAAAGGCACAGAAGTTCCAGGCAGTGCGGCAACGACCGCATCCGGGTCGCAAATTTCGCAGCCTTTGAACCAATGACAGCGGCACGGCCGTCCGAGACAGAAACCGATCCTGGACAGGTGTGACTCTGTTCCGGAAGCGAGCCATTCATGAACCCGATTTACCTCAAGTGGACCGGTTGCGGCGGTTTTGAAGTCCGTACGGACGCGATCAATTTCGCCTTCGACCCCTATCTGTTCGGAGAAAACCTGACCAGCGCTTCGCCGGATTTCGATTATATCTTCATCAGCCACGAACACTTCGATCATTGTCACCCGGGCACGCTTCGCCGTCTCTGCCGGGGCGATCGCTTCAAGAAAATCTTCGTCAGCCCCGGGTGCTGCGACCCCGACCGGCCCGTGGATGAGAAATACCGCGACGCCGCATTCGACCGGGATCTGCCCATTACCAAATACCTGGACCCGGAACTCGTGCAGGTGGTCTTCCCCCGACACCTGAGCCACGTCGGCGGGGAATCCCGCAGCTTTCCCGGTCCATTTGAGCTGGACCTCGGTCCCATTCACGTGGAAATTATCGAAAGCGGGGAAAACCAGAGACCCGATCTGCCCAACTGTGGATACCTCGTCACCGTTCGGGATCTCGACATCTCATTCCTTCATACCGGCGACCTTACCGAACCCTACCGCTCGCTGGAGAAGCTGCGCGGAAAGGTCACCTGCCTCATCCACATGAAGATGGGCCTGACGGAATGGGGAGGCGATGACCGCACGGACAAACTCCTTCAATGCATCGACGCCATCGAGCCGGAGTTCCTGATACCAATCCACTACCGCACCGACCGCGCGTCCGACCCGATCCCGCACGGGACCTGGCCGCCGGACGTTACGGATGCGGGCGCGTTCATCGAATGGATTCGGGAGGCCGTGGGACACAGGACCCGCGTACTGCCCTTTACGGCCGGGGTGGAATACGAAGTCGAACTGCCCTCGAAGCGGGTCCTCTGGAAGTGGAACTGGCACAACACGTGGACCGAGCCGTCCTGGCGGGACGACAGATCGAACGAGTAGCGAAGCGAAAATCGGACCTTAGAACCGATCGGGAACCGGTTTCGCGAAAAGGGCCACACCGCCCCGATCAGAAGACGATCAGACCCCGCGCCACTTCGCCCGCGGTGAGCGCATCGAAGGCCTCGTTCGCTTCATCCACGCCGTATTTCCGCGTCACCAGTTCGTCAATCTTGAGCTTGCCGGCCAGATAGAGCTCCACCATCCTGGGAAAGTCGTCCCACGTCCTGGCGCTTCCGTATTTGGAACCCCGCATGATCCGCTCGTTGGATTGGAGGTTCCCGGTATCGAACGTCACGGTGGAACCGGTGGGTGGAAGTCCGATCAGCACGCACTGGCCCCTCGGCGCCAGGCAATCCCATGCCTGGTTGATCACCCGCGGCTCGCCCACGGCGACGAAAGAATAATCGGCCCCCCGACCCGTCAGGTCCCGGATCGCCTCAACGGGATCCTCCTCGGCGGCGTTGATCGTGTGGGTGGCGCCGAACGATTTCGCGTATTCGAGCTTCGCGGGGTTGATGTCCACGGCAATGATGGGGTGGGCCTGCACCAGCGTGCCACCCTGGACCGCGTTCAGGCCGATTCCGCCCGAGCCGAAAACCGCCATACTCGACCCCGGCGTCACCGCGGCGGTGTTGATCACGGAGCCCACGCCCGTCATCACGGAACACCCGATCAGCGCCGCCACGTCGAGCGGCATATCGTCACGGATAGGCACGGCGCACGAAGCCGGCATCACCGAATAGGAAGAAAAGCTGCACGCCGGTCCATAGTGGTAGACCGTTTCCCCGCGCATCTTCATTCTCGAGGTGCCATCCATCAACACGCCGTTGGACGGCACGCCGCGTTCGCAAAGGTGGGACAGCCCGGTGACACAGTAGTGACAACGTCCGCAGGTGGGAGACCAGGACAGAATCACGTGATCGCCCGGATTGACGTGCGTCACGCCGGGGCCCACTTCCTCCACCACGCCCGCCCCTTCATCGCCCAGGACCATAGGCATCGGAAACCCTTTCCAGCCTCCATCCACGACGTGCAGACAACTGTGACAGACCCCGCTGGCCACCATCCGCACCATGACTTCGTCCTGCTTCGGCCCTTCCAGGTCCAGGTCCTCCACAACCAGGGGTTTGAGCGGCTCCAACAGCACCGACGCCTGCATTTTCATGGCATACCTCCCGCGTATTCGACATCCGTCAATCAATCGGCCGACCCGTTCCCGTCATGGTACGAAAAAACATCGGGTTTCGCAGTAGAAATCCTGCAGGCAACAAGGAAGCCCGGGAATACCGGCCGTCTGCCCGGAAAAAAGAATATCGTCCCCAAATCGTTATGCCCGTGCGTGGTGCGACGCCGCCGGCGCCGGATAGGCCACGTCGATGTCAGGTGTCTCGAGTCGCCGCTCGCCATCCAGCCGGGAAGTGAGACATGCTTCGAGAATACCGCAGACGATGAGCGTGCGTTCAGGCGGATAGGGCGCCTCCCCGCTTTCGATCATCTCCACGATCTTGTGGGCCAGGCAGGCCGAATAGGTGACGTTCGGCGTGGGTGTCAGCAGAAACTGGGTGGATACCGGGCCGTCGTATCCGTCCACACGTGCGGAAAAGCAGTAGTCGCGCACGGCCCCGTTCAGCATGAGCAGGGTAGCCCTTAAGCCGTCGCGGTACTCAATGAAGTACGCCGCGGGCCGCTTCGCGAGGCCCGGCAATTCGCCGGCTCCAAGCAGGTCACGCGTGCGCCCGTCTTCTTCGGGCAGGCCGCAGGGCGTGTCGCTGCGCGAAAGGGCCGCTTCCAGAAGATCCCGCGACCAGCGGCCCTCCTCGCCTGCGCGCCAGACCGCGTCGCCTTCAATCATCTGCACGGCCCTGACGCCGGTTTCGCCCCCACGCCTGCGTTCGACCATGCACTGCATGGCCTCCAGCGCATGGTAGTCCATCGCGTCGGAGCCGCCCACCCCAACCATCAGGGCTTCTCGAATCCTGCAGTCCAGCGGCAACTCGACATCGGGAAGTCTGTAGGATACAGGCAGCGACGATCCCGCCAGAAGGGGGAAATCGAGGCGGCGGGAATCCGCTACCATTTCGCGGGCCTTCGCGAAGCTGTAGGAGAGGTGCTTGTCGTTGAATACCGGCACGGCAACCCCGTCCTGTTCGAAAACCTCGACGCATTCCCTGAAGAACTCATATCTCGGATAGAGTTTCTGTCCCCTGTCGTTATTCGGGTACTCGCCGTGTTCTCCGATGATCAGCACCGCATCCACGGCCAGCCGGTCGCCGCCGCAACGCAACGCCCCGGATATCGTGTCGTAAACGTCAAACCCGAACTCTCTTGCGCGGTCCCCGCTCTGGTCGCCCTCCGGCTTCTGGTCAACGTAAAGCGACGCAATGCGCGTGTTCGGCCGCCGCCACTGTCCTTCATTCGGGTACCCGACAACCAACCGGTCCGCGATGTGCTGAGCGTGGGAGAGGTAGCGATATACGGTGGTGATGACGGCGATACGCGTGGACGCGTATCGCGGCCCGTTACTTTCGTCGGGACGAGCCACTCAGGTTCTCCAGTAGGTGGATTCGGGACCGGGCTTGTAAATCACGTCGAGGTGCGGTGTCTGAACGCGGGACTGGTCAAGGTTCAGGCTGTCCACCCCGGCAGCTACGAGTCCGGTGGTGAGCAGGGTCCGCTCCACGGGGTACGTGGCTTTTCCGGTGAGGAACATCTGCTCCACGTTGTTGACCTGTGGCGAGAAAAAATTCGCCAGCGTCGTATACGCGGGCGGCATGGGGAGGTACATCTGCGTGGACAGGGGGTCGCCCCGCTCCGGCAGATGCGCCGCGAAATTGAAATCCCGCACCACGCCGTTGAGAAGAATCATGGTGGATATCAGGCCGTCGTTGTGTTCATACCGGTAGGCGATCGGGTCCTTGTCCAGCGACTTCATTTCGTCCAGAGTCGGTAGCACGTGATTGAACCCGGGGCGCGGCTGCGCCAGCGTGTGGCTGCGCGACAGGCAGGACTCGAAGAGTTCCCTGGACCAAACACAGTTGTGGTGGGCCTCCCAGAAGCGTTCGCCGCGGTACGTGTCGATCCAGCGTACGCCCGTCTCGCCGCCCCGGCGCCGTTCGACCATGCACTGCAGCGTCTCCAGAGCGTGGAAATCGTAGCTGTCCACCCCGCCGTAACCGATGCACATGGCTTCCGTCACGCGGACGTCCAGCGGCATGTCGACGGACGGCGTGCGCCACGTCACCGGAAGCGACGAGCCCGCCATGAAGGCAAAACCCATCTCCCGTGAAATATCGTACATCTCCTTCGCCCACTCCCAGCGCCACGAAAGATGCTTGTCGTTGAATACCGGCGCGCTCCTGCCCGAGGTGCGGAAAACAGCCGCAATCTGCTTGAATAACTCGTAGCGCGGATAGAGGTGCTGACCCTTGTCATTGGTGCCGTATTCCCCGTGCTCCCCCACGAGCAGTATGCCGTCCACGGCCAGCTCCGGCCCGCAGAGGGTCAGCGCGTCGGCGACCGTTGGAAAAACAGACAGGCCGGGGAAGCGCGCCGCCCGCTCTCCGCTCAGATCGCCTTCGGGCCGCTGGTCCACGTACAGCGAGACCAGGTCCATCGGCGGCCGGTGGTGCCTGCCGTTCCAGCCGTAACCCTCGAGAAAGCGGTCACAGATGTGCTGGGCGTGGGAGTACTTGCGGTACTCGGTAACTACGGCGGCGATCTTTGGTCGGTCGGTCACGGTGTCGGTGGATCCCTGGAGGGGTGTGTGGTTCCTGGAGGAGGTCAATCGGCGGGCTTTGGATCCAGAACGTCAACCTGCGCCGGAAGTTTCGGTGCAAACTGGTATCCGGAGTCTGCTTTCTGCTTTCTCAGAATGCCGATTATCTCCTTCCAGCAGGAGAAGAGGCCGATGGGACACCGGGGCATGTCCGCCTTGATCAACCTGTGCAGTTTCCCCAGACGATAGCAGGGTACCGCGGCGTACATGTGATGTTCGACGTGGTAGTTCATGTGCCAGTAGAGAAACCGGAACAGCGGGTTCAGAATAACCGTGCGGCTGTTCAACCGGAAGTCGGGCACGTTGTCCTGGAGCCCCACGTGCTGCGTGTTGTTGCAGAGGAAGAGCAGCCACCCGCCGTAGAAGGGCGCCAGCGTGATCAGCAACGGAAGCATCCACAGGCCGAAATAGAACGATCCAGCTGCAAGCGCCGCGTGCCCCGCAAGCAGGATACGGGCCCAGTTGAACAGCCGACGCCGCAGCGCGGGCTCCGACTCGGGAAACAGCACACGCTCCCAGGGTCCCTCCAGATTGCCCAGACTCAACCGGACCACGCCCTTCAGTCTGTTGTACAGACCCCAGGGATTGACGACCGCGGCCTTGAGGAAGCTCCCCAGCGTGATTTCCACCGGCAGGACAACCTCCATATCGTCGGGAGGATGGAGGGTGTACTGGTGGTGCTTCGAGTGGCTGGTCCAGAAGAATACGGGATTGTACCAGCCCAGGAAGCTGAAGACCTTGAGAAACACCACGTTCAGCCACTTCGATCTGAATACGGTGCCGTGGCAGAACTCATGAAATCCGTTCAACAGGAACGCGTAGCCGGTCCCGTGCAGGAACAGGGCCAGGATCAGGAAAGGCGGCGCAAGATGCTCAGATGCGTACCAGGCAAACGTACCGGTGAGCGTGAGCACGCCGAGGTGGCCCAGGGTTTGCAGGAACCCCAGGAAGTCGCTGCGACGATTCAGAGCGTTCAGTGTTTCACGGTCCAGCGGACACCGGTACCAGCTGATCTTGCGTTTGCTCCTCGCGTCCATATCTCCATCCCCGGTAATCCCGATGACGGCAACGCGCCTGTCGCGACAGAAGCTCGCGGGGGGCGTGCCGACGTCAACGCTTGCTTGCCGCCACGCCGTTGTGCAACACGCCGATTCCCGAGATTTCGATTTCCACGCGGTCACCCGGCTTCATGAAGGTTCCTGTGGTCGCGCCCACGCCGGAAATCGTGCCGGTGCTGATCAGGTCGCCCGGTTCGAGTGTGATGATCGCTGAAATATACTCGATAATCATATCGACCGGGTACAACATCTGCCCGGTGTTGTTGTTCTGCTTTCTCTCGCCGTTCACGTAGGTGCTGATCTCCAGCGACTGTGGATCCCCGATCTCGTCAGACGTCACAATCCACGGCCCCTGCGGCCCGAACGTATCCAGCCACTTTCCGTTCAGCCAGTCGAACCACTTGTCGCGGTCGCGGCTGTCGGTGCGCTCCTTGATGACCAGGTCCCGTTCCGACACGTCGTTCATAATCGTATATCCGGCCACGTATTTCAGCGCTTCATCCGCCTTGACGGCTTTCGCCTTTCGTCCCATCACCACGGCCAACTCCCCCTCCCAGTCGATCGATCTGGCGACGGGCGGAATCAGGATACGGTCTCCGGGGCCGATCACGGTTGTTGACGGCGGCTTCATGAATACCCGTGGCGTTTCCTTGTCCTGGACGGCTATCTTCCCGCCGCCTTCTTCAATATGGTCCTGGTAGTTGCCTGCCAGGCAGAACACCTTGCGGGGGTTCGGCACGGGCGCCTTGAGCCGCACCTTGCCGATCGGGTGGCCGAGCCGACCGTCGGCTCTTCCTCCAATCCGGCCCTCGGCGAAGCGCGTTACCTGTTTGGCCGCGCGCAGACCGGCCCCGCCCGCATCGAGCAACGCGAGCATATCGCCAAAGTATCCACGGGCTTCCCGGCCCCGGCCGCTTGCCAGTTCTCCTTCCGCGGCCGCGAGGTCCACGACGATTCGGCCATCCGTCGTGACGGACCCGACGTACCGGTCTCTTCCGATCCCATACGTAACGAGCTTCATGCCGCACCTCCTTTAAGTTCCTGCTACTTGCGCCCCGGAGAGACGAACGTCGGCCAAGGGCGTCGATGGCTCAGTTCAGCACGGGCCGTTGATGGCAAACGGATCCCGCTGCATCCGATGAAGAAACCTATTGTCCTGTCCCAAAAATTCCTCACCATTCAGCCGCCGATTCATCCCGTCTCGCTACGTTCTCCTCGCTCGCCGACCTTACGCAGGTCGCCTGCGCTCTGGCGCCTTGCGATCCGGGCGACTCGGCGGTCGAATTCAGGCAACTTATTTCCGGGACAGAACACTAGTCCGTAGGAAACGAAAGCGGAAACGTCGGCACGTTCGTCTGGTGCTTCGTGCGGTCGGCGATTTTCATCGCGTGGTATTCCTCGATGAACTCGGCCAGATTCCTGCTGGCTTCTTCAAAGACGACCTTCCCTTTTTCCGCTGTCGCCTTCTCGGCCTCGCCCATCACGCCGCTGTCCGTATACTGGCTTGTCCACTCGATCAGACCCATCGCTCCCTTGGCGAACAGATCCGTCCAGACGAATTTTGACCCCAATTCGTTCGTTTTGGCGATCTCGCTCCTGATCCGATCCTTACGTACGCTTTCGGGCGCCAGGTAAAGCATCATCGACGTCTCCAGTTCTCCCGCGTGGGCGCAGCCGCCGGGGAACACGCTCTCGCGCCACTTTCTATCGAAGTCCGGATTCACCTTCAACAACTGCCACCAGGAACAGAAGACGCAGCTTGCATCCGTCTCCACGATCGTGCGCCTGGCCACCATATCCACAAGATTGTGGTTGGACCCGTGGCCGTTTACCAGAATCATCTTCTTGAATCCATGATAGGCCAGACTCTTGCAGATATCCAGCACGTACTGGATGAAATGCTCGTAGTGGATGTTCAGTGACCCCGGAAAGTCCATCACATGGTGAACGTAACCGTAGCTGACCGGCGGCAATACCAGGCTGAACTCCGGCTTCCGCCGCGCGGCCTCAGTTGCCACGGCGTTGGCACAGAGATGGTCCACTTTGAGCGGCAGATGGTGCCCGTGCTGTTCCACGGATCCTGTGGGAACAATGGGTATCTTCCCCATCTCGACCGCCTCGTTTACCTCGGGCCACGTCAGCTCGTCAAACCGGTAAATCTCCTTTACTGATGACATGCGAAGCCTCCGCGGTTCATCTGCCGATTATATACCTGTAGGGATCCACCTCTTCCCTGAGAATGCGCAGTTCCTCGTCCTCGGGCGGCGCCGTTTCGCGCACGTGGGGCGCCTGCAGCAGCTCGAATCCGGTATTCTCCTGAACCCTCTCGAACGTAACCCCCGGGTGCAGACTCTCCACCCGCATGCGGCAGGTTTCGGGATCATACCCCATCACCGCCAGCTCCGTGATCACCTTGTGTGGGCCGCCGCCGCCCGGCAACCCTGCGGCCTCGCGGGCGCCCGGGCCCGCGAGAAAGCCGGGGGTCGTCAGGAAATCCAGCCGCTCCACGAATCGCCGCCGATCGTGCTGCGTCATCACCATCGTGCGCCAGCAAAGACTGGCGAAGTCATTCCCACCGCCGCTTCCCGGAAACCGTACCCTGGGATGTCTGTAGTCTCCTATCACCGTTGAGTTCAGATTACCGAACGGATCGATCTGAGCCCCTCCCAGGAAAGCATAGTCCATCATCCCCCGCTGGCACGCCTCCATGACGTCGCCCATGCTGGTTGCCATCTGCGCCCGATGGTATGTCCGTGAATCTCCAACCGATATCGGCATGGACGGCAGGAGGGGCGCAAGCCCGCCCGCTTCGAACGCCACGAGCAGGTGCGGGGCATGGCGTTTTTGCGCAAGCATCGCAGTTGCGCACGGCGCGCCGGTTCCAACACCCACGGTCGCACCGTCCTCCAACATTCTGGATGCCGTGCAAATCGCCAACTCGGTGGCGCTGTATTCAGGCATGCGCTGTACCCTTCAATCTTGAAACGACCCGGAAAACGCCGGAACCGGCGCCGCCTGACGGGCTATGACTCCGGATGCAACTCCATACGCCGCAGTTCCTCGAGGCGTTCCGTGCCGCCGCATAGGCGCACGTA
>LXNJ01001738.1_pt1 | contig 12565 bp, 14 predicted proteins | sample 809081 | NCBI WGS metagenome assembly LXNJ01 (sample SAMN04870510, study PRJNA318959) | sponge metagenome | biome: sponge; feature: marine sponge reef; material: water | host: Petrosia ficiformis | place: Greece: Milos, Mediterranean Sea | collected 2013-05-29 | depth 5-7 m
TTCACCGTGCCCAACCTGATCAGCTTGGCGCGGCTGGGCTGTCTGCCTTGGTTCGTGTGGCTGGTGTTCGGCGCCGAGGACCGCTGGGCGGCGGCGCTGCTGCTGGGTGCGCTGGGGGCCACCGACTGGGTCGACGGCTGGGTGGCGAGGCGTTTCAACCAGGTCTCCGAGCTGGGCAAGATCCTCGACCCCACCGCCGATCGGATGCTGTTGCTGGTCGCGCTCGTAGTGATGATCGTCGACGGCTCGTTGCCGCTGTGGATTGCCGCGCTGGCGCTGTTCCGCGAGGGGGTCGTTGCCATCGCCGCACTGGTGCTCGGTGCCCTCGGTGCTCGCAAGATCGACGTGACGTGGTGGGGCAAGACGGGCACGTTTCTCATGATGTTCGCCGTGCCGTTCTTTCTCGCGGGGCACAGCGATATCGCCGCCGCGGATGCGTTCGGGATCGGGGCGTGGATCTTCGTGGCAGTGGGCCTGCCGATCCACTACTGGTCGGCGGTGGGCTACATCCCTCAAGCATTCACTGCGGTGCGGCAGGGGCGTGCTGGCCGCGTCAGGAGCTGAGCAAACTGCCGCGCTGGTTCGGGGGCCACAAGTGCCGGCTGGGCGATCGAGCTATTGGTGTGACAGTCATCCGGTAGGTTCGCGACCATGGAGATACCCGCCGAGCTTCGCTACTCGAGCGATCACGAATGGGTGCGCCCCGCTGGCGGCGGGGTGCAGGTGGGCATCACCGATTTTGCACAGGATGCGCTCGGTGATGTCGTGTATGTGGAGTTGCCCGAGATCGGCGCGCACGTCACCGCCGACGAGCCGATGTGTGAGATCGAGTCCACTAAGTCCGTCTCGGACATCTTCGCTCCCCTCTCAGGAGAGGTCGTCGAGGTGAACGTCACGCTGGAGGACGAACCGCAGCTGGTCAACGAGTCGCCTTACGGAGACGGGTGGATCTGCGTCATCGCCCCGACTGACGACGAGGCGCAGGCGTCTGCGGAGATGGAGGCACTGCTCGATGCCGACAGCTACGCCGCACTGATCGCCGAGGACGTCTGATCGTCATGGCCATCGTCTGCGGTACGTGCGGGACGTCGAGCGCGGATGACGCCCGCTTCTGCTCCAGCTGCGGGACGCGCCTCGACGCGAGCGTTGACGCGCCCACCGAAGTGCTGTCGCCCGTCGGCGTCACCGAGGTTCCGCCGTACAGTGGCCAAGCCGAACTCGTCGTCACCTCCGGGCACCGCTCGGGCACTCGATTCGAATTGGCCGGCGATCGCGTCACCGTGGGCCGCCACCCCGACAGCGACGTGTTCCTTGACGACATCACCGTGTCGCGCCGTCATGTGGTGCTCGAACTCGGCCCGGCGGGTCACGTCCTGTATGACGTGGGCTCGCTGAATGGCACCTATGTCAACGGCATTCGCACCGACGGCGAGGTGACCTTGCGAGGCGGCGACGAGTTGCAGGTCGGCAAGTTCAAGCTGCTGTACCTGGTCTCCTCGGTCGGGCTGTGAGGGCCCGGCCCGAGCCTTCCTCAACTGGAGCACGACTGTCGATCGGCGAGGTCGTGTCGTTGCTGCGGTCCGAATTCAATGACCTGACCGACTCCAAGATCCGGTTTCTCGAAGATCGCAAGCTCATCTCGCCGGCCCGTACGTCGGGGGGTTATCGCAGTTTCGGGCCGCACGACGTCGAAGTGCTTCGCTGGATCCTGACCCGTCAACGCGACCAGTACCTGCCGCTCAGCATCATCGGGGAGCGGATCGACCGAGGCGAGCACCTGGCGGACATCTGGGGCATCGGGATTCACGAGGCCCCCGGATCGTCGGCCGCGGCGAGGGCTGAACCTGAACCCGAAGTGCCCGTTGAGCTCGGGGTGAAGGGTGCCGCGCAGGAGCCTGGCTCCACCGATGCAGCCGAGAGCCCCCAAGAGTCTGCTCTTGCGAATGCAGACGCCAGCACAGCCGATCCGGTCTCCACGGCGCCAACCGCCAGCCTCCCGCCCCCATGGATCGCTCCAGACGACTCCACGTCGTACAGCGCGGAGGAGCTGAGCGCCGAGAGCGGTCTCACTGTCGAAGAGATCGCCGAGCTGACCGTCTTCGGTCTGCTGGTGCCACTCGACGAAGCCGGCGAAGCTCGATCATTGCCGCCCCTAGCCGAAGCAGCGCATGCTGAGGCGGTGCAGGCCTCGTTGGGCCTGGAACCGCCTGAGCCGCGTTACGGCAGCGGTGCCTTGCTCGTCGCCCGCATCTCGCGCGAATTCGCCACCTACGGCCTGCAGGCCCGTCACCTGCGTGTGGTTCGCAATGCCGCAGCGCGCGATGCATCCATGTTCGAGCAAGGCATCCAACCGATTCTTCACGCCGGCGGTGCTTCGGCCGACCTTGACGCACAGCGCTCCTTGGGTCGCCTGATCGCACTCTGCGAGCGGCTGCGCTCCCACGTGATGGGGGAGGCCTTGCGCCCCTATTGGCGCTAGTCGCGGGGCTTTCGCCGGCTCATCGGGAGCAGGGGCCGAAGTAATGTGCGTGGCATGGTCGAGATGGAGCTCCTTGGCGTGCAGGTGGAGATGCCCTCGCAGAGCCCCTTGCTGCTGCTGCGCGAGACCGGCGGTTCCCAGCGTGTGCTGCCGGTCGTGATCGACACCCCCGAGGCCCAGGCGATCTACCGAGGCATCGAGCAGATCCGAGTGCCAAGGCCGCTGACCCACGACCTGATGGCGGCCATGCTGGACGTTCTCGGTGCGACCCTCGTCAAGGTCACGGTCACCGATTTGCGCGATCGCACCTTCTTCGCCGAGATGGAGGTAACGATCGGTTCGGCCACCCACACGATCTCCGCTCGGCCAAGCGACGCTGTGGCGCTGGCTGTGCGGGCTGATACACCCATTTTTGCCAGCGAGTCCGTGCTTGACGAAGCGGGGCAGATCATCGAGCTTCCTCCCGATCCCCCCGCCGATGTCGACCCCGACGAGCTCCTCGACGAGTTCAAGCAATTCCTCGACGACGTGCAGCCAGACGACTTCGGGCCCGCGGCGGAGGCCAGCGACTCAGAGTGAGGCGCGGTGGCCGGACCGCTGCTGCGGCCCGAACGGCCATGGATCCGATGCGCCGCCGAGTTGGCATCAGTTTCGCACTCCTGGGAGTGGTGACGTCAGTCTTGATGGGGGCCTGCAGCGGTCCCGGCGAGGACCGGGCCACCCCTGCGGCGACCAGTGACGGAATGGACGCGAGCGCTCCGGTCGTGACCCCGGCGCCGAGCGAGACGATCGGCATCGACCGCGCTGTGACGACGACCGAACATCTGCCGGCAGCGACGTCCACCACGCCAGGTGCTTCGGGGGTGCCGGTTTCGGTTCCGCAGCATCCTGCACCACGTCGGGCACGGTTGGTGTTCACCGGTGATGTGCTGTCCCATGGGCCGGTGACTCGGCGCGCCCTTGCGAATGGCACAGAGGACCTTCGATTCGACTACCGACCCATGTTCGCGCACGTGCGCGACACCATTGCCAGCGCGGATCTTGCCGTCTGCCATCTGGAGACCCCGCTTTCCGCCGACAACACTGACCTGAGCGGCTATCCGCTCTTCAATGCTCCAGGCGACCTCGCAGCCGGGCTCGTCGATGCCGGTTACGACGCGTGCTCGGTTGCTTCGAACCACTCGCTGGACCAAGGCATCGACGGCATCGCGGACACGCTGGACACACTGGAGCGGTACGGGCTCGGGCATGCCGGAATGGCGCGGAACCCAACCGAGGCCGAGACCCCCTCGATCTACGTCGTGAACGGCGTCGTCATCGGCCATTTGTCGTATACCTATGGACTCAACGAGCTTCGGCTCCCTGCCGACAGGCCGTGGGCTGTCGATGTCATTTCGGTCGATGCCATCGAGGCCGAGGCTCACGCTGCGGTGGCCGCAGGTGCCGAATTCGTGATCCTGAGCGTCCAGTGGGGCTGGGAGTACACCCCTCAGCCCAGCGTGTCCCAGCGCCGGCTCGCCAGCCGATTGCTCGAAGACACCGAGGTCGATCTCATCGTCGGCTCCCACGCTCACGTGCCCCAGCCGATCGGCCGGGTGGGCGACAAGTTCGTGATCTACGGCTTGGGGAATTTCCTCACCAATCAATCGCCGCTGTCATGCAGATCGTGCCCAGCGGCCACTGTCGACGGCTTCGTGTTGGAGGTGCAACTCGCCGAGACACCCGCGGGCCGCATCGAGGTCGCTGCGCTCGGCGCTGTCCCGACGTGGGTGGAACGCCCGCACTACACGATCGTCGACGTCGCCGAAGAGCTCACAGGCGATCTCGGGCCGAACCGGCGGGGCGTGCTGCAGCGCTCATGGCAGCGCACAGCCAACGTGCTGCGTGCCGAGGGAATCGACCTCGTGATCAAGGGGGACCCCGCCGCGACTCGGCCTATTTCGGGTGCGCCCGACGTACCGGCCTCGTGGCCCCTTGCGCAGGAGTGAGCAGCCGCCGTACCCTTCGTGGGAGCGCAGATCACAACCCGGTAGTTCGCAAGGTGTGATTTGTGACGTCTTGCTTGAGACGGTTTGCCGGGACGGTGAGGAGAAACCGATGGTCGATCAGCAGCGAGCTCCCGCAACTCTGGCGATGACTTCTGAGAGCGACACCACGCCGATGCCCCCGCCTGGGCAGTCCGCCGCGCCCGTTGCATCGGCGCCGTCCGAGGCCTCGGGCGTCCTGGCCGAAGGGTTCTTCGGACCGCAGACTGCTGAGCTTGTCGGCATCAGCTACCGCCAGCTCGACCACTGGGCCCGCCAGGGGCTGGTGAGGCCGTCGGTCGCACAAGCCGCGGGCAGCGGCTCACGGCGTCGCTATTCCTACAACGACCTCGTAGAACTCAAGATCGCCAAGAAGATGCGCGACGCCGGCATCGACCTGAAGTCCATTGCGCGGGCATTCGACTACCTCCGTAACCAGCTCGGCGCCGAGGTTGCGTCAGCGAACATCGTCATCAGCGGCACCGATGTGCTGCTGGTCGATGACGACCAGGTGCTGAGCCTGCTGCGACAAGGCCAGGCGGCCATGCTGACTGTGCTGCCCGTGGCGAGCGTGCGACGCGAGCTCGACGCCGACGTGGTGACGCTGTTCCCCGATGAGCCGATCGCCGTACAACTCAGCTTGGACATCGGCAGTGAAGCCGCGGACGGCGGCACCGGCTGACGCAAAACCGGGCACGCCAGCCCCATGTTGGGGCGACCCCAGCCAGTCGGGCCCCGTCAGTCGCGCCCGTTCATTCGGGTTGTTCGGTGGACTCAAACTGCAACGACGCCGAGTTCATGCAGAAGCGATCGCCCGTCGGCCGCGGACCGTCGGGAAAGACGTGACCCAAGTGCGCGCCGCAGGACTTGCACATCACCTCGGTGCGGACCATGCCGTATGAGCGATCGACCTCGATCTCGACTGCATCGTCGTCGACGGGCTTCCAGAAACTCGGCCAGCCCGAACCGCTCTCGAACTTCGTCTCTGAGCTGAACAGCTCGGCGCCGCACACCACGCAGTGGTAGTCGCCCTCGGCATGGTTGTCCCAGGTCTCGCCGGTGAATGGGCGCTCGGTGCCTGCTTCTTGGGTGACGTGGTATTGCATCGGGGTGAGCCGCTCCCGCAGCTCCGAATCGGAGAACGTGACGTCGCGTTCGGTCATAGCCACCACGGTAGTGACGCCGGGGGTCGCTGACAGGTCGCGGTACGCTCCGCGGGCGCCCACTATGGCGATGAGCTGGTCGACCCGGTGCCCGCAGATTCTGCGTTGACGGCCCGCACGATGTCGATCAACTGAGCGAGCGTGTCCAGCCGGTCGGCGGCCGTGGCCCCTTCGGGCTGCAGGCGCAAGACGTCTACCCCTGCGTCGCGATATGCTCGCACTTGGTCGGTGACCTGGTCGTGGGTGCCCAAGAAGTTGGTCTCGGTGACCAGCCGGTCCGGCACGGCGGCTGCCGCAGCAGCCCGATCGCCGTCGAGCCACAGACGCTGCACGTGGCGGCACTCGTCGGAGAAGCCGGCGCGGCGGTAGGCATCGTTGTAGAAGTTCGCTGTCGCCGAGCCCATCGCGCCGAGGGTGAACGCGAGGCCGGGGCGCCGCGGCGCGATCAGCTCTTCAAGGTCGTCGCCGAACTCCACGGCACCGCCGGCTTGGCACGCGACGGCGCTCGGCGGGCGCCCGGCCGCCTCGGCACCGGAGAGCACCTTGCCCCACGTCACCTCGGGACGGCTCGGCACGAAGCACACGCCCACCCAGCCGTCGGCGGCCTCGCCGGTGTAATGCAACGACTTGGGCCCCAGCGTGGCGAGCCAGATCTCGATGCTGTCGTTGGCAGGCTGTGCCAGCCGCAGCGACTTGCCCTGCCCGTCGGGCAGCGGGAGCACATGGTGCCGGCCGTCATAGGCAATCCTCTCGCCCGCAAACGCCTGGCGGCAGATGTCGACGGTCTCGCGCAGCCGCCCCAGCGGATCGGCGAAGCGGACCCCATGGAGCCCTTCCACCACTTGGGGCCCGCTCACGCCGAGCCCCAGGATGAACCGGTCGTCGGTCATAGCGGCCAGCGAGAGCGCGGTCATGGCGGTCATGACCGGGGCACGGGCCGAGATCTGCAGGATGCCGGTGCCGAGCTGGCAGCGTTCGGTCACCGCGGCGAGGTAGGCAAGCGTGCTGACGCCGTCCATGCCCCAGGCCTCAGCGGACCACAGGATGTCCACGCCGAGGCGGTCAGCCTCTCGCAGAAACTCGACTTGTTCTTCCCAGTCCCGGCGCTTTCCCGACGCCGGCCCTCCGAACCCGATGGCTGTTCGCACGCCCGGAACCCTAGAGGCTGAGCCGGCGGCGAAGCCGTGGCCCGAGCGGCCCGTGAGCCCAATTGCATTCCGATCGGGAACAAGAGCGGGGAGCATCTGGCTACCGGTCGCTCAGGCGGGGTGCAGGGTCACGAGACCGCCGAGCTGGGCGAGGTCCTGCAAGGCCTGGTCGTAGAAGAACCTCGCCGAACAGGCGTCGCGTGCCCAGGCTTCCTCTTCGGGCGTCGGGTAGCTCCCGACGGCGCCGACGCTCAACTCGCCGGTGGAGGCCGAGCTGATGGCAGTGCGATTGCCCACGAGCAGTTCCTCGAGGGCGTCGCTGCGATCGCCGGGTTCGTCGAAAACGAACAGCCGGTCTCCGTCGGTCACGAAGGGCGTGACATAGTACGTGCGGTCGCCGCCGGACGACTCGGTGTCGAGCCGCAGCATGAGCACCCCGTCGAACGCGGCGAACGGCCCATTGCCTGCCTCGTCGTTCACGGCGGGCAGCGTACCGAGCGCCTGCGATATCAGTAAGTTCGGTTATCACTAGGTTCTGTGCGCGGTCCGCAGCGGGCGGACCGGCACGAACACAGGGGGATGAGAGATGACCAGCGAGCAAGCGGGCTACCTGGAAACCGAGTACTTCGGATTCGAGCAGGCATTGGCGCCCAACGGCGTGCTGACGGTGACCTTCAACCGGCCCGAGTCGATGAATGCCTCGACCCATTCGATGAAGCGGGACCTCATCGAGCTGATCACCCAGGTCCAGATGGACGACGCGGTACGGGTGGTGGTGTTCACCGGTCAGGGCAGGGCGTTCTGGGCGGGCGACAATCTGGGCAGCTACGAGCAGCCCCACCCGTCTGCGACACCGGAGATCTTCGGCGGGCACCACAACGCCGCAGGCACGTACAACAGCCTGCGGACCATCTCTCAGGCGGTCAACACCGCTGTGCGCCGCCTCGACAAGCTGACCATCTCTGCCATCAATGGCTTCGCCATCCAGACGGGCTTCAGCTTTGCGCTGGCGTGCGACTTCCGGATTGCTGCGCGCTCGGCTCGTATGGGCTCTGCGACGCTGCGCTTCGGCCTGCTGCCCGACGAGGGCGGCCAGTGGCTGCTGGTGCAGCATCTCGGCGTCGCCAAGGCGACCGACTTCATGATGCGCAAGCGGATCGTCGACGCCGAGGCCGCACACGAGCTCGGGCTGGTCCACGAAGTGGTCGACGACGAAGAGCTGCCGGCTGCTGCCGGCGAGCTCGCCGACGAGCTGGCCGAAGGGCCCCAGGTGGCCATGCGCATGCTGAAGCGCTCGATCCTGCTGGCAGCAGAAATGACGTGGGAGCAGTCGCTCGACGAGATCGCCTCCAAGACGGCGATCACCGATCACTTGCCCGATGCGGCTGAGGGAGTTGCAGCCTTCTTGGCCAAGCGCCCGCCGGCGTACAACGACTGGCTGCGCTGAGCGGCGATGCGGGCATTGCGGGTGACGCCGCCAGGCTCCTGACAGCCGGCATCCCGCAAATGGCATACTGCCGCCATGGCTGCATATTTCGTTGCTCAGTACACCGTGAATGATGCCGATGGATATCGGCGCTACCAGAAGGGAGCGGTGCCGACCATCGCAGCGTCGGGTGCCAGAGTCGTCGCGTTCGATGCCGCAGCCGAGACCATCGAGGGCACCCCGCCCGGTCCTCAGACGGTCATCTTGGAGTTCGAGGACACCGAGGCCGCTCAGGCTTGGTACGACTCCGCGGAGTATCAAGAGATTGTCGGCCTGCGCCTGGAGAGCACCGACGGCTTCGCCGTCCTGGCGCAGTCGATGAACCAGGGCTGACGCTGTGGAGCACGCCGAACAGGTCAGCCACATCAAGACGCTGCTCGCGCGACTCGACTCCGGCACCACCGTGGACGCCGGCGGTGTGCGGTACAACCCCACGTCGTCCTATACCGACAGCGAACTCGCCCGCATCGAACGGCGGGAGTTCTTCGACACGCACCCGCAGATGGTCGGGCTGTCGGGCGACCTGCCCGATCCCGGATCGTTCATGACCCAGGACGACTTGGGCACACCGCTGCTGCTGGTGCGCTCGCCCAGCGGCCGGTTCCGGGCGTTCGTGAACGCGTGCCGGCACCGGGGCGTCGTCATCGAGACCGAGCCGCGCGGACGCAAGCGCCGGTTTGCCTGCCCCTTCCACAACTGGACCTACGACGCGGACGGCGTGCTGGTCGGCTTGTCGAAATCAGACCACTTCGGCGAGCTCGACCGCGACAAACTCGGGCTGGTGGAGCTGCCGTCAGCGGAGCACCACGGCCTGCTGTGGGTGCATCCGCAGCCAGGCGGTCAGCTCGATCCCGATGCGCTGCTCGGCGCCGAGCTCGCCGCCGATTTCGGCGGGTGGGACTTCGGCAATCTGCAGTGGCTGGGCAGCGATTCTTACGAGGTGGCCTGCAACTGGAAGCTCGCCATGGACACCTTCGGCGAGACCTACCACTTTCCCGTGCTGCATTCCGAAACACTGTCGAACGACTTCTACGGCAACGTGCAGTGCTACGACGAATTCGGGCGCCATCACAGGTTGATCCTGTGCCGCCGCGCCATCTCCGACGCACGCGAGCGGCCGCCGTCGGAGTGGGACATCACCCGGTACGGGCTGCCGGTGTACTGGCTGTTCCCGAACGTGCAGCTGATCCCCTCGCGCGATGTGCTGTTCCTGGTGCGGGCGTATCCCCACACCACCGAGCCCGGTCGCCACACCAGCCAGATCTCGTTCTACCTGCGGCCCGGCATGGCGCGCGACGATGCAGAGGTCGACCACATGGCCGAGGCGTCGCGGGCATTCAGCAGGGTGATCCGCGACGAGGACTACGTGATGAGCGCCAGCCAGCAGCGCTCAGCCAACAGCGGGGCGCTCGAACACGTCGTGTTCGGACGCAACGAGCCCGCATTGCATCACTTTCACAACACGTACCGGGCTGCGCTCGGTCGGGAACCGCTGCCGCTGAGCCCAGCCGGCTGAGGGGGCCGTCAGCGGCGCGCAAGCCCGAGCTCAGTCTCGAACGAGTTCTTCGAGGGCGCCCAGCAGCATCCTGACGTTGCGCATCCGGGCGGTGTGCCCCATGCAGCCGATGCGCCACACCTTGCCCGCAACGGGTCCGAGTCCGCCGCCCACTTCAATGCCGTAACGCTCGAGCAGAGCGCGCCGGCCCGCAGCATCATCGAATCCCGCCGGCAGCGTGACGGTGGTGAGCTCGGGCAGCCGGTGACCCTCCTGGGCCCAGAGTTCGAACCCGAGCTCGGGCAGGCGCGCATGCAGTTCGTCGCCGCAGGCCTGGTGGCGCGCCCAGGCGTTGGCGAGCCCTTCGTCGAGCACGGCGCCGAGACCGGCATGAAGCGCATAGAGCATCGAGATCGGCGCGGTGTGGTGGTAGGCGCGGGCACCTTCGCCGACGACGTACGCCCGGATCATGTTCAAGTCCAGGTACCAGCTCTGGGGCCGCTCGACCAGCGAGTCCAGCGCACGGTCGCTGACAGTGAGCGGCGCGAGACCCGGCGGAACGCCGAGGCACTTCTGCGTGCCGCTGTAGGCGATGTCGACGCCCCAGCCGTCGATGTCGACTTCGATGCCGCCCAGCGACGTGACGCAGTCGGTGAGCAGCAGCGCATCCCCCTTGCCCTGGCCAAGCGGCGCGATGTCGTTGCGCACACCTGTGGACGTTTCCGCGTGGACCACCGCGATGATCTTTGGCGACAGGTGGGCCTCGATGAGGCGCTGCGGATCGATGGCGCGGCCCCAGTCCTCGTTCACCGCCACTACCTCGGCCCCGCAGCGCGCAGCCACGTCGCACATACGGGTGCCGAAGACGCCGTTGACACCGACAACCACCGCATCGCCAGGCTCGACGAAGTTGCAGAAGGCCGCTTCCATGCCTGCCGAACCGGTGGCGCTGACCGGAAAGGTCAGCAGGTTCTGGGACTGCCACACGGAACGCAGCCGCTCGTTGGTCTCGTCCAGAACGGCGATGAATTCAGGGTCGAGGTGGCCGAGCACTGGGCGGGTGAACGCCTCCATCACCTCGGGGTAGGGGTTGGAGGGCCCCGGGCCCATCAGGATGCGGTCGCTGTGTGTCACGGGCCCGCACGGTACCTGCCGCGCGCTCAGCGCTGCGGTGGGGGTCGCAGCAGGGCGATGAGGCTGGACGTGTCCCAGCGGCCGCCGCCGAACTCTTGGACGCGTTTGTAGAACTGGTCGACGAGCGACGTGACTGGCAGGGGAGCGCCGTTGCGTTGCGCCTCCGACAGCACGATGCCGAGGTCCTTGCGCATCCAATCCACAGCGAAGCCGAACTCGAACTCGTCGGCCATCATCGTCGTGCCGCGGTTGGACATCTGCCACGACCCGGCGGCGCCTTGTGAGATCGTGTCCAGCACAGTGTCAAGGTCGAGTCCCGCGCGGCGACCGAATTCGAGGCCCTCCGACAGCGCCTGCACCAGCCCGGCGATGCAGATCTGATTCACCATCTTGGTGAGCTGTCCCGACCCGGCGGGACCGATCAGGGTGACCGCTCGTGCATAAGAGCCCATAACCGGCCGCACCCGTTCGAAATGCTCCGCATCGCCGCCGCACATGACCGTCAGGACGCCGTTCTGCGCCCCAGCTTCGCCCCCGGATACGGGCGCGTCCACAAAGCCCACGCCGTGCTCGGAGGACACCGCGGCCAGCTCACGTGCCAAATCCGCCGACGCCGTCGTGTGGTCAACGAGGATCGACCCGTCGCTCATGGCGCCTAAGGCACCGTCATCGCCGTAGGCGACAGCACGCACGTCCTCGTCAGCGCCGACGCACATGAACACGATCGATGCGCCGGTGCCAGCCTGCACCGGTGTCTCTGCCATCTCTCCAGCGTGTTCGGCGGTCCAGCGCTGAGCGACGCTCTTCGTGCGATTGAACACGGTGACCCGGTGCCCGGCCGCGGCCAAGTGCCCGGCCATCGGGTAGCCCATGACGCCGAGTCCGATGAAGGCGACGTCATCTGGCACGGCGGACTCCTTCGTTCTTGGCGAGCATTGCTCGCACCTCGTGCTTGCGGACCTTGCCGAGTGCCGTTCGGGGGAGCTGATCGGCCCAGAACACTGCCTTTGGGTGCTTGAAGCGTGCGAGCTGCCCGTCGAACAGGCTCAGCAGCGCGGCGGCCTCGATCTCGGCGCTGGGCACCGCCACGATGACCGGCACCTCGCCCCATCGCTCGTCAGGCACGCCGACGACGGTCGATTCCGCGATCAAGGCGCTGCGGGCGAGCACTTCCTCGAGTTCCGCGGGATAGATGTTCTCGCCCCCGGAGATGATCATGTCCTTGCGGCGATCCTCGATGAAGATCCAGCCTGCGTCGTCGGCGTGGCCCACATCGCCGGTGCGGAACCACCCATCGACCAGGGCTGCCGCGGTGGCCCCTGCATCGCGCCAATACTCCCGCAGCACGCTCGGCCCGCGTACCCACAGCTCGCCGTGCTCGCCCGGCGCGGTGTCGCCCCCAGCATCGGTGACGATGCGCACCTCGCACATCGTCGAGGGCTTGCCGCACGAGCCCGGATGGGCGGCCGCTTCGTCGCAGCGCAGGTGCGCGGCGATCGGCGCAGTCTCCGTGGATCCGTAGATCTGCCCGACCGGCACACCCCGGTCGAAGAAGGGCTGGGTGGCGACCGTCGGCACGGGGGAGGATCCCGTCATGATGCCTCGCAGTGAGCTGAGGTCGGCGCCGGCAAAACGC
>LXNJ01001739.1_pt1 | contig 12551 bp, 9 predicted proteins | sample 809081 | NCBI WGS metagenome assembly LXNJ01 (sample SAMN04870510, study PRJNA318959) | sponge metagenome | biome: sponge; feature: marine sponge reef; material: water | host: Petrosia ficiformis | place: Greece: Milos, Mediterranean Sea | collected 2013-05-29 | depth 5-7 m
ATGCGACGCGTGCGGTCACTCCTGCTGATTGCGACCCTTCCGCTGTTATCCGGATGTGAATTTCCCGTCCGGTCACTTTATCCGTTTTACTTGGATGAGGACGTGATTCAGGACTCGCGTCTCGTTGGAACGTGGACGCAGGAAGACCCGAACGAAGTCTGGGAGTTTTCGGAGACGGAAAGAAAGGGATACCGATGTGTCATCCGGGACAGTGAGGGAAAATCGGCTGTATTCGAGGCCCATCTCATAGAAATCCATGGAAAAATGTTCCTGGATTTGTTTCTCCAGGAGCCGAATCCGGCCATGAGTTTCCATGAAGCCATTCATCTCCTGCCGGTCCATACATTTGCCTATGTAACGGAGATCGAACCCGCCTTGCGGCTGAGTTTCCCGGATCAGGACTGGCTGCTTAAACTGCTCAAGAAGAGTCCCGGCGCGATTCGGCATGAAGCGCTCGGAAGTTCCGATTTGATCCTGACCGGTTCAACGGAAGCATTGCAACGCTTCTGGCTCGACCACCTGGATAACGAAGAAGCGTTTATCGAACCGGTCGACCTCCAGCGAGTGAAGGATTCCGGGGACTGACGGCGAGCGATTGGCGTACCGCATTTCACGTGTCGACGCTGCTGCCAGCGGCGTGCATTTATAGAGAGGTTCCGCGGGTACGAAACGAAGCCTTAAGGCCCATTAGAAACCAGGTAACCAATACGGACGGGCTGCCCGATTCCAATTCAGGCAGCCCGTCTTGCGTGGTTCGTTTCCGTTGCTACGCGTCAGCCGATTGGTTAACTTTGCAAGGTTGCAGGGCGGGGCAGGGAGGCGGCATTCGGCTATTGAGGTTTTGGTCCATGATCATTCGAGATCCGATCCACGGAGACATTCGCTTCAACGAAGTTGAGCGGCGGTTGATGGATACCCGTCAGTTCCAGCGCCTTAGGGGCATCCGGCAGACCGGCACGGCCTATCTCGTGTATCCGGGCTGCACGCACACACGGTTCGAACATTCGCTGGGAACGGCGGCGATGGCCAGGCGCATAATAGACGTCCTCAGAGACTCGGGGGTCGGAGTGAGCCCGGAGCAGGAGACCGCGGTCGTTGTGGCCGCCCTTGTCCACGACGTGGGTCATTTTCCATTCGGCCACACCTTCGAAGACGAACGCAAGCTGTTTCCGCGCCACGACACCGCGGAACGGATGCGACACGCGCTCTCCCAGGACGAACTGGCGGGCGCTCTCGAAGCTTCCGGCCAGCAAGAGCAGGTGGTGGGGCTCCTGACCGACCGCGGCTTCGATCCGCCCTGGATGCGGCAGATCGTTACCAGCACCGTCGATGCCGACCTGCTCGACTACCTCCGCCGCGACGCCTACTTCGCGGGTCTGAAGCACGACTACGACGACCGCATCCTGAGTACCTTCACGGTTGCAGACGGCAAACTGGCCATCAACCTGGCGAAACTCAGCACCCGGACGGAACTTCTCCATCTCCTGCGCCTGAGGTATTTTCTCACCGAACGCGTATATCTTCACCACGCGAAAGTCTCCTCCGGCGCGATGGTCGCAAAAGCCGTGGAACTGGCTGTTCAGCAGGGACTGCGGCAGGAGGATATCTACCATCTCACGGATGGCGCCCTCCTGCGGTCCCTCACCGCAAGGAAGGACGAACGCATCGACCGCCTGGTCCGGGGTGTGGTCTACCGCAATCTGCTGAAGCGCGCGTACGTGCTGTCCACCGGCGAAATCGGACGGCGCGCCCGGGATGAACTGATCGCATCGTACAACAGGTCCGTCGAATCGAGGCAGCGCGTCGAACGGGAAATCGCCGACGCCATCGTCGTTGAGCCCGATCAGGTTATCCTGTACTGCCCGGACATATCCTCCATCAAGGAGGCCAGGGTTTTCACGAAGACGAAGACCGGCGTCCGACGCCTCAACGAACCGCTCGACAGTCCGCCGTTCGACGTGAAGGCGGTGGAGGACCAGTACGAACGGCTCTGGAAGCTGTACGTCTTTGTCCCCGACGGCTATCAGGAACGCGCCGGCAGGGTCTGCGAACGCCTGTTCGGAGAGAAGAACGCCCTTTAGCTCCAATTCGAAAAAACAGCAACTCGGCAACGAGACGAAAACCCCTGAAACGCGGCGTAACGGTCGTCAAAAAGGACATGCTTTCATTTTACGTCCAGTGACCTGGTGTATCCTGGTAATCAGAAGTTAAATCGCCTTTATCTAATTGCATCTATTCGGTTTTACTTCCCCGAAGAATTACGAATCAAGGTTAGATATCTACATCCAACATTGCGCCTTATCCGCGATCCCGCCGCTGGCCGGGATGTCTCACGTCGCGGAAGAGTGGCAGTTCGGCAGCCGCCATGTCTTCCAGGCGTTTATGGCACGGCCGGCAGACCGAAATCAGATTGTCAAGTCGGTTGGCCGCCACTGCCGACGCGAACAGCCGGACCGGTATCTTGTGATGGACGTCGAGTTGCCGTCCCAGCGTCTCCTCCGTAACCTTGCAATTGCGGCAACGGAAGCCGTCACGTTCTCTCGCCAGCGCGGTCTGCACCTTCCAGTTCCCACCCCTGTATTCCGGGCGTCCAGTCAAAACCAGGCGGTTCCGGTCATCCGGAATTACCGACGTCCACGCGTCGAGGCACGCTTTGCCGCAGAAGTGGAGGCGCAGGTTCCCAAGGGCAAACCAGCGCGGGACGTCAATCCGGTTCCCGCACTGCTCGCAGAGGACCCGGATCTTCTGAATTTCAGGCGCACGCCTGGCATCCGGGAAACTCAGATGCAACTGCTTCGAAATGACTGGAACCCCGCTTCCCATGTGTCCGTGCCCAAAGTTAAGCCATAACTGGCTGATCCACGTTAAAATAAACGAAAATATCAATAACACATTGACTATAAGCGTGTTACGAAAATAAGTCAACCTCGATCTTCGCATCGTGGAAACGAGCGTTCAATCCAGATTACAAGGGATAGGGCCGCTATGGCCCCGATTACATCGACGGACACGCCGCGGATTCTTGAACAGGATGCCGGCGTCCCCAGGGGACGCCGGCGTCTGATTCACACCAGCGACATGGGTTCGCATTTCGGGCAGGGCACCTTCCTCTTCGGCGATCCCGCCGAGCCCGATCACCTCCGGGCGTGGATACGCAATATTGCTGCCGGCGGCGCCGACGCCTATGTCCCGGAAGTGTATTTCGACGGCCTCATCGCCTACTACCGAAGCCGCAGATGCCCGAACTGGAAATCGCCCGCATTTGCGCGGTTCGACGCGATGATGGATGGCGGCGTGATGCCGCTGGAGATATTCGTCGCCGAAGCCCGCACCCAGGGAATCGAATTGCTCGCAGGCTTCCGGATGAACGATCGCCACGGCGTCAACAAGCCTTTTTTCGAAACGCATCCCGGGTGGATCCTGAAGGACCTCGGTCACGGCGTTGACTACTCGCTGCCCGATGTACGGGACTGGATTTTCTCGATTATTCAGGAGGTCCCCGAACGGTTCGACGTGGACGGTATCGAACTCAACTTTGTCCGGCACGGGTACTGTTTTCCGCCCTCCGAGGCACGCAACCGGCATCCGGTGATGTCCGACTTCATGCGGCGCCTGCGCACAATGCTCGACAGGAACGGCAAAAAGAGGGGCCGCCGTCTCCTTATGGGAGTCAGGGTGCCCACGACTCTGAAGGAATGCCGGCATTTCGGGTTCGACATTCCCACGTGGGTCGGGGAAGGGCTGGTCGACTACGTCGCGCCCACCGACTACCACTACACCGATTTCAATATGAAGGTCGAGGAATTCGCCCGAATTGTCCGCGGCACCGACAACTGTTACCTGTATCCCGCCATTCAGGCCGACGTGCCGGGAAACTGTACAATCATGTCGCTGGACAACTACCGCGCCGCCGTCCGAAACTTCTACGAATCCGGCGCCGACGGGGTTTCCACGCACAACTACGACGTCTATATGTGGGGCCAACTCCGCAGCAGGAGCTATCCCGGTCCCGCGGACATGTACCCGAAGGCCCTGGGATATTTCAACACTCTTAAGGACCCGCATGCGGTTGCCGGGGGAGACAGGCACTATCTCTTCCTGCCGCTCTGGGCGCAAGAACACCACCCGAAGGGCTACCGCGGCATCGACGTTCCGCATCACCGAGCGACCCTGAGCGGGTCCAGTCCGAGTGCGGTGTTTCCGTTTCGTATCTGCGAGCATCTACCGGAAAGAACCGATCTGTCCGTGGACGAGCGCGGCGTGTACGCCGGCAGTTTCAACCGGGCGGGCAAACCTCCGGGCGCATGGCTGATCTTCAGAGCCGTCGGCAAGAGCCCCGAGGATGAGATTGCCGTAACGCTGAACGGCCGGGAAATCCCGGCAGACACAATCAGGTCCATCTGGCATCCACAGGGTCGACCGGCATGGGAGGGCAGGCCGTTGCCGCCCCATACGGAACTGCGCGTGAACCTGACGTCGCCGCCGGGAGTCTACGGGGACAATACCCTGGGCATCGGACTCGTCGGGAAAAACCGCGCGGAACCCCGGGAGATCACCGTGGACGAAGTCGAGGTCGTCGTCAACGTCGCGGACTGACCGCCGACATTGCAGCCACGAGTTCCAGACAATCAGAATAGAGCGATCCATGCCCATTCCCGATATCTACACGGAAACGCGAATCTCCATGCTCACGCCCGAACTCAGGCAGAGGGTGAGGGACAACCTGGTCACGTCGCAGTTCAAGAAGGCGGGATGTACCCGTCCGGACGGACGGGAATGGCCGGCCTGGTTCGACCACGTACCGGTACGGCGGTCGCGGGTGGCGTCGGGTTCGAGAGCGTTCGGCGCCTACAATCATCAGGCCGGTATCTGTAGATGGCAGGACAAGTACTGGTACGTCTTTTCCAACGGCATGGTGGACGAAGAGGCGCCGGGACAGCGGACACTGATTGCCCACAGCGAGGATTTAAACGCCTGGCCGGAGCCAACCTGCGTGGCGCCAGGCGACGTTCCCGGAAGAATGTGGCGAAATACCGGCGGGATAATGGGATACGATGATCGCCTCGTCGTGTTCGCGCAGACGAAAACAGGGGGCGGGGCAGCCCGCAGGCCTGGAATGAGCGCCGGCGACGAGGCAAGGACCACGTGCAGCGTCGGTCTGTTCATCTCCGCGGACGGTGAAAGCTGGACTGAACGGGACGTCGCCGAGGACTGCTTCTGGTTCGAGGCGCCCAGGTTGACGCGGGAGGGCAGGCTTCTGTGCGCGGGATCTCGCGGGGGCAACCCGATCGTATTTCTGTGGCCGGGCGTGAATCCCCTCGAGCCTCCGGAGATCGTGGAGATCCCCTTCGACGGTTCGCGAGGGATGGATTCCGGGCGGTTCCCGTACGGAGAAGCGTCGTGGTATCAAACGGAGGACGGTGCGATTTTTATGTTTCACCGGAACGAGACGGACGAAATGCGGTTGCGCGTGGCGCTCAGCGAAGATGGTGGCAGAAGCTGGTCGCCGCCCATGCTCTCGAACATTCCCGACTCGAAGTCCCGGGTAAGCGCGGGACGCCTGGCGGACGGTCGTTACTTCCTGATCAACAACGCCATCGCCGACCTGTTGAACCGGGTGCCGCTGATGATTTCCATATCCACGGACGGCGTGAAATTCGAAAGACAGCACTTTCTCGTAAACGAACCTACCCACATTACCTTTCCGGGCGCCCTGAAAGCCCATGGACACCAGTATCCGTGCGCCATGGTGGAGCGGGACAGGCTGATCGTCGCCTACTCGGTCAACAAGGAGCACGTGGAACTGCTCACGGTGGATCCGAGCGACCTCTGACGCGGCGTTATCGCTCAATCACCAAGCCGGAACCGGACGGGCATTGTCATTTTCACCGCGACTGAGCGGTCGTTCTGTACCGCCGGTTCGAATTCGAATTGTGAGACCGCCTCGATCGCCGCACCCCTGAATATCTCTGGTCCCCGCACCACCCGCACGTCTCTGACGCCTCCGTCGGCGCCTACCGTGAACATCACGAACACCACCCCCTCCAGCCCGGCGCGCTTCGCCATTTCAGGATAGATTGGCATTGTGCTCCGAACCAGCGAGGGTTTCCGCTCAACCCGCCAGAATTCCAGGACTTCCTCCTCGACGGCCTCGGTCTTGTGGCGCACGGGCGGTGACAGGTCCAAGGGAGCATGATCCAGGTCCAGTTCCGTCGATTCGATTGTCACATCCTCTGGCACGTCGTCGCTATCCGCTTCAACAGGCACGGCGGGTCGTTCGGGCATCGGGCGACGCATCTGCCGGGTTTCGGGGATGTGCTCGAACGTCAGCACCTCGGTCCGCCGACTTCGCGCGGAGGTGTCCATCTCGAAGGAGGGAAACATCACCGCGAGGACCAGAAGAAGCAGGAAGGAAATGCCGACGCACCGCGTCATCACTTTCGGATATGCCAACTTCAGGTCCACGTCTGGATTCTTATTACGCAACATCGTCGGCCTCCTTTCCGGTCGTATGTGAACCCTTGCAGGTTAAGGTTCCGCTTGTCGGTTATTCCGCAGTATCGCAAACTGCCGGTTTGCGATACGTTGCAAGTCACTACGCTCTGGAATCACATTCGGTCCGGGTACCGCGTGCCTGGAGAATTAATTGATTAATAATTCAGATCAAAAAAACGGTCGATTGTCCTCTGCGCCCGAATCTCAGTCAGCGATGCGGGAAGGGTTCATGGGTGCCCTTTCGCCGCGAGCCGGTCTTCGTGGAACGGCCCCGTTTCAAACGTCCTGGCAACAACGTCCAGCTGACGCAGATAGGATTCTTTCTTGCGATTCGGGCCGTAGACTCCAAAGTCCAGAAAATAGAGCCGATCTGTCTTTTCGTCCACCAGCACGTAGCTTCTGAAGGGCCCGCCCTTCCACGCAAGATTGTTCTGCCAGACGCCTTCCAGGTACACCGCCAGCCGGCTTCCCAACTCCCGCTGACTCACCTTAAGATGGGTCTGGTCCACAACGTCGTTCTCAAAGAACCGGGCGGCGATCTCGTTCCGCTTCCGGATGCACCACGCCTCTGTCAAACGATCCGGGCTGACGCCGTCCTCTCGATATACAAACAGCCATTGTGTCACGCGCGCGCGGGTTCGCGTGAGTACCACAAACCCGCTATCGGCATCGGTATCGATGAAATTGAAGCCGAAGGGAATGCGCACGCGCCAACCGAACCGGTCGGTCAATTCCAATGCAAGCGTCTCCCTTTCACCAAAACGATAGAGGATCTCGGCGACCCGCTCATCGCGCTTCCCGTCGATTGCGCTGTAAATCCGATCCGCCTCCGTCATCATATTGTCCCTCAGCGCATTGCGGTCCTCACCCGTAACCAGAACCACGACCTGGTCGTCGGCCCAAACGTCTCGCCGGATGACGAGAGGCGCTGCTCCGTTCCGCATGGCATCTCTGTGTGCCTGAGGCACGAGGGAGCGTACCAGCCCGGCCGCTTCGTGGACACCGTCCAGCGGCGCCGCGATTACGATATTCTTGCGGCGCAGTTTTCCGAATTCTCCGGGGTGAACGAACGAGACATGGTAGAGGCGCTCCTTCCTCGGCGTCAGGATTTCCCTCTCCATAGCCTCGAGGAATGGTTTCCGGAACGTCCCGGCGTCCAGGGAATCCGCAATGACCGTGACCAGATCGACCCGTCCGGAACCGGGAGGCAGTCTGTCCAGCCGCAGGAAGGACAGCAGCCGGTCCCTGAACGTCGCCAGCTTAACGAACGCTTCGGAACGGCCCGGGACCTCGACCGCGGGTCCCACGCGTCCGCACTGCATCAGAACCGCCAGAATCAAGCCCGAAGCCAGCAACAGACCCGAGCGGGAAAGGCGATGTTCTGCGCCGCGTCTGCCGTTGAGCAACCGTGAGACCCGACGAACGACCTGTTTCCGGTCTCCTGCGGCGCCGATGCCTATCGTCGATGAGACCGGTGACACCATCATCTCCGTCAGGCGCGTGAGGCAGGCCGCATACCCTCTGGCTCCACCGGTAACGCCCACCACCACGTCGTCACAAGCGACCTCCCGTTCCAGGTCCATCTTTCGAGCAATCCACCAGACGGCCGGATTGAAGAACAGAACGCAGCCAACAATCGCCTGGAACAGCCTGGACCAGTCGTCCAGCCGGTGCAGGTGCGCCAGTTCGTGCAGGACCACCTGATCGAATTCCGCCTCCGTCAGCCGCTCCAGCATGGACTCGGGGATCAGAATCACCGGTCTGAAGAGACCCGTTGCCGCAGGAGCGTCCACGTGTGCCGAACTGCACAGGCGCACCCAGCGCCGCGTCTCGCAGGAGCGGATCAGACGGCGTAATCTGTCCTGGTAGCGGGCGGGAAGGGGTTTTGCGCTCCGTTTGAGCCGCCGGAGGAGCCGAAAACCCAGAAATAGTCTGGCCGAAAGTGCAAACGCGACCATCATCCAGACCGCGAAGACCCCCGCCGGCCACCGCCCCGGCAGTTCCGGCACAGGCGCCGGCCCCGAGCGATCCCTGTGCTTCGGCTGATCAACGCCTGGCGACGATTCAGAGGCGGCCGCATCGCCCGGCCCTGGTGAACCGGCTTTCTCGTGAACGTCCGTTTCCACGGCCTCGAACCACATCCTTGCGGTGGCCGAATGATCGGGCGGACTCCAGATTCCGGACCAGGGCAGCCCGAATACCACCATCAGCGTGGCCGTCCAGATCACGTACCGGGTCCGGGCGTTCAGCCACCGCGCCAGGTTCAACAGGCACGCGACCGCAAGCGTAAGGACAAGGCCCTTCCACAGTCCGCTGAGCGCGGAGGACACCACTACCCGGGAGAGGGCGTCGAAAATTTCATAGGCCGCCAACATAGGCCATCCTCTATCCGCTGTCGTCCACCATCTGCTTCATACGCTTGAGAACTTCGGGGTCCACTGCTTCATTCTCGAGAATGTTCAGCATCAGCGCTTCGGCTGAATTGTTGAAAAAACGGCTCATCATGTACCGTACCACGCTTCTTCTGGCGTCTTCTCGGCCCACAACCGGCTGGTAGACGTAGGCCCGGCCCTCTTTTTCGTGGGACACGTAGCCCTTTCGTTCCAGAATCCTGAGGGTTGTCAACACCGTGCTATAGGCGAGCGATTCGTTATGGGGCAGGGCAGCGACAACGTCGCTCACGGTTGCCGCCTCCTTTTTCCATAACACGTCCATCAGCCTGAGTTCGGCTTCCGTAAGCGTAGGGGACTTCGGCCTTGCCATATAAGCCACTCCAATCTCGATAATATATGACCACCGGGTTGCGTGCTGGCGTCATTAATTCCTTAATATGAAATATATCGAAGTCTTGGAATTTGTCAATTAAAAAATTAATATTTAATCGCTGAATCATCCTGCGACGCGTTCCTGTGACGTGCCCCCCTTTCGCGGCATCGCGTTGTTCGGACGTAGCCCGGATGGACTCTTTCAACGGGCTGTTTACATCGAGAAAGCGAGATTTTGACATTTCCAAAGCGCAGGAATGTCCTTGACATGCGTCTCAAGCATCGGTAAATTAAAACGTTCGTTTAAAACATACGTTTGTTTGAATTTAATCGTCAGCAGTGTGAATCTATGAACCAGTCCGGTACTCACGACCGCCTCCTCAACGCTGCCGAGCAACTGTTCGCCGAACACGGCATCGGCGCCACGTCTCTGCGCGCCATCACTTCCGGGGCGTCCGCAAACCTGGCCTCCGTCCACTACCACTTCGGCTCCAAAGAAGCGCTTATCGAAGCGGTATTCGCGCGGAGGCTGGAACCTCTGAACAGGGAACGGTGCCGCCTTCTCGATGCGGAAGAAGCGGCCACCGGCGGCGCGCCCTCCATTGAATCCATTGTAAATGCATTCGTTGCGCCCGCGATGCGGCTGGCGTACAATCCCGCCGGCGGCGGCGAGCATTTCATGCTGCTGATCGGAAGGCTCTATTCCGAACCGGGAGACCTGGCGATCAGGATCACCGAACAGTTCGGCGAAGTCTTTCAGCGATTTACATCCGCACTTTCCCGCGGCCTGCCGCACCTGTCCCGGACCGACCTTCTCTGGAGGTTCCTGTTCATGGTCGGCAGCTTCAGCATGCCGCTGATGGGGAGGCATTTCATCCCGCGAAGGACCGGCGGGCTTTGCGATCCGTCCGACGTCGAAAACAACATCAAACGCCTCGTTGCGTTTCTCGCGGCCGGCCTCCGGGCCGCCGCCCCCAACGGAGTCAAAACTTGAGACCAACTCTCCTTCTTCTCTCACTACTGCTTGCGGCCTGTGCCGCGGCGCCAGAGGTGAACCCGCCGGACCTCGACGTAACCATTCCGGAGGGCTGGGCGGCGGGCCGGGCCGGCACTGTGCCCGCGGACACGCTCTGGTGGGGTTCCTTCAACGACGAAACCCTCAGGGACCTGGTTTCGGAAGCGCTGGCGCGCAACCACAACCTTCAGGCCTCCGCCGCCAGCGTACGGGCTGCCGCGGCGCGGGCCAGAATCGCCGGCGCCCCTCTGTATCCCGATGCTGGAGGCCGCGTCGGGGCGTCCCGCCGGAAACAGAATTTCATCGGCCTGCCCATCCCTGGATCCGGAAACGGCGTTCTGACGTCAACGTCAAGCAGCTTTGGACTCTCACTCGACGTTTCCTGGGAACTCGATCTCTGGAACAGACTGGGATCCGGCGCGTCTGCCGCTCTGGCCGACGTCCAGGCCACACGTGCGGACCACAGAGGCGCGCGGCTCTCGCTGGCCGGACAGACCGCGAAGACCTGGTTTGCCGCCGTGGAAGCCCGCAGACAGGTTGAACTTTCGGAAGCCACGGTAGAGAACCTCAAGACCTCCAGCGAGGTCGTGCGGGAACGATACAGGCGCGGTTTGCGGCATGCGCTCGACGTCCGGCGAACGCTATCGGACCTGGCGGGCGCCGAGGCCGTCCTTCAGCAGCGCCGGCTCGTTCTGGACGGAACCCGGCGCCGGCTCGAAGTCCTTCTGGGCCGGTACCCCGCCGCCGCGCTCAGCCCCGGCCCGAACCTGCCGGAACTTCCGGAAGCGATTCCAGCCGGCCTTCCGGCCGAACTGGTGTCCCGCCGGCCGGACCTGATGGCGGCGGAACGCAGGCTTGCGGCGTCGTACTCCCGGTATACGCAGGCGAGGCGGGCGCTGTATCCCCGCATCAGCCTCACGGGCTCCGCCGGCAACAGCAGCAGGGACCTGGAGAATCTTCTCAACGGCGACTTCAGCGTGTGGAACCTGGCGGGAAATATCCTGCAGCCCCTCTTTCAGGGCGGACGGATTCGCGGCGGCATTCAGTTGGCCGCTTCACAATCCGAACAGGCCGTCTCCGCATACGTTCAAAGCGTGCTGTCCGCCTATGCCGAAGTCGAGACCGCACTCGCGGCGGAGAGCCTTCTGGCCAAACGACAGGCAGCACTCGAAACCGCAACCGAACAGGCCCTTGCCGCGCGCCGCCTGGCCGAAGACAGGTACGCGGGAGGGCTGGTGGACCTGAATACGATGCTGGATGCCCAGCGCGGAGCTTACGCGTCCGAAAGCCAGCTCATCGCCGTACGCCGGCAGCGCCTGGAGAACCGGGTCAACCTGCACCTGGCCCTGGGCGGGGGTTTCGCGGGTCCCCGCAGAACGGCTTCGACAACGTTGACAACGCCAACGGAAGGACTGTAGACATGAGCTTGAAACCGTTGCAAAGCAGGAGACCGGATGCGCCGCGCCTGTCCGGCTGGATCCGGCGGCATCCGAAGGCGCTGCTTCCGGTAGCGGTACTCGCATTCGGAGCGCTTTGCGCATTCGTCCTCATCAGCGCGCGTTCCGAAGTCGTTGTGGCGCCGCCGCAAGTACCGCCTCCGCTGGTACGGGCGATGCCTGTGGAAATCAGAGATGTTCAACTGACGGTTAACGCGCAGGGCACGGTTGCGCCACGTACGAAAACCAGCCTGGTTTCACAGGTCGCCGGCCAGATTATCCGGGTCTCTCCCGCCTTCGCAAACGGCGGTTTCTTCAAAGCCGGGGACGTACTGCTCGCCATCGATCCGCGCGACTACGAACTCGCCGTCGACCGTGCGAGGGCGGTGGTCGCGCAGGCTGAGGTGCGGCTGGCGCGGGAGACGGAAGAAGCCGAACTGGCCGGGCAGGAATGGCAGCGCCTGGGCAACGGTGAAGCCACCGACCTGGCCCTCCGGAAACCCCAGTTAGCCGACGCCCGCGCCGCCCTGCATGCCGCGCGCGCATCCCAGGAACAGGCCCGTCTCGCGCTCGAACGGACCCGCATCCGCGCGCCGTACGAAGGGCGGGTTCTGTCCAAGATCGTGGACATGGGCCAGTACGTCAATCCCGGCGCTCCCGTTGCCCGCATCTACGCCGTGGACTACGCCGAGATCCGCCTGCCCGTGCCGCATGAGCAACTCGCCTACCTGGATCTGGTCTACAACGCTCGCAGCGAACTCGAGCCCGGCACCCGCCCGAAGGCGTTGGTACATGCGGTCTTCGCCGGGTCGCCGCACACGTGGGAGGGAGAAATCGTAC
>LXNJ01001740.1_pt1 | contig 12549 bp, 11 predicted proteins | sample 809081 | NCBI WGS metagenome assembly LXNJ01 (sample SAMN04870510, study PRJNA318959) | sponge metagenome | biome: sponge; feature: marine sponge reef; material: water | host: Petrosia ficiformis | place: Greece: Milos, Mediterranean Sea | collected 2013-05-29 | depth 5-7 m
CCGCTCCTCCTTCCTCGTTTTTTTCATCTTCGGGCTGGACAAAATAACGGGCTTTGTCAAGCTGTTTCTGACAACCAGGCTGTTCGGTACAGGCCCGGAGATTGACGCTTTTGCCACGGCCAATCAGCTGCCAGAGCTCTTGCTGGCACTGCTGGCCGCCGGCGCCCTTTCTGCCGCGTTTATCCCAGTTTACTCCGGATACCTGACCCAGTCTCGGCGCCGCGAGGCTGAATCGCTGGCGGGGACGGTGCTGACGCTGACATTGATTGTCATGGGCACAGCCTGTTTTGCGGCGATTGTGGCGGCGCCGTGGCTCGTTCGCGTTGTACTTGCTCCCCATTTTCCCGCCGAGACACAGCAACTCACGATTCGGATGATGCAGATCTTCCTTGTGGCCGCGGGGTTGATCAGTGTTTCCGGTGTGTTCGGCAGTGTGCTGCATTCACACCAACACTTTCTGACCCCTGCCCTGGGAAGGGTGCTGATCGATTTGGGTCAGATTGCGGGGATGGTTTTTCTGGTGCCGATTTGGGGCGTCTATGGCATGGCCTGGGGCAGTGTGCTGGGCGCGGCGCTGACGGTCCTTGTGCAGGTCCCGGCCCTGGCGCGCCAGAGAGTGCGCTTGCGGCTGCAGATCGATCTGCGGCTGAAGGGTGTACGGGAGGTCGTGCGGCTGATGGGCCCGCGCATCGTGACGCTGGGCGCGTTTCAGGCGGTGGACCTGGTCTTCATACGCCTGGCCTCTGCTTTGCCGGCGGGCAGCATTGCGGCATTCCACTACGCGATGCTGGTGATGCTGTCGATGCCCAAGTCTCTGTTTGGCGCGGCTGTTTCGACGGTGATCTTTCCGACGATGGCGGAGCAGTACAATACGGGGGCAGGTCAGCGGCTGCGTGAGACTGTCACGAATGGGTTGCGAGCGACGTGGCTGCTCCTGCTGCCGGCCGCGGTGGGCCTGCTGGTCCTGGGAAGGCCGGCGGTGGCGTTTCTGTTTGAGCGGGGCGCGTTTGGCGCGGAGTCGAGCGCTCTGGTCTATTTGTTGATGGCGATTTTTTCGGTGCGCCTGCTGGGCGAAGCGTCGTACGACGTGCTCACGCTGACCTTTTTTGCCAAGCACAACACGCACGTGCCGATGTGGGCGACACTAGGTTGGATGGTCTTGAATGCGGGGCTGAGTATCGTCCTGGTCGAGCCGTTTGGAATCGCCGGGCTTGCCTGGGCGACCTCGATCGCGGGCGCGGCACTGGCGGCGGCGCTGTTTGGGCTCAATCTGCGGGTGGGCGGCGTGGACGTGTCGATGCTGCGGGCGACTTTGGGGCGTGCGCTCGTAAGCAGCCTGGGAATGTGCGGCGTTGTGCTGCTGCTGCACCAGCTGCGGATGCCGCCTGCGCTGTTCATACTGGCCGGGGCAAGCGGGGGCGGGTTTGCGTTTTTCGGCATCTATTTGCTGCTGGGCGGCAGGGAGATCCTGACGGTGTTGGGGCATTTGCGGCGCGGGCTGCTAAGCAGGATCAGTCCAGATAGTCCATCAAACTGACGGCCGGTAATTCGCACCTTCGGGGACGGATTCAGACTCCCAGTACGACGCGCTGTGCTTCGCTGATGCGTGCGGCGGTCTCGGGTCGGAACAGGGCGCGCTGGTCGGTCTGTGGTTTGAGGTCGCGGCGGCAGTAGTAGCAGTGGAGGGCACGGCGCGGGCTGTCTGAACGGTTGACGGTTCCCCCGTGCCAGGTGAAGGCGTTGAAGACGAAGACCGTACCCGCACTGCCCTGCACGAGGATTTCGTCTGGGTGGGGCGATTTTGGATCCGACATACCGTCGCTAGGGTCCTGACCGAACAGATGTGAACCGGGAACCAGGCGGGTGGCGCCGTTTTGCGGAGTAAAGTCGCTCAGCAGCCAGATGGAATTGCAGACGTTGTAGCGGCGGCGGCCGTCCTTCAACGCAGGGGCAAAGTCCGTACTGTTATGGGAGCCATCGCAGTGGAGGGCCTGCAAGCCATGGCCCGGAAGAGCGGCGCGTGCGTTGAGCGAGGACAGCTTCAGATCGCCGTCAAGTACATGGGCCATGGCCGCCAACACTTTGGGGTTGGCCCAGATGAGATCGAAGAGGGGGTCTTTGTTCGCCAGGTTGGCGAGCCGGTCGGTGCCCTCCTCCTGGTGGACCTCTTTGCCGGCGTCCTCGCCTTCTTCGTCTTCCAGCTCCTGCAGGCGCTTTCGAAACGCCTGAACTTGCGCGGGCGTCAGGAGGTCTGGCAGAGGAAGGAAGCCGTCTTCATCGAGCGATCTTTTCTCGTCGGGAGACAAGGAATCGTCGCGTACGCCGAGCGTGTACAGAGCGGTCTGAATGTCCATTACCAGCCTTCCTTTTTCGCGACCCTAGCCGAGCCCCCAGGCGTCAGTATCGACTTGTTCAAGCTGGCCGCTGGAGGCGGAGCGCACACCTGCGTCCAGTATCGCCATTACTTCCAGATTAAAGTCGAGGTCCAAGGTCTGGTGCAGTTTGTCGCCTGTCTGCAGCCGGTGGATGAACTCCTGGGCGATGTCCGACCGGTCGGCCGGCAGCGGATCGCAGTCATGTAACTCGGTTCGACCTGCGCCCCTTTCTATGCGTACTTTGGGGGTCTCGCCGGGTTTCTCCTTATCGATCACCAGTGTGCCTTCCGTCCCATAGACAATTGGCCCGGGCGAAACACCGTGGTCAAGGGTTGTCCATGACGCTTCACAGAGTGCCATTGCCTGGGGGAAGCGGACGATCATGGCGGCATTGTCTTCAGCGTCGCCCCATTTGCTGTTCAAGTTGGCTCGCATGCCCATGACGGCGGTTGCGGGCTCTCCCACCAGCCAGCGGGCTACCAGTGAGCCGTAGCAGCAGTAGTCGAGCATGACTCCACCGCCGGCGGCGCTCTGGTGCCACCAGGTAGCGCCGCGTTCGACGCCTGTCAGTTTGCGCGGGCGCTCTTGCCCATCCTCGTCGCCCCCTGGATGGGAGACGCCCGCTCCCAGCGGACCCAGGTGGCCGCCCCGGAACTTGACTGTCAGCACCTGCCCAATTGCACCGCTGTCGATCAACTCCTTGGCCTTGTGGGAGGCAGGTTGCCACGTTGTCGGCCAGTTGACGATCAGTTCGATACCGGCGGCGCGGGCGGCGCGGGCCATACGCAGGCCGTCAGCCAAAGAGGAGGCCATCGGCTTTTCGACCAAGAGATGTACGCCTCTTTGTGCGCAGGCTTCGACCACTGCCGGATGCTGCGCGTTTTCAGAGCAGCAGATTACGATATCGAGTTTCTCCTGGTCCAGCATTTCGTTGTAATCGTCGTATGCCTTGGGAAATCCCAGATCTTCCAGGGCGTGGCGCAGGTTCCAGCCTCGTGTATAGTGGGCCGTCCGCAGTTCGGGAACCAGAGGCGGCGTGTCGGCGCAGGCCGCCAGCTCAGCCTGGGGGTGGGCGGCGAAGCGCTCGACCAGATGGTTGATGTGCATATGGGCGAAGCCGATGACGCCGATACGAAATTTGTTCGCCATGGATAGTCCTCCGATTCCGGGTTTGCTGATTCTTCCTCAGTTGTCCTTGACGGGCACGCGTGATAGGCGCGTGGTCTCCAAATCGCCTTCCCAGTGCAGTTGACCGCGGAGGTTGCGCACTTCTTCCTGTGACTTCAACCTTACAAGCAGAGGCGGGGCGTTTTCAATCACTTCACGCTCGGTGGTCGCTCCTGAACAGCACATCGCTTCTTTGATCAACTTTTCGTCTATTTCTATGTTGATACGCATTTGTAATCTCGGCTGATTATAGACGACTCGCAATACGCGGGCCGGTACTCGCGCTGACTTAGCTGTTGCGGCTCACGCTGGAAGCGGAGTCGAAGGCCGCGCCGGCGAAACCGTTAGAAAGTGGTCCGCAATGCCTGGGCGGTACCCGTTTGCGCCGATCGGTAGGCGCCGTCGAAAATTTCGATTACGTGGCGGGCGTGCTCTGGGGTCGAAGTGGTCGGGGTGTCATCCCGGATCCAATCGACGAGCTGCATCACGTCCTCGTAGACGTGCGCCTCCTCAAGGCCGCGGTGGTCGCCCATCACGTGGGGCAACGATGCGTTCAGGTCGATGGCTTCCTCGAGTTCGCGGCCCGGATAGTCGAACGGTTCGCCGTTCAGCATGCCGCCATTGATGACCCCTTCGGTGCCGAAAATCAGAGGCCGGCCCATATTGGGGAGACCGCCTGCGGCCACACCGTAGACGAAGGCGAACAGGCTGTCGCCAAAGTCGAGGACCATCAGTGTGTTGTCATCCATGTCGGTGGGCAGCATCTCGCCGTAGAACTCCCGCTCTTTCACACGTACGCCTGAAAAGGCGGTCACGCCTTTGGCGGGTCCAAGGATTCCCGTCATGGCGTGGAGGCCGTAGACGGTCATATCGTAGAGCGGCCCGCCGCCGGGCTTGCGGAAGTACCAGGCGGGGTTGACGTTGGTCAGTGGATCGTCGCCGCCGCGTACTCGCTCATTTTCGTGATAGCGGCCGAAGGCAGCGCCCGTAACGGCCCAGGTCAGTTGTCCCAGTACTCCCTCGCCGATTAACTCCTTGACACGTTGATGGGCCGGCCGCAGCATTTCGCCGGGACAGGAAACAACCTTGACTCCTTTGGCCTCGGCGGCGGCGATCAGCTGATCGGCTTCGTCCACGGTGGTGGTCATCGACTTGTTGAAGTGGATGTGGAGGCCGGCATCGACGCATTGCATCCCCTGCTCAAAGTGGAGGCCGATGGGCGTGGCGATCGAAACAGCGTCTACAGTGCCGGAGTCCAGCAGTTCTTCGGCGCTGGCATAGAAATTTGGCACGCCAAACCTGTTCGCGGCGGCCTCGGCTCTGTCCACGACAGGGTCGCACACAGCGGTGACGTTGACCCGGTCCTGCACGTCGGCCATGGTCAGGTGGGGCAACAGCCCGCGAATCGAAATGCTGCCGGTACCGATGATTCCCAAACGAACTATGTCGGTCATTTTCTTCTACTCGTTTTGTGTGAAAGGAGGAACGGAATTGTGTGAGATAAGACAGTAGATATCGAGATTGTGCTACAGTTTTCGCCAAGAGGTGCGGTGCCGCCAACCGACCGCCTGCTTGAGTTTTTGGTTGGACAGCAAAGATTGATGGCCCTCGAGCCCGGCAGCCAGGGGGGCAAGGGGCGGGTTGAAACGTTCTATAAGCTCCTTTGAGGGTTCGAGCGCGGTGGTGTCGTCGGCGTTGAGGAAGTAGACATCGTGTACGGGCAGGTCCGGCGCCGCCTCCATCAGCAGGCGGTGGGCGCCGGCGACATCCTCGCTTCCGACCCAACAATAGAGCCAGGGATTCCACGCGCTGGCCGGTCTGGCTTCAGAGGCCATCTGGCGGCGGCGCTCCTGGGGGCAGACGCCGGCGATGCGGGTGACGTAGGTGCGAATGCCGTAGGAACGGCTGAAAGAGGCGAGCAGGTCTTCTCCCGCGCGCTTGGTGTAGCTGTAGGAGTCTTCGGGAAAGGTTGGATGCGTTTCGTCGATGGGTAGATAGTCGATGGGGAAGGGACTGTCGCTGATGCGAAAGCCATGCCCCAGGGCACAGTTGCTGCCGGCCATCACGACTGTTTTGACGCCGGCCTCCACTGCCGCCTGCATCAGATAGTAGGTGCCAAGCATGTTGCTGCGGAAGGTGGCGTCAAATGGCAGGCCTTCCTCTTCAACCCGCGTTTGCATCTGCGGATGGTCGGTTGGCCAGGGCTGGGCGCCGATGTGCTGGATGGCATCCACACCGGTTACGGCCCGCCGGCAGTCCTCCCAATTGGCCAAGTCGCCGTTGATCCAGGGAAGTTGCGAGAACTGTGGGTCAGGGCGGCTGCGAGACATCAGGACCAGTTCGTATTTGGGCGCAAGTGCGCGAATTACGTAGGCGCCCAGTTTACCGCTGGCGCCGGTGATCAGTACTTTCATGTTGCATGTTCGATGCGGAGTGCGGTTTCGAGGATTGTATCATGGCTCCAGAGGGCAATCAAGGATTCGCGACACTGGTGTGTATGTTGGATTTTGGGTGGGAGCACTATGGAGACCAAATTACACCTGCGATGGCTGGAGACATTTACCGGCTCGTGGCGAGACGCAGGGCAGGTGCCAGGCCTGGCCCTACGGGGAGGTCTGTTGATTGGGTGGCACAGGGCACCCACAAGGGGTGCCCCTACCGGAACAGGAGTAGGGGTCACCGTGCTGGTAGGCCAGCTTTTGGCAGGACAGGCGGCCGGGGGGAGTACGGTGATTTCGACCGCCGGCGGACGAGACTGGAGGCTGTTTCGGCCACCGGCTTGTCGGTCGGGCCCTGTCAGGACAGGCCCATTTTCACGAGGTTGCGGTAGCTGGTGGCAAGACTTTCGAAGGGGTCGCCCGGACAGATGTCCTGTTCCACGGCATACCACTCAACGTTGGCCTGGCGGCAGGCATCGAGGATACCGGGCCAGTTCAAGTTTCCTTCGCCGACTTCTTTCATCACGTGATCCTTCCAGCCAGTCATCGCCATATCTTTGAAGTGGACGACCGGCATCCGGTCTTTGAGGCGCAGGATCCAGTCGCATACGTCGCCGCCGCCAAATTGGATCCAGTAGGTGTCCAGCTCAGCCTGAACGTAGCGGGGGTCGGTTTCATCGAAGAGGATTTCGAGCCCGCACTTGTCACCGTAGCGCATGAATTCGAAGCTGTGGTTGTGATAGCTGAAGGTGAGTCCGGCCTCGTGGAGAGTTCGGCCGACCTCGTTTGCTTCGACGATGAATTGACGAAGACCTTCTTCACCCGCTTCGATAAAGTGAAAAGGCATACTGCCTACAGCCACGTGCCTGCAGTCCCAGAGGTTATGTTCGTCGATCACGGCGGAGATATCGTCTTTCAGACGCGGCCAGGCGATGTGCGTGTTGACTATAGTAATGTCGTTGTCGTCGCAGATCTTCTTCACGTCTGCGGGGGAGATCGGGCCAATTGCCGACACCTGCGCCGCTTTGTATCCGATTGCGCTGACCTTGGCGATTGTGTCTGTGAAATCTTCAGTTGTTTTTGTGAAGTCCCGCACGGTGTAGAGCTGTGCGGCAATGACGTTTTGGCTCATGGATGGTCTCCTGAAATGAATGGATGACTTGGTCGTAGGCTTGTTCCAAGCCTAAAGTAAACAATGGATGGCCTTGCAGGCGCAAGTTGGGAGGGTCTTGTGTTGTGTGAACATTGTACGGCGCGCGCATGGCCCTGTGGTACAATTTTTGAACATTTCGGTAATTCTTAGCCAGTTCCTTTGTACGATACGCTTCAGTCAGAATATTCAGTATCGGAGGGACTGTTGGGACGGTTGTTCGCCGTCCAACAGGACATTGGTGTCGCGTGGTCCGCCTTTGCCATGCCTGGCTTTCCTTCGAGGGCTGCCTTGTTTCGTTCTCAGGCGAGGCTATTGTTAGTGGATAGTGGATAGTGGATAGTGGATAGTGGATAGTGGATAGTGGCAGGAGGCCTGAGAGATGGCTGGGCTCGCCGAATTCTGAACGGCGAAGGCGGTGGAGATGAGGATGCAGTACATCTCTTGGGATTGGGCTGGACTGTTGGACGTATAGGAGAGTTTGGAAGGTCCGATGCGGGAAGAGCAGTTTGAGGCAACAGTTGACGAGACGACTGACGCTATGCTCTCGGCGATTGGCCGCAGGCGGATGGTCTTGCCTGCAGTTCTTTTGCTGGCCGGGCACCGTCCGTTGGCGTTCACTTTCGGCCAGTTGCTGCTGATTTTGCAGCCCTTGGCTGCGCTCTTAGGCTCCGACGGGCTGGACTCCTGGGCCCGCTTGCTCACCCATCCGGGCGGTCCCGCGGCGCTGTCAGAACGGTTGGCGGCGTTGTTGGAGAAGGACCGCCTTGCAGCTCAAGATACGAAATCTGAATCGTGAACTACTATTCAGACCCGGCACATCTGTCCCATGCGTGGCGGCAGCTGGCCGACAATGCAAATGAGTCGGGAGAGACGTCGCTGTTCGCCCTGGGCCTCGACGCGCTTTACCGGAACGGGGTGTTGCGGCTGCTTGCCCTGAGCCGCCTCTCCCGCCAGAACCTGGGGCCGCAACATCCGACAATCGTCACGGGCGGCGACGGATGGCTGTGGCTGCTGGCTATGCTTGTCTGGCGACCTGCGGTTGGCGGTTATCGACGCCATGCGGCGGCAGTTGACAGCGCGACCTCGGAGGAGGAAGAGGCGGGCCTGTCGGAACGATCCGATGATGCGGGTCGGACGGTCCTCTATGCGGGTGCAGACAGCGCTCTGTACGCGGCCACGCTTAACCTGGCGGGTCAGCAGGGGGACCGGGGCACGATGCCTCCGGGGCTGGACTGGTCCCTGCCGACGACAACATCAGCCGGCGTCGAAGGCGCGGACATCGAGCTACTGCCAGCCATCGTCAGCCAGGTGTCATTGCCCGATGCAGCAGAGCCCAAAGATGACGCCTGGTTGCGAAAAGGAGAACGCTGGGCGGGCGGCCTACTGGCGTTCGCGCTTCTTATTGCCTCATTCTTCGGATAGACGCCGGTGTTCTCTTCCCGATCAAGCTGGTTTAATCGAATAGTCCTCCTGATTGTCCTGGCAAACGCGGGGGTGATCATTTCCACTCGATTGGGCTTGCCCTTCGCGCCGCCTGCCGCTGCGACTACGCTTTACGGTTGGGCATTGGTGCTGGGCGGGTTCGCAGTGCTGCTGGGGATAGCGAACGCTGTCAGATTCCACCTAGTCCGGGTTCAACGCGGGCAGAGAGAGTGGCTTCTCAGTCTCTTACTCCTGATCGTTTTTGCCTTGGTTCTGGGCGCCGGCGTCTCGTCGCCGGAGGGAACGACCGGCCTACTCTCCGAGTGGGTATTCGATGCGGTGCTGGCGCCGGGACAGGCTACGCTGTTTGCGCTGACCGGAATCTTCCTGCTGAGTGCGGCGTACCACTTTCTGCGCGTTGACCGGCCGGGCGGAATCTGGATTCTGGCCGGCGTCCTATTGATGCTATTGGTGCAGACGCCGTTCTTGTATCAGATGGTGCCCGAGTCGGTCGTGGAACTGGTCGACTGGCTGCTTTCGTGGCCTGTGATGGCCGCGATGCGCGGTGTACTGCTCGGAGGCGCGCTGGCAGTCCTCTTTATCAGCCTGCGCCTGATCGTGAACAGCGGGAAATAGCCTCAGATACCTGATAGCGGCCGTTTTTGCAAGCGGCTGCTTTCAATTATTGCTCACACAACTCTGACTTGGAGACCGCCGCGCCGATGGCGACCTCGGACTGTCCACATTGCGGGTTTGGTAACCCGGTAGAATCCCAGTTTTGTGTCCATTGCGGCACGGTTCTGGCGGGCCAGAAAGCGCCGCCCGTACCTGACGGCGAATCCGCTGAAGAGGCGGAGGAACAGTCCGGCGATGAGGAAGCGGCTCCTTCGGAACCCAGCAAGGAGGTGGAAGAGCAAGAGGCCGCGACGGGTAGCTCCGACCCAGGTGGCCCCGGAACGCGGCCCCATTTGGCTGGCGGGGAAGAGGACGCAGACGAGGAAGCTGGCGAAGGGGAATCGGGCGGCGGCGCCGGCCGGCCGGGTCCTCTGTTGGGGGGTCTTGGGGGCCTGCTGGAACCGGCGGACCCACTTGCGTATTTTTCGTCTGGGTCAGGTGCGCTTGATCCGACGGTAGACCGCCCAACTGTCCTGGCGGTTGAACTGCGCGCAGACGAAGAGGAACGCGGGCACCTGCGCCGGCTCTATGCCGAAGATCTGCCGACGGCGGTGGGCGCCAGCCCGGACGCAGCCGCAGACCTTGCAGAGCCAACCGAAGACGGAAACGGTCTGCAGAGACGGGTCTGGCTCGAATTGATCCTTTTGCTGGGCATGGCGGGCGCACTGCTTTGGGGCGGGCAAAGCTCTCCGGGAGGCGCTGGCCCGCATGCCTTGCCCGGCCTGGAAGAGGCTCACTGGCAGATCGATGGTTTGCGGCCGAACAGCCTTGTACTGGTGAATTGGGCGTACGATCCGGCCACCGCGGGGGAGATGGACCTGGTCGCGCAGCCGCTCATCGAACATTTGCTACAGAAGCAGGCGAAACTGATTGTATTCAGCCAGTTGCCGGGCGGCCCGGCCAGCGCGCGGCGGGTTATCGCCAGAGCCGAGGAATCGTTGCAACGGCCATCGCGCACGCAGATAACAGCCAACCTGGTTATCGAGGGCGGTTATCTCCCCGGCGGGGGCGCTTCACTTCCCCTGCTGGGGGTCGCGCCGGCCAGGGCCCTGCCGGTGGACCCTAACTGGGTCGACCTCAGAGAGCGGTTCAGCATCGCGGGGTTGGGCGACGCGGGGCCGGCGCTGACGCTGGTGATCGCCGCGCACGCAGAGGATGTACGGCGGTGGCTGGAGCAGGTGCAGCCACTCAACGGCGGCACGGTCGTTGCGGCCACCAGTGCCGTGGTTGGCCCGTCGGTTCGCCCCTATTTGCACAGCGGACAGCTGGCCGGGCTCGTGAGTGGCTGGGACGGGGGCAGCGCTTATGGTCGCCGCCTGGATCGGGCCCGCGGCGGCGTGGAGCAGGCCCGTTCGCTCAGGCGGGTCAGCGGGCTGAATTGGGGCGTTGGCATTCTGATCGTTTCTGTGTTGCTTGGCAACGCGGCCGGGCTCACGGAGCGGAGAAGGCCGTGAGCCCATTCAGCAGCGGTCTGCCCGGAATCATGGAAGACGCAGGCGTGATCCTGGGTCTGGTTGTTTCCCTGATGATCGGAAGCTATATCGTCCGGGACAGTTTTCTGGCGCGGCTGGGGCAATACGTTCTGGTCGGCGCGGGCCTGGGTTACACGGCCGTTCTTGTATGGCGCAATGTCCTGTGGCCGCGGCTCTTTGCCCCTCTGATGGCGGAACAGATATCGTGGCAGTCGGCGGCGGAGATGGGCCTGTGGAATCTTTGGGCGCCGCTTGTGCTGGGTGTGCTGATGTGGGCAGGCGGGTTGGAGCTTCTGCGACGGCCGCCCGAACGGCTGGGAGGGAGGAGCCTCCTGCGCTTGCTGGCGGCTGTACCTGCAGCCATTTTGGGAGGCGTCGTCCTGGGGGTCGCTGTGAGCGGGGCGGTGCAGGGGACGTTGTTGCCCCAACTTGGCGCGGCTGTGGCTGTGAGCGAAGGGGGGGCGGGCGCCCGTCAGACTACGTGGCTGGTCAGGTTCCTGACACTGTTAATCACAGGGGGCGTCCTGATTCATCTGCAGCTGGGCCCCGGCGCCGGCGCGATGGAGAATGGTACCCCTTCTCCGGCGTCTCCGGCATCGGAGGGTGCGGAAGCCGCGGACGAGGGGCGACCCAGGCTTTACAGGGTGCTATTGATGACGTTGCTGCGCGTGTGGGAGGGTATCGGCCGCAGGGCGCTATGGCTGGCTGCCGGCATTGTCTTCGCGCGGCTTGTCGCGGCCCGTTTCTCACTTGTGCTGTCGCGCCTGGAGTATTTTCTGTATGAGATCCCCGGCAGTGATCTCTGGCAGCTTCTTTGGGCTTCTCTACGTGGAGCCGGTTCATGAGTTTTTCGCGTGTACTGCCTGTGTCGATCTCGGGTCAGGGCGGTTCGCCGAATTCTCTGGCTGATTTCGCTCCCCAGAGCATACTGGCTTTGGCGGCGGAGCCGCGGCGCGCAGTCGCTGTCCTGATTGAACCTGTCGAAGAGATTCGCAGGATGGTTGGATGGCAGACAGTTGAGTTGTCGGAGCGGGCCAGCCCCGACGAATGTAAGTCCGCCCTTGTGCAGGCTGTCAGACGCCTGGAGAACCAGTTCAACATTTCACTGTGGGATGGGGAGAAGGGACGGCCCCATCTGCATAGCCCTGGTCAGGCGTTGGCGGAGGGGGTAGGCCAAGCGTTCGCGGTGGCGGACCTGCAGGCGCCTCTGCGGGTATGGATGGGGGGACTGTCGGGCGGAGGCAGCCTGGCTGCGGGCGAAGCGGCACTTGCCGGCGCGCTGTGCAACCCCGTTGCGACCTATCTGCCGGGCCCCCATCAGAGCGCAGGGGCATTGACGAGAGAGTTCGAGGCACTGCGTCCGGATGTAATCTTGATTGTGGGTGGGCACGAGCAGATTGGGCCTCGAAGCCAGGACCAGGTGTTAGAATTGAGCGGCCTCGTGATCGAAGCCGCGGCCCAGCTGCCGGCTGAAGAGAGACCGCTGTTCTGTTTTGCCGGCAACAGCCAGGCGGCGGATGCTGCGCTGGCAAGCTGGCGTCAACGGACCGGCGGGGGGGATGCTGCGAGGGCGGATAACGTTTTCAACGGCACAGATGTGAGCAGCGCCACCGCGGTTCACAACGTGCTTGAGCGTCTTCACTGGCAGAGGTCGCTGGCCATTCCTGCCATGCAAGAGATTGCGGGTTGGCTTGATCACTCGGTGGAGCTGTCGAACACGCAGTGGGCGTTTGCGCAGGCGGTCCGCTTGTGGAGGCGACGCCAGCAGCTGCCGACACTGCATGGGCTGTACGCGGCAGCGGACAGATGGCTGCATGTGTGGGTGTGGGAGATGCCCGATCAGGAGA
>LXNJ01001741.1_pt1 | contig 12547 bp, 11 predicted proteins | sample 809081 | NCBI WGS metagenome assembly LXNJ01 (sample SAMN04870510, study PRJNA318959) | sponge metagenome | biome: sponge; feature: marine sponge reef; material: water | host: Petrosia ficiformis | place: Greece: Milos, Mediterranean Sea | collected 2013-05-29 | depth 5-7 m
CGAGAAACGTGCTATGGCAGATTCCATCATCACCCGTCAAAACACCAGCCAGAGGATACCACCGATGAACGACCTGTGCCGACTTTCCGCCAGCCAAGCCGTGGAACGCATCAACCGGGGCGACGTCACCTCCGAGGAACTGGTCCGGGCCTGCCTGGAGCGCATCGAGGAACGGGAGCCGGAGGTGGAAGCCTGGATACACCTGGACCCCGACTACTCTCTGGCGCAGGCCGCGGAACGCGACCGTGCAGCCGACCACGGACCGGTGCACGGCCTTCCGTTCGCGGTCAAGGATATCATGGACACCGCCGACATGCCCACGGGCTACGGCTCGCCCATCTGGGAGGGCTTCCGGCCCCGGGCGGACGCCGCGTGCGTGGCCATGACCCGGGCCGCGGGCGGCGTTCTCCTGGGCAAGACCGTCACCACGGAGTTCGCCAGCCGCCACCCCGGCAAGACCATGAATCCCCACGAGCCGAGGCACACCCCGGGCGGCTCGTCCAGCGGCTCGGCGGCCGCCGTGGCCGACTTCATGGCGTTCATGGGCTTCGGCACCCAGACCCTTGGCTCGGTCATCCGGCCGGCGTCGTTCTGCGGCTGCGTGGGCTACAAGCCCAGCTACGGCGAGATCAGCACAGAGGGGGTCAAGGAGAACACCGGTTCCTTCGACACCGTGGGGCTGTTCGGCCGCGCGGTGGAAGACCTGCCGCTCTTCCGGTCGGCCGTCACCGGCGAGCCGGTCCGGCCCCTGGGCGCGGTTTCGCTCCAGGGGCTGCGGGTGGGCTTCTGCCGCACGCCGCTTTGGGACCGGGCTGAGGACTACACCAAGGCGCTGGTGGAGGGCGCCGCCGCGGACCTCGCCAAGGCCGGCGCGGCGGTGTCGGATCTCGACCTCGGCGGACCCTTCGCCGACTTCGAGGCCATGGGCCGCCGCGTCAGCGACTACGAGATCGCGCGGGCGCTGTCGTGGGAAAGGACCCACCACTTCGACCTGCTGAGCGTATTCCAGCAGGGCAAGATGAAGGACTGGCCGGCGGTCTCCTACGAGGAATACCGGGAAGCGGAGGGAGTCATGGCCGCGTGCCGGGCCTATCTGTCGGAGGCGGCGAAGGATCACGACGTGCTGCTGACCCCGAGCGCGCCGGGCGAGGCTCCGGCGGGCCTCGACAACACCGGAGACACGTCGTTCAACATCCTCGCCACCTGGACCCACGTGCCGTGCGTGACGCTTCCCCTCTTCAAGGGGCCCGCGGGCCTTCCCGTGGGCTTGCAACTGGTGGGGCACCGCTGTCATGATCACCGGCTGTTCGAGATCAGCCGCGCCGTGCACGCGGCGTTGTCGGCCTGACGGCGGATAACCGCGCCTGGGAGGATGCCATGGACCGCTTGAACGCAATCATCGATTCGGTCAACCGTGGCCCTGGCGGTCTTCGCCTTCACTACCATCCTCGGGTGGTCCTACTACGGCGAGCGCTGCTGGCAGTACCTGTTCAGCGAGAACAGCTTGATGGTGTACCGCGCGCTCTGGGTGCTGGCGGCCCTGACCTTCGCCAACGTGAAGGTGGGCTTCGTGTGGAACCTGTCGGACACCCTCAACGGCCTGATGGCGGTGCCCAACCTCATCGGCCTGCTGCTGCTGGCGCCCATGGTCTTCAAGGTGACACGGGAGTACTTCGACAAGGCGGAGAACGGGTAGCTTGGCGGACTTGACGTAGACAGGCGATGCGACGGGTTTGACGCGCCTTGTTCCGCCCATCGACATGGGGTCGACTCGTCCTCTGGTCGATTCCGGCGATCCTGCTGATGAGCTTTTCCGGCTTCGTCGAGAACTTCTTCCTCTACCACCCGATCCGGAAGATCGACGTCACCCCTGCCGACTACGGCGTACCCTTCCAGGACGTACGCTTCGAAGCCAGGGACGGCGTCCGGCTGCACGGCTGGTACGTGGAACCCCCCGGTCCGGACCGCCCCGTGCTGCTCTGGGCGCACGGCAACGCGGGCAACCTCTCCCACCGGGCCCGGAACATCGCCATGATACACCAGGAGCTGCACGCGGGAGTCTTCCTGTTCGACTACAGGGGCTTCGGCCGGAGCGAGGGAAAGCCTGGGGAGTCGGGACTCTATGAGGACGCCCGGGGGGCGTATGCGTGGCTGCGCCGGCGGGTGCCGCCGGAGCGGATCTTTTTCTTCGGGCGCTCTCTCGGCGCTGCCGTCATGGTCCGCATAGCCGCGGAGGGCGCCGCGGCCCGCGGTCTGATACTCGAATCACCCTTCGAGAGCCTGGTGGCCATGGGGAGGAAGGTTTTCCCCTTCCTTCCCGTGAGCTGGTTCGTTTCCCAGGAATTCGACAACCTGAGCTACCTTCCCCGGGTGAGGATGCCCGTCTTCATCCTTCACGGGGACGCTGACGAAATCGTCCCTCTCGCTCAGGGACAGCGGCTCTTCGAGCAGGCCAATACGCCGAAACGCTTCTATGTCATTCCCGGATCGGGGCACAACGACACCTGGCTCGCGGGTGGAGGACCGTACTGGGACGCCTGGCGCTCGTTCATGGCGGACCCCGGGCATGGAACCACGGAATCAAAGGGCCGGCAGCCCAAGCCGTGACCTTGCCCGCCTGCCGGCGCTTCAGGGTTCGAACCGTTCCCGGGCGTCGAGCTTGCGCTGGAACTCCAGGTACTCGTTCCGGGTCATGCGCGGCTTGTCTTCATCGAGGATCCGGCGTGCCGCCGCCGCGCCGTCGTGGAGCAGGTCGATGGCGGTCATGGCCAGCAGCTTGGCCGACTTCACGTAGACCGAATCGTGATCCACCAGCAGGTAAGCGTTGGTATGGCCGCCGCCGGCGGCGCCCGCGACGTAGGGCTGGATCGCCGGCATGATGTGGGCCAGGTCGCCGAAGTCGGTGCTGCTGGTGCGGTGCTCGGTGCCGAGCCGGAACTGGCCGGCGCCGAACAGCCCCTCGGCGTTCTCGCCCCAGAGTCGCGCCATGGCCTCGTTGTTGGTCTGCGGCAGATAGCCCGGCACCGTGGTGATCTCCACCGACGCCCCCACGGCCATGGCCGCGCCCCGCAACGCGTTGTCCACCTTGCGGTTGGCGTCGAGGATCCCCTCCAGGGTCTTGCCCCGGATGAAGGTCTCGAGGGTCACCTCCGCCGGTACCACGCTCACGGCGTCGCCGCCACGGGTGATAATGGGGTGGATGCGGATGGTGTCGTCGTCGTAGAAGGTCTCGCGCTGGTAGGCGATGGCGGTCATGGCCAGGGAGGCCGCGTTGAGGGCGTTGACGCCCTTCTGCGGGCTCCCGCCCGCGTGGGCGGCCTTGCCGATGAAGCGGATCTTCTTGATGATGGCGCCGTTGGACGACCGGGCCACGTGGGAGGCGAGGGTATCGGTCTTGGTGTGGAACATCATCGCCATGTCCACGTCGTCGAAGTGCCCCAGCCGGATGAGCTCCGCCTTGCCGGACAGGAACTCGAGCTCGTTGCGCGCCTTGCGCCCCATGCGCTCGTCGACGTCGATCATCTCTTCGGCGGGGACCGCGAAGAAGACCAGCGAGCCGGCGAGCTCCGGCAGGACGCCGGCGGACAGAAGCCCCATGGCCGCGCCCACCATGCCCGCCACCTGGGCGTTGTGACCGCAGGCATGCGCCGCGCCGGTTCGGGGATCGGCATGGGGATGGTCCGGCACCCGCAGCGAGTCCAACTCTCCCAGGAGGGCCAGGGTGGGTCCCGGGGCGCCGCATTCCTGCCGGCCCTTGACGCCGGTGATGGCCAGATCCCGTTGCGGCTCGAGCCCCAGGTCCTGAAGCCGCGCGGCCACCCGGTCCGCGGTCCCGTTTTCGTTGAAACCCGTCTCCGGGTTGCGCAGGATCGTCTCGCCGAGCTCGATGATCTCCTCCCTGCGGGCATCGATGACCCGGCAGGCCTCGGCCTTGAGATCCTCCCTGGAAGTCATGGGGTTTGCCGGAGCGCGTCTTCGAGCAACGCCAATGCGGCCTTGGTGAAGGCCCACATGTTGGCTTCCCGGTCCGCGTCGCCGGTCTCGACGGTGATGGCCTTGTCCACCGGTCCGACGATGGCCATGCAACTGTGTCCGGCGGCGTCGCCGTACCGGTTCCCGGCGGGGCCCGTGGCGCCGCTCTCCGAGAGGCCCCAGGTGGTGTTCAGGCGCCCCTGGATCAGCCGCGCCATGTTCAGCGCGTAAGGCTCGGTGCTGCCGCGTACCGTTACCTCGCTCTCGGGCATCATCAGCAGGCCCGCCCGGGCGTGACGGGTGTAGATCACGCCGCCCCCTACGAAATACGCCGAGGCGCCGGGCAGCGACAGCAGCGCGGCGGAGATCAATCCGCCGGTGGACGATTCGGCCACCGCCACGGTCTCGTTCCTCTCCTTGAGCAGCTCGCCCACGGAACGGCCGAGGGTCAACAGGTCCGGCATGGGGTCTCCTTTCCGGGACGGTCCACGGGTCCGGTCACGCCCCGCCCTTCTGCAACGACAGCGACAGGCCCGGCCGGCTAACGCGAATGCCCGCGTAGCGGCCGCGGTCGGTGAGCTGCTCCATCAGCGCCACCGTGGAGGAGCGGGCGTTCAGGTACTCCCGCGGCGGGCCGGCCGCGCGCATGACGGCGATCTCTTCCTCGCTAAGCATCCACCGCAGCAGCAACTCCTCGTCGGTGACGCCCGGGCCGCCGAGCTTGCGCCGTACCTCTTCGATGGTCAGGTCGGGGGGCTCCCAGCGGGCCATCTCCTGGCCGCGAGGCCGGTCCAGGATCTTGTGCTTGACGTCGGGGTCCATGGTTCCCGCGCCTTCCCGGCCCCACAACCCCAGCGCGTACTGGATGATCTGGTCGGTGACCTCCTCGTAGCGGGCGCCGACGATGACGTTGATGGCGGCCTGGCTCCCGACGAACTGCGAGAGCGGCGTCACCATGATGGGGTAGCCGAGATCCGCCCGCACCCGCACTACCTCTTCCAACGCCTCCTCCGCCTTGTGCTCCAGGCCCACCTTGGCGAGCTGGTGGCGCAGGTTCGAGATCATGCCGCCGGGCACCTGGTGCTGGTACTGGGCGTAGTCGTATTCCACCGGCGCGCCCATGGGAAAGCCTTCCTGCCGGGCCACCGCTGTGAAGAACTCCGACACCTCTTCCAGGGCATCGGTGTCCACGGCACAGGTGTAGCCCAAGGCGCGCAGGTTGGCGGCGACGCTGAAGACGGAAGGGTTGGAGGAGGCATTGGCCAGCGGCGGCACCGCGGTGTTCACCGTGCGGATGCCGAGCTTCACCGCCTCCAGACAACACAGGGGCCCCAGCCCGGTGGTGCAGTGGGTGTGCAGCTCCACCGGGATGCCGCCGGCGTTCTCGAAGATCATGGGCACCAAGGTGCGGGTGCGCTCGGGGGTCAGCAGGCCGCCGGGATCCTTGAGGCAGAGGAACGGCACGCCCAGGGAAGCGGCCTCCCGGGTCTTCCGCGCGTAGTACTCGTCGGTGTGCTTCGGCGACACCGAGTAGATGAGGTTGACGATGGGCTGGAGGCCGTTCTTGCGGGCGATGCGGACCTTGCGCGTCCACCCTTCCAGCTCGTTCCATTCCTCGGAGATGCGCGCCTGGCGGATGCCGTTGGCTGCCATCCGCTCGATGAACAGCTCGTAGACCGACACCGGGGTGATCTCGAACGCGTTGACCCGGCCCGCCATCAGCCGCAGCGGCGTACGGGTGACCCGCTCGGCCACCATCCGCACCCGGTCCCAGGGGTCCTCCCTGAGCTCGCGCACGCACTTCTTGAGGTGCGAGGCGGACATCAGCTCGATGGCGTCGAACCCGGCCTCGTCCATGGTGCCGGCCACGGGCATCATCATGCCGGTGGTCATGCGCTCGGCCCACAGGCTCTGGTGCCCGTCGCGCAACGTGGTGTCTACGAATCGAATCTCGTCCATGTGCTAATCGAGGATGCGGGGACCGAACAGCGTCACCGCGTTGTCCCACAGGATCTTGGCCTTGGCCTCGTCCGGTATCGGCTGCGCGTCCAGATCCGGCAGCGCCTTCTCGGGACGCGGCGCGTCCGGATGCGGATAGTCGGTGTTCCAGGCGATGTTGTCGCCGCCCAGATGGTCCACGGCGTAGGACAGCGCGCGCTCGTCGCTGTCGCAGGTCACCGTGATCTGGCGCATGAAATACTCGCTGGGCAGCATCGGCAGACGCTCCACCGCGTTGCCCATGACGCTGTTGCGCCCGTGGGTGTGCTCGTCCATGCGGCCGAGCCAGAACGGCACCCAGCCCACGTTGGACTCGAGGATGCCCAGCCGCAGTTTGGGGAAACGCTCCAGGATGCCGGTGAAGATGAACTCGCCCATGGTGGCCATGTTGTCGCACGGGAACCCCAGCGCGTGGTCGAGGCCGCGCAGGGCGAGCTGCTGCATGTTGCGATCGTCTACGTTGCCGCGGTTGCCGCCCGCAAACGGGTGGAACCGGCGCTGGCGGTATTCGCCATGCACGGAGATGGGGAAATCCAGCTCGCAGGCCAGTTTCCACACCGCGTCGTACTCGGGCTCGTGCAGCCACCGGCCCTCGGGCAGGAACGGGTTCCGCACCGACACCGCTCCCAGCTCCTCCACGGCCCGCCGGGCCTCCACCACCATGGCGTCGGTATCCGATCCCGGAAGCACCGCCACGAACTTGAGGCGCTTGGGGTCGGCGTCGCAGTAATCCCGGCACCAGTTGTTGTAGGCCCGGCACATGGCGGCCCCCAGCTTGGCGTCCTTGAGCGCCACCCGGTAGGCGAAGTTGCCGTTGTTGCCCGTGGGCAGCAGCACCTGGACGTCCCAGCCGTGGGTGTCCATGTCCTTGAGCCGGGTCTCCGCGGACCACCACGTGCGGTATTGCTCGCCGTACTTCGCCTCCATGTCCGCCCACGCCGTGGCCGGGAGCTTGGGCTGCTTCTCGGTCTTGGGAATGATCCGGCCGTCCGGCTCGTAGACCATGAAGGCGCCGTCCATGAACGCCACCTTGGGCACCTGGTCCTGGTACGCGGGTTCGACGTAGCGCTCCCAGAGGTAGTGCGGCTCGTGCATGTGCGCGTCCGCGTCGATGACCTTGAATCCCTTCCACATGATGGCGCTCCTTTCAGGCGAGGCCCTGGAGGCGGCCCCGGCACGGTACGCCTGCTACTATTCCCTGTTTCGCCCTGGGCTTCAACCGCAGGCACGGCGCCGCTTGACAGCACCGCGGCGATTCTTCTAGTGTCCTGTCTCACAAATTGCGTTATGAAGATGCGAGGGCATTTTTGTTGTCGGCAAGGCGCGATGACGAGCAGTGGCGGGCACCACGCGAGGAAGAGCAACGCAGCCGACGGCAAAAAGGACCCGCAGATTCATAACGCAATTTGTGAGACAGGACACTAGGTTCGCGGGCGTCATGACAACCCAAGCCTTCGTCGCCTCAATCGTGGAAGAGATCATCCGTCCGGGAATCAACCGGCTGATGGAGAGCCGGTACTTCTCCGACCTTCGCGGCGGCACCCTGATCACCCGCCGCCTCCAGGGCTTCGCGCTGCAGCACTATCTGCTGAACGTGGCCATCAACAAGGGGTTCACCCTGTGCATGGCCAAGAACGCGCACAACCAGGAGCTCTACGACCTCTTTCTCCACGCCTTCACCGAGGAGCAGACGCACCCCTACCTCATGAAGCGTTTCGGCCTCGCCATCGGCCTCGCGGAAGAAGACTTCGACGACGCCCTGCCCATCTTCGAATGCCAGGCCCACGCGGCCGCCATCCTCAGGGGCATGTTTCTGGGCTCGCCGGCCGAGAGCCGCACCAGCGCGCTGGTCAACGAAAGCATGGTGGGCCGCTACGCCGTCGAGTTCGACACCTGCCTGGCCGAGAAATACGGCATCGACGATCATGAGCGGGAGTTCTTCACCGTGCACGCGGTGGCGGACCAGGAGCACACGGCGTTGGCGGCGCGGGTCGTCGAGCGCTACTGCACCACCGAGCGCGACCGCCGGGTGGTCGCCCACGCGGCCCGCAACATGGTCCGCTTCAAGCTGGCGAAGTTCGACGGCATCTACGATGCCTACGGGTGATCCCCGGTCCGCGGCACACGGCCCCCGGTTGACGGCCGCCGGAGGGGCTCTATAATCAAGCGAGGAGGGGAGGCCGCATGGAAGACAAAAACGAACCCGTCTCGTTGCCCGAGGTCCTGTCCGTGTTCCCGCTCACCGGGGTGCTGCTGTTGCCCGGCACACGACTGCCGCTGCACATATTCGAGCCCCGCTACCGGAACATGGTTCACGATGCGCTCGAGGCGGAAGGCGTTTTCGGCATGATCCAGCCATTCGTTCCCCAGCACGACAACTTCCCCCGGCCGGGAGCGGAGCGTACCATACCCGAGCTCTACCCCGTCGGCTGTGCCGGACACATCGAGCGCTGGGAGAAGGCCTCCGACGGCCGGTACATGGTGCAGCTTCGGGGCATCAGCCGCTTCCGCGTCAAGGAAGAGCTGTCGGTGGAGCGGGGCTACCGGCGCGTGCGGCCCGACTATGCCTGTTTTGGCGACCTGGAGGAGACCGGCTCCCCGACCATCGACCGTCCACGCCTCACGAAGGCCATCGACCGCTACGCCGAGAGCCGCGGCCTGACCCTCGACCTGGATCAGCTCAACCCGATACCCGATACCGCTCTCGTCAACTTCCTGGGAGTGGCCATGCCGTTCCACCCATCGGAGAAGCAGGCAATCCTGGAGGCCGGCTCCGTCGGAGAACGGGAGAAGATTCTCGTCAGTCTGCTGGAGTTCGGCGGCGAGACGACGGCACCGCCTTCCGACACGGGTTCACGCACCCTGAACTGAGCCGTATCGGCCGTCGGCCGGACGCGGGCACGGGAGGTGTGAAACCCGCCTCTGAACGGACCCGTCAGGCCGCGCGGTCATCGTCACGACCGTTCACAAGCAGCTCGATACCGCGGCCAAAGGTCTCCTCGAACAGACGGCCCTTCTCGTCCAGATGCCAGCGCTCCAGCAGGCACGGCCCCATGGACTGCAGGTCGATGGTGACGGACCGCCGCTGGATGCGGATCTTGACGTCGTCCACGGTGGACCGGTGCTCATGGTCCAGTGCGTCTGCGACGCGGAGAATGGCGGCGAGCTTCACGACCCATTCCCGCTCGGATTCGGACAAGGCGCGAAAGAGCTCGTGCTTCTGCGCGCTGGGGAAGGCCTTGCGATGATAGCGGGCGACGTTGGCGATGAGTTCCAACTGCCGCGACCCGAGGCCGACGATCTCCGAGTTGCGGATGAGGTAGAAGGAATGCTTGTGGTGTGCAGAGAGATTCACGAAATCCCCGACGTCGTGCAGCGTGGCCGCCACCCGTAGCAGCGTCCGCGCCTCCGCGGGCAAGCCGTGCAGCGGCGCCAATTGGTCGAACAGCAGTTCCGCCAGGTAACGCACCTGACGGGCGTGACCCAGATGAAAGTGGTACTTCTGTCCCAGGGTCACCGCCGCCTTGATGATCTCCGTCTCCTCCGACGTCGCGTCCCAGGAATGCTTGAAACGGTCGATGATCTCAACCAGCACGCCGTCCTTGAGCCCCACGTCCGGAGAGTACAGTCCGTGTGAACCCAGGACCTTGCTCACCACCTCGCTCAGCACGATGGCGGCGGGAAGCACCACGTCGGCGCGATCCGGCTTCATGCCGTACTGCTCCTCACGCTCCGTGACGCTCAGCCGCGCAAGCTCCTTGAGCATGGTCTGAAGGTTCCGCAACGGAATGAAGCGCACATCCTTCGGGACACCCTCGGACTCGCGGTTGGAGTCGGTGCCGATGAGGGCGGCAAGGTCTTCCACGTTGCCGCCGGTGCCGATGATCAGGTCGATCTCGTGCTCGTTGACCGCGTTCAGGGTCGTTTCCACCAACTGGTCCATGTAGGCCCGCAGCAACAGTACCTGGAGGTCGGAGACGCGGTCGCTCCGAAGGAACGTCTCGTGCATCCTCACCGCCCCCAGGCGCAGGCTGTTGGAGTAGACGATGGAGCCGTGATCGATGATGTCGAACTCCACGCTGCCGCCGCCGATGTCGATGACCAACACGGTCTTGTCGCGGACGTTCAACCTGCGGGACACCGCGAGTTGGACCAGGCGCGCCTCCTCCGCGCCGGAAATCCGCTCCAGGTGAATACCCGTTTGATTGAACACCCGCTCGACCAGCACGTCGCCGTTGATCGCTTCCCGGGTGGCGCTGGTGGCGATGGCGCGTGTGGAGGCCACCTCCCACTTGTCGATAGCCTCGCGGAACTCGCCGAACGCTGCCACGGCCCTCTGTATCAGATCTTCGTTGAGGAACCCGGTCAGGAAGACCTCGTGCCCCAGCCGGACAGGCGCCCGTTGCTGACACAAGGTCTTGATGGAGCCGTCCGGCTCCATCCCCACGATCTTCATCCGCATGGCGTTGGAACCGACGTCGATGGCGGCAAAAGCGGCAGGTTCCGTTTCGTTCTTCATCGCCCCTCCTGGGTCTTATTGTACATGAGTCTTGCTACGAACGCGTTAACCGAGGGGGCAACGACGGGACGCCCCGTCTTACCCCGCCTGGATTCCCGCCCCCGATCGGGGTCGAGGGCATGCTTTCGCGGGAATCACGGAGGGGCACGGAATGACTGGAGGAGGCGCAGGATGACGGAGGAGGTGACAGTCTGAAGTAGCGAAAACGGGCGGCTATCGGGGCATGCAGCAGCGCTTGTACTTGCGCCCGCTGCCGCAGGGACAGGCGTCGTTGCGGCCCGCTTCCGGGCGCGCGGCGGCGTCCGCCTCCCGCACCAGCCGCATGACCTTCTCGATGGGCTCGCCGCCCTGCCACAGGCCGGCCATGGTGTTCAGGTGCTCGCGGCTGTGGATGAAGAACTTCTTGTAGCCGGCGCAGAGGTAGTTGAGCCCATCCTCCCCGTCCGGAGTCTTGATGAAGCGGTCCTTGGGGCAGCCGCCGTTGCACTGGGCGCGGACCTCGCACTCGCGGCAGTACCGGGGCAGCGTCGTCCACTTGTCGCGGCCGAACTTCCGCTGGGCGTCGCTGTCGATCATGCGCGCCACCGAGGTCTCCCGGATGTTGCCGACGCGGTACTCCGGGTCCACGTAGTGGTCGCAGGAGTAGAAGTCCCCGTTGTGCTCCACCACCGGCACGTCGCCGCAGGTCTCCCGGAAGATGCAGAGAGCATGCTCGATGCCGAGGCCCGTGCGGGCCGCCTCGTCGAAGATCTGGATGGTCACCCGGCCCACGTCGTTGCGGATCCATTCGTCGAAGATCGCGCACAGGAACGTGCCGAAGGCTTCCGCCGGAACGCTCCGGGGGCTCACCGCGGCGTCCCCGGGCGCCGGCTCCACCAGCGGGATGAACTGCTGGTGGTCGGCGCCCAGACTCTTGAAGTAGCGGTAGACCGTGGTGGGGTGGCCGACGTTGCCGGCGTGCACCACGCACAGCACGTCACAGGGCACCTTGTGGGCCTTGAGTTGCTTGTACGCCTGCACCACCTTGCGGTGGGTGGGCTGCTGGCCCTTGGTGACGCGGTACTCGTCGTGGAGCTTCTCCGGGCCGTCGATGCTCAGGCCGATGGAGAAGCCCTCCTCGGCGAAGAACCGGCACCACTCCTCGTCGAGCAGGACGCCGTTGGTCTGCATGCCGTTACGGACCTTGCGGCCGGTCGGGCAGTGCTTGCGCTGGAGCGCGACGACTTCCCGGAAGTAGTCGAGGCCCAGGATGGTGGGCTCGCCGCCGTGCCAGGCGAAGTCCACGACCGGGTCCGGGGACGCCTGGATGTGCTGGGCGATATAGTCCTCCAGCACGTCGTGCTCCATGCGGAACGACTTCGCCTCGGGATAGAGGTCTTCCTTCTTGAGATAGTAGCAGTAGACGCAGTCCAGATTGCAGATGGCGCCGGTGGGCTTCGCCATGATCTGGAAGCCGTGGGAAGCGGGCGGCGGAACGGGCTTGATCAGTTCGATGGCCATTGGAAAGGATGCAGGGGCGACCGGCGGGTCGCGCCTGCGGTTATCGACGTCGCTCAGTCCATGCCGAAGAACTTCTTGGCGTTGTCCAGCATGAGCTTCTGCTTGACCTCGGGCTTGATGGTGATCTTTTCGAAGTCGTCCAGCCAGCGCTCCACGCCGATGGCCGGCCAGTCGGAACCGAACATGGCCTTGTCCTGAAGGATCGAGTTCACCTGCTGCACCAGCTCGGCAGCGAAGTACTTGGGCGACCAGCCCGAGAGGTCGATGTAGAAGTTGCTCTTGTGCCGGGCGATGGCGAGGCTCTCGGCCGTCCAGGGCCACGACGGGTGGGCGCAGATGATCTTCAGCTCCGGGAAGTCGGCGGCCACGTCATCGAGATGGATCGGCTGGGTGAACTTGAGCTTGTTGCCCATGCCGCCGGGGGTGCCGGCGCCGGCGCCCGCCATGCCACTGTGGAACAGGATCGGCAATTCGAGCTTCTGGCATTCCTCCCACAGGGGATAGAAGCGGGTGTCGTTGGGAAAGAACTGCTGCCGGGCCGGGTTGATCTCGCCCACG
>LXNJ01001743.1_pt1 | contig 12535 bp, 9 predicted proteins | sample 809081 | NCBI WGS metagenome assembly LXNJ01 (sample SAMN04870510, study PRJNA318959) | sponge metagenome | biome: sponge; feature: marine sponge reef; material: water | host: Petrosia ficiformis | place: Greece: Milos, Mediterranean Sea | collected 2013-05-29 | depth 5-7 m
GTTTCAGCCCGCCAAATGCGTTATGCACGTTTGGCGTTGATTTGGACATGGTAGTAGGCACGCGCCGCGTGCCGTCCACAAGTGAATAGATTACGGCGGACGGAGTATGCCTACTACTTTGCATTGCACATCTTTTCTTAAGTTGACACTATGTGTCTCCTGTGTTTAACCCATAGGTGTAAACTTAAGGATACACCTTCTTGTGGGAGGGGTTTTCAACCCCGATTTACTTGGTTGAATCTCGAAAATCGGTCGGACAAGGTCTCCCTCCCACAAGAGAAAATCCAGCATTTTTTTCTTAAGTTTACACCTATGGGGTCGCTGTGCCCCGCCCCTACAATAGGAGTTGTGCGGATTTCTACAAAAACTTTACACACCCTAAAGAGGGTTTCCGTTTTGTGCGTTATGTCTTGATTTGGTAACATAAACAGTGAACCAATTTCTTATATCGACTCCCGTTTGAAAAAATTGTCCAAAGTTTAGTAACATTTAAAAATCTTGTAAAATAACAATTAATGTAATATAGTTAAACATTATGGGAAATTGTGGAAAAGAGGTATTCATAACGTTACCTTGACATTCTTTAGTTTAATGTGTTACTCTTATTTTAACAGTGGGAGGTGAGAGTCGTGCTCAAAATTCCAACCGAAAATCAGAAGGAACGTGAACTCGTCGCCACCTTGAAACTACTATCCCCGGGCACTTCTCTACGAGAAGGTATTGATTATATTATCCAAGCCAAGACGGGGGGATTGATAGTTGTTGGGGATACGCCCGAAATCCTAAATTTGACGGAAAGTGGCTTTCGGATTAATTGCCCGTATACACCGACACGCCTATCCGAGTTAGCAAAAATGGATGGTGCTATTATCCTTTCATCGGATATGAAACGGATAGTGCGTGCTAATGTCACTTTAATGTCAAACACATCTGTTGTCTCAAATGAAACTGGATTACGCCATCGTGCAGCAGAAAAATTTGCTAAGGAAACTGGGCATATAGTAATTGCTATTTCAAGGCGTCGAAATACACTTACACTATACACGAGAAATCAGCGTTATATTTTTCGTGAACGTCCAGTTCTGATCTCCGGTGCCAACCAAACCATGCTTGCACTAACCCAATACGTTAAAACCATGCAGCATGTTGTTGCCACACTAAACTGGGCAGAACTAAACGGGACAGTAACTTTATCTAATGTAATTATGGCTATTCAAGTCTGTGAACGGGTTAGACGAACAGAACACGAATTAAACCGATACCGGATCGAATTAGGCACAGAAGCACAATCCCTTCAACTCATCCCATCAGCATTATTAACAGAAATTGAAAGAGCTTTGCTCATCATTAAAGATTATTATAGAGAGGAAGAAAGAGACGAATATCAAGCATTTGAACATATTCTTGGACTTAGCGCGACTGACTTAGCTGCAGAGAGTAGTATAAGTGAAGCACTTGGCTATCCACGGGATTTTAACGACTATGTAGAAATATTAGCACCGCGCGGGTATCGAATGCTAAGCCAAATACCGCGTATTCCGATGAGTATAGTTGAAAATATCGTCCAAAACTTCAAAACGTTAGATGCAATCATCACATCAAACATTGGTGCGCTCCAAAACATTAAAGGTGTTGGAAAAACGCGCGCAACAGCAATTAAAGAGGCGCTTGTTCAAATGAAAACAGGAACATCACAACCGCAGGTTTTAGCATTACCTATTTTTGATTGGGATTAAAAAGGGGAGTCTTAATTTTGAGGGCATAGAATATACCTGCGTGATTAACAACAGTAGACATAAATATCATTCAAATTTGAAATTTATAGGATAGGAGTTTAATTATGAAACAATTTCATGTTACTTTAGAGCGGAAAATGTTATTAAAACGTTATCAGTTATTCAGTAGGGTTCTTTTTTCTTGTTTGTTCATTTTTCCGATTTTTCTTGCCGCATGTGGCGCAAAACTCGGAACAATTCAACAGCAAGATGTTGACACACAACTAACCCAAGCAGAAAAGGCGATCAAATCAGCTCGTGAAGTAAATGCGCCTTCCCTTGCTTTTGAGGAGTTTGAGCAAGCAGAAACCTATCTCGAAAAAGCAAGAGAAGCATTGGACGAAAACAATGGGGTTGACGCACTTCGATTTGCTACCCAAACTATCACTCATGCGAAAATTGCCCAGCGAAAAGCAGTGCATAACACAAAAAATGCTGAATTAAACGCTAACATCTTAGAAAAAGATGCCCTCATTGTTGAACTTAGAAAAGATATTAATACGAAAAAAACTGAAATTACAGGCTTAGAAAATGGAATCCAGCAACTTCGTGAGAATGAAACGGGACTCCAACGAACTATTCGCACACTTGAAAATGAAAAACGTGAGCTGGCGGATACTGGCAAAATCAGTGAGCGAAAAGCTACTGAGCTTAATGAGGTACTGAAATCGCTTCAAGCAAGAGTCGCGCGTTCTGAAACAGATGTCCATAATTACGGCTTGCAAGTGAAGGAACTCTCTCGGAAGCTTGAAGTTGCTGAAACGATGGCTAAATCGGCAAGTAAACAAAAACGTGCTGTAGTCGCTGAGGCTGAATCTCTCAGAAAACAGTTGCGGGAACAAGCTAAGGTTTACACTGGTATGTTGGAAAAAGCCAAGAAGCAGAATATCGCAGCTGAACATCAGGAATATATGAAAAAGACAGCAGAGCAATCACGCGAATTCTCGAAACAACTGCCAAGTAACAAATCCCCACGCACCCGTCGGACATCGCTTTCTACTGCACAAATTAATGCTGGAAAAGCAGTGCTTAGTAAATGGGAAAAAGAATGGAATAGCAAAAATGTTGATACACATCTTGCGTTCTACATCCCAAATTTTACTGTCAAAAAAATTCTTGTTCAAGAAAGCAAAGAAAATGAGAGCATCATTGACCCCAGTCAAATTGCGGCTGCCTTTCGTGAGATGAACGCACAATCTTGGGGAAAAAAAGAGAGTTTTTCTGAAGTAGAACAAGAAAGTGTCATCGGAACTTATAGTTTCAGTCGATTAGTTACGCCGGCTCAAACAGAGGATGATACCGCTTTATACGATTACTGGACCAGAGAAGTATGGTGCCATCAGGTTCAAGGTGAATGGAAAATTTATCGAGAAACTTGGCAAATTTATGAAAATATTCCCGAACTGTAAGGAGGTTTGCAGATGAACAATTTTCCAAACGCTACACAGAACACTTCTAAAATTACTTTGCCAGATTCCCTTAAATGGGGAGGAATCGTAGTTTTAATTGCTATTTTCGCTATAGGAGGCTTCCTACTCACGCGTTCCAGTGAAACGCCAGCCGGATTTTTAGCGAAATGGAAGAATGCGATTGAATCCGGGAATCTTACAGATTACCGTGCTCTCTGGTCAAAAAATGATAGAGATCGGCTTAATTCAGATTATGAGGACACCGCTCAGCTTTTTGAAGATGAAATCCAAATTGAAGTCAATATTGCTAATGCTGTAGATAAAACACGTAAGAATTCTCAAAATCCAAATTACTTGAGCATTGAAGAAATCCCTATCCTTGTGCATACCGATGGCGAGCCAGTGATTCAATTAAGAACGCTTACTATTGCCAAAACAGGACTCATTCGACAACGCTGGAAACTCATTAGAGATGAAGTCGTAAATCAAGAATTTGGTTCTGATCTCTCCGCATTTGAGGTGGTAAGTTCGGAAATTTCAGTTGCAAACGGAACGCAATCTAACAGTCCTGTTGCCCCGTTAGTTATAGAGTGGAAAAAAGCGCTTGAGTCTCAAGATGAAAAGAAGTACATCTCACTTTGGGATAAATCATCTCGACAAAAGCGAAAAACTAATTTTCAACTTGCTCGCCTGCAGCTCTCCCAAGAGGCGGATGTTGATTTAAGCCAAGCGACCTATTCCCTTGTTGCACACTCAAAAACTCGACACGTAGTTGACAATATAAGTGTTACAATCCGTAGCGGTAGCACAATCATAGAAACACAATCCCGTACGCTAACGATTGAGAAGAAAGGTTTCTTTTTTAGACGCTGGAAGCTTATTAATGATGCGGTCGGAGGCGATGGTATTACAGATCAGCCTATTTCCCAACACGACCAACCGGATGTTGACGCTATGTCAGAAGAAGCCGCCTCAGGTATCTACAACGGTGATGCGCCAATTGATACACAACTCAAAGTAAGCCAGATTCTCGGTAAATGGCAGAGATCATGGGAAGAGAAAGACCTTGATACCTATATGTCTATCTATGCCGAAAGAGCGCTCATCACCCGCGTCACCGTGCGAGATGGAAAGGAGACACCTATCTATTTGAGAAAAAAACAACTCCGACAGAAAATGAAGCAGTTAAATCAACGTTACTCCGATATTCAGGTTAAGATATCTAATCTGGAGATTAACGGGGATCGGGCTGTCGCTGACACTACATTTTTGCAAGAATTCAAGGGGACACCTGCATCGGGCAGTCGTCCAGCATATTCCGATTTTGGTACCAAAAAATTGATCCTAATGATTGATCCTGCTGATGGATATTGGAAAATATATGCCGAAACGTGGAGTCGTTACGAGGATGTTCCTAAATATCCCCAAAACTAAAATCTATTTAACAATGAATTAGATGGTAGAAACGGATATTTGCTATTCCCGGTAGGAACAATGTCTAATCAACACAAATGCACACTGAATACCGAACCAAACGAAAGATAGAATTTGCCGATACGGATATGGCAGGTATCGTCCATTTTTCGCGATTTTTTATCTTCATGGAGGCTGCAGAACACGAATTTCTACGCAGTTTAGGAACCACTGTCGCCACTGAATGGAATGGAGATAAAATTGGGTGGCCTCGACTTACCGCCTCCTGTGAATATCTTAGCCCACTACGATTTGAAGATGAAGTGGACATCCGACTTTGGGTGTCTAAAAAAGGGACAAAGTCACTCACATATCAATTTCACTTTACCCACGAAGGTAAAGATATTGCGCGCGGACAACTCACGACAGTCTGTTGTATTACAAATCCGGGTGAAAAAATACGCGCCATTCCCATCCCTGAGTTCATCATTTCACAAATTGTCGTACAGTAATATTCGTCCGTGTCTTGTGCTGTAGTGCCAAAATCCCATCTAAAATCGCCTTCCAAAAAATATGAAAGAAACTACAGATAAAACACATCAGCTTAAAATTTCAAACCTGTCTAAAGACTTTGGAGACATTCAGGTTTTACGAGATATTTCATTCAGCTTCAGTTCAGGAACGTCAGTGGCTATTACTGGTCCTTCCGGTTCTGGCAAAAGCACACTCTTGCACATCATTGGCACCTTAGAAAATCCTTCAGACGGACAAGTTGAGATTAACGGCACTGACCCCTTTAAACTTTCTGAACCCGAACTCGCACGCTATCGGAATGCTGTAATTGGGTTTGTGTTCCAAGATCATCATCTCCTTCCACAATATTCTGTGCTTGAAAATGTACTCATCCCAACACTTGCCTTTGAACAAGAGGCTGATGCGCCACAACTCGCGCAAGAAATCATCAGACGTGTAGGGCTGACTGATCGCATTTCACATCGTCCTGCGGAACTTTCTGGTGGTGAACGTCAAAGAGTTGCAATCGCCCGCGCCCTCATCAACAAACCGAGTATTCTTCTCTGCGATGAACCAACTGGCAACCTTGATACAACCACTGCTGGGACCATATCGGATCTGCTTTTTGAACTGCACCGTGTAGAACGAAACATCTTAATCGTTGTAACGCACAACCTTGAATTTGCTGGCAGGTTTGAAAACCGTCTTAAACTTACTGATGGTGTGTGCACTTTAGAAACGGTGAGTGGTGAACAATCTAAAAAAAAATGATTGATCTGAGCGGTATTCATAATTATGCGTACATTTTGGAAAACTGCAAAACATTATTGGCAAATTTATCTTATTGTTGCACTTTGCACTGCTGTAGCAACAGGTGTGCTTGCTGGTGCGTTGATTGTAGGAGATTCCATGCGGGGTAGCCTGCGCGATATTACGTTGGAACGCCTCGGCACAATTCAGCACACGCTCATCGCCGACCATTTTTTTCACCCAGAGATATTAAATCGACAGAATATGGTGCCAGCAATTCTGCTGAACGGAACCGTTGTTGCATCAGAAACCGATGCTCGTGCTTCAAAGGTTAATATCTACGGTATCAAAAATAACTTCTTCAGTTTGTGGAAACAGGACGCTGTTCCCAATTTAAGTGACGCATCCGATAAACCATTTGCAGATATTGTTATTAACGAGGCACTTCAAAAGGAATTGAATGTACAGATCGGGGATGCAATAATAGTTAATATTCCACAAACATCTGAAATCCATCCAGAATTCCTACTCGGTAAGCGAGACGCCGCCGATGTCATCCAAAAACTACGTGTAGTTGTCAGTGATGTTATTCCTACTGAGAATGTGGGGAGATTTAGTCTCCATGCACATCAAAGCCTTCCGCTGAATGCATACATCTCACTCCCTATTTTGCAAAAAGCACTTGCGCAATCCGGTAAAGTAAACGCACTGTTTTCTGCTGATGCTGATCCAATTACATCAGACACTTTAACTTTGACATTAGGGGAACTTGGCTTATACATTACTGAACACGAAAATCACATTGACCTACAAAGTTGGCACTACCTTCTTGAGCCAGTGTTATCGGAAGTAGCATTATTGGTCGCATCAGAAAATAGCATTCCAGCACTTCCTACCTTAACCTATCTTGCAAACACAATGTCTGTTATTAACGAATCCGAAAATGAAACTGCAGATGAATCCGCAAATGTGCCGTATTCCTCAATTCTTGCGCTTCCTATTGACAATATAGGGTTTACAGCACTTCTGCGTGAATTCATGACTGAAGATGAACAGGCTGCTTACGCTCAGGCACAACAGCAAGAACGCAAAAGACGCGCATCAAAGAAAAGAGAAGAAATCAAAAATGTTGAAATAGAAAGCAGCAGAATAGAAAAAGAGATCACTGAACTTAAAAATACAAAACGGGCACTCAGAAGTACCCCAGAATATAAACAAAAATTGGCTGAAGTAGAAAGTGCACTATCAGAAGTGAAAAAGAGAATTGACACACTCAATCTCCCAATTGAACCTTCTGAAATTTACCTCAATACGTGGGCAGCGGACGACCTCGGAGCGAAAGTCGGGAATAAAATTAACATTACCTATTTTCGCGTCAATCCTCAAGAAAACTACATTTCAGAAACAGCTCAGTTTCTATTAAAAGGTATCGTGCCTATTGAAGGTATTGCTGCAGACACAAACTTAATTCCTGATTTTCCCGGTATTCACGACAAAGCCGATATATCCGAATGGGAACCGCCTTTTCCTTTTGACAGCAGCCTTATTCGTGACAATGACAAAGAATATTGGGATGAGTACAAAGCAACTCCGAAAGCGTTTGTTCCTATAGATATCGGCAAACGTCTTTGGCAAAATCGATTTGGTGACCTTACCACTATTCGGATGGGAACTGCACCAGGACAGGATATAGGCGCAACGAGGACACTTTTTGAAAACGAATTCCTCAAAATGATTAAGCCGGAACAGATTGGATTCCAATTCATACCTCTCCAAGAAGAGGGACTTAAAGCATCTTCTGGTTCCACAGATTTTGGAATGCTATTTAGCAGTCTAAGTTTTTTTATTATATTAGCTGCTGCAACGCTTGTTAGCACAATCTTCGCCATTGGTGTTTCGCAACGGTCGCGTGAAATCGGTATACTACAGGCTGTTGGCTACCCACTGGCCAAAATCCGACGTCGTTTTCTTTTTGAGGGAATCTTTATTGCAAGTATCGGAAGCCTATTGGGATGTCTACTTGCTATTGGATATGCACGGTTGATGATATTTGGCTTGCAAACGTGGTGGTTACCGGCTATCGGCACCCCTTTTATCGATCTCCATATAAGCAGATGGAGTTTACTTATCGGCATCCTTGTGACACTTGCAGTTGTCACATTTTTCATCCGCCATGTTATCAAAAGACTTGGCAAGGCACCAACTGCAGCACTCCTTTCAGGGGAGACCGATTTTGATGAGACATCCCGCAAATATAAACCGCAAACTGTCAAAGTGTCAAGAATTGAGACAACAAGAATTTCAATATTTATCATTGGTCTCTTTTTTGGCACCATGGATAGGGGAAAACTCTTTACGGGAGATTGGAGTGGAATTATTATTGTTATCTTACTGGCAGCTTGCGGACTATTTGGTATCCGTTTAGCACGTCGAAGAGACGATGGAACAAACCCTAACCTTACCCTCAAAAACATAAAAATAAGTACTATTTTCTTCTGTATTGGACTCGTTGTTGGTGTATTAGTAGGTTATTTTCCCTTTGGTAGAAGCATTTCTGACGCAGTTATTACATTTTTTGAGCATCCAGTAGTAAAATTTTTAATACTTACAATTACAATCCTTTCCTTGGGTTGGTTAATTTTTGACAGATGGTTAGGTTCACAGAGGGTCCCGAAACGTCTAAGCCGTCTGAGGTTTGGACTTAAAAATGCAGCATGGCAACCGCAAAATAGCCAAGGTTCTATTATAATCATGAGTTTAGCGTGCTGTATTATTGTTGCTGTCGGGGCAAACCGTCATGATGCTGCACCAGAGACTGAATATGCTTTTGTTGCCGAATCTTCCCTACCTTTACATCACAGTCTAAATACACCTGATGGAAGATATGAACTCGGATTTAATGAAAAAGCTTCTGAATTACTGTCTACATCAGAAGTTTTTCCGTTTCGCGTCTTACCGGGGGAAGATGTTAGTTGTCTTAATCTCTACCAACCCAAAAAGCCGCAGATTTTAGGGGCATCAGATGCTATGCTAAACGAGAAGCCATGGCAAAGTCTAAAATTGGATAACGATCAAGCAAGGAAAATACACGCTATCGGTGATGAGAAGTCGTTGCGTTGGATTCTTCATCATGATCCAAAGGAAGATTTTCTTATCCAAGATGAGTTTGGAAAATCGTTATTGTTGGAGCTTGAAACGGTGGAAAACAGTCTTTTTCAGAGTCAATTGATTATCTCCGAAACCGATTTCACTAAATACTTTCCGAGTCAAAGCGGGTATCAATTTTTTCTTATCAAAACACCGCCTGAACTGCGAAAAGAAACATTGCAGACACTTGAGAAAAGTTTGGAGGACTATGGCTTTGACGTGACGTCAGCATCAGAACGGTTAGTAAGCTATCGTGCTGTTGAAAACACCTATATCTCCACTTTCCAAAGTCTTGGAGGGTTAGGCGTACTACTTGGCACTTTCGGTTTAGCACTGGTACTATTTAGAAACATCATTGAACGTCGGGGGGAATTAGCAACTTTGCGCGCCTTCGGTTTCCAACGGCAGCTGCTTTCTAGAATGTTGCTCCTTGAAAGCTGCTTCCTTCTAACTATTGGTATGCTTATCGGGATTGCAGCTGGACTTATAGCCGTTCTCGGTTCACAAGGACATTTGCCATCATTCCCATGGATTTCTCTTGCGATTACCTTGTTATTTATCTTTGGGTTTGGTATAATTGCAAATAGTATTGCTGTTGCTGTGGCACTCCGAAGCCCGTTGTTGTTAACCTTGAAAACAGAATAGCCTGTGAAGAACACACAACCCATAGGTGTCAACTTAAGGATATATCCTCTTGTGGGAGTGAATCAACGCAGCATGCCGGACGGGGAATGCCAACAGGCATTCATACCCGCTGAATACCAAAAGCATATTCAGCGTTGATTTGGCCAAATGCCTAAATGGCATTTGTAGCGTTGATTTCTTGATTTGGCGCATGCTGCGTTGATTTGGATGAATACCATAGGTGTATTCATCGTTGATTTGGATTTAATAGGTTGAGCTTCACAATATCGGGCGGACCAGGTCTCCCTCCCACAAGAGACAATCTGGTAATTATGTGCTTAAGTTGACACCTATGGTCAGTAAAGAACACAATCCGAAACGTGGTACAAGAAGTGAGTATGATGCGTTCTGTTTGGACAATTCCCGCAATTTTTATATTCCTTTTCCCGCTTCTAACACAGGTGGGTTGTTCAAGTGACACGGAAAAGGCTACTGCTTCGGCCATGAATCACACAGAACAGGGGTGGCATGCTTACAGATCAGGTGACTATACACAGGCGCTGCTCAGTTTTGAACGGGCTCTCAATATTGATCCGGAATTCGCAGATGCACATAATGGTGTTGGATGGAGTCATCTGAGTCTTTCGCTCACGCTACCATTAGTACAAGAAGCCTTTCAAAATGCTGTGCGCTACGATGCGTCTAACGCTGACGCATGGGTTGGCTTGGCAAATGTGCTCTACTTAAGGTACAAAGATAGTTCTGATTTCAACGCCGCTATCCGAGCAATTGATAATGCACTACAAGCAGACGCACAATACCTCTACCGACATGATTATCAGTCCAACGCTGAACTGTTTGCGCTGAAAGCTGCATGTTATTTCTATCTCGGTCAGAATCAATTAGCAAAACAAGAGGTTGACAAAGCACTAAAAATTGATGCTGAAAACAGAGCAGTCATTGTGCTACAAAATATGTTGAAGGAATAATCTATAATTTAAAATTTGGGAGATAAATATGTCACAAAATGTTATTACATCTACAAATTTAACGAACTTTACGCCAGCGCACCGTGGCAAAGTCCGTGATCTTTATGACCTCGGAGATGAATTTCTGATTGTGTCTACCGATAGAATATCAGCCTTTGATGTTGTCTTACCCAACGGTATTCCAGATAAAGGAAGGGTTTTAACCGGATTGTCCAAGTTCTGGTTCAATTACACCAACTCTGTTGTAGAAAACCACGTTATAGCAACGGACGTTGAAGAATATCCTGAAGCGTTACATGTTGATGCCGAACTCTTAAATGGACGTTCAATGCTTGTCCGCAAAGCAAAACGTGTTGATGTTGAATGTGTTGTACGTGGTTATCTCGCAGGTTCAGGATGGGCGTCGTATCAGAAAACGGGCGAGATATGTGGGCAAAAACTGCCAGCGGGATTACGCGAATCGGAACAGTTACCGGAACTTCTTTTTACACCAACAACAAAGGCGGAGCAAGGTGAGCATGATGAACCTATCTCTATTGACCAAATGCGTGATGAAGTCGGCACCGATCTAACGGATCAACTGATAGAAATCAGTTTCGCACTGTTCAGAGCAGCAAGTCAACATGCTGAAAAATCAGGTATCATTCTCTGTGACACAAAATTTGAATTTGGTCAATGTGACGGTGAGTTGATACTAATAGATGAAGTATTCACACCGGATTCATCGCGTTTTTGGCCAGCAAATCTGTATGAACCTGGGAAGCCACAGCAGAGTTTTGATAAGCAGTTCGTTCGGGACTATCTCTCTGAGATCGGTTGGAACAAACAACCACCTGCACCTGAATTACCAGACGCCGTAATCAGTAAAACCAGTGAAAAATACCGAGAAGCGTATAAGTTGATAGTTGGTGAGGAACTGCAAGAACTTTCTTGAAATAACACCAATCAAAAGCGGTGCCCTTTATTCCACATAAAAAAGATGGCTACGCTCAAAGAGTCCATCAAGAAAAATTTCAACAAACCACTCACCTGTTGCGAATTGGTCACCGCTTAACCCACCTTTTGGGGCATCAATGTAAAACCATGTGATTTTTTCGCCAGTTGTTGAAGAAATAGTCCTTTCTTCGTTCCAAAATGGCGGATCGTCCAAGTCGTCTTCAGGTGAAAACCACGAAACTTCTACTGTATGTGATTCGTCTATATTTTCCCATAAAAGCCATAAATACACTTGGTCGTTTACTTCAGCACTAAACGTATCCGTGATACCGTCTGGGCGGTCTTCGTGAACTGAAAGTGCCAAAACTGATTCTAAAATATTAGGTTCCCCGCGTCCGAGGTCAATTGCACCACTTCCCCCTGAAGTAGTTTCATCGCAACCATTCAAAACAACTAAAAAGGGTAGCAACATTACCGCAAAAAATAATGTGTATATTCGCTTCATCAGATATTCTCCTTAATCATATTGGACTTAGTTTTTCTTGATAAATCATTTATTTAAACGTTTGTTTGTTAATGTTTGTTTACACTTTCCACTAAACTCCCAAATAATTCACACGAGATAGTATACCAGAAATATTCAGTGCTTTCAAGGAACTCCCTTCAAGAGGCAGAACCATTCAATTTTCCAATAATTTCTGCCTATACCAAAACTCTAAAAATCCGCACCAACCGCCATGCTGACAACAAAGTACAGGCACATCCGAGATCCAAAAACGCGTCCACCCCAACTTTTTCTGCAAACTTATTGTCCATATATTGGATATCTATTGTCCGACAAACTACAAAAACTTCTTATCACTATACAGAATTAGGTATAATACCAAATTAACGTGAGTCATATTGTGTTTTCCATTTTGCAAATCCACTGAAAACCGACATGTTCTTGCACCTTCTTTCTGTTTTTGGAGAACCACTG
>LXNJ01001744.1_pt1 | contig 12531 bp, 7 predicted proteins | sample 809081 | NCBI WGS metagenome assembly LXNJ01 (sample SAMN04870510, study PRJNA318959) | sponge metagenome | biome: sponge; feature: marine sponge reef; material: water | host: Petrosia ficiformis | place: Greece: Milos, Mediterranean Sea | collected 2013-05-29 | depth 5-7 m
CGGTTCCGTCGATGATCGTGGCGCCGCGCAGGATCAGCCGCTCATGGGGGCCGTCCCCCTCGCTGGCACCGCGGGGAGTGGTGGGCTCCATCTGCGCGGACAGCAGGGTGGGGATGGCCACCGCAGCGGCGAGCGCGAGGGCGAAACAACGGATCGGGCCACGTGGGAACTGCATCCGGGAAACCTCCTGTGGGTGAAACGGTGACGATCTGCAATGTACAGTGTCAGGCGCGCGGCGGGTACGCCCTTCCCCGGAGCCCGTGGCCGGATTTACCGTTTCTGTCTGATGACGACCCCCGACCACGATCTTCCGGACCCCGCGGCCCTCAACGAGGACGAAGCGCGCCGTGAGATCGGCCGGCTCCGTCCGGAGATCGACCGCCACAACCGGCTGTACCATGCGGAGAGCGCGCCCGAGATCTCCGACTCGGCCTACGATGCGCTATTCCGCAGGCTTCTCGCGCTCGAGGCGGCCCACCCGTCGCTGGTGGCCGCCGATTCGCCAACCCAGCGGGTGGGCGCGGATCCCCTGGACAGCCTTCCCAGCGTCGAGCACGCCGTCCCGATGCTGTCGCTGGACTCGGCGCACGACATCGACGCGGTGCGCCGGTTCGACGAGCGGCTCCGCAAGGCAATCGGCGACGAGCCCATCCGGTACGTGCTGGAGCCGAAGCTGGACGGTGCGTCGGTGGAGCTGGTGTACGTCGACGGCGTGCTGGAACGCGCGGTCACAAGGGGGAACGGCCGCATCGGAGAGGGCGTGACCGAAAACGTGCGCACGATCGCCACGGTTCCCCTGCGTCTCGACGACAGTGAGTTCGCGGCCCCCCGGTTCCTGTCCGTGCGGGGCGAGGCGCTCATGTACCTGCCCGACTTCGAGTCCCTCAACCAGCGGCGCATCGAAGCCGGGGATCCCGCGTACCAGAATCCGCGCAACGCGACCTCGGGAGCACTCCGGCAACTCGACTCCAGGGTCACGGCGCAGCGCCCGCTCACCGTGCTCGCCTTCGACGTCATGGCCGTGGAGGGCGTCTCGTTCGAGACCGATTCGGAGGGGCTGCGCGCGCTGGGCGCGTGGGGGTTCCGCACTCCGGAGCGGATCGAAGTCGTCGACACGATAGACGGGATCGCTGCGTATCACGGGCGCTTCGAGTCCGATCGGGACGCTCTGAACTACGAGATCGACGGCATCGTGGTGAAGCTGGATCCGCTTGGCCCGCGCGCCACCCTGGGAAGCACGGCGCATCACCCCAGGTGGGCGATCGCCTACAAGTTCGAACCGCGCAAGGAAATCACCCGGATCGACCGGATCTTCGTGTCGGTCGGCCGCACCGGGGTGCTCACGCCGGTGGCCTTGCTGCGGCCGGTGGAGGTGGGGGGCGTGACGGTGTCCCGGGCCTCGCTGCACAACCGCGAGGAACTGGAGCGCAAGGACGTTCGCGAGGGTGACCTGGTGCGGGTTCAGCGCGCCGGCGACGTCATCCCGCAGGTTGTCGAGCGCGTCCATGAAGAAGGTCGTGAGCGAGGCGCGCGCTTCGTCATGCCCGACGCCTGCCCGTCCTGCGGAACCGGGCCCGTGGAGAAGGGACCGTTCACGGTATGCCCGAATCACTTCGCCTGCCGCGCGCAGCTCAGGGGCCGAATCACGCACTTCGCGGGACGGAGCGCGCTCGACATCGAAGGGCTGGGCGGGGAGACGGCCGCGCTGCTCGTCGAACAGGGGCTCGTGCGGGAACTCGCCGACCTTTTTGACCTGGAAGAGGGGGACCTCGTCCCGCTGGAGGGCTTTGCGGAGGTCTCGGCACGCAACCTCGTGCGGGCGGTCGGGGAACGGCGGCGGGTGGAACTCTCCCGGTTTCTGGTCGGCCTCGGGATTCCCGAGGTAGGATTCGCGGTAGCCGGCGATCTGGCCGCCCACTTCCGTGCGATCGACGCGATCCGCACGGCGTCTCCCGAGGATCTCGAGGACGTGCACGGCGTGGGACCCAAGATGTCCGCCGCGATTCGCGGATTCCTGGATGACGAAAGGGTGGCGGCGGCGCTGGACAATCTGCTCGCCAGGGGCTTTGACTTCATTCTGCCCGAGGAGCCGCGGGATTCGGGCGCCCGGTGGGCGGGAAAGACCTTCGTGCTGACGGGAACGCTCGAGATGTCGTCGCGCGGCGCGCTCAAGAAGCTGCTGCAGGAGTCGGGTGCGAGGGTCACGAGCGCGGTCAGCAGCCGGACCGATTTCCTGATCGCCGGCGCCAATGCCGGGTCGAAGCTGGCCAGGGCACAGGCGCTGGGTGTGGAGGTACTCGACGAGACCCGGTTCCGGGAGCGTTTTGCGGAGGAGCTCGGCATCGTGGAGGACGCATAGCCGGTGGGCGGCGAGCTGCCCGGCAACGGAGAGCTTGGGCGTCTGGTCGCCGAACTGGCCGACTTCATGGCACTGGACGGCGGCGATTCGCACCGGATTGCCCACTATCGGCGCGCGGCCACCGTCATTCGCCGCTTCCACCATTCGCTGTCGGAAATCATCGGAGCGGGAACGGATCTGACCGGCGTTCCCGGAATCGGCAGGGGCCTGGCCGGTTTTCTCGGTGAAGCGGTCCGTACCGGCTCGGCGAGACGTCTGGAAGACTACAGGGCCCGGATCGCGCCAGGGGTTCTCGACTTGATGCGCGTCGACGGCGTCGGCGCAACGCGGGCCAGGACGCTCCGCGACGCGGGCGTGGACTCGATCGAGAAGCTGGAAGCCGCTCTTGACGGCCGCTGGATCCATGGGCTGGATGGCTTCGGGCCCTCGGTGGCGAGCCACATCCGCCGCAGCCTCGAGGCGCGACGCGCGTTGCGGGGCAAGTCACTCCTGCCGCAGGCGGACAGGGCCGTGAAGGGGCTCACCCGTGTTCTGGCCCGAGGTGGCATCGAGTTCGGCGTTGCCGGGGACATCCGGCGGCGCGCCGAAATCGTCGCGACGACCGATATCGTGTGCGCGGCGTCGTCCGGAGCGCTGTGGGACCTGGCAGGCGAGTGTCCACAAGCGCGACTCGAGGGGACGAGGGGTGACAACCCGGTCCTTGTCGAGGTGGACGGCGTGCGCATCAGGCTGGTCGCGGTCCCGCGGGAACTCCTGGGTCCCATCGCCCACCACCTCACGGGTCCGCCCGCGTACCTCGACGCGCTGGCCGCCCGGGCGGAGCGCTACGGGCTGGACATCACCCCCACCGGGATCGTCGGGGGCGACGGCGCGGAACACGACGCGAGCCGCGATGCCGGCGAAGCGGCCATCTACGGACGGCTTCGGCTCCCGTGGATCCCTCCGGAGCTGCGGGAGGACGGCACAACGCTCGAGCGGGCGGAGCGCGGCCTGCCGTCTCTGGTCACACTCGACGACATCCGCGGCGATCTCCACGCGCACACCACGTGGAGCGACGGCGCCGCGACCCTGCGAACGATGGTCGAGGCGGCTGTGGCGCGCGGATACGGCTACATCGCGATAACCGACCATTCCCCGTCGACCGGTGTCGTGCCCGGCCTGGACGCGGACGCGCTCCGGGCGCAGGCGGCGGAGATCGGCCGCGTGCAACGCGACTTCCCCGGCATCGCGATCCTGCGGGGCTGCGAGGTGGACATCCTTCCCGACGGGAGCCTCGACCTCGACGACGAGACGCTTGCGACGCTGGACATCGTGCTTGCTTCCGTCCATTCGGCCTTTGCCATGTCGCGGAGCCGCATGACGGACCGCATCATCAGGGCGATGCGGAATCCGCTGGTCGATGTCGTCTGTCATCCCACGGGAAGGAAGCTGGGACGGCGCAACCCCTACCCTCTGGACGTGCCCGCGCTGCTCGAGGCCGCCCGCGACCTCGATGTCGCCGTCGAGGTCAACGGGAGCCCGCGGCGCCTCGACCTCGACCATCGCGGACTTTGGCTGTGCCGCGAGTTGGGCGTTAGAGTCGTTGTAAGTTCCGATGCGCACTCGGTGGCGCAGCTGGACAATATGCGGTACGGAATCGATCAGGCTCGGAGGGGATGGTTGCAACCAGCTCACGTCGCGAATACTGGAGAGCTTTCCACGTTGAAACAGTGGCTTGACCGGAGGCGTGATTGAGCGAGCTGATCGCGAACATCCTGTTCCTCGTCGGCGGTTTCGGCGCTCTCTACTTCGGTGCCGAATGGCTGGTGCGCGGCTCTGTCCGCATCGCATCGGAAATGGGCGTCAGCCCTGTCGTGATCGGCCTCACACTCGTATCACTGGGCACGTCCGCGCCCGAACTGGTGGTGTGCATCTACGCAGCCATCGACAACGCGGGGAATCTGCTCGCGGGCAACGTCCTCGGATCGAATCTCGCCAATATCGGCCTCATTCTGGGAGCGACGGCGCTCTTGCGGCCCCTGGCAGTCGCCGACCGGGTGATCGCGCGCGAAGTGCCGATCATGATCCTGATCACGGTCATGGTCTTTCCGTTCGTGATGGACGGGGGCGTCAGCCGGGCCGACGGCGTGGTCCTGCTCGTCCTCCTGATCGTGTACCTGGCGATCACATTCGTGTCGTCCGAGGAGGACGCCGCGGAGATCCTGGACGAGGTCGGGCTTGCACGGGACGGCGATCATCCGGAACTCTCGTCAAGCCGCTTCGGCAACCTGGGCCTGGTGGCGGCGGGTGCGATCGGGCTGGGGCTGGGGGGCAGGGCGATCATCACCGGCGCGAGCTACCTGGTCGACTCCTTCGGGGCAAGCGAGATGGTCATCGGGGCAACCGTGCTCGCCATCGGGACTTCGCTGCCGGAACTGGTGACGTCGCTGGTGGCAGCCGCCCGGAAGCACGCGGACATCGCGGTGGGCAACATCATCGGATCGAACATCTTCAACCTGACGGCGGTGATGGGAGGCGCGGCCCTGGTTCAGAGCTACGAGATCGAGGGCACGATCCTTACCACGGAACTCCCCGCGGTGCTCCTGTTGTCGCTGCTGGTGTGGCCCGTGGCGGCGAGCGCCCGCAAGGTGAGGCGCTCGGAAGGACTGCTGCTCCTTGTTGCCTACGGCGGGTCCATGGTCTGGATCGGCCTTGCCCACTGACTCGGCAAACCGGGATCTGGCGGAGCGCCTGAAGAGGGTCGAGTCCAGAAACGTCACCTTCCTGCGGCCACCGCCGCCCTTCTGGACCGACGCCGCGGGTGCAACCGTCCGGGACGCCGCCGGAAACACGTACCTGGACTTCACCGGCGCTTTTGGCGTCGCTCTTGCCGGGCACGGCCATCCGTTGATCGCCGAGCGGATCGCGGCCCAGGCCCGCCGGCTGGTTCACGGCATGGGCGACATCCACCCACCGGCGGTGAAGGTGGAGTTCCTCGAGGCGCTGGCGGCGCTGATGCCCTGGCCCGACACACGGACCATCCTGGGCCTCAGCGGATCGGATGCCGTGGAAGCCGCGGTCAAGACCGCCCAGCTCGCCACGGGCCGGCACGGGATCATCGCCTTCGAGGGCGGCTATCACGGCCTCACGCTCGGAGCTTTGGCGGCGACCCATCGGGAGCACTTTCGCCGTCCGTTCGTGAATCGTCTGGGCCATCACGTGCACTTCGTGCGTTTCCCGTCGTCCACGACCGCGGTGGAGGGGGTGCTGAGCGAAATCGGCGCCCTGCTTTCCGGCGAGGCTGCGGTCCCGATCGGGACCGTGCTCGTGGAGCCGATCCAGGGCAGGGCGGGCGTGCGCGTCCCGCCTCCGGGGTTTCTGGGGCGGCTGGCGGAGCGCGCGCGGGGGGCAGGCGCTCTGCTGGTCGCCGACGAGATCTTCACGGGAATGGGGCGGACGGGCGACCTCCTGGCCTGCGACCATGACCGGGTTGTGCCCGACCTGGTATGCCTGGGGAAGGCCCTCGGCGGTGGCATGCCCCTCTCGGCGTGTTGTGGACCGGCGGCGGTGATGGACGCGTGGCCCCCGACGGCGGGGGAAGCCGTGCACACGAGCACCTTCCTGGGGCATCCGCTCGGTTGCGCGGCGGGGTTGGGGTTCCTTGCGGTGCTGGAGGCGGAAGACCTCGCAGGGCGCGCGCGGCGACTCGGGGGCCGCGCCCTCGATTACCTGACGACGAGGCTGGCGGGCTGCGAGGGTGTGCGGGCGGTGCGCGGACGGGGGCTGATGCTGGGCGTGGAACTGCTCATGCCGGGGTCTGCGGCGCCGGATGGCGGGGCCGCGGGCATGGGTCCGGGCACGGTGGCCGCGAAGAGCGCGCTCGAGCGGGGGTTGATCGTGCTGCCCGCGGGATCCCGCGGCGAGGTGGTTGAACTGACACCGCCCGCCACGATCGGCGAGAAGGACCTCGAGGCGGGACTGGAAGTGCTGGTATCCGTAATCACGGCCGCGCGGTTCTCGCGCGGCGCCCGCCGATCCACCCCGTGACACTGTAGTTCAGCATCGCGAGCGCCGGCACGACCAGCATCAGGAGGAACGTTGCGATCAGGACGCCGAAGCCGACCGAAGTCGCGAGAGGCACCAGGTGCTGCGCGTAGGTGCTGGACTCGAAGACAAGGGGGGCCACGCCCAGAAACGTGGTGAGGGAGGTCAGCAGGATGGGGCGAAAACGGCCCTTGGCACCGGCGATGATCGCATCGTGCGGTGACATTCCGGAGTCTCTCAAATCATTGATGGACTTGATCATGATCAGCGAGTCGTTCACGACCACGCCAAAGACGCCGATCAGTCCGTAAAGCGACCAGAGACCCCAGCTGAGCCCGAGCAGCATGTGTCCGGCCAGGGCGCCGACCGCTCCCAGCGGCACGGCGGCCATGACGATGAGCGGCTGGGAGTAGGAACCGAATGGGATCGCCATCAGTGCGTACATGACCAGCAGCGCCAGGAACATTGATCGGCTCAGCACCGAAAGCGCGTGGTCCTGGTCCTTTTGCAGGCCCCCGATGGTGTATTCCAGTCCCGGATTCTCGTCGATCAGGCGCGGGAGCAGGTCGGTTTCCAACGCTCGGTTGGCCTGCGCACCGGACGTGATCCGGGGGTCGATATCGGCGGTCACCGTGACGGCCCGGCGGCTGTCGACCCTATGTATGGCGGCGGCCGACCTGGCGAAACGCGCGGATGCCACCTGGCGCAACGGGAGTTCGCCCCCCGGCGTCCGCACGAGATAGCGTTCGATGTCCGCCGCCGAGTCGCGCTCGTCTTCCGGAAGCCGGACGTATACCCGCATATCCTCCCGGCCTCTCTGCACCCGGAGGGCTTCGGAGCCGAAGAATGCGGAGCGCACCTGCCCCGCGAAACTGTCCAGGGTCAGATTCAGGGTACGGGCCCCGGGCTCCAGTTCGAGCTGAAGCTCCCGGTATCCCTTGTCGAGGTCGTTCCGGACATCGAACACTCCATCCAGGGCGGCGACCTCGGTGGTGAACGCTTCCGCCGCCACGGTCAGCCGTTCGGGGTTCGGATGCGAGAGCTCGAAGTGGATAGGAAGGCCCAGCCCCAGCAGGCTCGAGGAAATCGACACCGACTCGGTCCCGGGGATTGTACCCGCTTCTTCGCGCCACACCCTCTCGAAGGTCGAAGCGGCGATATCGTGTTCTTCCCACCCGGCCAGCTTGAACTGAACGGTTCCCATGTGACCACGTGGCGCGCTGACCGCGTCGCCGGCCAACGGGTCGTAGAGCGCTGCCGGCTCGCCGACGGTTGTCGCCACATCGAAGGCCAGCGTCTCCCCGTCGCCGACCCGGTCCCCGGCCAGCCGCCCGACCGCCCGCCTCCCCGCCGCTTCCAGTTCCTCGAGCGCGCCCGCCGTCCGTTCACCGGGTGTGCCGACGGGCATCTCCACGTTGGCGGAGACGACCGCCCCCTCGATGGGAGTGAGAAACTGGTTGGGCACGATTCCGGAGGCCAAAACAGCTCCGGACAGGACGAGCAGTGCGGTCGCGGAAGCCATCACGACCAGCGGTTGGTCGACCGCGAAACGCAGCCCTCCGTCCAACGGGCCGTCGGTAATCCGCTTGAGGAGCGCGTCGGTGGCTCGCTGAACCCGGCGTAGGAGTCGGGACAGCCGGTTGCGCGCGTTTTCGGTTGCGTCCCTCAGATGCGACAGGTGGTTCGGCAGTACCAGCAGCGACTCGACCAGGGACAGGAAGAGGACCGTGATGACCACGATGGGGATGCCCCGTCCGAGCTTCCCCTGGGGTCCCGGAGCCGGCAGCAACGCCGCGAATGCCGTGACCGTGGTGAGAACCGAGAAGATGACCGGGCCGCTGACGAGGCGCGCACCCCTGATTGCCGCCGTAACGCCCCGGGCACCCCGTTCCCGTTCGGTGAAGACGCTCTCGCCCACCACGATTGCGTCGTCCACGACGATGCCCAGCGCAAGGACGAGCGCCATCAGGGAGAACATGTTGATCGAAATGCCCAGCAAGGCCATCACCAGGAAAGTCCCCGCGAACGCGACCGCCAGCCCCACGGCAACCCAGACGGCCAGCCGGATCTGGAGGAAGAGCGCCAGGCAAAGGAACACGAGCGACAGCCCCAGCAGCGCGTTCTCGATCATGAGGCCCAGGCGTCCCCCGACGTCCTCGGAGTCGTCCTTCCAGATCGCAATGCCCGTGCCTGCCGGGAGGGTCGGCACGACCTCTGCCTCCAGGTAGTCGTTCACCACCCGGGCAATGTCCAGCACCTGTTCCTCCGAGGTGCGGAACACGTCCACACGAACCGCCGGCTGTCCGTTGTAGCGCACGCTGAGATCGGAGTCCGCGAATCCGTCCCTAACGGTTGCGATCTCGCCCAGCCGAACCGACGTGCCGTCCGGGCGCGTCAGGACAATGATGTCCTCGAAGTCCGCCTGGTCGTAGTTCTGTCCCAGCGTTCTGACGAGCACTTCCTCGTTGGCTGTCGACACCATGCCGGCGGAAAGCTCGAGGGATCCCTGCCTTACGGCGAACGCGACATCGTCCAGTGTCAGTCCGAGGGCCCTCAGGTGGCTGAGCGGCACTTCGATGGAGATCTCGTACCTTCTCGCGCCGCTGGTCTCGGCCAGGGAGACTTCCGGGAGCGAAGAGATCCCCTCTTCGATGCCGTACGCCAGCTCCTTGAGCGTGCGTTCCGGAACGTCGCCATGCACGAGCAGCCGGATCACGCTCTGGCGGCTCGTGATTTCACGCACCTCTGGGCGTTCGGCGCCGGCCGGGAAACTCGGAATGCGGTCGACTCGGGCCTTGACCTCGTTCAGGGCGCGATTGATGTCGGTTCCCGACCTGAATTCGACGACGACGGTCCCGAGCCCCTCGGCAGACGTCGATGCGATGCGCTGCAGCCCGTCCACCGCGCGGATCTCCTCCTCGATCCGGCGCACGATGGACTGTTCCACCTCCTGGGGGGCAGCCCCCGGGTACGGCACCACGATCTGGACCCGTTCCAGGGAGAAGTCGGGCAGGACTTCCTGAACCAGGTTGCTCGCGGCCCCCAGCCCGGCCACAAGCAGGAACAGCATGAGGACATTGGCGGCAACGCCGTTCCTCGCCATGAATCCTATCGGACCATGGGCGCCTTTCACGTGGCCATCATGCGAGTCGGCCAATGGTCCGGGGCTAGCGCGCTGAAGTTGCGAAGTCGATTCGCTCCGCCAGCTTGAGGTCGCGCTCCGTCACGCCTCCGGCGTCATGCGACCAGAGGTGGAGAGACACCCGGTCGTACCGGATCCGGATATCCGGGTGGTGACCCTCTTCGTCGGCAATCGTCGCGACCCGGTTGACGAACACGATCGCGCTGCGAAACGAGGGGAATACGTAGTGCTTGCGTATCCCGTCGTCCTTGAACTTCCACTTGGAATGCGCGGCTGTCCATTCCTCGATCCGGCTCGAGGAGAGCTTATCTGCCATCGGTCCCCACGGGTGGTTTGCGGCCCTCTGGACGACCCAACCATTGTCTCGCGTCGACTACTATCATAACGCCTTGGGAACGAGCGGGCGAAAACCCGCGCCGAGCCGGCACCGATGCGACGGAACCCGGAGCGCGGTATCGGCCGCGGGCTGGGAGGTTGGTTCGGTGCACGAACGCGGGATACATTCCTGCGTGGCCACTCTTCACGAGCTTCTGGTACGGTCGAGCCGCACCTTCGCGGTGGGCATCGACATGCTTCCCGCGCCGCTTCGGGAAGAAATCACCGTCGCCTACCTTCTGCTCCGTGTTTCCGACTACCTCGAGGACAACCAGGAGCTCGGGGACGACGAGAAGATCGGCCTGCTGAAGGAATGGCGACGCGTACTCGAGGGGCGGGGCGACCGGACCGCCCTGGCCGGACGACTCAAGGAGGCCCGCGAAGCGACACCGGATGCCCGCGTCGCACGGCACGCGGCCACGGTGCTCGGCGCACTTGATCGCCTGGCGCCGGACGGGCGCGATATCGTGGTGAACCGGGTTCGGGAGTCGAGCGCTGGGATGGCCCGCTGGACCGAGAAGGGGTCGGTCTTTCGAAACGAGGACGATCTCGACGACTACATGCACGAGGTGGCCGGGCGGGTGGGGTACCTGCTGACCGAGCTCTTCGCGCTCCGTCTGCGGCGGCTCCGGGGCGACCGCGCGCGAATGATGGAACTCGGGCGCGAATTCGGGCTGGCCCTCCAGACGGTCAACGTCATCCGGGGCCTGCACGAGGACCGCAACCGTGGGTGGGTCTACGTTCCGGCCTCCTTCCTTCCGGATCATCGCATTCGCCCCGGCGAGCTCTTCGAGCCGGCCAACCGGGAAGCGGCGATGGCGGTGCTGGACCGGCTGGTGCGCAAGGCGGATCGCCACCTGGCGTCGGCACGCGCCTACATCCGGCTGATTCCCCGCGGAAACCACAGGGTGCGGCTCTTCTGCCTGCTCCCGCTGCTCTTTGCGGTGCGCACCCTGGCCATCAGCCGCGCGAACCCGATGGTGCTGCAGCGGGAAACCAAGATGACGCGCCGCGAAGTCGAGATCATCACCCGCCGGGCGAGGGTGTGGGGCTTCTCGAACGGGTGGATCGACTGGTACTGCAGACGCCTGGCGACGACAGGAGCGTAGGGCTGTTGACCCCTATCGCGCGGTTTCATAACTTACAGATCTGATTGCGGGGTGGAGCAGTCTGGTAGCTCGTCGGGCTCATAACCCGAAGGTCGCGGGTTCGAATCCCGCCCCCGCTATAAATGCGACGGAGTGCTTCCGGGAACGCCGCCATGTGCGGCGTTTCTGGCGTAGCGGCCCGGGGTACCGGGACTTGGACCGGCCAGGCCGACCGGTGAGGTTCGACGCGAACCCGCCGGCAGGACCCGGTCGGTTTTTGTCGGAGCGTTGTCGGGCTTCGGCCAGGTAGCTCAGTTGGTAGAGCACGCGACTGAAAATCGCGGTGTCGGCGGTTCAATTCCGTCCCTGGCCATTGGTTGGCACTAGGTCCGTAGCTCAACTTGGTAGAGCACCGGTCTCCAAAACCGGCGGTTGGGGGTTCGAGTCCCTCCGGGCCTGTAGCGACGGAGGTTCGCCCTCATCGTCTAACGGTTAGGACACCACTCTTTCAAGGTGGAGATCGGGGTTCGATTCCCCGTGAGGGTATTGGCCGGAGCGGGTTCCGGCCGCGCGAAAAAATGGGGCTGTAGCTCAGTTTGGTTAGAGTGCCGGTCTGTCACACCGGAGGCCGCGGGTTCGAGTCCCGTCAGCCCCGCTGGTGGTTTTTGAAAATCTGGGTCGTGGAGCGGGTTTGGGGCCGTAGCTCAGTTGGGAGAGCGCCTGAATGGCATTCAGGAGGTCAGGGGTTCGACTCCCCTCGGCTCCATTCACGGAATCGTTACGCCGAGAGCTCGGGTGGCGGAATTGGTAGACGCGCAGGATTCAGGATCCTGTGGGGGTTAACCCCGTGAGGGTTCGAGTCCCTCCCCGAGCATATGGCCTGACCTGGCAGGCCGTGTTGGAACGTGGCGCGGTGCTGCCCCCGGTGCGCGGCGGCGTGCTGTGCTGTGGACGGTTGGAAGCGCCCACGTGCTGGAATTGGTAGACAGGCTGGTTTGAGGGACCAGTGTTCGAAAGGACGTACAGGTTCGAGTCCTGTCGTGGGCACTAGAGCGCCCGTAGCTCAATTGGATAGAGTACCTGACTACGGATCAGGGGGTTGGGGGTTCGAGTCCTCCCGGGCGTATTGATACAGGGCGCGTAGCTCAGCTGGCTAGAGTGCCACGTTGACATCGTGGAGGTCACAGGTTCAAGTCCTGTCGCGCCCACTGGCCGTCCGTTCGGGGCCGTAGCTCAGTTGGGAGAGCGCAGCGTTCGCAACGCTGAGGTCAGGGGTTCGACTCCCCTCGGCTCCACTGGCGAGGCGGCGGGCCATCGGGTCGTCCGCTTGCCGACCGCCGGAAACATCGCCACCGTAGCTCAGCTGGTAGAGCACGTCACTCGTAATGACGGGGTCGTCGGTTCGAGTCCGACCGGTGGCTCTACTTCTAGCCCCGTGGTGTAATTGGCAACACGTCTGACTCTGGATCAGAAGAGTCCTGGTTCGAGCCCAGGCGGGGCTACTTGGAGGGATGGCTGAGCGGCTAAAAGCGGCGCCCTGCTAA
>LXNJ01001745.1_pt1 | contig 12523 bp, 7 predicted proteins | sample 809081 | NCBI WGS metagenome assembly LXNJ01 (sample SAMN04870510, study PRJNA318959) | sponge metagenome | biome: sponge; feature: marine sponge reef; material: water | host: Petrosia ficiformis | place: Greece: Milos, Mediterranean Sea | collected 2013-05-29 | depth 5-7 m
GTCGCGTCTCCGGTGGCGATTTCGAGAACGAAATCCGCCAAGGCACGGAGCTCCTGGATGTTCCAGTACGCCCCGCCCCCACCGGTGCCGGTGCCGTTGGCCACCTGCGAGGTGACCGCGCGCGGGTTGTCGAAATCCTTGTTGATGCCCGTGCCGTGGATGCTGTAGTTGTCGCTGACGTTCTCCGTGGTCGAAACCACGGCGGAGATCGCACGGGCGAACTGGGCTCGCAGTCCCGGGAGCAGCGCGGCCGTCGGCTCTTCGGCGTTGGCCAGGTCGTCCGTGGTGGTCAGCGGGTTCTGCACGTTGGTCGGGTCGAGAAAATCACAGCCCTGGAAGCCGACGAGGACGGCGATTGCCATGGGCAGGAACGGTCTCTTTCTTGTCTGGTTCATTGTTGTGGTTCTCCTTGTGGCCTAAAACACGAACTCGAGGCCGAACCGGAACGCCCGGTTCGGCGAGGCGGTGATGCTCGATTCTCCACCGAGCTCCAGACCGCCGCCGGTGACGCCGCTGAGTTCGGGATCGACCATGGCCGTGGACGACCAGATGGCCAGATTGCGGACGCTCGCATAGATGCTCGCCCTCTCGGCCCGGTCTCCGACCAGGCTCTCGGGCAGCTCGTAACGCGCGCTCACCTCTCTGAGCTTCAGCCAGTCGCCCTCGTAGAGGAACGCCCGGCGCGCCGCGCTCTGCGAGTACTTGCCGATTCCCGTCCCGGAGGTGTCGTAGCGATCCGGGAAGGTCACGCCCTCGATCTCCTCGCGGCGGTAGATGGCGTTGAAAGTCGCCCACACCGACCCGTAGTCGAAGACGTAGGCGCCGGTGGCCCAGTCCGCCAACGCGGAGAGCGAGAGCCTGTTCCAGAGGGTGAGCTGAGTGGAGAAGGCCCCGAACTGATCCGGTTGCGGGCTGGCGTAGCTGCCGTCCTCCTTGGTGACGAACTGCGTCTCCGAGCCGTCGGCGAGACCGTCGCCGTTGGTGTCGACGGGATGGGTCATCCACCACGTTCCCACCGGCTTGCCCTCGCTGACTCTCTTCTGGGCCTCGATGTTGAAGTCGGCTGCGGAACCCATGTCGGTCACTTCGTTGGTGACCGTGTTGAAGGTACCGCTCAGGCTCCACACGTAGTCCTCGATGTTGAGCACGGTGGCGCTAAGCGCGACCTCGATACCGGTGTTGGCGATCTCTCCGACGTTGCGAAGCTGGTTGCCCAGGCCCGTGGAAGGCTGCTCCGGGACCAGGAAGAGCGCGTCGCTCGTGACCGCGTCGAAGTAGGTGAAGCCCACCCCGATGCGGTTGTCAAGAAGCGCCGCGTCGAAGCCGTACTCGATGGTCGAGGTGACCTCGGGCTTGAGTTCGTCGTTTCCCGGATTGGCGAAGGAAGGCGCACTCTCGCCCCGGAACGGAATGGCGGAAAAGGTGCGGTCGCGGAGGAAGGGACCAGGGAACTTTCCGGTGCGCCCGTACGCGCCGCGCAGCTTCAGTTCGTTCAGGATATCGCCGCCCGGCATGAAGGACTCCTCCGAGATCACGTAGGAAAGCGTGCCCTTCGGATAGGCCTGGTAGGCGATCTCGTCTCCGAACGAGGAGCCGGCGTCGATGCGCACGCCGCCGCCGATGAAGAGCTTGTCCTGAAAGGCGAGCTGCTCGTCGACGAACACTCCGCCGTTGAAGAGCTCCGAGTTGCCTTCACCAGCCGAGACCTCTGCGGCGGACCCGAAGTCCTCGGAGCCGGGGAGGGCGAAGCCGGTGCCGTTCGCGTTGAAGACGGACTCGTCGTCGCGGAAGCCCTGGGCGCCGAAGGTCAGAGCCGAGCTTAGTCCGTCGTTCAACCGAGTCCGCCAGGTGGTGGCCAGGTTGAGTGAGACCGAGGTGAACTCCCTGTTGAACCGCGTCAGCGATCCCGTGGGTTCTCCCGGAGTGAACCCGATCGGCTGCAGGACCCGCTGGTGGTTGGTGCGCGCGTCCACGCCCACCGTGAAGCGGGTCTCCACATCGTCGTTCCAGTTGAAGTGTCCTCCGCCGCTCACCAGGAAGCGGTTGACCTCTTCGGTGATGTCGGGGCGCAGGAACATTTCGAGCGCACCCTGGAGGGTCGATTCACCCGAGAAGAATAGCGCGTCGCCCACCTCGAAAGTGGTGATAGGGTCGGCGATGGCGGTTCCATTGAAGAGACGGTCGAAGCTGGAGCGAGTGTAGGCGCCGGAGAACTCCACCCGCAGGCGGTCGGAGATCGTCGCCTGCATCCCGCCGGAGAGGTTGTACTGGACCGAGCCGTTCTTGGGCTGGGTTCCATCCGTCTGGTTGATCCGTCCGCTCAGACGGTAAGTGACGGCGGCGGTGCCCCCGTTGACACCCACGTAGTAGGTCTGGGCCTGGCCGTTTCGCCAGTACTGGTCGGCGAGAAGGGTGGCCGGAGCCTCCCCCGCCGCGACCAGGTCCGGGAAGGTGAGCCCCACGTCGAACATGTACTTGAGCTCCGGCACTTCGTAGGCGCGTTCGATCCGCGCTGTCACCTTGGGAGCCCCCGGCGTGCCCCGCTTGGTGAAGATCTGGATGACGCCCGTGGCGGCGTCCGAGCCGTAGAGGGTGCTCGCCGCACCGCCCTTGGTGATCTCGATGCGCTCGATGTCCGAGGCCATGAGGTCGGCCAGTGCGCTTGACTGCTCGCCGCCCGTCCCGGCCGCAGTGGACTGGTCGTTGTCCACGCGCACGCCATCGATATAGATGACCGGAGTCTGTGCGCCGACCACCGAGGAGACGCCACGGAAGTTGATGAGGCTGCCGGTGCCGGGCTGGGAGGAGGTGGCGTTGACGGTCGCCCCCGCGACTCGGCCCTGGAGGAGCTGAGCCACGTTCTGAACCGGTGCCTGATCTATCTCCGCTGCGGAGATCACGTCCACGGTCGTGCCGAGCGCGCGCCGCTCGGTGGCCTGGCCGACGCCGGTGACCACGATCTCACCGAGCGAGATGGCCGTCTGGCTCATCCGAAACTCGACCGAGACGCCGGCGGGAGCGACGGTGACGGTCTGTGTCGTGCGCTGATACCCGATCAGACTGACGGAGATCTCCGCTGAACCCACGGGAACCGCTCCTAGCCTGAAGAAGCCGGCGGCGTTGGTGAGCCCTCCGATCCCGGTACCGGTCACCAGAACCTGAGCGTCGGCGAGACGTCTTCCGGAGGCCTCATCGACCACCGTACCGACGACGGAACCGACCTCCTGCGCAGCGGCGGGAGGCGCGTTGGGCGTGAACAGAAACGCCGCGATCAGGGTGATCCCTGAGAGCAGCGCCTTTCGATTTAACGATGTTGGTGACATAGCTTTCCCTTTTGAGTGGGGTGGATGGAGCCCCCGCTCGGCGTCCAACCCGGACACCGGGGGGCACGGCAGTTTCTCGGTACTGATCCGAGCACCGTGCATACGCGAACCGAGCGACATAGTTTCCCGGACCGCACGGTCCGGGCCGTTAAGGCACGGGTCCCCGAACCAGGGATAGGAAGCTGGGCAGCGGTGTATGAGAACGCGTAACCGGTACCATGCCGGGACCGACACCCATCCCCTCCCATTCAGATAGCGACAATGCTCCTTCCGTCGTCTTCCGTCCTGCCTCGGATCCTCCCGCTCTCGCTCGTCCCCGTCCTGATCTCCGGATGTGACTGGCTCACCGGTCCAGGTGAACCTGAAGAGGTTACCGTGACCGTCACTAGCCAGCAGGTCTCCTCGGCAGTGTTGATCACGTCGCAGGATTTCCTCCTCGTCGAGGACCCGGAGTGCGTCGGTCAGGAGGGCTGCCCTCTGATCACGCACATCAACTCGTCCGACACGACCACCGTCACCCTGCCGTACGAGCGGACCTACCGCCTGAACGATCGCCTGCAGTTCCATTCGCGCATCTTTCCCACGGAAGAGGTCGTCGCCACTATCGCCGTGAACGTGAAGATCGACGGGCGGGACTGGTACAACGACTTCAGGGAACTCCAGGTGTGGGAATCCGTGGGAGTCCGCCAGGCCCTCACCTTCTCCTACCAATTCCAGGCGGCGACTCTCGGGATTCCCTAGCAACCCGTGGCCAAGGCCTCCCAGGGCACCGCGACGCTGGAGCGGGCAAGCTCGTGGCGCAGTGTTCCGCTCCTGCTCTTCGCAGTCGGCTCCCCCTCCTGCACCGCTACTGCGGAGTTCGTCGAAGAGCAGCCTGGTGATCCACTTCCCGGACTGACCGAGACCGAACTGGGCGCATTCCGCCTTGGACGAGCGCTCTTCCAACGCGAATTCACGGAATCGGAGGGGCTAGGTCCCCTCTTCAACCAGCGACGCTGCGTCTCCTGCCACGACTTGCCCGCAAGCGGCGGTTTCGGGGCGGAGCCGGTCACTAAGGCCAGCCGCTTCGATCCCGCCACGGGTTGCGATCCCCTGAACGCAGCCGGCGGCGATCTCCTCCAGTTTCTGGTGACCGAGCCGCTGCGCGCGGCCGGCGGCGCTCCCGAACGGCGTCCGCCGGATGCCACTCACATGGCCGACATCTTCCCACTTCCGCTTTTCGGCATGGGCATGGTGGAGGCCGTAGCGGAAGAGACCATCCTCGCTCTCGCCGATCCCGAGGACAGCAATGGAGACGGCATCTCGGGGCGTCCGGGGTTCGACGGCGCGGGAGCCCTCGCCCGCTTCGGCTTCAAAGCCACTCACGCGAGGGTGCGGGATTTCGCCGAGGACGCCTTTCGACTCGAGATGGGACTCACGACATCGGGACACCCGTACGAGGAACTCCCGAACGGCATGCCCTTGCCCGCAGGAACGGACCCGACCGCCGAGCCCGAGCTCGCCGACTCGGTCCTTGAGGCGGTTGCCGCCTACGTTCGCTTTTTGGCGCCCCCCGCCCGGCGAACCGAGATCGATGCGGACCGGACGGCGGAGGGCGAACGCCTCTTCACCGAAATCGGATGCACGAGCTGTCACGTTCCGGTCATGATCACATCGGCCCCCGGCCGGGACAGTGCAACGGACCGTCTCGCCTTCGCCGAAAAGGCCTTCCGTCCCTATTCCGACTTCCTGCTGCACGACATGGGCCCCGAGCTCGCCGGACCGTGTGCGGGCGGAGCCGCTCCCTCCGAGTGGCGAACCACCCCGCTTATGGGCCTCGGATACCGTTTTCAGTACCTGCACGACGGGCGCGTACAGCGAGTGGAGGACGCGGTCCTGTTGCACGGCGGCGAAGCTAGTGCGGCGCGCGACCGTTTCCAGGAACTGAACCGGCTCGGGCGCGACCTGGTTCTTGCGTTCCTGGCCTCACTCTGAGGAACCGTTCTCTCCTCCGCGAATGCCGCGAAGCCTTGTCACCTCTTGCTAGCGGATGACTCTCTTGGTCCAAATCGCGATCGTACCGCAAGGGTCGTTGAACTTGCCCGGAGCACCTCCGCGATAGACCTCGATCCCTTCCAGCTCCTCGACCCGCATTATGTCGAGCGACTCGATGGTCGAGCGAATGCCGTCGAGCCAGACTTCGGGCCGACAGCCCGGATGACCGCTGGTCAAGCTGCTCCGCTGGTTCATGAAGACCTGTGAACCGTAGACCCCGCCCCAGACGACGGTCACTCCGCGCACGTTTTGAAAGAGCTCGGTAACCGAGGCCGGCTGCTCTTCTTCGATCTCGGAGCGTTCAATGAAGGTTCCGCGGAATCCCTGGCGTTTTCGGTCGTAGAATCCCTGACGAGCCAGCACCACCGACCCTACCGTCACCGAAATCTCGTCGAGCTCGATGGCCTCTATCCCCAAGCTGACTGAAATGTCGAGAAAGGTGCCCTCATCGATTTCGAGGCTGTCGCTTCGGTCTCCGTACCCCAAGAGTTCGACCCGCAGATCGTAGGCGCCGCCGGCCACCTCGGAAAGGAGGAATCTGCCGTCCTGATTCGTGACGGCGGTCCTTCCAAAGACCTCCCGGCCCTCCCCGTAGGGAACGAGAACGAGCCGCACGTCAGCAAGCGGTTCTACCGACTCCTGATCGATCACCACACCTGTGATGACGCCGGCTTCGGTCCTGCGCTGTGCCTCGAGCTCGGTAAGCGGACCCATAGCTGCGAGAGCCAGAACTGCGACTGCCACTGCTTTGCGGTCCAGCGTTACCACCTCAGGCCTCCCTCGTTTGATTTAGCGTCAACCGTGGGGCGGCTCGGTAGCACCGCCCCACGGCGTTCCAACGTTCTTCCTCTTCCTGCCGTCGCTTACCCGGCCCTAGGCAGGCAGCGCTGCGCCAGGTCGTCGACGATGTTGGGGTTGTAGAGCGCTTCGGTGTCGCTCATGGGGAACTGTGTCGGACGGTTCGTGCCGACCCGCTCGTCGTCGTTGAGCAAGTCGAAGATGTCCTTGGTGATTCCCAGACGATGGAGATCGATCTGACGCCGGCCCTCCATGAAATGCTCGGCGAAACGCTCGTTGAGCAACAGGAATCCCGCCTCCTCGATGGTGGTGGGCACAGGCAGGGGTTGGAGATTCACCGACGCCCGCAGACCATTGACTATCTGCATGGCGCTGGCGAAGTCACCTCCGAACATGGCGGCCTCGGCCTGGATCAGCCGCATCCCTCTGGAGTGAAGAATGGGGATCGGCGCGGTCTCCGAGTCGTATTTCCACTGCGACCGGTGACCCGTCTCGTTGTCGGTGGCGATCTCCCCGTCGTAGTAGACCGGAAGCCGCATGTCGGGAGCGCCGGTCGCCCAGTCGGCCATGTATCCCGCATCATCGCTCAGCGCGATCCGGTTCCAGTATCCGTGCTGGATGCCAGCGGCCTCGTTCCAGGTCTTCGTGGTCAGAAGGACCACCGAGTTCCGGGACTGGGCGTTGAAGATGGCATCGTAGGAGAAACCGTCGGGAATCGACGCCGCGTCCGCCGCCGCCGCCGCGTAGTTGCCCAGCAAGTGGTTGGCGGTGGCGCGGCCCGCTCGTGCTGCGGTGGCGTAGTAGGTTTCGCCCGCCGCCATCGCGGTGCTCTCCCCCCGATCGAGCTTGGAAACCGCCTGCGTCAGAATCTGCGCTGCCGACACCGCGTCGCCGGTTGGATCTGCGGGCGACTCGCAGAAGGTCATGCCGATCATGAGATCGACCAGTCCCTCGGAGACGTGGACCTGCGCCATGAGATCGGTGCTCGCAGCCTCCCCCGCACCCAACACGCGCTCGAAGCGCTCCGCAGAGGCCCTGGCGAACCAGCGAGCCCGCAACCAAGCGTTGTTGATCCCGTCCATCGCCGAGGTCCCGTACTGGAACCTGCCGTGGTCGGTCTCGTCGTAGCCGCTCCAGGTGCCGGTGTGCTGATACTCGTCACCGAGAAGCGCCTGGTAAATGACCCAACTGTCCACAACCTCGTGGAGCGCCCCCTCGACGCCGTCGGCGACGGCGTCGAGGGCGTTGTCGAGATCTTCGTCCGTGTACCGCTGGGGATCGGGCACGGTGAGCAGGTCACCGCACGCTCCCAGCCCGAGCATCAGGGCGACCGCGGTCAGCGGCCACCTAATCCTTGAAGTGTTCATGTAGGTTCCTCCTTAGAATCTCGTTCGAACCGTAAGTACCATGCGCCTCGGTTGCGGTAGTCCGAGGAAGGGCGACTGGCTGAAATCGTCACCTCCCCTGTACTGCTGGTTGGGATCGGGGCAGTTGCAGTTGTCCCACCAGTGCAGATTGTAACCCGTGAGAGAGAGCGTCGTCGTGGAGAGTCCCATGCTCGAACTGATCGCCGAAGGTACGGTGAACTGAAGCGACGCCTCCTGAAGTCTGATGTGGTCTCTGGAATCCACGGGCGTGGCCAGGCGGTGGAAGTTCAGCACCGAATCCGCCGCTGCGGTGGGATCGCCGTTCGAGTCCAGGTGCATGACGTACTCGTCGTAGGCGAGCTGGCGAACGCCATAGCTGCGATCGGAGTTCCACATGCTGGCACCCATCTCGCCGCGGAATTGGACATGAAGTCGCAGGTTTCGGCCGAGACTGAAGGTGTTCCAAACGGAGCCCATGAGGTCGGGCTCGCCCTTTCCTCGATAATAGCCGTAGGTGGAGCGTACGTGCTCGCCCGCCGCCGGATCCCAACCCAAAATGCCCCTGCCGATCATCTCGAAGATCGGGTAGCCCTCGTATAGGCCGCCGACGCGGTTCACGTGCTCCCAGCTCACGGGCACGTTGGAGATGTCGCCCTCGGCGTAGATGGGCAGCGAGTCGAGCTCGGCCGTTTCACCCAGATCGAGGATCTTGTTCTGGGTCTTCTCGAAGGAGAATCCGGTGTTCCAGCGGAAGCCGGAACGATCGACAAGGGAGGCGTTGATTGTCGCCTCGATGCCGCGGTTCATGATCTGGCCGACGTTGCGAAGCTGTGAGCTTCCGAAGCCTTCGCTCGGTGGCAGCGCTATACCCAGAAGCGCGTTCTCGATCAACTGATGGTAACCCGTGAAGTCGACCGCGATCCTGTTGTCGACCAGACCGATGTCGAAGCCGGCTTCGATTTCGCGCTTGATCTCGGGCTCCAGGTCGGCGTTACCCGGGTTGCTGGGCGATACGCCGGGCCGGTCGTCGAGGACTGTGTTCGGCAGGTAGGTCTGGAACTGGGAGAATGCTCCGGGGGCCTTGCCGGCGTACCCGAGCGCACCCCTCAGCTTCACGCTCGATAGCGTCGAACCCATCATGCTCTGAGGCAGGTTGTAGGCCACGTCGACCTTGGGGTAGACCTGGAAGCCGTAGTTCACGCCGAAGGCGGAGTTGCCGTCGATGCGGACCGCGGCGGTCATGAAGAGGTCCTCGGTGAACTCGAAGCGGTTCTGAGCAAAGCCGCCGACCTGGATGGACTCGAGCGAAGTCTCGCCACCGAAGGTTTCCGCCGCACCACCGACGGTCGTGACTCCCTCGCCCGCGAATCCGCGGCCGGTCGCCATCGAAGTGCTCGTCAGGTCCCATCCTCCCTGGGCACCGAACGCGATCTCGCCGGTAAGGCCGAAGACGTTCTCGTAGTTGAGCGTGCCGATGTAATTTCCGGTGAACTTGCGAGCGTTGCGGTAGCCGATGTTCCGCTCGCCGACGGTGCCGATGTAGGTGTAGTGCTTCCCAAAGGGAAGGTTGCGCGTTTTTTGGTCGTTGACCGCGTCCAGCCCGATCGTCGCCTGGTGGCGGAAGTTCGGACTAGGCACCCAGTCGACCTGGACGCTGCCGGTCCATCGGTCGGTGTCGGAGTAGGTCGAGATCGCCTTGGCATCGGCCACGTTGACATCGAGCCCGCCGCCGTAGGGCTCCTCGGCGGTGGCGTTGGTCGGCCGCGAAAGCAGCGCGTTGGTGTAGATGCCGAGCCAGTTGTTGCCCGACTGGAGCGACCAGATGCGGTTGCGCACGTAACCGCGGACCGGACCTGGACGGTGACGTCCTCGGCGGCGGTCCAGTTGAGGTTGAGACGCAGGTTGCCGCGGGTCTGATCGTTGGGCTTGACCGATCCTTCCTCGTAGCCGATACCGGCGTTCACGAAGTAGGTCACATCCTCTCCACCGCCGTCCACCGTCAGGTTGTACGTGTTGACGAGACCGTTTTCGATCAGGGTCTCGTTCGGGTCCCACGGAACCGTGCCGTCGATTCCGACCAGAGTGCCGCGCAGAGACGTGGGGAAGTTCGCGCGGTGGCGGTTGAAGCCGAGCTGCGTGGTCAGGGCGAAGTTCGCCGAGCTGTTGTTCCGGCCTCTCTTCGTGAAGACCTGAATGACGCCTCCCGAAGCCTCGGATCCGTAGAGCGTGGCCGCCGCCGGCCCCTTGAGAACCTCGACGCGCTCGATCTCGTCGGGGTTCAGGTCCGAGAGTCGGTCCTCACCGGCGCCGCCGGAGAAAGCGCAGCAGGTCGTGCTTCCGCCGGCGGAGCTTCCCCATTCCACCTGACGGGAGTCGACCCGAACGCCGTCGATGTAGATCACGGGGCGCTGGCCCAGCGAGAAGGAGTCGGTTCCGCGAATGCGAAGTTCGCGGCCGGCGCCGACGCCTCCCACCGTCCCGATGGAACGCACTCCGGGAATGCGGCCTTCCAGCGCCGAGCCGAAACCGGCCTGGGGAGAGACGTCGTTGATGCTGGAGATGTCGAGGGAAGCCGGAGCCGATCCCAGCTTGCGTCTTTCCACCTCTCCGGCGGTACCCGTGACCACGATCTGGTCGAGTCGGATGGCGGACTGGCGAAGGCGGAAGTTCTCGACGGTCGCCTCACCTGAGGTGACCGTGACCTCCCGGGTCTCGGTGGCGTAACCCACGAACACCACCTGGACCGTGTAGTTGCCGGGCGTCAACCTCGTCATGAGGTACTGACCGGTAACGTTGGAGAGCACACCGTCCCGCTGGTCCACCAGCGAGATCTGCGCTCCATTGAGTGGTTGCCCGTTGGTGTCGTCGATCACCGATCCGGTGATGCTGCCGACCTGGGCGTTCAGAGAGGTCGAGGCGACCACGAGCGCGAGCGCAGCAGCCGCGACGCCTCCCCCCGTACGGTAGCGGATTGACATATCGTCACTCCTTCCTTTGGGTCTTCGGCCCGTCCCGCCCTCGCGGCGGGGCGGCCTGGCAATGTGCACCTCCCCGCTTTGCGCGCCGGAGAGATCGCCACTGTTGCCAAGGAAGGTACATCGACCTTCACGTAATGGCAACCGGTGGCTCCCGGCCCCGGCGGCGAATCTCGGAGACGTAGTGCGAACCAGATCGGCCCGGAGAGGCGTCGAAACCCGCTTAAAAGACTCCGAAGAGAGACTCTTCCACCCGGCGGGCGAGGGTGGCATCGGCGAGCGCCGGGAACACGGTGCGTTCGCTCGTCACCCAGTAAGTGTCGGTCTCAAGATCCTTCATGAGCTCGACCCAACCCAGCTCGTTCCCTTCGGCGTCGCGGTAGCCCAGGTTCACCAGAGTACCGAGCCGTTCGGCCATCGGAGGCGGCTCGAAACCGAGAACCGCCAACTGCCAGGATCGCTCCGCGAGCCTGACGGCCGCCTGCGAAACGCCCTCCGCAACGGTCCAGCCTCCACCCGTCTCTCTGGTGAGCGCGCCGGATCTTCCGTCGACACTCAGGGTGATGCCCCGGACCGAGCTCCACGGGAATTCGTGCAGGCGCCGAACCCTGAGGGCGCCCTGGCCGAGCTCAAAGGGGGTGATAAGGTCTCCCGCGAGCGCGACAAGTCTGGGACCGAGCAGCGCGAAGCGTTCCTCGCCGGCGGGCACCTCCCTGCCGACGAAGATTTCCATAAGCTCGTCGCCGAAGTCGAGGGTCAGTCGAGCTGAACCCCCGCCGAGGCCGTAAACCGCCGGGTCCCCGTCCAAGGGACCGAGGTCGCGCACGGGACGCAAGACGGCTAGCTCGGCGACGGCCTCCCGGCCGAAATCTCCCAGCGGGTAACGCAGGGTCCGGCCGGCACCGTTCTCGACCGCGATCAGATGCTCGCCTCCGTCCGCGCTCAGTGGTCGAATATCCAATTGGAGGGTGGAGGACGAATAGGTGACCGCGGCCAGTTCCGAGAGCTTGTGCTCCCAAAGAGCCGTGCGGCCCGCATCGGCAGCACCCGGATCGGCCGTGAAACGCAGAACAGCGGCCGCCGCCAGCGCGATGACCAGGGCTGCCGCGTAGCCGCGCGCGCCAGCGGTCCTTGGCGAAACTAGCACGAGCACCGGGAACGCCGTAGCGGCCGTCCACAGCGCGACGAGAAACGAACAGAACCGCTATTCGCCCGAAGCGGGACGCCGAGCGCGGCGTCCGGCCGGCAGCTGCGTCGCTCGGCCGTGGGTGTCGACGGGCTGCTAGCCTTCACTCTTCCTCCTTCCGACGGTCAGGGCGATCCCGACGGTCAGCAAGGTGAGGGGCACGCCGAAGATGACGAGCTGGAACCAGACCAGATCTTCGGCGTGGGCATGCAGCACCGGCACGTCCTCCTCGGAAACGATGAGGCCCGCGAGCTCCTCTTCTCGCCCGAGCCAGCTCAGGTTGTTCGTGACCATGGCTGCGTTCGGGGCGAGCGATCTAAGCACTTCGTCGGTAAAGGGGGCCGCGTCGGCGTACACGATCGCCCGGAAGGTGTCGTCGGTCTTCGCTGCCGTCGCCGCATCGGAGTCGTCCGTCGGGGCGTAGGCGGCCTCGGTCGCGGCGACGAGAGTGATGCCTTCACGCGCTTCCGCTTCGCCGTCGAAGTCGAGGTCCCGGTCGAGATCGACGAAGGAGGACGAGAGAGCGTGCACCGTGGCGAACACCTGCGGGGCAAAGGTCCGGTCGTCCGCGCGTGACGTGCTCGTCATGTCGAGGTGGCCGCTCCCGTCGAAGAGAACGCCCGTGCCGATGCCGCTTCGAAAGAGGACATTCACCGACGGATGAGCCAGAATGCGGTCGGTGACGAGGATGCTTCGGTCGGCTCTGCCCCCCCGCCGCCTACCGTGGGTTTCCTCGTCTGCGACGGTCCCGGAGGCGACGTCCACGCCCAGGAGCGCGGCAAAGGGAGCCAGCTCGAAGTCGGAGTCGGGTTCGACCGCGAAGAGCGCCGAACCACCCCG
>LXNJ01001746.1_pt1 | contig 12519 bp, 5 predicted proteins | sample 809081 | NCBI WGS metagenome assembly LXNJ01 (sample SAMN04870510, study PRJNA318959) | sponge metagenome | biome: sponge; feature: marine sponge reef; material: water | host: Petrosia ficiformis | place: Greece: Milos, Mediterranean Sea | collected 2013-05-29 | depth 5-7 m
GTGGGTACGGTCACGGAAATTTATGATTTCATCCGTCTGCTTTTTGCACGGGCAGGCACGCCGTATTCGTACATCTCCGGCACGCCGATGCGAAAGCAGTCCGACGACGAGATCATCGACGAGATCGCGGCCTTCCCCGAAAGCACTCGCATAATGCTGCTGGCGCCCGTCGTACGGGCGCGTAAGGGGCACTACCGGGAACTCTTCGAACAGATGAGGAAGCAGGGCTTTCAGCGCGTACGCATCGACGGGGAGGCCCGGGAGATTGAACCGGGCATGAAGGTGGACCGGTATAAGACGCACGACATCGAGGTTGTGGTGGACCGCGTCGTGATCAAGGAAGGCATTCGCTCCCGGGTCGCCCGGTCGGTGGAGACCGCACTCGGCATGGGCGGCGGAACGCTGGTCGTGCAGGCGACGGACGGACCGAAAAAAGGCGATCACCTGATGAGCCGTCACTTGTTCAATCCGGAAGACGGACTCTACTACGAAGACGCCTCGCCGAACATGTTTTCCTTTAATACGCCCTATGGAGCGTGTCCCGAATGCAACGGCCTTGGTAACCGCCGGGAAATAGATCCGGAACTGGTTATTCCGGATCCGTCCCGAACCATTGCCGAAGGCGGACTCGCCCCGCTGGGTAAACCGCGAGGCATCTGGATATTCAGCCAGTTGCGAGCGGTGGCCGCAGCTCGCGGTTTCAGGTTCGATACGCCCATCGGGGACCTGACCGAAACGCAACAGCAGACCCTGCTCTTCGGCGCCGGTGAGGAGAAGTTCGACATTGTGTATACCTACAAGGACAGAGAAGTATGCTACCGGCACCGCTTCGACGGCATCTACGGGTACATCCGGCACACGTACGACAACACCTCGTCGAACGCGCAACGCAAATGGGCCGAGTCGTTCATGCGACAGATGTCGTGCACCGGATGCGGGGGCGGCCGGTTGAACAAAGAGAGCCTGTCGTACCGGATCGGCGCCTGTAACATCGCCGAACTAGTGCATATGGACCTGGTCGGACTCCGCACGTTTTTCGACGAGGTATCGTTCTCCGACCGCCAGCGAATCATTGCGCGCCCGATCGTCAAGGAGATCAGGGAACGACTCGATTTTCTGATCGCCGTCGGGGTGGGGTATCTCAGTCTGGATCGTGCGGCGCGTACGCTGTCCGGCGGGGAAAGCCAGCGCATTCGTCTGGCGACCCAGATTGGTACGCGCCTTACCGGCGTGCTGTATGTACTGGACGAGCCGTCCATCGGGCTTCATCCGAACGACCACTCCAGACTGATCGATTCTCTGCGGCAATTACGCGATCTCGGTAATTCGGTGCTCGTCGTCGAGCACGACCGGGAAATGATCGAATCCGCCGATTTCGTGGTGGACCTCGGGCCGGGCGCCGGAGAACATGGCGGCCATGTCATGGGGGCTACTACCCCGAATGCGTTGCCGGTTGCAACGAACGGGTATACAAGCCTTACGGCGGCATACCTCCGGGGCGTACGGCGCATCCATGTACCGAAACACCGCCGGAGCGGCTCTGCAAATCGTCTTATACTCAGGGGGGCCACCGGTCACAACCTGAAAGGCGATCCCTTCGCATTTCCGCTGGGCGCCTTCGTATGCGTTACGGGAGTCTCAGGATCCGGTAAATCCAGCCTCGTCAACCAGACGCTGTATCCCCTGCTGGCTCAACGGCTTCACGGCGCCAGAACACCGCCGTTGCCTTGCGAATCGCTGGAGGGGGCGGAGCGCATCGACAAGGTAATCGACATCGACCAGAGCCCGATCGGAAGAACGCCCCGGTCGAACCCCGCCACCTATACCAACCTGTTTACCTCGATCCGGGATTTGTTCGCCCAGCTTCCGGAATCGAAAATCCGCGGATACGGAAAAGGCAGATTTTCCTTCAACACGAAAGGAGGGCGTTGCGAAACGTGCAAGGGGGCCGGCATCGTCAAACTGGAGATGAACTTTCTGCCCGACGTGTATGTGGAATGCGACACCTGCAAGGGCCGTCGCTACAACACAGACACGCTGGAAGTACGCTACAAGGGGAAGAACATTGCGGACGCGCTGGATATGACGGTATCCGAGGCGCTGGCGTTCTTCGAGCACATCCCGCGCATCGAACGGAAACTTCGCACGCTCGACTCGGTGGGGCTGGGATATATCCGACTCGGACAACCCTCCACGACATTATCCGGCGGCGAGGCTCAACGGGTCAAACTGGCGCGGGAGCTTTCGAGACCGGGTACCGGTCGTACCCTGTACATCCTCGACGAACCGACTACGGGGCTTCATTTCGAAGACATCCGGCACTTGCTGACGGTCCTCGATGCGCTGGTGCAAAAGGGCAACACCGTGCTGATCATCGAACACAATATGGACGTGGTTAAGGTAGCGGACTGGATCGTGGATATGGGACCGGTCGGCGGTACGCAAGGCGGGCATATTCTGTTTTCGGGCGCCCCGGAAGACCTCGCCCGAACGAATACCGCTACCGCAGGATATGTACGGGAAGAACTGGAACGATTCGAGGGAACGTTGGACGAAGAAAATGCCCGGAACCTGGACCTGGACGCCCTGGCATCCGACGAAGCAGATGAAGAGGCCTTTGCCGTTTCCGTCCCTTCTCCTGCCGGATAACAACAGACCTTTATCCGTCTCGATGCCGGAACCGCCTTTTATACCCGCCTATCGTAAACCGGACGCCGAAGGCGTCTGGATGCAGTTCGACAATACGGTCGCGATCCGCCACATCGTACGCGCGGAAGATACGTTCGAGCAGGCCGCGGCGGCCGTTTTTAACTACCTGAAAAAAGCGCAGGGGGATTTCCCCGACTGGCCGAGGGTGCTCTACCTTGATCTGGAAGGACACACCGGGGAGTACGCCGGATTCGACCCCGACTTTTACGAGTTCCAGCAGGAGTTCTTCTTTTCGACGATGGCGCCGTTCCTGACCGGGTTTCATATGCCGCTTACCGGGGCCCTCGTCAACCCGGAAGCGCAACGCAACGACCTGCCGGACGAACTGGTCGTGAGAATGCCTGGCGACTCCTGACAGCGCGGGCAACGGATCGCTCAGGTATCCCCGGATCGCACGGCCACGCTTTCGAGGAGACCGGAGGCGCTGTCTCCGTCCTTCTTGTCATTCCCGCCCCGGCGACGCACATCCAGCACCTGAATGCAGATCGCGCCCAGTACGATAAACAGCCCGGACAGGATCTCGAGCGCGGACGGTTGCGTACGGATGGTTGCCCATGCAAGCCAGAGTGCGGCAAGAGGAACGAGGTTGCCGTAGAGCACTACCCGGGTCGGTCCCAGTTTTTTCAGGGCGCGCACCTTGGCCCACTGACCGATACCGACGCCGACAGCGCCCCCGAAAATAATAGCTATCCAGGTCCAGGCGCCGAGCTCCAGCCAGGATTCGCCTGTGAGTGCAGGCAGGGCGATCGCAAGATAAACCATACCTCCAATGGCCGTGCGGGCCGCCACCATGGCCGTGGCGCCATATCGGGCGGCAAGGGGTTTGATAAAATGCAGTTCGGCGACCGCCATGAGCAGCGCTAGAACGAGTAACAGATCGCCGAACCAATATCCCTGGTCGGCGCGAAAGCCGTCGAAGGCCAGCGTGAACGTACCAAGCGCCGCCAGCAAGATTCCGACGTATCCGAGGCGGCCGATGCGTTCCGTGCCCAGGACGTACCCCAGCGCACAGCTGAGCACCGGTCCCAGCGCCAACCACAAGGAAGCCCGGGCGCCGTGGGTAAGCCCAAGGCCTTCGATACCGAGCCAGGGGGCAAGCGTGGCGCCCAAAACGGCAACGACAAGCAGACGCGGCCAATCTTTTTTATGCACCAGGGGGAAAAGGCGGGTGCGCCCCGCTGCTTCTCCGGCTCCAAAAAAGAGCTGGAAATACAGCATGGCAATCATGGCCGCGCCCCCAAGAAGAAACCGGGAGACGGAAAAACCGATTGGGGACATTTCGCGAAGGGCTACTTCGGCGAGCACGAAATTTCCGCCCCAAAGCATGACGAAAATCAGCAACAAGACATGGTGCGGCCAAGCGGCCTCCCCACGTCCGTCGAGGTCAGGTTGCTTGTGTTCGTCCGGGTTCATTCGGGAAATGCTTCTTCACGGGTCGCTCCGCAAAAATAGGCAAACGACCGGACATCGAAAGCGGTCCGCCGGACGCACCATATGCTATGCAGCCCGAGACGCGCGTTCGACGATTTTGACAGCTTCGTCGAATTGCACGCCAACGATACGGGAAACGCCGGGTTCTTGCATGGTGACGCCGTACAGTCTATCCGCCGCCGCCATCGTCAACTTGTTGTGTGTAACGAGAACGAATTGCGTCTGTTCTGCAAACCGCCGGATCATGCGCATGAAACGCTGGACGTTTTTATCGTCGAGAGGAGCATCTACCTCATCGAGAATACAGAAGGGGCTCGGCTTGACAAGGTATATGCCAAAAAGGAGCGCGATCGCTGTAAGAGCTTTCTCGCCTCCGGAAAGCAGCGAAGTGGCCGACGACGCTTTGCCCCCGGGACGGGCCTGGATGCGGATGGCCGTTTCGAGTGGATGCCCCGGGTCTTCCAGCACGAGATCGGCGACCGATTCTTCCCCGAAAAGATCCCGGAACGTTTGCCGGAAATGACGGCGGATATCTTCGAACGTTTCCATGAACCTCGCCGATGCAGTAGCATTGATTTCGTCGATCGTTTCGAGTAGCGTCTTTTCGGCCGCTTCGAGATCTTGCTGTTGCTGCATCAGGAATTCGAGCCGTTTCGTTTCCTCTTCCCAGGTTTCAAGCGCAAGTTCGTTGACACTACCCATGGTGCGCAGGCGGATGCGCAATGCGCTCGCTTCCTCCCGGGCAGCCTCTTCTTCAAAATCTTCCGGCGCCAGGATAGACGCCTCTGCAACTGCTTCCGGGAGCGACACGGCAAAATCTCCGAAAACCTGATCGACCAGCGCATCCGTGCGGGTGCGTATTTCTGTGAGTCGCAGTTCACGCTTATGCTCCTGCTGCACCAATTGCTGGCGGCGATCCCGTAATCCCTGTAATTCGCTCTCAAGGGTCGCCATGTCCTTTCGGATGGCTTGCAGATCGCCTTTCGACCGGTCCACCGCCTCCTTAAGCACGGCTTGCTTTTCTTTCATACCGGGCCGGTCGGTCGCCAGTCTCTCCAACCGACTGCTGGCCTGTTGCATTTTCCGGTCGAGTTCATCGATGCGAAGGGTGCGCGCTTTCGTACGGTCATGCAGGTCCCGGAGGCGCCCACGTGCGCGATCGAGGTCCCGCTGCAAATTCTCGTGCCGGTTGCGCGCCTTGAGCGCGTCAAGACTCGCGTCGTTATATATCCCTGCTCCCGCACGACTTTCTGTTTCGGCGATTTGAAATGCCGTTTCCGCTTCGGCAAGCCGGGATCGGACTACGTTAAGGTTCCCGGCAACTTGTGCAAGATTTTCGCTGAGACGTTTGCTCTCCCGGCCTGTCTTTTCAAGAAATGTCTTTGCTTCTTCAGATTTATTCGTGAGCGTTTCCTGTCGACGTTCGGCCGCTTCCATGTTGAACGCGGCCTGCGCCGCTTCCCGCTCCGCCTGCGCGAGGCCCCGCTGGGCATCGGCAAGTCGTTCGCGGCATGTTTCGCCCGAAACGGCAGCCATTGCGGTACGGTGCTTTGCAATGATTCCTTCTGCGGCCCCGATGTCGCTTCGGATGGCCTGCAAACGGCGGTGCGCGGTTTCCAGTTGTTGCCGGCGCCCAAGACGTCCCGATGTCAACGCATCGCCTTCCTCCTCGCTGCCTGCATGCAGAACTCCTTGCCCATCGACCCATTCGCCGGTGCGCACAAAGAATCGCACGCCACAAGCGGTCCGGACGGCGAGTTGTTCCGCCTCGTCGAGCGTATCGACGACGTACGCATCGTGCAACAGCAGACGAACAAGGCGAACGTATTTTTCGGAATCGACTTGCCGGGCGGCAACGCGCACGCATTCCTCAAGAGGTGCGGCCTTCACGGTGCGGTGGCTTGCGGAATCCATCGTATCCGGTATCCGATCCAGGACAATGAACGTGGCCCGGCCCTGGCCGTTGCGGCGCAATTGTTCGATGGCTGCCCGGGCGTCGTGATCGGAATCCACGACAATGCACCCGGCGAAAGGGCCAAGGGCAGCGGCGAGGGCAACGCGGTCCGCATCCTTGCATGCAAGCAGGTCGGCCACCGTGGTCAAGCTTCCGTTCGACCATTCCGAAACGGCCAGATACTGCACGGCTCCTGAGCAATCCTCGTACGACGTGAGCATGCTCTCCAGCAATCGGACCGACGCTCCAAGCGCTTCTCGCTCGCGTTCGAGTTGGTGCAACCGCTCGAGTGCTTCCTCGAGAGATTTCCGAATCTGCGCCTCGTCTTGCGTGGCCTGTTCAAAAGCAAGCCGGGCCTGATCGACAGCAGCCGCTGCGCTGGATTTCAATGTTTCCGTATCGGCCGCAAGCGTACGCAACCTGGCAAGCGACTTCCCCGCCTCGCCCCTTTCCGTTTCCGCATCCGCCATATTCTTCTGCACAAGGTCTTGCTGACCGACTATCTTGTCCAGTTGGCGGCGTTGCGAAGCATGTTCTTCTTCGTGCGCACGTTCCTCTGCGCGAAGATGCAACAATACCTGTTTTTTTTCCTCGCTGGCGGCCCGGCGGGTATCGCGCTCGCGCTCCGCAGCGGCGAGCCGTTTCTCCGCCTCGTACAGGGCAGGTCCGGATTCCTTCAATGCCTTTTCCACCTCTGCAATCTCCTGCACCATATCTATGCGGCGCATTGCAGCGGTTTCCTGCTCCTCATGCATGCGTTTCCGTTCGCCGTGCGCAGACTCCAACCGTCCCTCTAAAAGACGTCGCTCCATTTCCAGTTCGCGCCGTTTGTCGATGTGCGCATACAAGCCTGCGCGTTCTGTATCGAGACGCTTCTCGCAAGCAAGCAGCTTTTCCCGCAGAGCGTTCAGCGCATCCGCCCGATCGGTTTCCTGTTTCGTGGCATGCGTCGTTTGCTCGTTCAGGCCCGTCGTTTCGTCGCTAAGTCTGCTTTGTTCTTCTGCGAGGCGCACATAGTCGATGCCGGCAAGCGCCAGTTCGATCTCACGCAGGCGGTTTCGGACCTGCTTGTAGCGCTCCGCTTGTCCGGCCTGCCGCTTGAGACTCCGAACCTGCTTGGCGATCTCGTCCGTAAGATCTCGAATGCGCTCGAGATCGTTCCGGGTCGCGTCCAGCCTTCCGAAGGTTTGGCGCCGCCGCACCTTGTATTTCGTGATGCCGGCGGCTTCCTCGAACAAACGCCGCCGATCATCCGTGTTTTCGGACAAAATCTCGTCGATCATCTTGAGCTCGATGACCGAATAAGCCCCGGCGCCCATACCGGTGTCCATGAAAAGATCCATAATGTCCCGAAGGCGACACGTTACGCCGTTCATGGCATACTCGGAATCGCCGGATCGGTAGAGGCGCCGGCCCAGTTGCACCTCATCGTATCGGGCAGGAAGAATATCCCGGTTGTTTTCGATCGTCAGGAGCACTTCGGACATGCCCAACGACTTGCGCTTCGACGCCCCGTTGAAAATGACATTCTCCATTTTTTCGGAACGGAGAATGCGGGTTCGCTGCTCGCCGATCGCCCAACGCACGGCGTCCACAATATTCGACTTGCCACATCCGTTAGGACCTACGATGGCCGTAATACCTGGATCGAAATGCAGAACCGTACGATCCGCGAAGCTTTTGAAGCCATGCAATTCGAGTTTGCTCAGATACATATCGGCAGCGCCATCTGCAAAGACGGATCGGAGAAAAAAAACCGGACAGGAGCGCCACTACAGCCCGCATCATGTTACCGGCACATCCATCGGACAATAAAACCGATCTAAAACCGTTTTGCAAGTGGTATTTGTCTTTTGCGCCCGATTGTGCAAAAATAAGCAGCTCCGCCTGAAAAGAAGGAAATGCGTGGAATGAACAATTTTATAATCCGTTATTGAAAAGAGTATAGGCCAGACGCGATTCGGGCCGTCATCTCCGGAACAATGTGCATACGGACAAAACGGATGTTGCTGAAAACAGAGCGGGCGCAGTGTAACCTGCACAACAATCCCCCCGTAAGGAACTGTATGTGGCAGGGAATTTGCTTGAAATGAAACTGTGCACGTAGCCCCCACGGAGAAACACGGGCGGTTGTGCATGGAAACACACCCCTCGGTTTTACCTCCGCCGACGGTGTGTGCCATAGAGGAGGGCCTTGCATACGGATTGGAGCCCCGATATGCCCGGTCCTCCTCTTTCTTTTTAGCGCATCAGAGCTTCCAGGGCGCCCGCATGGGTCGTCCGAGCATTTCGTTGGCCGAGGTGTCGTCGAGCACCATTTCCCGGTCCGGATCCCATCTCAGATCGCGACCCAACCGCATGGCGATATTGCCGAGGTGGGCAATGGTAATCGAGCGGTGCGCTTCCTCGATCGGCGCTATCGGTTCGGTACCGGCGATCACGCTATCGATGAAGTCCTGACGGTGATCGTCGCTGCGATAGAGGCGGGTATCCTGATCGCTCAGTATGGTGCTCCAGATGGCCGGATCGGACACCTCATGGCCTCCGCGAGACACGAATATCCACCCGTCGTCGCCTTCGAAACGAACGCCTCTTTGCTCGTCACTGGTGACGACCATGATCGCCCCATTGCCGTATTCGGCCTCGAAATAAAAGTCCGTGGCCGTATTCCACAAATCGTTCTCCGGAAAAGTACCCCTGGCATTACGGATGGCTATCGGGCCGGTCCGGGCCGTTCCCATGCCCCACTGTGCGATATCGGGATGATGCCCGCCCCAATCCGTCACCTGCCCGCCGGAGTAATCGAAAATCCAGCGGAAGTTTACATGGCACCGGGCAGGGCTGTATTCCGCTTCCGGAGCGGGGCCAAGCCAGAGGTCATAATTGAAGCCTTCCGGGACCGGCTCGGGCTCTTTCCGGTCACCGGTTTGGCCAAAGTCCGGCTGTCCCGGCGGGAGGCCGCATCGTACCGTACGTAATGTGCCGATCCGCCCATTGAGCACAAGCTCGCAGGCATGACGGAAACGCTCGCTGGAGCGCTGCTGGCTACCGGTCTGGAACACAACCCCCGCCTCCTTTACGGCATCGCTCATGGCCCGCCCTTCCTTGACGGTAAGCGAGAGGGGTTTCTCCCCGTAAATGTGTTTACCGGCGCGAGCGGCGGCGATAACCGGGATGGCGTGCCAGTGATCCGGCGTAGAAATCACGACCGCATCGATATCGTCGCGAGCCAGCAACTCGCGAAAATCTTCGTACCCCTCGCAGGGAGAGTATTTCCCGGAGCGTATCTGCTTGCTGTGGGAAAAATTCACCAGCTGCTGTGCGGGCTCCCTGCCCGCATAACCGCCGTTCCAGTACCCGTAGCTCGCCCGGTTTACGTCGCAGACACCCGCAATCTGTACCTGTTCTTTCTCGAGGAATTGTCTCAGATGCCCGGTCCCCATATTGCCCGTGCCGATGAATCCAAGCGTAATGCGATCGCTGGGAGCCGGGCGGCCGGCGCGTCCGAGAGCAGATGCCGGAACAATGCTTGGCAGAGCAAGCCCTCCGGCGAGGAGTGCGCCTTTCTTCAAAAAGTCGCGTCGATTTCTACGGATCATTGTTTTTCGGAATCTGTGGGCGGGGCTATGCTATCCGAAAAGGTAACGCTTAGGAAATTTTTTTTCAGAAAAAGAAAGGATTGCCGCGCATCCGGACAAGGGCCGTACGCATGCGTCAGGCATCCGTACCGCCGGCCAGGGCAGTGAGGGCTTCCCCCGTCACGCGCATGGTCGTCCATTCGTTCATCGATTCCGCGCCGAGCCGCTCGTAAAGCCGGATGGCGTTTTCGTTCCAGTCCAGGACAGACCATTCAAGACGCCCGCATCCCCGGGCGACCGCCAGATCGGCCACCTGCGCGAGAAACGCCGTGCCGAAGCCGCGGCCGCGCCAGGCAGGATCCACGTAGATATCTTCCAGATAAATGCCGGGCTTCGCCAGAAAGGTGGAGTAATTATGGAAGAAGAGCGCAAAGCCCACCGGAGCACCCTCTAATTCGCCGATAAGCACTTCGGCATATGCGCGGGGTCCGAACAGAGTATCCTGGAGCGCTTCTTCCGTGGCCAGGCATTCGTGCTCGAGCCGCTCGAATCTGGCCAACCCCAGGACAAATGCATGGATGAGCGGCATATCGTCCCGGCTGGCGGGCCGGATGGTAAAACCCGGAAGAGGCATCCGGGCAGCGGTTTCATTCATGGCAGTATTAAGGCTTATGCCGAAGTATTAAGGCTTATGCCGACCCGTTCGGCCGCAACGCGGACGACAATTTAAAAAACCTCTTCGGCCGCAACGCGGACGACAATTTAAACAACCTCTTCAGCCGCAGAACGGCCAACGGTTTCGAAGGTCAACCCCTCCGTGTCCGGGGCCATGTCGATGCGTACGCGATCTCCGTCTGCAATGCGTCCGGCCAGAATTTTTTCTGCAAGTTTATTGGCGATTTCCTGCTGCAGCACGCGCTTCAGCGGACGCGCCCCGAACGTCGGATCGTAGCCCTGCTCGGCCAGCCGATCCCGCGCAGCGTCGGACAGCGTGAGCGAAAGATTCTGGTTTTGCCGGGCAAGCGCCTCGATCCGGGCGTATTGTATATCCACGATACGGCGTATCTGTTCTGGGCCAAGAGGACGAAACAGAACGATTTCGTCGATCCGATTAAGGAATTCCGGCCTGAGCCATTGCTTGAGAAGAATTCTCATGTCCTCCTTCATGGTCGCCAGCGCCTTGTCATCGAACGTCTCGGTAGCTTCGATCCGTTCCTGTATGATCTCGGAGCCCATGTTACTCGTCATAACGACGATGGTATTCCGGAAGTCGGCCACGCGGCCCTTGTTATCGGTCAGGCGTCCATCGTCGAGCACCTGCAGCAACACATTGAACACTTCGGGGTGCGCCTTCTCGATTTCATCGAGAAGGATCACGGAATACGGCCGGCGGCGCACTGCTTCGGTTATCTGTCCCCCCTCTTCATACCCGATGTACCCCGGAGGGGCGCCCACCAGACGGCTGACCGTGTGTCGTTCCTGATATTCGCTCATGTCGATGCGGACCATGGCGTGCTCGTCGTTGAACAGGAACTCGGCGAGGGCTTTCGCGAGTTCGGTCTTGCCCGTACCGGTGGAGCCCAGGAAAATAAAACTCCCGATCGGACGCGACGCCTCCTGTAATCCGGTTCGCCCCCGGCGCACCGCGTTGGAAACGACCCGAAGCGCTTCGGGCTGTCCGACCACGCGCCGTTCCAGCATTTCTTCGAGCCGCAACAGTTTATCCCTTTCGCCGGCGAGCATTTTGGCCACCGGAATACCGGTCCACCGCGACACGATCTCTGCAATGTCTTCCGGGCCGATTTCTTCTTTCAGCAGCGCGCCCCGCTCCTGGATTTCGTCGAGCTCAGCCTGCGCATCGCGGATTTTCTGTTCGGCCTGCGGAATCTGTCCGTAACGAATTTCCGCTACGCGGCCGTACTCGCCGCCGCGTTCGAGGTTTTCCGCCTGGATACGGAGCCGCTCCATATCCTCCCGGGTATCCCGAATCGTCCGAATGACGTTCTTTTCCTGTTCCCAGCGCGCCCGGAGTTCGTTGCGCTCTTCCTCGAGCCTGGCGATCTGTTCGTCAATGCGCTCGGGCTTCCCTTGCGCACCGTCCCGCTTGACGGCTTCCCGTTCGATTTCCAGTTGCCGGATTTGCCGTTCGAGCTGATCCAGATCTTCCGGCATGGAATCGATCTCGATCCGAAGCCGGGCCGCCGATTCGTCGATCAGATCAATGGCCTTGTCGGGCAGGAAACGATCCGAGATGTACCGGTGACTGAGTTCGGCTGCCGCCACGATGGCGCCATCCTGGATCCTGACGCCGTGATGCACCTCGTAGCGATCCTTGATGCCGCGCAGGATGGAAATGGTATCGGCCACGGTCGGCTCTGCGACCAGCACCATCTGGAAGCGGCGTTCCAGCGCCTTGTCCTTTTCCAGGTGTTTGCGGTACTCGTCGAGGGTGGTGGCCCCGATAGCGCGCAACTCGCCGCGAGCGAGCGCGGGTTTCAGAATATTCGCCGCATCCATGGCGCCTTCCGCGGCCCCTGCGCCCACAAGCGTATGAATCTCATCGACGAACAGAATGACCTGCCCATCCGATTCGGCGACTTCCTTGACCACGGCTTTCAGCCGGTCTTCGAATTCACCGCGATATTTGGCCCCCGCGATCAGCGTACCCATATCGAGCGCGACCAACCGCTTGTCCTTGAGCCCTTCCGGCACATCGCCCTGTACGATGCGAATGGCCAGTCCTTCCGCAATCGCCGTTTTCCCGACCCCGGGTTCCCCGACCAGCACAGGATTGTTTTTGGTCCGGCGGGAAAGAATCTGCAGGACGCGCCGAATTTCCTCGTCGCG
>LXNJ01001747.1_pt1 | contig 12516 bp, 9 predicted proteins | sample 809081 | NCBI WGS metagenome assembly LXNJ01 (sample SAMN04870510, study PRJNA318959) | sponge metagenome | biome: sponge; feature: marine sponge reef; material: water | host: Petrosia ficiformis | place: Greece: Milos, Mediterranean Sea | collected 2013-05-29 | depth 5-7 m
GCCTCCGGCACGAAACGAAACCTCACAGTGCAGGAAATCTCTACCCTCTCCCGTCTTGCGTCTTCCCGGTTTTAAGGAACACGCCGTAGGCAGGGAATCCGGGGAAAAGGGGATTTTGAATTTGGGTTTTCGCCTTTTGCTTTTCGTTTTTAGCTGACCGCTGACGGCTGATCGCCGATAGCTTCGTTCGAGGGGGCCTGGTAGATAGATCCTCCTCTCGCGAACCGCGTCCCCGCCTTGCGTGCGTTCAAGTTGTTTTGTCTGCACAGTTTGTTGATATTGCAGAAAGCGATGCGCCGGCAGACGCACTGAGCGTGCCTTTCATCCTTTTCATCCTGTATGTCCATATTGCAGGATTCATTGCCGCGAAAGCGCCCGAAAACGGAGACAAGATATGACCGACATCACCTTCGACGGTCTGCTGGAAATCCGACGAGGCGGAGACGGCCTCACGATGGGCGGCGGGGCGTCGCATATCGCAACAATCGAGACGGTGGAAGAATGGGAGGCAAAGGCGGAGGCGCTGCGGTCGATATTCCGCCAGACCCTGGGTCGAGGCCCCTCGGAGGCCTGTCCGCTCGACGCTGAGGTTGTCTCGGAAACGAGTCAGGGAGACCACGTCAAGCGAAGCATCGCCTACAGCGTCGGGCCGGATGAACGCATTGTCGCGGACGTGCTCATCCCCGAAAGACTGAACGGCAGGGCCCCTGCCGTGCTGTGCATCCACCCCACCACACCCTTCGGGCGAGAGCAGGTCATCGGGAACGACCCCTCGGAAAAAGGCAAGGATCGCGCGTACGCGCTTCATCTGGCCCGGCGCGGCTTCGTTGCGCTGGCGTACGACCTGTTGAGCGCCAACGAACGGAAGTACGAGGGGCTGCGCGACTTCGACACCGCGCCCTTCTACAAAAAAAATCCCGAATGGTCCGTCCGCGGAAAAGACCTGTGGGACCTGAGCCGGGCCGTCGACCTGCTCGAAACCATTCCGGAGGCGGACGCCGGACGCATCGGATCCATCGGCCATTCGCAGGGGGGCGGCATCACGATCCACGCGATGGCGCTCGAACCGCGCATCTCGGCCGGTGTGTCAAGCTGCGGCGACTGGCCCGTGCGGTTCTCCAAAAACCCCTTCAATCATGCGCGTACGGGCTGGTGGGTGGGGCGCCCCTTTCTGAGGCCGTACTGTCAGGCCGCTAAACCTTTCCCGATCGAACTCCACGAAACCCTCGCCCTGGCCGCGCCTCGCGCCATCATGCACATCACGGCGCTCAATGACTTTCAGTACAGCAGTGAGGAAACCCATCTCACGCGCCCGGTGCTGGCGAGCATGGGCGAATCGGTCTCCCGCGTCTTCTCGCTATATGGCGTCAAGGACAACTTCCGCCAGGTCCTGCACGAAGAAGGCCATGGCTTCGCCGACGCGCACCGCGAAATGGCGTACGCGTTCCTGGAAAAACGGTTAGACGTGAGACGGTAGACGGGAGATGATGACACTTCGCACATCGGATAACGATACGGGCCGGCGATATCTGTTGGAGATACCGAAGGGACCTCTCCACCCTGCACCTCCCCTCCGGGGGAGACGTTAGAGGGGAGAGATCGCCTGCCCTGTGCGGTTTCATTTTGTGCCGGAGGCATCAAGGAAGAACCAATCGGGCAAGGACGTCATCTACCGTCTCCCGCTTTCGGGTCTTCCCTCTACCGTCTCACCTCTACCCACGGACGCACAACGGGCTCCGGTTTTTCCGGAGCCCGTTGTTTGTACGGATCTGCAGGCGCGCCGCTTCAGTCCTGCAGCTTGAAGTGTATGGGAACCACGAGCCAGACCTTTACCGGCCGGTCGTTCTGGCGGGCGGGGTCGCGCCCGTTACACAATCTCAGTAGGGGCCATAGATTGGCTTACTTGAAGACTTCAAAGGCACCGTTCCGCACCTTCAGCACAATCGGATTGTAAACCGCGTCGCCATCGGCATTGAACGAGAAACGCCCCAGAATCGTATCGACCTCCCGCGTATTGATCATCGCGCGTTTGATCGCACTCGCGTCCATCGATCCAGTTTCTGCTATTGCTTTGGCGAGGACAAGCAGCGAGACGTAAGAAACCGCACCCCATGGATGCGGTTCATAGCCGTACCTGGCGATGTAATTTTCAACGAAGGCCTGGTTCCCAGGTGTGGAAGCGTTGCTTGCCCAACTCAATACGGAAATCGCGCCTTCGGCGGCGTCGCCCGCTTTCTTAACTTCAGCCAGGGACAGTTCGGGTATGATCATAGGAATCATTGAAGTGATGCCAACCTCACGGGCGTTGACCAGAACTTGAATCATCTCCGCCGCCAGACACGAGACAAACACGGCATGTGGCTTCAAAGCCATTATTCTGCTCAGCTGGTCGGCAAACGAGGTGTCGCCCGTTGCAAATGTCTCCCTTGTCAGAATCTGGACCTCGTTCTCGGCCAGGGCGTTGCGCAATTCCTCGTCCAGGCTGCGGGAATACACGTCGTTCGAATCGACCATAATCGCCACGCTTCGATACCTCAGTTTCTCCTTCGTACCCTTGACGGCGCCTGGCGCGAGCGTGCCAACGTTGAGGCCTGTGCGGAAGACATAGTCGCCGATCGCGCTCAGGCCGACGGCGGTCGACGTCGAACTTAATGCCAGAACCTCGCTCTGTTGAGCGATCGGAAATACCTCCTTCGCCACAGTGGAAATACCGGGACCCAGGATGACGGACACACCGTCCTCTTTGATAAGTTTATTGAACGCTTTCGTGGCGGCATCAACCGTGCCTCGGGAGTCCTCCCTGATGAACTCGATGTTTGAGCCTCCGAGTATCGATGAACCGTTAATTTCTTCAAGTGCGAACTGGAAGCCTTCCCACGCCGGCGCGCCGTATAAAATCTGCGGGCCGGTCAGCGGGAGTGCGACGCCGATCTCGATCTTTTCGGGCAGACCATCTGCAACGCAGCCCCAGTTCACGGCAGCGACGAGCGAGAAAACGAACAGACTGCGAATCCTGGTAAACAAGGCTGACCCCATGGATTACGTTTGCAATTGTGAGCTTGAGGAATCTCTGATTAAGCTGTCGGTTGTCTCTGCTGGAAAGAAGAGTTATATATAGAGAGGGATGGCAAAGTGACGTCATTCTCGTGACGCCACACTCAATCACCGAATGTAACGGATTTTCCGCCATATTGCAATGACAAAAAAACAGCAACTCGGCAACGCGACGAAAACCCCTGAAACGGGGCGTAACGGTCGTCAAAAAGGACGTTTTTTCAGTCCACGTCCCGTGACCTGGTGTATTCTGGTAAATCAGAAGTTAAATCGCCTTTATCTACTTGCATATATGCGGTTTTACTTCCCCGAAGACTTGCGAATCAAAGTTAGAATAATCCCTCCGAGGATGCGATCATGGAAGTAGAAGAGCCAACAAGAATCCCTGAACCGCATCCTGGAGAATTGGTGTATGGTACGCACAGGCAGTCTGTTCAGTCAACTGTTGGATTCATTCCCTGACAACCCGCTTCAGCGTTCGGTGAAAGCGCATCGGGCAGAGCGATACAGGAAAGGGTTCACGTGCTGGGAACAGTTTGTGGCAATGTTGTTCTGCCAGTTGGCGCAAGCGCATTCGCTAGGTGAGATCTGAGACGGACTTTCGTGTTGCCTGGGCAAACTGATCCATGTGGGGGTTCGGGAGGCGCCGAAGCGGTCTCCCGCGTCTTTTCGCTCTATGGCGTCGAAGGCAACTTCCGCCAGGTCCTGCACGAAGTAAGGTCATGGCTACGACGACGCGCACCGAGAAATCGCGTACGCGTTCCTGGAGAAGCGGTTAGACGTGAGACGCAAGACGTGAGAGATCCCCTGCCGCGTCCGGTTTCATTTTGTGCCGGAGGCATATAGGGAAAAACCAATCGGGCAAGGACGTCGTCCACCGTCTAACGTCTTACCTCTACCCTCGAACCCACAATGGGCTCCGGTTCTGCCGGAGCCCATTGTGATCGAGAAGCCGATGACGCGCCGCTTCAGTCCTGCAGCTTGAAGTGTATGGGAATCACGAGCCAGACCTTTACCGGCCGGTCGCTCTGGCGGGCGGGCTCGAACAGGAACTTGCTCACCGCGTCTTCGGCGGATTTCCGGAAGATCTGCTCGCCTTTCAAGACCTGGATCGACTCCGCCCTGCCGTCCTTGCCCAGAAGCACTTTCAACATGACCGATCCTTGCAGGCCGGCACGCAGCGCGAAATCTGGATAGACCGGAATCGCCCGTCTGATCAGCCTCGGCTTCTGCTCCACCTTCCACACGTCCAGGATTTCCTCTTCTTCGATGAGAACGGCTTCGCTTTCTGCAGTCGGGGGCGGCGGCAGATCCACCGGCACGTCTTCCAGTTCGAGATCGGTCGTCTCGATCGTCACGTCATCCGGTACGTCTTCGCTTTCGGTCTCGATCGGCAGGGCCGGACGGGGCGGCGGTGGCGGACGCGAGAGCTGCTTTGTCTCGGGAAGGTCCTCTACGTGAATCACGATTTGTTCAGGTTTGGAAGTTGTGGCCTGAATGTCCAGGGTTGGAAACAGAACGGCAATTCCGGCATGTAACGCGACGGAAAGCGCGAAGGAAAGGCCGAGGACCTGGCCATATCGCCGCTTCAGGTCCGCCTCCGGGTTCTTGTCCCGTTTTTCCACCTGGACGCCGGTCTTCTGATCCGCAAGAAGCAGCTGAAAACGCTTGCGCTTTTCCCGCTGGGCGGCCAGAGTAGACAGGATGGATCCTTCAAACCGATGCAGCACGAGCTTCATCTTATCCCCCCTCGTTGTATCTACGGCGAACCGCGAAAAAGACCATCAACAACGCAGTATATACAACCCATGTTTCGGACCGGTGACGTGAAAGTTGTGAATCTATTACCTGTGGAGACGAACCGACGTCGAGGCGTGGTTCCTTCATGCGCTTTCGACTTCCCAGTTCGCTCGTTCGTTCCAAAATTTCAGCTTCGCGTCTCACGTTTCCATGGTAAAGCGTATCGGATCGCAGCCGACGCAATGCAGATCCGCAGACCCTGCCCACGGCTTATTTTCATTTCAATTGACGGGCCCCAACCTTATACTTGGTACCAATACAATGCATCGACGACCATCCGGAGGCGAGGACCATGGACTCGAAGATTCAATGGGGTACCGGCGGCGCCGGAGGCGCGTATTTTCTCACTGAGCCCGGTGAGCTCGTCATTGACCTGCAGAAACTTGACCGGAACGTACATGACCGCCGCACGGACCTGCGCGCGCTTCTGATAGCGCCAGACCGAAAGGTCATTCAGGAAGTGACGCTCCCCGATACCGGTCCGGGCGATGGCGACGGCCCTCTTCAACATACACGGTTGTCAACGTACGTCAACCGCAAAGGTATCTACAAACTCAACATCACTATTTCTAATGACAGGTACGGCGAGGAGATTGTCTGGGCGTTTCGGACCAACTGCAGGCTCTACCTCATCGAGACTTCCCGCGGGCACAGGGACGCCAGGCATCAGGAACCCATCGTGCTGCTCGCGCCGGAGCATCCCGGCGACGTCTGCTTTCTTCCTCCCGAGGGCGCGTTCGCCGTAGAAATCGAAGACCTGCCCGATTCTGTGAAAGCGCTGACCGTGTTCGATGCTTCCGGTAGCCTCGTGGACACCCTTGCGGTTCGGGGCGGGCGCGTCACCCATACATTTCCGGCAGACGTTCACCGTTCCACGCCCTGGCGCCTCCACCTTCCCGCCCAGCAGGCCGTTATCCACGTCGACGGCGTCACGCGCTGGTCCGACGACGACCCGCACGTGAACATGTCATACTGGACCCCTCAACTGGATTCCTTCTTCCCGCTCCACGCCTGCCGCTGGCTTCTCACACCCTACAACCGAAACGTGTACGTTCGCCGGGGAGCGTCCGGCGCGATCGACCTCCAGGTCAGAAACAGCTCCAACAGCCCGCAGACCGTGCGGCTGACGCCCGAAATTGAAGGAGCAGCCACCGTCCCCGTCCGGCTCTCAGCGGACACCGTCCATCTCGGCGCAATGGAGAGAGCGCGCGTCTCCGCCCGTTACAGCATGCCGGATTCGGCAGGGAAAGACGACGTCCTCACGTGCCGGGTGACGGCAACATCCGAAACATACCCCGGGATATCCACCTATTCGACGCTGACGCTCAGGACCGGAACTTCACCCGTTAGCCGTCCCATCCGTCTGCCACTGGTACTAAAGCCCTACGAACATGAAAACGCGCAGTTCGGTTTTGTTCCCGACTGTCCCGTGGAGAGCCAGATCTATTTCGATCTCGACAACCGGCCGTTCGTAAGGACCGAAAAAGGGATCGGCGCCTTGCGCAACGGACGCTGGACCGAATCCGACTTCAGAAGTTCCGTTGACGGTTTTGACAACGCCACTTTTGAATCCGCGTCCACCAAGATTGCCTTCGACGCGCGAAATCTACTATATATTGTAGAAAATGTCAACGATCAACCCAACCTGCTGTATTCCAGGGATCAGGGCCACACGTTTTTCGCGTGCGCAATTCCCGGAAGAGATGATTGTCCGCGTACATTCGATATCGAATGGTTCACAGGCCACAATTCCTGCGACGGACCGCCCCCCGTCCTCCGCTACGCCCGCACCGCGGAAGATGCCCGCCTGTTCTGGCGAAAAGTCAACGACCTGGAGCTTTTCCTGCCGGAAATGACGTCCCGCGGGCTGTCGTTGGGGGAACCGATACTCGTCTCCGATCAGTGTATCGGTCTCTCCCAGCACTCCGGAATCCCGGCTTCGGTTGTCTCCAGGGAAGGCAAAGTGCACGTTATCTGGGCAGAAGCGACCGACCCGGACGAAGACGTCCCAGGCGTGCCGACGTACGTGGCCACCATCGACAGGGAAACGCGGACGATGGGCGCACCCGCGCTGGTCGGCTACGGTCCGCCCGCAAACGACATTCACAATTCACCCAGCATCACCATGGACAGCCAGGGTTATCTGCACGCACTGTCGGGTACCCACGGATGCCCCTTCCCGTATGCCCGATCGCTGGGTTCGAACACGGCTGACGCCGGCTGGACGGAGCCCCGGGAGGCCTGGCCCGACGCTCGGCAGACCTACATCGGCTTCGTGTGTGACCCGGAAGACACGCTGCATTCGGCATTCAGGCTCTGGTGGAACGGAACCAGCCACTTCCCGGCGGGCAACTACGCGACGCTCGCGCATCAGCAGTGCCCCACGGGCGGGGCCTGGCATGAACCCCGCGTCCTTGTCGTGCCTCCGTTCTCGGAATACAGCGTGTTCTACCACCGGCTGACCATAGACCGTAAAGGACGACTCTTCCTGTCGTACGACTACTTCTCCACCTACTGGTTCTACCGGAACGATCACCCCCAAAGCCGCCGCTCGCTGATGATGTCACCGGACCGCGGAAACACGTGGAAACTCCTGGAGACCGCAGATCTGGTCGGATCATGAATAGCGGATGGTGAACCGCACATGCGGGAAGCATCATTCCATAGTCGGCGCGGAACAAGCCATAGAGGACCTTGTTAACCATGGCAAAAAGAACACTTCGGAGAAATGGACCGGCCCGGGATAACGAATCCGCCGGCGTCGCCGAAATCTGTAAGGCAGCGCGCGAGGGCGACGCGGACCAGGTGCGTTCCATCCTGAAGCAGAAACCCGAACTCGCGCGGCGAGACGGCGTGCAGGGCTATCAGGCCATTCACTACGCGGCGCGCGAGGGACACCTGGAGGTGGTCGAGCTGCTTCTGGCTGCCGGCGCCGGCCCGACCCGGATAACCTACCGGGAGCGCGTGTCCGCGATCGATATGGCCCGGCACCACGGGCATGCCGCGGTGGCCGACGCGATGGAAGCGTGGCGGTTGCGTCAGTCCGGAGAGTCAGAGGCTGGCGTCGAACTGTGCCAGGCCGCGGGCAGGGGTGATTGCGATCGCGCAACGGAACTGCTCGACTCGGACCCATCCTGTGTACACGCGGTGAACCGCAGCGGCGATACTGCGCTTCACGTCGCGGTGGAAAATCACCATATCGACGTGACTCAGGCACTTCTGGACCGCGGCGCCGATCCGAATCGCACGAACGCTCGCGGAAAGAAGCCCGTCCACCTTGCCCTGGGTCCCCGGCCCAAACGCGGATGGGACCCGCCGCCAAGCCCGCTGTGGCCGGTTATAGGCGGCATTCTGCTGGGAAGGGGTGCGGAATACGATCTGTGGGTGGCCTGCGCCATCGGCGACGTCGACGGCGCGCGTCGTATCCTCGATGCCGATCCTGAAGCCGTGAATGACCGGGCTCGCAACTATCCGGGCATGGACGCCTATCCGATTTCGATCGCCGCCGACAAGGGACACATCGAGGTCGTGCGGCTCCTGCTGGAACGGGGCGCGGATCCGAACACGCCTTATGACAAGCACGAAGGATACCCCGTGGCCGAGCGAGGCGCCCCATTACACGCGGCGGCGCTCAATGACGATCTGGAGATGGCATCGCTGCTCCTGGCAAAAGGGGCTTCGGCGCATGCCGTGATGGACGCATCCGGCAACGCGTTGAACTGGGCGATCGCGAACGGGAACGACGCGATGGAGAAACTGCTATTGAGGCACGGCGCATATCCCGGGTTCGACGACGGCGTCGCGCCTGGATTCTACGCCTCGAACAGCGACAACGTCTCCGTCGATGCAGCGCTCGTCAACTCCGATCCGTCGTGTGCAATAGACGTTCTGAAGGGCGCCGTCCACGGCGGGCATCCGGATCTCGCGGCCCTCTGTCTTTCACAGAATCCGGGCTTTTCCGAGAGCGAAATGCACGACGTGTTATGCCTGGCCATGCGGATGTGGCGGTTACGCTGTCCTCGCAATCCGGGAAAGGCCCGCGCCGAACACTTCTACTCCTGCTTCGAACGCCTTCTGGATCACGGATTCGATGCGAACGCACGCGAGAAAAAAGGCGGCCTCACCCCCCTTCACTGGACCGCGGAAATCACCTGGCACGTCAGTGAGCAGGACCGAATCGTGTTCGCGGAAAAGCTGATTGACCATGGTGCGGAGTTGAACGTGCTGGGCGGAGAGCGGCAATCCACGCCGCTCGCAATGGCGGTACGCTTCGAGTGGCCCGAACTCGTCAGGTTCATGCTGGAAGCGGGGGCCGATCCCAATCTGGCGGGTGCGCCCTGGGCGACGCCGCTGGCCTGGAGCGAGAATCCGCAGGGCTACAAGGAATATGATCGACTCGAAACGAAGATAACAGACGTGAACGCTTTGCTCAGGCGATACGGCGCGGAGGGGTAAACCGATACGACATTCCGACAGGAACCGTCTCCGTCTCGAACAGTATGGAGATACGTCCAACCTCAATGCGAGGTATGAACTCCACTCACGATTCAGCACAAACAGGCGCGGCTGGCACCCGTGGGTCTTCGATCAACTTACGGCGCCTTCCTTCGGGAGGATCCTGGAGGTCGGCTGTGGGCCGGGTTACCTCTGGACCCACAACCCCGAAAGGATTTCCGAGCACTGGCAGGTGACGCTGTCCGACTTCTCTCCAGGCATGGTCAGAGCCGCAAGAGAAAGTCTGTCCAATGTCGAGGCGACGTTCAATTTCGTCGTGTGCGACGTCCAGGCGATCCCTTTCGGCGACCGAAAATTTGACGCCGTTATCGCGAATCACATGCTCTATCACGTACCGGACCGCCGGACAGCATTCTCCGAGATCCGGCGGGTGCTGAAACCCGGTGGATTCCTGTACGCGGCTGCAAATGGAAGGGGAGACAAGAGTAACATCTCGGAACTTGGGCGCAGGGTGAATCTGGATTTATTTCCGGACAAAGTGACAGACTCCAACTGGTTCAGCCTCGAAAGCGGCCGCAGGGAGCTTGAAGAATGGTTCTCCGACGTGCGATTACATAAGTACGAAGACACTCTCCGAATTACGGAGTCCGGACCGTTGGTCGCGTACTTCAAGTCATTCAACCGGCTCAGCGCCAGTGAATTGCGGGAATTGGAAAAAATCGCGGACCGGGAGATTGCCCTCAAAGGCGCGATACATATCAGGAAACAACCGGGGTTGCTGTCGGCCGGAAAGCATGCCTTAACAGCCCGCTGAAAAAGCCCATCCGGGCTACGGCAGAGCCATCAGCGCGACTTTATCAACGGACTGTTAACAGACGTGCGGTGAGGCCGTATTCCTTTTTTAGTCAACAAGGATCGGGCGCATTCAGGGGTTCCCAAAGGAGGGGTGTAAGGACATGATATACCAACTCAAGATTACCTTGCTCGATATCGAGCCGCCGATATGGAGACGCATCGTCGTTGACGGGCAGAGTTCGCTGGGCGACCTTCACCTGATCATTCAGATCGCGATGGGGTGGACCAACTCTCATCTCCACGAGTTTCGCATAGGCGACTCCCGCTACGGTATGTGCGACCCGGAATTCGACGATCTGGGTGAAGGCGCGCAGGATGAAGAAATGTTCACGCTGGAGCAGGTGGCGCCCTTCGTTGGCGTCGAGTTTCTCTATCTGTACGATTTTGGAGACAATTGGGAACATCTGGTGAGAGTCGAAGCAATCGAAGAACCCGAAAAGAAGGAGTTCAGGCCCGTGTGTCTCGCGGGTGAGCGATCGTGTCCGCCGGAAGACGTGGGCGGAATCCCGGGATATGCAGAATTCCTCAAGATCATTGCGGACAGCAATCATCCGGAACATTCCTCGATGGTCGACTGGATTGGCGGCGAATTCGATCCCGGGTACTTCGCCATCGATTCTGTCAATGAGTACCTGGCCCATTTCGATGTGGACGAATTCTATGATTCCCTGTTCGATGTCTCCTATACCTATCGACAGGGACAATACCTGGCCTTCATTCACTACTACACCAAGGTGAACGGCATTCCACCCGCCCAGGCCGATATCCAGCGCTACTTCGACGTTACGGCGCCGTCCGTAAACAGCATGCTCAAGAGATTGGAAGCGCAGGGCTTCATCTCACGGGTTGCGCGTCGTCCTCGCTCGATCAGGGTCCTCATAGACCAGGCGGACCTGCCGGAGCTGGAATAGACCTTGATTCGTTATTTTTCCGGGACGCAAAATCGAATATGTGCAAGTGGATAAAGGCGAATTGAAGGCTGATTACCAGGATACACCAGGTCACTGGACGTAAACTGAAAAATGTCCTTTTTGACGACCGTTACGCCCCGTTTCTTGGGTTTTCGTCGCGTCGCCGAATTGCTGTTTTTTTCGGATTGGGGTAGAACGCCGGTGATCGAGACGGGAAGGGCCTGTTTCCCGGTATGAAATCGCCCGGCTAAGCTACGCCATTGCATAGCGTGCCCGGAATCGCGGCAACTGGCTTCCCCACGACGACGGCAGGGTTGGGAAGATTATCGATGACAACTTTGAGCAAGAACGAAGTCGAGGCCTTCCGGGAGCGTGGATTCCACGTGGCTCGCGGCGTATTCGGACAGGATGAGATCGCACGACTGCGCGAAGGTTACGACTATATCGTGGAGTTGGCTTCGAGGACGGATCTGCCGAATGAAATTCTCAATGGCAGGCGGAACGACGTACACATTCACCTGCAGACACCGGGGCCGATGGTTGGGCCCGACGCCGTTCGATATCTTCGAAAGGTCCAGTGGCCGTCCCTCATTCATCCCGCGTTCGAAGAAATCCGCAACAGTCCAAGATTCCCCGCGCTTCTGGCGCCGCTGATCGGAACGACGTTGAAGCAGTATATCAATCAGATCAATTTCAAGATGCCCGGCGGGAAGATCCAGTTTCCCTGGCACCAGGACGTCCGACCCACGCCCGCGTTTCGGGATCAGGTGAACAATTACGTGCAAACCATTGTCGTGGTGGACGAGGCGACCGTCGCGAATGGCTGCCTGCACGTGATTCCAGGGAGCCACAAGATGGGCGACCTGAGAGCGAAACGGTACGCGAAAGGCGGCGTCGAAGCGCAGGTGGACGTCTCCTCGGCCGTGACATGCGAGGCCATGCCCGGAGACGTGCTGATGTTCACGTCGTACACGGTTCACGGCTCCTCGCCGAATACGACAAACCGGCCCCGGCGATCCTACATCAACGGATTCGTCCGCGCATCCGCGTGCGACGTGGGGAGATGGGCGTTTCTGGACGGAAAACCGGTGCCCGTCACGAGCGATTACGACCATCACGAGATACGGTACGCGCCGAATACGTCATCACCGAAGAATGAAAAAACGCTAAGATGAACGGACACGACTTCAACCGATTGTCCCGGCGGCTGGAGGTCCTCGATCTTGAAGAAATGGAGATGGAGACGGCCGGATTCGTGGACGACTATCCCATCTATTGTATCCGTTTGGGCGGGCGCCCGCGCGGCAGGAAACGCGTGCTTCTCTCAGGCGGCGTCCATGGAGACGAACCGGCGGGGCCGGAAGCGGTCCTCGCCTTTCTTGAGCGGAAACCGGCCGAATTGCTCCGGGCCTTTACGTTTCTGGTTCTGCCCTGCGTCAAT
>LXNJ01001749.1_pt1 | contig 12509 bp, 7 predicted proteins | sample 809081 | NCBI WGS metagenome assembly LXNJ01 (sample SAMN04870510, study PRJNA318959) | sponge metagenome | biome: sponge; feature: marine sponge reef; material: water | host: Petrosia ficiformis | place: Greece: Milos, Mediterranean Sea | collected 2013-05-29 | depth 5-7 m
TGCTGGCGGTGGCCGTGGCCACCGCCGTGCTTACCGGGGCCCTGCTGGTGGGCGATTCGGTGCGCGACAGCCTGAAAGACCTGACCCTCGACCGTTTGGGCGATATCGACCATGCGCTGGTTTCCGAGCGCTTCTTTCGCGCGGGTCTGGCGCGGGACGTTGAGGCGGCGCGGGACGGACTGTCCGTTGTGCCGGCCGTCAACCTCAGCGGTTCGGCGGTGCACGCGAGCGCCGGGACACGGGCCTCCCGCGTCACAATCCTGGGTGTCGATTCGCGGTTCGGGGGCCTGTTCAATGCGAACGTGTCCGGCCTGGATCGTCACGGGGCCGCAACGCCATTTGTCGCCAATGAGTCTTTGAGGAACGAACTGAACGCACGTGTGGGCGATGCGGTCCTGCTTTCGTTTGAACTTCCGGCCGACGTCCACAGAGAATCCCTGTTCGGGCGGGACGAGGTATCGGAATCCATACAGACGGTACGCGTACGACTCACAGCGGTCGTGCCCGACCGGGGGATGGGCCGTTTCGGTTTGCGCGCACGGCAGGATGTGCCGCTCAATGCATTCGTCTCCCTGCCGGTATTGCAGGAAGCGCTGGGGATGCCGGGCAGGGTGAACATGCTCCTGGTCTCAATGGAGTCGCAGGGCGCCGGCGATCCGGCCCACGCGCTCTCACGGGCCGCAACACTGGATGATCTGGGGCTTTCGATGCGCGTGGATGCCGATTATATCTCGGTTGAAAGCACGGGATTCCTGTTGAAACCCCGTGTCGCAAACACGGTTCTCGGTCTGGCGGAAGCGTTGGGGATGCCCCGAATGGCAATACTGACCTACCTGGCCAATTCCATCCGGGTCCGGGATCGCGAATTGCCCTATTCAACGATTGCCGCAATGGACGAGGGGGACGTCGGTTTGCTGCAACTGGCAAACGGGCGTCCGGCGCCGGTCCTCGGCGAGGGTGAATTGTTGCTGAATACCTGGGCGGCGGCGGATCTTCACGCCGAAACCGGCGACGCCGTGGAGGTGGCTTATTTTGAAGCCGGACCGAATAAGGCGTTGAACACCCGGCGTGTCACGTTCCGCCTGGCCGGCGTTGTCGCCATGAAAGGACTGGGCGCGGATTCCCTGCTGACGCCTGCATTCCCGGGTCTTCACAACGCGGACGACATGCACGCCTGGGACCCGCCCTTCCCTGTGGACCTGAAGCGCATACGTCCGGCAGACGAGGCCTACTGGGATGCCTACCGGGCCGCACCCAAAGCCTTTGTGTCGTCCGCCGCGGGACGGCGCCTGTGGCAAAGCCGGTTCGGCAGTCTGACTTCCATTCGGCTGGGTCCCGTGCCGGGAATGGACGTTGCACAATCAGCCGCGCGATTTCGATCCCGCATCCGGGAGGCGCTCTCGGCCGAGTCCGCCGGATTGGTGTTTCAACCCGTAAAAAAACAGGGTCTGGCAGCTTCATCGGGGTCTACGGACTTCGGCGGTCTGTTCGTCGGGTTCAGTCTCTTCCTGATTGTTTCGGCGGCGCTGCTTGTGAGTCTTCTTTTCCGGTTCGGTGTGGAACAACGCGCCGGCGAGGTGGGTGTTCTGATGGCCACGGGGTTTACGGCGGGCGCGATCAGAGGCAGGTTCATGGTGGAGGCGATCTGGCTGGCCGGGTTGGGGGGTGTGATCGGGATTGCTGGTGGACTGGCGTACGGATGGCTTATGATCGCGGGGCTGCGCACCTGGTGGGTCCCGGCCGTAGGGACCAGCGAACTCACGCTGCACGTGCATGCGTCCAGTCTGGCGGCCGGGTACCTCATATCGCAGGTTGTGGTTCTGTTTACGATTCTGATGACGGTCCGGCGATTGGGCGGTATGCCCGTACGTGCCCTGCTTTCCGGGACCGTTCACCAGGCGGCCGCCGGCGGCGGGCGCCGGATAAAGGCGTGTGCGCTGGGAAGCCTGGGACTGGCGGCGGCCTGCCTCGCCGGCGCGGCGGGCGCAGGGCGCGAAGCCGCGATAGCGCTGTTTTTCGGATGCGGGACATGTCTTCTGGTTTCGGGTCTGTGCACACTCGCCCTCTTTTTTCATGGTCGTCGGCGCGCCGCGGCGCCGGGAATCTGGCGAATGGGTGTGCGGAACAGCGCGCGAAATCCGGGGCGGAGCCTGCTGTGCGCATCGTTGATTGCAAGCGCCTGTTTCGTGGTTACAGCGGTTGGCGCACATCGCCGCATGGATGCCGGCGGGGATGCGTTGAACAACCGGACGTCGGGCGGCGGCGGGTTTCAACTCGTCGCCGAAACGGACGTGCCGCTCTACCACGATCTCAATTCGGAGGAAGGCCGGTTTGAGCTGGGGTTTTCCGCTGAGGATGCCGGGATCCTGGACGGGGCGCGGGTAATGCCTTTCCGTGTCTTGCCGGGCGAGGACGTGAGTTGTCTGAATCTCTACAGGCCCCGCCATCCCAGGGTTCTGGGCGTGCCCGAAGCGTTGATACGACGGGCCGGCTTCACGTTCGATCGGCTGTTGCAGAAAACGGATGAGCCATGGAGTCTGTTGACGCGGCGCGCGGAACCGGGAGTGATTCCGGCATTTGGAGACGCAAACTCGGTCACCTGGATCCTGCACGGGAAACTGGGCGACGAGATCCCTGTCCGAACGGATACGGGTGAGGTCGTCAGGCTGCGGCTGGTAGGGCTGCTGAAGAACAGTATCTTCCAGAGTGAACTGCTGGTGTCGGAGGCGAATTTCACCGCGCATTTCCCCGAACGGAGCGGCTACGGTTATTTCCTGATCGAGACCGACCGACCCCGTGAAATGGGGGCACTGCTGGAGCGGAAGTTGCAGGACGCCGGTCTGGATGCCTCGTCGACCTCGGCCAGGCTGGATCGTTTCAGGACGGTGGAGAATACGTACCTGTCAACGTTTCAGACGCTGGGCGGGCTGGGGGTGCTTCTGGGTACGTTCGGCCTGGGGATCGTGATGGTGCGCAACGTCATCGAACGACGCACCGAACTGGCGGCGCTGAGTGCGCTCGGGTTTCGCAGGTCGTTGTTATCCGGACTTCTGTTCGTGGAGAACGGATTCCTGATGGCAACGGGCATGGCAATTGGCGTTGTGGCCGCGATTGTGACAACAGTGCCCCATGCTTCCGCCGGCGGCGTGCCGTCGACGTCGTTGCTTGCAACGCTGGGTCTGATACTCGGCGCGGGCCTGGCTGCAGGCGCCGCGGGAATTGTTGTTGCGCTCAGGACCCCGCTGTTGCCGGCATTGAAGCGGGAAAGGGCGTGACAGCCGCTGGTTGTGCCCTGTCTCGGAAGACGATCGCCGTAATTTGGACGTCAGGTCGGCCGCCTGGAAGAACGACAACGGCCTGAGTCGCTCCCTGAGCCTGTCGAAGGGTCGGCGAAGGGCGTTGAGGAGCGCTAGGCTGGTTGGAAAACCCGGGCATTTCGACATTTCGACAGGCTCAATGCAGGCAAGCTCAATGACCGCGTTTCGACAAGCCGTTTCGAGGGTCTCAGCACAGGCAGCGCAGGCACGTCGACATGTTCTCACCGCAAGCGACGCAGTGAGACGGGATGTTGCGGCGGTCGAATGGAGGTCTATTTCCGTGTCATCCCGTCCGGCAATCGAAAAAGGAATTCAATTCCGGAATCGCAGAGCGTATCTTCAATAAAGGGCACGAAGTCGGACTTCACAGGTCGTAGATCGTGAAAGGAGCGCGTTATGTATCGATTTTCTCTGGCCATTGCGGTTTTCTGTCTTCTGAGCGCAGCCGGATCGGCGGCGTCGAACTGGCCGCATTGGCGCGGTCCGAACCGCAACGGGCTGGTCGACGGGAGTCCGCCCGTACAGTGGAGCGAAGAGAAGAACATCCGATGGAAGGCGCCCATTCCCGGTCTGGGCCACGCAACGCCGATTGTCTGGGGTGATCGTATCTTTGTGCAAACCGCCGTGAGGACTGACAAGGTTGCGGCGGATACCGGCACGGGAAGACGCCGCCCGCCGCCCAATCTGTTTCAATACAGGGTTCTGGCGCTGGACCGTCTTACCGGTGAAACCGTCTGGGAAAAGACGGTTCGGGAGGCCCGGCCTTACGAGGGGATGCACCGGACGGCATCGTTTGCGTCTCCGTCGGGCATCACGGACGGAGAGAACCTTTATGCGTATTTCGGATCACAGGGGCTTTATTGCCTCGATATGGACGGCAATCTGAGGTGGGAGAAAGACCTGGGCAAGTACTGGAGCAGAAACGCTTTTGGCGAAGGGGCATCGCCAACAATCCACGGCAACACGCTGTTGATCAACTGGGACCACGAAGGGGACTCGTTCATTGTTGCGCTGGACAAAAACACGGGCAAGGAACTCTGGCGCAACGCTCGAGACGAGGTAACGTCCTGGTCCACGCCGCTGACCGTGGACCGCGGCAAGCAGACCCAGGTGATCGTGAGTGCGTCGGGCCGCACCCGGAGTTACGACCTGAAAAACGGGGCGCAGATCTGGGAATGCGGCGGCCTGGGGACGAACGTGATTCCCACGCCGTTGCACGCGAACGGGGTCGTCTACGTGGCCAGCGGGCACCGGGCGCCGGCCATGCAGGCAATTTCGCTGGATACGGCAAAGGGCGATATTTCGGACTCGGATTCGGTGCTCTGGTCGATAACGCGGGATACGCCCTACGTGTCGTCGCCGCTGCTCGATGGCAACAGGCTGTTTTTTCTGAAAGGCCGGGGGGCGTTCCTGTCTTGCTACAATCCAGGAACGGGTGAACCGCACTTCGGGCCCATACGCCTGAACGGGATGGGCTTCATCTACGGGTCTCTGGTGGGTGCTGACAACCGCGTGTATATTTCCGATCTCGACGGTAAGACGCTGGTCATCAGGAACAGCCCTGAATTCGAAATTCTGGCAACGAACACCCTGGATGAAGGGAGCGGCGCGTCTCCGGTGGTTGTGGGGGATGCCCTCTATTTGCGGGGGCGCAGCCACCTCTATTGTATCGCGGAAGACCGGTCGAATTGATGGACCTTGAACCCGCAACCGAAAAGAGAGGGGAGTTTCGATGAACCGCTTCGTGGCCTTGAAACGGGTGAACGTCGCAGCCGTCATTGTCCTGCTGGGCGCCTATGGATGCGAAGCGCCGGACAGGGATCGGGAAGCGTCCGTTCCGGAGCGCCGGTTCCTGAGCGTGGGCACCGCGCCCCCCGGCGGCGCGTTTTTCGTGGTGGGCGGGGCGATCGCCCAGGTCGTGGACGAGCACGCGGGCGAACGCTCGTGGGACGTCTCCGCGGAGGCAACCAAGGGGACGCAGGAAAACATCCGCCGGCTCGTGCGCGGGGAACTGGATTTTGCACTGGCCAATGCCGCGATTTCATATTTTGCCGTACGAGGCGCGGGCGCATGGGGTGAAAAGCAGGAAATCAACGCCGTTATGACGCTGGCGCCGAATATCGCCCTGTTCGTAACGACGAAGGGGACCGGGATCCGGAGCATCGGCGATCTCAGGGGCAAACGGGTGGTCGTTGGCCCCGCCGGAGCCGGATTCGAGTATTTTCTTGCGCCGATCCTGAAGGCTCACGGCGTCGCCTACGAGGATTTCAGCCCGCTGCACAATACGCAGGCCGGGGCCGTGGATATGCTCGCGGACGGATCCGCGGCGGCCGCCTTTCTGGGCGGGGCCGTTCCAACCGCGTCCATTACCCAGGCCAGTGCTTCTCAGGACATCCATTTCGTACCCTTCGGAGTTCCCGAGAAAGAACGTCTGTTTCAGGACTATCCGTTCTTCAACGCGGCGACAATTCCAGCAAAGACCTATCGCGGCCAGACCGAAGCCTTCGAAGGCATGAACGTGGGCGCAATGCACCTGGTAACGCCTGCGGCCCTGGATGAGGAGACCGTCTACCGGTTCACCAGGATTCTTTACGAAAACCGCGCGGACGTGGTCAGGAAGCACCCCGCGGGCAAAGCGATCCATCCGGCCAATGTGATTCGGGATACAGGCACGCCCTTCCATCCCGGGGCGATCCGGTATTACCGGGAAATCGGGATCTGGCCCAACTGACATGCTGGATTCGTGGCTTTTTCGCATCCTGGCGACCCTGCTGTGTGTTTTTGTCCTGGCAGAGGTCAATTATCCGGGACTGACGCCTCAAGCCCAACTGGCTTTCTTCGCCATGTTGGGCTTGAGTCTTGTTTTCCTGAAGCACCCGGTCTGCGCCGGCCTCGCCCGGACAAAGCTGCTGCGGATTCTGGATTATCTCCTCGTCGCCGCTGTCTTCTTTTGTTTCGGATACGTCGTGCTCCAGACCGAACCGGTCTTCAGGAACTGGTGGCTGGGCGGCCGAAGCCTGGGGAATCGGGCGGGGCTCGAACATCCGCTGGACTGGACCGTCGGCCTGGTCGGCCTCATCCTCGTTCTGGAGGCAACCCGCCGGGCGATCGGCCCGATCCTTCCGCTGATGGCGCTCGCCTTCCTGGCATACGCCGCTTTCGGTCACGTCATGCCGGACTGGCTCTTCCCGCACCGGGGCTACGGCTGGGAACGTATCGTCTCCCAGGCTTTTCTGCATTCGCAGGGTGTATTCGGCATCGCGCTGAAGGTGATGTTCGCCTACGTGTTTCTTTTCGTTCTGTTCGGCACGACGCTGGAGGGGACCGGGGCGACGGGCTACGTGCTGGATGCCGCGCGCCGGTTTTTCGGGCAGCGCACGGGCGGCTCCGCGAAGGTTGCCGTGGTCGCTTCTGGGATCATGGGATCGCTTTCCGGCAGTGCCGTTGCCAACACGGCCACAACGGGCACGTTTACGATTCCGATGATGCGTTCGGCAGGATTCCGGCCCGTGGCCGCGGGCGGGATTGAGGCGGCGGCCAGTTCGGGCGGGGCGCTGGTGCCGCCGATCATGGGCGCCGGCGCCTATATGATGCTGGAGATGGTGGAACCGGCCGTTACCTATCTTGAGATCGTAAAAGCGGCGCTGATTCCGGCGTTATTCTACTATACCGCGCTTCTCCTGATCGTCCACTTCTACGCCCGGCGCATCCGGGTTGCCTCCGGGGACGAGGTGCCCCCAAGTCGTCGGCCGGGCGCCCAGGGCTTTGTCTTCCTGGTGGCTCTCGTGAGCCTCGTCCTGCTGATCGTACTGGGGTATACGCCGTTCCGGGCGGTCAGCATCTCGCTGGGGTGCATGCTCCTGGCGGCCGCATTGATGCCGTCAACGCGAATGGGCCCGCGCGCGCTGCTGCACGCGGTGGAGAGCGCGGCTCACGGCGGCGTGTCTCTCATCGCCGCGGCTGCCTGCGTGGGAATCATCATCGGGGTTGTCACGCTGACGGGTATCGGCGCCAAACTGCCCGGCGCCATTTTGCCGCTGGCGCAGAACAGTCTCGTCCTTGCCCTGATTCTGCTGATGATATCCACCATCATACTGGGCATGGGCCTTCCTTCGGCCGTATGCTACCTCCTGATGGCCACGCTTGTCGGCCCTGTCCTTGGCGAACTGGGCGTTGCGCCGCTGGCGGCGCATATGTTCATCTTCTATTTCGGGATGATGTCTATGGTGACGCCTCCCGTGGCCCTGGCCGCCTACACCGCCGCGGCGATCGCAAGGGCGGACATTATGCGGACCGGGGTTGCCGCGTTCCGTTTCGCTCTGGTCGGCTTCGCCCTTCCCTACGCCTTCGTTATGCATCCCGAACTGCTTCTGGTCTCGCCCGACGTTGCGGCCACCCTCGTCAACGTCCTTGTTGTCTTTGCCGGCATTCTTCCACTGGCAGTCGCCATTTCCGGGTATGGTTTCGGGCCGGTTACAGCGTGGCAGCGCGCCCTTCTGCTTGCCGCGGCGCTTGTCCTGTTTCTGACGCCTGAGGGTGCGTATCGGGTCTGGCTGCAGGGATCCGCACTGCTGGTTTCAGGGATCATCGCTTTTGTGAATCGGCGATCTGCATGTGGGGTGTCCTCGTCATCGGACGATAACGCTGATTCCCCGCACCGGTGAGTGGTATCCCGCACCCGTCATCGCTTGAAGGACGTCATCGGCTTCCTGAATTGAAAGAACGGCATCCAGCACGCATGCCTTGAGGATCCCGACCGTTCCGGTTAACGGAATCCCGTTGTCGAAGCAGCAGTTCCTTGCCGCCCGGTCGTCCGTTACGACGATACCGCCCCGGGTTTGCGCCAGGGCAACGCAGGACGCTTCTCCCGGTGACAGGACCCGCAACCGTTCCCGGTAGATATCGCGCTCTTCCGCGGAGAATTCTTCGGCGCTGCTGAAATCCCCGGCAGTCACGGCGGTCTCGATCTCCCGCAGCTTTGAATATCCCGCGACGACTCCGTCTGCAATCTCGTCAAGAACCTGCGGAGGAACGACCGCGCGCCGGCCGTAACGGGCAACGAGCAGGTCGGTGCGTCCCGAGAGCGCGAAGTTGCTCAGGGTCACGGTGTCGAGATAATAGTTTCCGCCGGTTTCAGGCACGGGCGACATCCTCGTCGCCATAGACGTTGCGCTGGAGAATGCCGTGTTCGTTTAGCCAGGATCTCAACTGCAATACGTGCATTCCCATTTCCCTGGCAAGTTTCCCGATGCTGATGTATCCGCCCTGATAGGCGGCCAGCGCCCGGCTCTGCCCCAGCGGCAACTCGGCCAATGCAGGCTGGTAGCATGCCGAAATCGCTTCCCGTACAAGCTGTCCCCTGCTCTTCCGACGGATCTCCGCCAATCTTCTCAGCTTCAGGTCCGTCTCACTATCGATTTTGACGTGGAGCGTCCTGTCATTGGCCATATTCGCCTCCCGAATAAATATTGTATTTTTGTATAATGATACAAGTTTTTATACAATATAACAAGTTTAAGTACATTATCTATCGGGATAGGCGAGAAATGGGTAACTGTCGGGGATTGTTTAGTCAATCCTCTCCCCTCTCCCAGTCTCTTTCTTTGTGTCTTTGTGTCTTCGTGTGAGTTGATTCTGAATTTCAGCTGACAGCTGACTGCGGGATGCGCCGCAGGCTGATGACGCGCCTTCTACGGCGAAACGCCTCGTTTGTCGGTGGGACCGAGCAGGGCCTGGAGGCGGTTGCGGGTGAGGGAAATGAAGTTGCAGAGAAAGGGGCGGGTTTCGCGTGGATCGATGATTTCCTCCACCGCGAAGGCTTCCGCGGAGCGAAACGGAGACGCGTATTGTCGAAGTTCCTCTTCAAGTTCCTTCTCGCGGGCCGCCGGATCCTCGGAGTTGGCGATATCCCGCCGGTAGGCAGCGGCAACGCCGCCTTCAATAGGCAGGGAGCCCCACTCTCCGGAGGGCCAGGCGATCTTGAAGTCCAGTTCGTCCATGTCGCCGGCGGCCATTCCGGCCATGCCGTAACACTTCCGGATCACGAGGGTGAGGATGGGTACCTGGACACGGTGAATCGCGAACACCGCCTTCATCCCTTCGCGAAGGGTGGCCTCCTGCTCGGCGGCGGTACCGATCATGAATCCGGGGATGTCCACAAAGAAGATCAGCGGGATATGAAAGCAGTCGCACAGCTCGATGAAGTGGGTCTGTTTTCTGGCCTCGGCCGCGCCCATCGCGCCGCCGGATACCATGGGGTTGTTGGCGACGATCCCCACCGGCTGGCCGTTGAGCCGCGCGAGGCAGGTGATGAGCGCGCGTCCGAACGTCGGCTGGATTTCAAAGATGGAGCCCTTGTCCACAACCAGTTCGACCAGGCGGTGCATCGAATAGGGGGAGGTGCGTTCCCGGGGGACGATGGACAACAGTTCCTCTTCACGCCGGTCCACCGGGTCGTCGCTGGACTCGGCGGGGGGCAACTCCCATACGTTCTGGGGCATGTAGGAGAGAAAACGCCGGATCATGTAAAAGCACTCGCGTTCGGTATCGACCGCGTTGTCGACGGTGCCGGCCGTGTCCACCGCGATGTCGGACCCGCCCAGGTCGTCCTTGGAGACCTCCACGCCGAGGGCCCGCTTGACGAGGGGCGGCCCGCCTGAGAATATCTGGCTGGTGCGCCGTACCATGACGGACCAGTGCGAAAGGATAGCCCGCCCGGCCGGCCCACCGGCCGCGCTGCCGAGTACGGCGGATACGACCGGGACTTCGCCCAGGAGCTGGACGGAACGGCCGAAACTGCTGACGCCGGGGAAGACGGTGTAACCCCGTTTTGCCGCCCCGCGAACCGAACCGCCGGCCCCGTCGGCGAGGTTGATGAGCGGAATGAGATACTTGGATGCGAGGTCTTCGATAAAACCGCCCTGTCCGCCCTTTCGCCGGTGCGTACCGGGGCTGCTGCCGCCCCGGACCGTGAAATCCTCTCCGCCGATGGCCACGGGCCTTCCGTTGATGCGGGCCACGCCCATGATGTAGGGGGCGGGCTGCACGTTGACGACGTTTCCGGCCTCGTCGTACTCGCCGGTGCCGCTGAGACTCCCGACTTCCGTGAACGAGCCGCCGTCCACCAGGACGTCGATGCGTTCGCGAATGGTGAGCTTTCCCTGTCCGTGGTGGCGTTCGACGTTCTCGGCCCCGCCCATCTTTCTGGACCAGGACCGGCGCGCGTCGAGTTCGTCGGTTTCTTTCTGCCAGTTCATCCGTACCTCCTGTACGTCGGGCGTCAGGCCACCCGTTGCATCCTGTTCCCTCACGCTCTGTCGCTTACCCGCCCGTTGAAAAAGCCCATCCGGGCTGCCTGCCTGTGCGGTGCACGCTTGCCTGCGCGCAGCGCGCAAGCAGGCAGACAGGCGTCCGGCCCTTGTGGCCGAAACACTGCGTTGCGCTCCCTCGCCGAATCCCCGATTCGACGCGGTTGCGCGCCTTGTCTTCGACCTCGCCTGCAGAGCGACTTTCTCAACGGACGGTTACGCCGCGTAGATGGTCTCCTGCCGGGCCAGCGCGTCAATTTCTCCGGATCCGTATCCTGCGACCCGCGTCAGTACGTCCCGGGTGTCCGCGCCCACCTCCCGCCCCGCCCAGCGCACGGCGCCGGGCGTTTTCGAGAGACCGGGTACGACGCCCGGCAGCGTGACCGTTCCCAGGACGTCATCCGGCATTTCCAGCAGCATGTCCCGTGCCTTGTAGTGTTCATCGGCGAAAATATCCCGCAGCGTAAAAATCCGGGCGGCGGGTACGGCATTCGCATCCAGCATGCGCTCCAGTTCCGGGAGCGCATGTGTCGAGGTCCAGTCGCCAATGATGTCGTCGATGGCGTCTTCGTGACGGGACCGGGCCACGGGTGTCCGGAAGCGTTCGTCTGAGGCCAGATGCGGGGCGCCCATACAGGCAGCCAGGCGTTCGAAGGTCGCGTTGTTGCCGGCGGTAATGTGGATGAAGTCGCCGTCCGCGGAGGGATAGAGATTGTTGGGCGTGTTGTTCGGCAGTCTGGATCCGGTGCGGGTGGGTACGGACCCGAGCTCGGCGAATGCCGGAACATGGGGTTCCATAAAGCTGAACGCCCCCTCGTACAGCGCGGCGTCGACGACCTGGCCCGTGCCGGTACGGGTCCGGGAGAAGAGCGCCATAACGGCGCCGAAAGCGGCGTACAACCCGGTGATGCAGTCCGTGAGGGAGATACTCACGCGGCTGGGCGGGCGGTCAGGTTCGCCCGTGATTTCCCTGAGGCCGCCCACCGCTTCGCTGGTGACGCCGTATCCGGGACGATGCCGGTACGGGCCCGTCTGTCCATACCCGCTGATGCGTACGAGGATAATGCCCGGGTTGACGTCGCAGAGGACGTCGAAACCCAGATTCCACGCTTCCAGCCTGCCCGGCCGGAAATTTTCGACGACCACGTCGGAGGCTTTCGCCAGCCGCGTGATGACGTCCTGTCCGGCGGGTGTTCTCAGGTCCACCGAGATGAGGTGTTTGTTGCGCAGGATGCTGGCCGCGTAGAGCGACCGGCCCCGGCTGCGTTTGCCCATCTGGCGCACCGGGTCTCCCGACGGCGGCTCGACTTTGATGACTTCCGCGCCGAAGTCCGCCAGAAGGCGGCCGCAGAACGGACCGGAAACCGTGCTGCCCATTTCCAGTACGCGGCATCCGGCCAGGGGTCCGGCGTTGGTGGATGATGCCATTTTATCGGACGGTCGGGGATGGTATTTCGACACAAACGGCGCCGGGAACTTCAACAGGGCTGCCCGCAGGCTCGAGGGCGCCGGTATCGGCGTTGATTCGGAAACAGGAGACCACGTTGCCGCGTTGATTGGCGGCAAGTAGAAATTCGCCTGCGGGGTCGAATTCAAGGTTCCAGGGCCACGCGCCGCACGAAGGCTCATGGTCCAGTACCGTGAGTTCGCCGGTTGCCCCGTCAATCGACATCACCGCGATGCTGTCGTGGCCCCGGTTGGAACCGTACAGAAACCGGCCGGATGGATGCACCCGGACGTCGGCGCAGAAGTTCTCGCCGTCGTAGTGGTCTGGCAGGGCTGAGAGCGTCTGGCGTTCGGCGAGGGATCCTGATTCGGCATCGTAGTCGAAGACAGTAATCGTGCTGTCGAGTTCGTTGATCACGTACGCCCTGCTGGCGTCGGA
>LXNJ01001750.1_pt1 | contig 12505 bp, 6 predicted proteins | sample 809081 | NCBI WGS metagenome assembly LXNJ01 (sample SAMN04870510, study PRJNA318959) | sponge metagenome | biome: sponge; feature: marine sponge reef; material: water | host: Petrosia ficiformis | place: Greece: Milos, Mediterranean Sea | collected 2013-05-29 | depth 5-7 m
GGAGGGCCTGCGGACCTTCAGCGGCCGCATCGCGGAGGTCACCTGTCCACGCATCGTCGTCCTCGGCACCGATTGCTCCGTGGGCAAGCGGACCACCGCCACCGTCCTGACCGGGGCACTCAATGACCGCGGCATCAACGCGGTGATGATCGGCACCGGCCAGACCGGCCTGATCCAGGGCGCCCGCTATGGGGTCGCCCTCGACGCCGTTCCTTCACAGTTCTGCGCCGGCGAGCTCGAAGCGACGATCCTCGAAGCGTTTGAAGCCGAGAACCCGGACGCGATCATTGTCGAAGGGCAAGGCGCTCTCAGCCACCCCGCCTACCCCACCTCCGCCCTGATCCTCCGCGGCGCCTGCCCCAACGGCGTCGTGCTGCAGCACGCACCCGCACGCGCCCATCGTGCCGACTTTGAAAACATGCCGATGCCGGAGCCAGCCGACGAGATCCATCTCATCGAGACCTTCTCCGACACAAAGGTCATCGGCCTTACCATCAACCACGAGAACATGACCGACGCCGAAGTCAGCGCCGCCATCGCGCTGTACCAGGACGAGCTCGGCATCCCCGTCACCGACCCGCTGACCCGCCCGCCGCGGATTCTGGTTGAGATGGTGCTTTCGGTATTTCGGGGGCTATGAGAAGGCCGCGCGCCGTCTAGGAAGGCCGCCCTGGATCTCTCTTCGTCGTCCAAAGGGACGGGGCTTTGGCCTTCAGCGAGCATAACCACGGGCAAACGCCGGGCTGGTATAGGATGTTCTTGTCAGGCGAGGTGATCCAACTTAGGCCAGTATCTGAAGCCTCCCCGCAAGTTCGGCGGTAAAGCTGAAAACCGCCCATCTTCGTCACAACGAGTGGCTTCCGGGACGCCAGATCGAGAAGATCGGTCCTTGCCGTGTGGTATCTTCATGGCCTGATACTAATTCTCTACCAATTCGTTTAAATTCGTATGTGGTGTCTTGGCTGTCAAGACGGCTCCGTTGCGACTCAGGTGGCCGTCGCTACCTCTTGCAGGATGGAAAAGAAGGGGACTCATGCCTCGCATCTTCGACAACATCGGACAGCATCTCCACCCGGCACTCGCCGAGACCCTGCAGGTATCCGACCGGGCGGACTTCTGTGTGGGATACTTCAACTTGCGCGGCTGGCGCTCGATAGACGAACACGTAGAAATGTGGAACGGCGGGGCGGGACATTGCTGCCGCCTTCTCGTTGGCATGCAGCGGTCGCCGCATGAGGAACTAAGAATGGCCATGCGGCTGTCCGATGGCCAAACGGCTCTCGATAATCAGACGGCGCTTCAGCTCAAGAGACGACTGGCAGAGGAATTTCGGGAGCAATTGACCATCGGCGCACCCACCAATGCGGATGAAGCGGGTCTACGAAGGTTGGCGCGGCAGATCAAGGCACGGAAGGTGGTGGTCAAGCTGTTCCTCAGGCACCCGCTTCACGCCAAGCTCTATCTGCTGTTCCGCCCCGACCCGGTCAACCCGACTGTCGGATACCTGGGTAGCAGCAACCTCACGCAGTCAGGTCTGTCGCTTCAAGGCGAACTCAATGTTGACGTGCTCGATCACGACGCCTGCCAAAAGCTGGCTAAGTGGTTCAATGACCGGTGGGACGACCGCTGGTGCGTGGATATCTCGAAGGAGCTCGTCGAGATCATCGAGGAGAGCTGGGCGCGAGAGAAACCGATCCTGCCATACCACATCTACGTCAAGATGGCCTACCACCTGTCCCAGGAGGCGCGGGCGGGCCTGACGGAGTACCGCATTCCCAGAGACTTCAAAGACAAGTTGCTCGATTTTCAGACGGCGGCGGTGAAGATCGCCGCCCATCACCTCAACAGGCGTGGCGGTGTCATCATCGGTGACGTGGTGGGGCTGGGCAAGACGCTCATGGCTACGGCCTTGGCTCGCATATTCGAGGACGATCAGGACCTCGAGACTCTTATCGTCTGCCCCAAAAACCTCGTTCCAATGTGGCGAGACTACCGTGAGCAGTACCGTATGCGCGCCCGCGTGCTGTCCATCAGCAGCGTGCTCAACGAGTTGCCACACATGCGCCGTTACCGGCTGGTGCTTATCGACGAGAGCCACAACCTGAGAAACCGTGAAGGCAAGCGGTACCGGGCCATCCAGGAATACATCCGCGAGAACGAAAGCAAGTGCATCCTGCTGTCGGCGACGCCCTACAACAAGACGTACACGGACATGTCCAGCCAGCTTCGCCTGTTCGTGCCCGAAGACGAGGACTTGAGGATTCGCCCCGAGCGCCTGTTGCGGGAAATGGGCGAGACGGAGTTCCTCCGGCGGCATCAAGCGCCGGTTCGATCCCTGGCTGCTTTCGAGCAATCCCAGCATGCCGACGACTGGCGGGAACTCATGCGTCTGTATCTTGTTCGCCGGACTCGCAGCTTCATCCAGGACAACTACGCTGATGCGGACACGGCCAACGGTCGCAAGTACCTGACGTTCGAGGACGGCACGCGCTCCTATTTCCCAACACGCGTCCCGAAGACGATTCGGTTCGATATCGACGACCAGTATGCGCAACTTTTCGCGGAGGACGTGGTGAGCGCCATAAGCGGTCTCGAACTCCCGCGTTACGGCTTGGGCAAATACGTCGTGCCCTCTCCGGCAAAGCCGCCTACAGACGCCGAGGAAAGGATTCTGAGCGACTTGTCCCGCGCCGGCAAACGGCTTAAGGGGTTCTGCCGGACTAACCTGTTCAAACGCCTGGAAAGCAGCGGTCATGCGTTCCTGCTGTCGGTGGAGCGACACGTTCTCCGCAACTTCATTTTTCTTCACGCCATCGAGAATGATGAGCCGCTTCCTATCGGGACCACGGACTCGGGCCTCCTGGACTCGCATTCGTTTGACGAGGATGCCGACGGGGCCATCGGCGATGTCTTTGATACGGATGACGACGAGGAGAGCCGGGAAGCCAGCGCAACCGCGTCGCTGAGAACCGAGGATGACTTCCGAAAGCGTGCTGCGGAGGTCTACGCGCTCTTTTCCGGGCAACACAAGAGACGCTTTCGCTGGCTGGCCTCTCGACACTTTGTCACGGGTCTCGGCAAAGACCTTGCGGCGGACGCCGCGACCCTGCGCGACCTCCTTGTCCAATTCGGCGAATGGAACGCCGCCCAGGACGCAAAGCTTGAGGCGCTGGAAAAAGTGCTCGCGGATGAACATCCGGACCGCAAGGTGCTGGTCTTCAGCCAGTTCGCCGACACGGTACGATACCTGGAGCGTCAGTTAAGGGCGCGTAAGGTGGCGAAGATGGCCGCGGCTACGGGGGACTCGGCCGATCCAACGCAGTTGGCGTGGCGGTTCAGTCCCAAGAGCAACGAAAAAGGCCAGCGTATTTCGCCAGAGGATGAGCTGCGGGTGCTGGTTGCCACCGACGTGCTCAGCGAAGGACAGAATCTGCAAGACTGCGCCGTCGTCGTGAACTACGATCTGCCGTGGGCCATCATCCGCCTGATTCAAAGAGCTGGCCGCGTGGACCGTATCGGCCAGCAGGCGCATGAGATCCTTTGTTACTCATTTCTGCCGGTGGACGGAGTTGAACGTCTGATCCGGCTCCGGGCGCGTGTACGTTCCCGTCTTCATGAGAATGCCGAGGTCGTTGGAACCGACGAAGCTTTCTTCGAGGATGATGACGAACAGACCGTGGTTGACCTCTATAACGAAAAGGCCGGGGTTCTCGACGGTGACGACGACACGGACGTAGATCTGTCATCGTATGCTTATCAGATCTGGCGGAACGCGACGAAGGCCGATCCGGCGCTTGGGAAGAAGATCGAAGAAATGCCGTCCGTCGTCTACTCCGCAAGAGCGTGCGAGTCGAAGCCGGATCGCCCGGAAGGGGCGCTGGTGTACATGCGCACTGCGCAAGACTATGATGCGTTGGCCTGGATCGACCGCGACGGCAGGAGCGTGACCGAGAGCCATTTCGACATCCTGCGCGCTGCAGAATGCCCACCCGACACGCCAGCCTTGCCGCGCCACGATACGCACCACGATCTCGTGGCGACGGCCGCCAAACACGTCGCCCGTGAGGAAAAGCAGGTTGGCGGGCAGCTCGGCCGCCCCTCGGGTGCCCGGTTCCGCGCGTACGAGCGCCTTAAGCGCTACGCCGAAAGCGTCAAGGGTACACTGTTCGACACCGAGTCCCTGCGGCGGGCAATCGACGACATCTACCGTTATCCTCTGCGGCAGGCTGCGGTTGATGCGCTGAACCGTCAGTTACGTAGCGGCATTCCCGACCCGGCGTTTGCCGAGTTGGTCATTACACTCAGGGATGAAGACCGGCTCTGCCTCGTGCACGACGACGATGAACGCCAGGAACCGCAGATCATCTGCTCAATGGGCTTGATTGGCGTGGAACGGTAGCAAGAGGATGCTTGCCGGGTGGACCGCGGCGTGCCATGCTTCAAACGGTTGCCTTACCATATCAGTGTATGGGTAAGGAGGCCGCCATGATCGTCAAGATTACATCAAAGCGACAAGTCACATTCCCAGCGCGGGTGCTGGATGCGTTAGGCGTGGGTCCCGGCGATCAACTCGAACTGAAGGAAGGCGCCGACGGCTTCGTTCTACGACCCAGGCGCATCAACTATTCCCGCCTCGGGACGTTGCGCAGTAAGATTCCACCCGGACATCCACGGTTCGACCTCCAAGCCTTCCGGGAACAACTGTATGATCCGTCGCTACGGGATTGAGGCTTCCGGCGGCACGGGGCTGTTCGGCCGCCTCATCGCTGACGACTATTCCCGCGCCGGCATGGAAGTACTGGCGCTGGACCGGAAGATGGCGGCGCTGCCCGACGCCCGGCGTCTGTAGACAGCATCCCGAAGAGTCGGAAAATCCGTATGCCCACGACCCTTGACAGAAACAGACTCAGAGCGCATTTGAAAAACTTCGATCTCCGCTCACTGTTCATTGAGGAGCTTGGCTGGGACTACGGCGGAGCGGACATGGAAGTGCCGGTTGCGGACCGCACCTTCGCACTCGAAGCCTTGGCCCAGAAACGGGGCATGGTTGTCTACCAATTCGTAGCCGACTCTGACGACGCTTTCCCTGACCACCCCACCCGCCGAAAGATTGAGAAAGCCGTGGCCAATAAGGTCCACGAACACGTCATCGTCTATGCCCCCCGCGACAAGAACGCTCAGTACTGGCAGTGGGTAAAACGCGAGCAGGGACGACCTGACAGACCGCGCCAGCATATCCATCATCGGAACCAGTCGGGCGAGGCGCTGATCCAGAAGCTGGAGTCACTCGCCTTCACGTTGGAAGAAGAAGATGACCTGACCATCGTCGATGTCTCCGGTCGGGTACGAGCGGCCTTTGACGTCGAGAAGGTTACCAAGAGATTCTATGAACGTTTCCGGAAGGAACACCGCGCCTTTCTGGAATTCATAGAGGGCATCGACAACAGGGCTGACCGGGAATGGTACGCCTCGCTCATGCTGAACCGGATGATGTTCATTTACTTCATCCAGAAACGCGGTTTTCTCGATGGCAACACTGACTACCTACGCGATCGCCTGGAAATGGTGCGGCATCAGCGGGGTGACGGCAACTTCCTCAGCTTCTACCGACTGTTCCTGCGGAGACTTTTTCATGAGGGCTTGGGCCGTCCCGAGGCCGACCGCGCCCCTGAATTGGTAACCTTGCTTGGCCGAGTTCCGTATCTAAACGGTGGCCTCTTTGACGTGCATGACCTGGAACGGGACAACCTGGAGATAGAAATTCCCGACGAAGCGTTCGAGCAAATTTTCGCGTTCTTCGATGCCTACCAATGGCACTTGGACGACCGACCGCTTCATGACGATAGGGAGATCAACCCCGACGTCCTCGGCTACATCTTCGAGAAGTACATCAATCAGAAACAGATGGGGGCCTACTACACCAAGGAGGACATCACCGGGTACATCAGCCGCAACACCGTCATTCCTTTCCTGTTCGACCGGGCTAAAAAGGCATGTTCTATCGCTTTCAGCCCAGGCGGTGGAGTGTGGCGGCTCCTAACGGACGAGCCTGACCAGTACTTCTACGAGGCCGTCCGCCACGGCATTACCTACGACATCCATAAGGGGGAGGCTCTTTCGGAGAGACGCGAGTTGCCCCCCGAAATAGCTGCGGGTTTAGACGACGTGTCGAAACGCGGCGATTGGAACAGACCGGCCACGCCCACCTACGGGCTGCCCACCGAGACCTGGCGTGAGCACGTCGCCCGGCGGCGGCGCTATGAGGAAATTCGCTCCAAGCTTGCCGCCGGCGAGGTCACCTCAATCAACGACCTCATCACCTACAATCTGGATATCGAGAAATTCGCCCAAGACGTAATCGTTGGAAGCGAGGGCCCGGAACTGGTTCGCGCCTTCTGGAAGGCTCTTGACAGGGTTTCCGTCCTCGATCCGACGTGCGGTTCTGGCGCGTTTCTGTTCGCAGCTCTCAACATCCTGGACCCGATATACACAGCCTGCCTGGAGGCGATGGGCGGGTTCGTCGACGATCTAAAGCGCTCGAAACGAAAGCACCGCCCTGAAAAACTGAGCGATTTCCGCAGGGTATTGGCACAGGTCCAGAATCACGCGGGTGAGCGTTACTTCATTCTCAAGTCCATCATCGTCAACAATCTCTACGGCGTGGACATCATGGAAGAAGCCGTGGAGATCTGTAAGCTACGGCTTTTCCTGAAGCTTGTCGCTCAGTTGGGCAGCTATGAACAGATAGAGCCGCTACCAGATATCGATTTCAACATCCGTGCAGGCAACACCCTGGTCGGTTTTGCATCGCTGGATGAACTGAAACGGGCCGTGAAAGGTGATTGGGTCAAGGAGTTAGCGCTTCCTGAAATTGAGGAGCAGGCGGAGATTGCCGACCGGGCGTTTCGCAAGTTTCGTGAAATGCAGACTGAGCAGGGCGTGGATGCCGGTGCCTTCGCGGACGCAAAATCGGAATTAAGAAGGAGGCTTGACGGCCTGCGGGCAAAACTCGACCGCTATTTGGCAAGTGAATATGGGGTTAGCGTCAGAAACGCGGATAAAAAGGCATACCGACAATGGTGTGAGAGCCACCAGCCGTTTCACTGGTTCGTGGAATTCTATGGGATCATGCACGGGGGTGGGTTTGATGCGATTATCGGGAATCCTCCGTATGTTACTTATCCGAGCAAGGACGTGCCGTATAGCTTAGAACCATTGGGCTATCGGACCTTGTCCACGAAGAATCTATACGGTCTCGTATTCGAGCGCTGCGTCTCACTAGCAAGGGCCGTCTCCCCCGTCGGTCTCATCGTCCAGCTTACCTCTCTCTCTTCCGAAAAACTCGGCCCCTTACAGGACATATTGTTAAAACGAGGACTGCTGCATGCGCAGTCCTTTCCCCGTCGCCCGCAGTCTATTTTCGCGGGAGTTGAGATGCCGGTGTCCATTTTGTTGTCAACGCCAGCGCCACAGCGACGTCTATTCACGACGAATGTGTGCCGCTTCTACGCGGAGGAGAAGCCGTTCTTCATGGATAAAATATCGTTTTGCGAGCACTCGGTTTGGATTGACGGGCATCGCATTGCTAAGTTCGGTGTAGAAATCGACGTAAGCATATACAGAAAGATCGGTTCGTTTCGATCGTTCCTGGGAAGCCTCGCCTCGAAGCCCAGTAAGGGCACTCTCTATTATCAGGAAGCCTGTCGTTACTGGGCTAAGGCGGCGAACCGGCGGCCATACTTCAAGAAGAATGGAAAGAAATCGGCTCCTTCACACTGGAGGAATATACACATGGTTTCGGAAGACGCTTCAGCCTTCGCGACGTGTATTCTTAACTCGTCCCTTTTCTACTGGTACTATACGGCGTTTTCCGACTGTGAACATATCAACGACGGTTTGGTACGGATGTTCCCGGTTCCCACGGAATGGAGCGGGTTAGGACACGACTGGAAAGGTTTGTGCGCTGCTCTCATGGATAGCGTCGACACCAATGCCAAGCGGAAGGCGATTTCTACTAAAGAGGGACATGTCATCGTATACAAAGAGATATCTGGTGCTGCGTCGAAGAGACAAATAGATCTGATTGATGAGGCTTTGGCAGCTGCATATGACCTTTCGAACGAGGAGTTGGATTACGTTTCGCAGTACGATGTCAAGTACCGGCGTGGTTCGGTTGGTACTATCACGAAAGAATGATGTCGTATTCTCGCCAAGCCATCGATATTGGTCTCCGACAGCTATTGCCGGGCGTTGTAGGTTATCCCGCCGTACTACGACGGTGTTCTGATGATGAGCGGTCGCTTTCCGCTACAACGAAGGGGGACCTCAATCTACTGGATAGGACGCTGGTTGGCTTCTTTTGCTCGGTACGCTGTCCGGGCGACATCATCCTCAAGATATACGATCTTGCGCGCACTCTGCGAACCGTGGAAGTGACCTTCATTGGTGGATTTCAGTCCTCCATGGAGAAGGAATTTCTGGGCTTGTTGCTTCGCGGTTCGGCGTCCGTTGTCGTCTGTCCGGCACGAGGGCTTGACAACATGCGGATTCCAAGGGGCTGGAGAGGCCTGGTCGCCGAGGGGCGTCTCCTAGTCCTGTCCTTTTTCAATGGCAAGATTCATCGAGCTACGGCAGCCACCGCAGCTAAGCGAAACGCCCATGTTGCCGCTCTCGCTGACCGCGTTCTCATCGCTCACGCGGAAAAAGGCGGTAAGACCGAGAAGCTGTGCAAAGATACATTGACCCAAGGTAAGCGGGTGTTTGTTCTCGACTCTTCAGACAATGCTCATCTCATAGAACTCGGTGCCGTAGCGGTCCGTGCCGACGATCCTGCTTCTTTGATCGCATAAGAGAAACGCCGCTCTCTTTGTGACATCCGCGGACTCCGTTTGTGCGGGCCACGGCGACGTCGTCCCACCCCCCAGATATCATCTCTCTGTCGACGTCTTCGTGGCCACCTCCTCAAACTGCACGACGACGGCGGGAGCCACCAGTAACCCGACGAGGTGAATGCCGTTGACTGGACGTGTGGAAACGCAATTCGCTGGATCGATGATCAATCGAACCTCGTCAAGTTGTCCTACCTCGAGCCCGGAAACGAGGGCAAGGATAAAGTCCTTCCCACGCTCTTTCGCCCGTGCGTATTCAGAATTCGACATTTCGATCGAGGATTGCGGGCTACGACCGGTGGCCTTTAACTCCACGAACGTTTTCCAGTTGATTGCACCGTCTGCGCCGACGCCGTGCCTTCTCCTGAAATCCACCAAGCGGGCATCCTGAGATGTGTTCAACACCTGCTTCAGCAACTCCCACCCGCGTTGCTCCAAATCCGCATTGGTGTAGGTGACGAATCTGGACGACTGCGGTGACGAGGGGAGACTTGCTTCGGGCGCCGTAGTGCTTAAGGGTCGCCGGCCAACAGGTTGGGCAGGTTTGGGCGAACTGCCGGGACTAACTTTTGCACCTGCAATGACTCCGACGGACTCCTTCAGGGTTCGGGGCTTGCTGGCTGGAGACCGCCTTGCGGGGGTGTCTAGCTCTATCCTGACCTTTGGCGCAGTATTGATCTTGTCCGCCTGTTCCTCGAGTGCTTCGTTCAGCTCCTCATCAGAAGCGAGGCGAATGCCTTCCGTAATAACCTCCTTGCTCTCCTGCCAAGAAACACACCATTCGGCTTCGATGTTCCGCTTGATGTCCGCCGAGAAAAGGGACGCAATGTTGTAGCTGGCTGCGACCCACTCTATGTCAGAGATCTTACCGGCCGCAGTCGGCCAGTTCGGATTGTCGCTGTCCAGCGTCCGACATAGATAGGCGTTCACCGGAGAGACTTTTCGCTTCTGAGGCTTGCCACCCCTATAAACATAACCGTCGAGCAAAAGAGCCGCGCCGACACCGGGGCCGATTCCTGCTGCACTCCGTTCGGGGATCTCGTCGAAGCGGTCACGTATTGCCCTAAGATCCTCATCCCCGATGTCTGCAGGTTCGTCTGCGAAGCGCTCTGCAAAGGCTGCGAGTTCGGTCGCAGCCTCGATATGCGCTGTGAAAGCCGCGTGTTTGCCCAGCCATTCGATGGCCTGCTTGCCAGACGTACTCCGGCCGTAGGCCTCGTGGAGCCGGTCCAGAAGCTTCCAACGGGCAGAGAAAGCCGAAATTGCATGGCCGACGACAAGCGGTCGGGCGGTATCGCCCTCTCGCTGGCACGGAACCGGTCTGCCGTCATCGCTCAACCAGTAGGGTACGCCGAACAGCTCATCGTCGGCCGGATGATTGGCTGTGAGCAGCTGTGCAGCTTCGACCCACCAGACCGGATCCTTCCCTGCGAACAAGCCACGTGTGAACCCGTCGAGCAGTTCGGCCGTCCCGACCTTCGTTGCGACCTCCAGTTCTTGCAGGACCTCCCGCCATCTGCCTCTCCCATCTCGAACATCGGCCGGCAGGGCACGGCTCTCCCGGATAAGAGCTTCGATATCGGCTGCGGCCAGCAGTCCATCGAGCGATTCATCCTCAAAAGCGAGATCGGACAACCGAACATGCTCCTGCCCGACGGCGATCAACCCGCTTGTGCCGACTTCCTTCCGAACGCGTTCGAACGCGGCATCGAACTGACCTCGTAGCCAGCGATCCGCCTCGTCGCCGACTTTCTCCCGTTGAAGTGGAACGAGTTTCCATGCGGTTCCTGGTTCATGGATAAGCAATCCGGCAGCGACATCCGCTAGCAGGTCCGTGCACCGGTCTACGAGCCAGTTGTTCCAGTTATTTTCAATGAGTCCCTCGCGCGCGGTGCTAGGGTCGAAGTGGGCGTCGAGCGAAAGGTTCAACGCGACCGGAACGCGTGTCTTGAATCCAATATACAAACTACCCCGTGATGGCTCATCCGGGACCGCCACGGAAATTTCGGTGTGCTCTCTTCTTGCCTTGTGCGCGGGTTTCAGATGGGCCGGAACGGAAACCGTCGCGTTCCAAACTCGCCATTCGCGGTTCTGCCCGCGGACATAGCGGTGGCGGATTGCGACAACCGGCTCATGCAACGGCTCAAACGCGGCCGGTTCCCAGTCGCTCTTCTCAACCGCTCTGTCAAAAAGCGCTTTACCTTTGGCCGCACACCAGCGGAACCGTCTGACGGATCCCAGGAAGATGAGGCCATCCTCTTCCCATGCCTCGAACCAGCTTCTCAAATCCTCTTCAGAGAAGTGGTCGTTCAGATCCAGGACTAAGAGTGTGTCCGTCGCGGGGCTATAGAAGTTTGGCAGGTCGGGCTCTTGCTCGACGCGTTTAAGCGAAAGGTGATCGCCTGAGAAATGGTAGGGGGCGGAGTGGATGGCGATCGCGCCTGCAAGCCGCCCGAGCGTCTTCAATCCGATCCCGAACCGTCCCCGTTGATCGACTCGATGCGTCTTAGTCGTCAGGAACGGAAGAGCCATGCCGAGCACATGTTGGCATGTGACCGGCTGGCCATCATGGACCACCAAGAGCTGCGACTTGCTGTTCTTCTTCCGCAGCATAAACCGAACTTCTTCGGCGCATACGTCGTCGGCATTCTGAATAACTTCGACTAGCCCCTGAAATTGGGCGACATTTAGATTCGCGGCAGCCTGAGAGGCGACGCGCATCATTCTTTTGATCACGCCGGGAGAACTGGCGACCTCCGCGGCCAATCCATCGATGACCGCCGCCGCGAATTCACCGGTACGAGGATCGTGTATTTCGTCCAGGCTGGGCGCATCTTCCCAGATGAGCCGAGCCGCTTCCTTGCCCATCTCGGCATCACTGGCGCATATACTGGCGGCAGAGGTTTCTACAGAATCAGACACGCTCGTCCATCAACTAGTTCTAAGGAATCTCCGAACGAAGACAGGTATCAGCCGGATTTGATTGACGGCGAGGGCTTGGCGGCAATATTCAGCCATCATCCTGATATAAACTGTGATCAACGTTTCGTCCACGCGCCAATGTCTATCACCCGGAGGAAACCCCGGCTGTGAGTCAGCAGGGTGAGGTCGGGTAGCGGGTTCCCTGTGAATTCGTTGAACACGCCGGTTCTGAACTGAGTCAGGAAGTACTAAGAAGCGCCGCCCGGGCCCGCGGCATCACTTCCTCCGCGATGAGCTGAATCACCGACTCGATGCCGCCTCCCGGCGGAGCCAGCACCCAGGTCCCGAAACGGCGGATGCCCATTTCGGCGATGCGGGTGATCTTGGCGGCGACTTCCTCGGGGGTGCCGGCCCAGGCGAAGGCGTCCACGAACTCCTCGGGTACCAGCGGGCCGGCCTTGAACATGAGCTCGTAGTCGCGCTTGGCGATCATGGCTTCGAGGTCGGCGGGGACCTCCATGCCCAACTGGGCGACGAAGTCGCGGTTGGGATAGCTGCTCCACAACAGGAAGGCGATCATCTGCTTGACTCCGGCCCGGGCCTTGTCGCGGTCGCGGTCCACGCAGGTGTCGACGCGGGAGATGATCTCGATGTCCTCGGGGTCGCGGCCGGCCTGGTGTGCGCCCTGCCGGACG
>LXNJ01001751.1_pt1 | contig 12503 bp, 12 predicted proteins | sample 809081 | NCBI WGS metagenome assembly LXNJ01 (sample SAMN04870510, study PRJNA318959) | sponge metagenome | biome: sponge; feature: marine sponge reef; material: water | host: Petrosia ficiformis | place: Greece: Milos, Mediterranean Sea | collected 2013-05-29 | depth 5-7 m
GTCGGCAAGAAACGCTGGTCGAGCGACCCGTAGCCGTCCCCCGGTCTCAACCGCCCGCTTCGTCCCGCGCACCCGCCATCCGCTCCAGCGCCTTGAATCCGAGGACCGCGCAGGCGGACGCCACGTTGAGCGAATTCTTGTATCCGCGCGTAGGGATCTCGATGAGTCCGTCGCAGCGATCCAACACGTCGCGGCCCACCCCGAGCGCCTCGTTGCCCAGCACGATCGCGAGTACTTCCGGAAATTCGGCTTCGCCGTAAGGAATCGAATCCGAGGTCGTCTCGGCGGCCCAAACGGTAATCCCCTTATCCTGAAGGAATGCCACCGCGTCTCCGGCCGATTCGAAATAACGCCACGGGACGTAATCGATGGTGCCCAGGGCGGTCTTCTCGAGCTTTCCGTGCGGCGGACAGGCGGTATATCCGCATAGGAAAAGGCCCTTCGCCCGCAGGATGTCGCAGGTTCGAAAAATGGAGCCCACGTTGAAGGCGCTGCGGAGGTTGTCCAGCACGAAATACAGCGGCAGCTTCGGGAGCCTGTCGTACGCTTCCTTCGAGATCTCCGCGTCGTAGGTGCGGACCTCGAAGTTCGTCTCCATATCTCCTGACCGGTTGCGCATCGACAAGCGTACCTCGAGGTTAACTATACCGCCGCGGCTTCCCGGGCGGTTCCGTTTGCGGCTGCCGGCGCGCGGCGTCACTTCGTTATAGCGGGTTTTTCAGGGAAGCAGGTCGTTGATTTCGTCCCTCAGACGAATCGTCGCCCCCCGGGCCGCTTCGGCGTAGTCGGTGCCCGCTGAGGCGTAAAGGACTCCCCGGGACGAATTGATGAGCAGGCCGCCCCCACTGGGGTCGGCCCCCTCGCGGACTACCGTTTCCAGGTCGCCGCCCTGCGCTCCGATCCCAGGTATCAACAGGGGCATGTCCGGGGCGACGCCGCGGATTTCAGACAGCGACTCCGCCTTGGTGGCGCCGACGACCAGGCCCGCGTTCCGCGCCGAGTTCCACGACTGGGCGGCCGAGGCCACCTCGAGATACAGCGGGTGACCGTTCACGGACAGGTACTGAAATTCTCGGGCGCTTTCGTTGGAGGTCAGACATAGAATGAAAACACCCCGGTCGGTGTAATCCAGGAAGGGCTGTACGGCATCCCGCCCCTGGTAGGGATTGACGGTTACCGCGTCGAAGTCGAAGTGCTCGAACAGCGCCTTGGCGTACATGCGCGCGCTGTTACCCATGTCACCCCGTTTACAGTCGCATATGACCACGACTCCGTCCGGTATAACCTTCAGCGTGCGCTCGAGTACTTCGTAGCCCTTTGAGCCCATGACTTCGAAAAACGCTATATTCAGCTTATAAGCCGATACGAGATCCGCCGTGTGCTCGATGACAGCCCGGTTGAATTCGTAGACCGCGTCGTCCGCCGATTTCAGATGATCCGGGAATCGATCCAGGTCCGGGTCGAGCCCGACGCAGACCAGGCTGTTCGACGCGGCACGGACGCGGTTCAGGCTTTCTACGAAGGGTGACATGGCACATCCTCTTGTGAAGGAATCTGTATACTCCCGATGATTTCACGGACCGAGCGCACCTCCGACGCGGCGCACCATTCGGCCAGCTCCCGCGCGACCAGGGCTCCCGCGCTGGGTTCGACGAAATTGGCCGTTCCCACCTGGACGGCGGTGGCGCCAGCAACGAGGAATTCCGCGGCATCGGTGCCGCTCATGATGCCTCCGATTCCGATGACCGGTATGTCCACCCGGCTGGCGATACTGTACACGGCTGCCAGGGCCACGGGCTTGATGGCCGGTCCCGATAGACCGCCCGTGACGGCCCCGAGCATGGGACGGCGCGTTTGGATGTCCACCGCCATGCCACGCAGGGTGTTGATGGCCGAAACCGCGTCGGCGCCGGCCTCTTCCACGCTACGGGCGATGGGCACGATATCGGTGACGTTCGGCGTCAGTTTCGCGATGATCGGCAGGTCCGTTATCCCGCGCAGCGCGGAAACGAGTTCGCCCGCCCGCCGTGGGTCCGTACTGAAGTCCATGCCGCCCGACACGTTCGGGCAGGACATGTTGATCTCCAGGGCGTCGATGCCTTCGCAATCCGCCAGCCGCTCGGTTACGTGAACGAACTCCGCCACGGGACCGCCGCCCACATTCACGATCAACGCCGCATCCATTTCTCTCAGGAACGGCATCTTCTCCCGGATGAAGGCGTCGACGCCAACGTTCTGCAGTCCGATGGAATTCAGCATGCCGGCGGCTGTTTCGGCGGCCCTGGGCGGTGGATTGCCAGGCCAGGGTTCCGGCGTAAGCGTCTTCGTAACGATACCGCCGAGTTCGGCAAGATCCACGAACCGGCCGTATTCGGAACCGTATCCGAAGGTCCCCGACGCGGCGAGTACCGGGTTGCTCAGTTCCAGTGACCCGATGTTTACGGATAAACCGGGCTGCGTCGTCACAACACGACCTCCCGCATGTCGAACACCGGTCCCCTGTCGCAAACCCGTTCGTAGCGGAGGGTAGACGATCCATCACCCGGCGCGACGCAGGGTACGACACAGGCCATGCAGACGCCCACGCCACAGGGCATGATTCCCTCCAGTGAAACCTGGCCGCACGCGCCCTCTTCCCGGGCGATTTCCTGGCAGCGACGCATCATGGCGGTCGGTCCGCAGGCATAGAGAAACGGTCTGCGGCCGGGCGACCGGGCCAGTTCCCTCTCCAGCAGGCGCGTAACCAGGCCGTGATGGCCGGCCGATCCATCGTCGGTCGCCAGCTTTACTTCAATGCCGAGTCGACGGAATTTCTCTTCCCCGTTCAGGAGCTTTGCCGTCGCGGCACCGAATAACACGGTCATCTCTTCCGGACCCGCCCGTCCCTCCCGGACCGTCTCCTGCGCGAGGGAGAGAAAGGGGGCTACACCAACGCCGCCCGCGACCATGATCACGGATCGGCCCGCTTTTACCGGTTCCAGCGTACTGCCGAGGGGACCGAGGACGTTCAGTTGTTCTCCGCTGCGCCTTTGCGCCAGGATTTCGGTGCCGCCGCCGACGACCCGGTAGATGAGTCCAAAGACACCGTTAACCGGATCCCGTTCGGCAATGCTGAAGGGGCGCCTGAGCAGGGGTGAATGACGGAGCCACGCCTGCCGGCTGCCGTCATTAGAAACGTCGGAAGCGATCAGATGAACGAAATGTCCAGGCAGGGCGTGGCGGGTGATTTCGGGCGCCAGCAGGTCGATCCAGTAAAGGCCGGGACCGATCTCGCGGTTGGTGAGGATCTCGGCGTCAGACTGGCAGATGGGGATGTTCGACATGCTCGCTTGCTGTGAGGCGGACGGGATTCGGTTTACGTCCGGTAACAGCCGATCATCCGGTTACCGGAAGTCGTGTCGTTACCAGGCCGCTTGGCCTTCCGGTTTTCGCTCCACTACGATACGGACAACCGGAACATAAGTCAACGCATCATTTGTCGGGTTCCGCTACTGAACCAGGTTCCTCCATGTACCGGATCTTGTCCCGGACGTACCGCGCCTGCTCGGACCCGGGATAGCGGTCCACGATGTTCCGGTAATGTTCGAGCGCCGATTCCGGATCGCCGAATCGCGTCTCGGCAAGCCAGCCCAGGGCAAAGAGCGCCCGAGGCGCGAATGCTCCATCCGGAAAGCGGCGGATGACCAGTTCGTAGAGCCCGCGTGCAGAGTCCGGCAGGTCCGCTTCGAACAGCAGCCTTTCCGCCTCGGCAAAGAGCCTGTCCTGGGGAAGTTCGCCCTGGACCGGTTTCGACAGCACGATGGCCGCTTCCACGGCGTGGGCCGTACCGCCGTAACGCGCAGTGATGTCATCGTAGACGGATTCCGCCTGAACCGGATCATCGAGGACTTCGTCCAGGATCCACGCCCGCGCGTATGCCGCCCGGGCGGCCTGCGCAGGATCGTTCGTCTCCTTCTCGATGGCGTTATACTGGCTCAGGGCGGAATCGGCCATGGACAGCTCGAAGAGGTAGTGTTCGGCCAATTGGTAGCGAAGCCCGACGACGTTTTCCACGATCCTCCCGACGTTCGCTGCTTCATCAGGACCGCCGTCTTCGCCGATCTTCGTCGCGGCCAGCGCCTCGCGCATGTTGGCCAGATTGCCGTTCAGTCTGCGCAGGTCCCTTATCGCCCGGGTTTTGCTATCTGATTCCCGGCCGACCCAGAAAGACCGCGGGCTCTTGCGCAGTGCGTCCGAATACCACTGCTCGGCCTGCTCCAGTTCGCCTGTTACTCTATACAGTTCGGCGAGTTCGTACATGGCCTGCGACACTTCCTCCGTGTACGCCCTGTCGTTCTCGAAATCGTTAATAATGGTCTCATAGCGGAATATGGCTTCTGCTTGCTCGCCCAACGCAACCCGGCAGGCCGCCATGGCCAGCATGACTTCCGGACGGTATGCCTCGTAGACGCGCCGCCCGAGCAATGCCTCGTACTCCCCGAGCGCGTCGCGTAATCTACCCTCGCGGCGCAGACTCTCGCCCCCCATGAAACCCGCCTGGAACCTCAGTTTCTGCGTCCGGGCGTGCTCGATGACGCGATCAAACAGAGCCCGCGCAGCATCGAAACGGTTCGACTCGAGGTTGGACCGGCCGATGAAGTACAGGGCTTCCGCCTGCCTTTCGTCGTCGGGATGGGTCTCCAGAAAGGCCTCGAATCGCCTGACTGCCTCTTCGTATCGTCCCTCGTTGAAGGCGATTTCGCCGCGGAGCATGTAAGCGTCGGGAGACCGGTCGCTGCCCGGATGTTCTCGAATGAACCGGTCCAGAATCTCATCGGCCCGGTCGGCCTGACCGTCGCCAAAGTAGCTGCTGCCCAGGGCAAAAAGACAGTGCGCTACGAAGTCGCTGTCGGGAAACAGCCTGAGCACTTGTTCATACCGCCTGATGGCCTGCTCGTGACGTCCCTGGACCGCCTGGGCATCGCCAATAAGGACCAGCGCGTCGTCGACCAGGGAACTCTCGGGATGGTCTCTCAGAACCAGTCCGGCGTTTTCGATGGCAAGCTCGTAGGACGTCAGCGCCGTGGGAGGAATACTGCCATCGGGCATCACCTGGCTGCGGCGAATGCGCTCCCCTTCCCTGAAGGCTTTCTTTGCGTTGTAGAAGGTATTGTAGTATGCGCAACCCTGCAGCAGGCAGAGAAGCAGACAAAGGGATGAGGCGATGAACGTCCCTGTTATACGCATTTCAGTCACCGAACTTGTACCCGACGCCCCGGACGGTGGTTATGATATGCACGCCGTGGCGTTCGATCTTCATCCGCAGCCGCCTCACATGCACGTCTACGGTCCTCGTTCCGCTGAAGTAGTCGTACCCCCATACGGCGGTCAACAGTTCGTCCCGCGTGAATACCCGGCCACGATGCCGGGCCAGGTGCTTGAGCAGTTCGTATTCCTTGAGCGTGAGATCGATCGACTTGCCCCGGATCGATACTTCGTAGTTTCCAAGGTTAATCAACAGGTCGCCCCAGACGATCAGGTCCTGGATCTGTACGCTGTGCCGGCGCCATAACACGTTCTTGATGCGAAGATCGACCTCGGTGGTATCGTAAGGCGCGCAGATGAAATCGTCAATACCATGGGTTATGTCGATATCGCCGATCGCGTCGCATGCCGTCAGGACGATCACCGCGGGCGCCTGCCGGAATTGCCCCGACCTCAGTTCGTCCATGATGAACGAAACGTCCGAACGGGGCCGGTTGGTATGAATGAGCAGGACATCCGAATCGGGTATGCGGGCGTGGATGTCTTCTACGGAGGCGTACCGCAGTTCCGTCAAGAGGTAACCGGCGCCGTTCAACCATTTGATCAACGGCTCAACGGCATCCGGCCGGGTAAACAGTATCGCGATTCGCGGAAGCCCGTTACCGCTAAGTCTTACGGTCATGGATGCTCATAACAGGGCCACGGAGAACGGAGCTGCCGGCGTCGACTGACGGACGATGCCTCGTTTGGCGTCAAAACGGAAGATCGTCGTCGGCGTCGACATCGGGTGGGGAAGGCAGTTCGGCCGGTGCGGTATTGCCGACGTCGCCTGCCGGTTGGGTCACATCCGACGCGACCTCGCTCTGCTGGCGGGAGCCAAGCATTTGCATCTCGTTGGCAACGATTTCCGTCGTGTACCGCTTCGTCCCGCTCTGGTCCTCCCAGGAACGGGTCTGAAGCCGGCCTTCAACGTACACCGGGGCACCCTTTTTAAGGTATTGGCCACAGATCTCCGCCAGCTTGGAAAACGCGACGATCCGGTGCCATTCGGTCTCCTCCCGCCGTTCACCGTCCTGCGTGTTCCAGTGCCTGGTCGTGGCCATGCGGAAATTCACTACGGCCCGGCCGGAAGGCGTGTATCTCATTTCGGGATCCGCGCCCAGGTTACCGATCAGAATGACTTTATTTAAGCTGGCCATCAAGGTAGCTCCTTATCAGGATAAATCCATGGTTATGGATTAAGTGAGTATAGCGCGGCAGCTGGGTCGAGTCAAGCGATTTTGCCCTCGAAGCCCGGTTGAAATCCGGGGGTTAAAACACCTTGCTTCGCCTTGAAGCCGCGCGGTATATTCTCTTAGTCGAGAGGCCTTCCAAAACATCGTATTCTTCGTCCGCGGCGTCCGATACCACGCCCGTCGCAATCTCCCGCCCAGGTCCCGTTTCAGCCGAACTGACCCATGATCCTTCCGGTCCACCTCTGCCGCTACGTCCTCAAGGCGCACGTCGGGCCCTTCCTGTTCTCCTTCGCGATCATCACGTTCATACTCGTGATGGATATCATCTTTCAGATCGCCAATCTCATCATCGGCAAGAACCTCGACCTGTTCATCGTGCTCGAGGTCTTCGTGCTCAACCTGGCCTGGATCGTCGCCGTATCCATCCCAATGTCCGTCCTCGTCGCCACCCTCATGGCCTTCGGCCGGCTTGCGGCGGACAACGAGATCACGGCCTTCAAGGCGGGGGGCGTCAGCTTCTACCAGATGATCATTCCCGTCGCTGCGGCCGGAATGCTGCTGGGCGCAGGCCACCTTTATTTCATGGACGTGATTCTTCCAGAAGCCAATTACCGGGCCCGTTCTCTCATGAACGACATACACCGGGCGCGCCCCACCCTGCTCTTCACCAGTGGTATTTTCATGAAGGAAATCCCCGGTTACAGCATTTTGATCGACCGGGTGAATCCACGTAACAACGAGATTCACGGCGTCACCATCTACGAGACCGGCAACAGCCGCTATCCCCGCCTGCTGACCGCCCGTTCGGGCGAATTCCACGTCAACGAAGCCGGCAGTCGGATTACGCTCATGTTGAACGACGGGGAACTGCTGCAGCAGGATGCGGCGTCCGGGCGTTATTTCAAAGAGGTCTTCGAGCGGCAGCGTTTTTCTATACTAAGCGAGCCGAGCGGCGTGAGACGGTCGGAGGCCGGGACACGCAGCGACCGAGAGTTGAATATCGCCATGATGCGCCGGAAGATCGACTACTGGCAGACGGAGATAGACCAGGCCGCGAGAAGCCTGGATGCCGTGGAGGATGCGGCGATGACGGCGGCGGATTCCACCGATACGCCCAGGGCCGAGGCGGAGCATACGATCTCGGTGAGACAGCGGCAGAAGAACAGCTACCTGGTTGAAATCCACAAGAAATACGCGATCTCCGCGGCCTGCCTGGTCTTCGTACTGATCGGCGCTCCCCTGGGCATGCGCATACGCCGCGGAAGCATCGGGGTGAGTGTCGGCGTCAGCCTGGGATTCTTCCTCCTGTACTGGGCGTGCCTGCTGGGCGGCGAGGAACTGGCGGACCGGGACCTCTTCGACCCCGTTTGGGCGATGTGGGCGGCGAATATCGTCATCGGCGTCCCGGGGGCCGTTCTGGTATGGGCGACCGGAAAGGAACGCATAAGGTGATGACGCGCATCCGAAGAAAGGGGGACGTCACGCCATGTCCTTGATCACGCGGTACGTACTCAGGCTGTTCCTTACCGCGATCGCCATCAGCCTGGTCGCCTTCGTCAGCATTTTCTTCGTCGTCGATCTCATAGAGCGGCTGGACCGGTTCCTGGACCGCGAGATGTCTCCGGCGAACATCGGGCTCTATTACATCTATTACCTGCCCTACATCATCGTACTGACCATACCGGTCAGCCTCCTTCTCGCCAGCCTCTACACTTTCGGGCAGCTCGCGAAGTTCGGCGAACTGACGGCCATGAAGGCTTCCGGCCTGAGCCTGTACCGGCTGCTGCGCCCGTTGCTCTTCGTCAGCTTGCTGGTGAGCGCCGGCCTGTTCTGGGCGGGCGAATGGCTCGTGCCCTATTCCAGTATGAAAAGGGCGGAAATTGGATCGGAACACGTGGACAGGCAGGGCGGAGGAGGACAGCACGTTCGTTACGACGTCTATTTCAGGGGCGAAGAGGGACGGCAGTTCTACATGCGCGCTTTCGATGGCCGCACCGGAGCGGGGTCCGGGTTTTTTGTCACCGAGTTTCGCGACGGCGGCGTCACTACCGTACTGATGGCGGAGTCCGCGGCCTGGGTAAATGGCGGCTGGCTGCTTTCCAACGGGGTTCAGCGGCGGTTTCAGCCCGGTGGCGGACTGTCCGGATACACCACATTCGAATCGATGGAATCACCCGGATGGTCCGAGACTCCGGAGGACTTTCTCCGGGGACAGAAACGCCCGGAAGAGATGAACTACGGGGAACTCGAGGAACTGATCGAAAGCGTGCGCCGGGGCGGAGGCGACGTGCAGGGCTACCTGGTCGACCTGAACCTGAAGATCGCCTTTCCCTGCACGGGCCTGATCATCGTCCTGCTCGGAGGCGCGCTGGCCTCCAATCTCCGGCGCGGCGGCGTCGCGGTGGGGTTCGCCCTCAGCATCGGCATCTGTTTTATCTACTGGGGACTGCTGCGCTTTGCACATGCCTTTGGCCACGCGGGTATCCTTTCCCCTGTCGAGGCCGCCTGGGGAGCGAACGTTCTGTTCAGCCTGCTGGCCCTGGTCCTGCTGGTCCGGGCGCCGAAATAGGACCTGCGCCAGGCGAAGGATGTGCCCGGCTCAGGCGTGGTTCCGAAGTTCCTCCGCCTTGTCGCAGTGCTCCCAGGTAAAGCCCGCCTCGTCCCGGCCGAAATGACCATAGGAGGCCGTGGGACCGTAGATCGGACGGCGCAGGTCCAGGCTTTCAATGATGCCCTGGGGCGTCAGGTCGAAGTGCTTGCGGATGAGACGGGTGATCTCGATGTCTTCCACGGTGCCTGTCCCGTATGTATTGACGTTGACCGATACGGGCTCGGCCACGCCAATTACATAGGCCAGCTGGATCTCGCACTTTTTGGCCAGTCCGGCGGCCACCACGTTCTTGGCCACGTAGCGGGACGCGTAGGACGCCGAGCGGTCCACCTTCGTCGGGTCCTTTCCGGAATAGGCCCCGCCGCCGTGACGGCAATACCCGCCGTAGGTGTCCACGATGATCTTCCGGCCCGTCAGGCCGGCGTCGCCCTGGGGACCGCCGGTGACGAAACGGCCCGTGGCGTTGACGTGGTAGGTGATACGTCCGGGATCGATCAGTTCCTCCGGCAGGGAAGGGGCGATCACCTCGTTTACGATATCCTCCCTGATCTTTTCGTTGGAAACATCCGGATCGTGCTGGGCGGCAATCACCACGGTGTCTATTCGACTGGGACGTCCGTCCACGTATTCCACCGTGACCTGCGATTTCCCGTCCGGCCGCAGGTAGGGCGCCACGCCGTTCTTGCGGATCTCCGCCAGGTTCCTGGTCAGCCGGTGTGAAAGGGTGATGGGCAGGGGCATCATCTCCGGTGTTTCGTCGGTCGCGTATCCGAACATCATGCCCTGGTCGCCCGCTCCCTGCCGGTCCACCCCCATGGCGATATCGGCCGACTGCTGATCGAGGGTAACCACCACGCCGCAGGATTCCCAGTCCAGTCCGAAATCGGCGTCGGTATAGCCGATGGACTTGATGGTGTCCCGCGCCACGCGCTGTATGTCCACGTACCCATCGGTCGTGATCTCGCCCCCGACGAGCACGAGGCCCGTGGTGACGAAGGTTTCACAGGCCACGCGGGAATAGGGGTCCCGTTCGATCACAGCGTCCAGGACCGCGTCGGAAATCTGGTCGGCGACCTTGTCGGGGTGTCCTTCGGTAACGGATTCGGAGGTAAAGAGGTAACCAGGTGTCATGCGTCAAGCTCCTAGGGAACTACATGGGGATCGAAAACGATCGATTGGGGTTGATGTTCAGACGAAAACCTCGGTGCGTCCAACGGAGGAATCCCGTTTCACCACGTCGGCCAGGACGGCACCCGGTGTGACGATGGATCCCCGGAGGTCGCAGTTTTCTACCCGGGCGTGTGCACCGATGGTAGCGTCGCGTACGATGGTGCGCGCGACGGTGGCCCGGGATGAGATGGCGACGTGGGGGCCGATTACAGACCGTTCTATCTGCGCGTCGGAGGCGATGTCGACGGGCGGGATGACCACGCTGCCGGGTATTTTCCGGCTGACTCCATAGAGGGCTAGAAGCCGCCTGTTGGCCTCCAGCAGTCGGTTCGGCGTACCGCAGTCGTACCAGTCGTCGACGTCGAAGGGGGTCAGGACCTCGCCCTGCTCCACCATCCACTGCAGCGCGTCGGTCAGCTGAAACTCGTTCCGGGTCCTGCGCCCCGACCGCACGAGGTATTCCAGACCGTTCATGAGCGGGGTGGACCGTGAGAAGTAATAGATCCCGGCGATGGCGAGATTCGAAAAGGGACGGTCCGGTTTTTCAACCAGACGGGTAATCCGGCCGTCTTCGACTTCCACCAGTCCGTACCGGCTCAGTTCTCCCGCGACCTTTTTCACCCCGATCGCGTTGCCGGGCGGTTCCGTGCCCACGAAGGAATAGTCCGAAAGATAGATGACGTCTCCCAACACGATCAGGACGGGCTCGTCTTCCAGGTGGTCCCTGCACTGGAACACGGCGTGGCCGATGCCCAGGGGCTCGTGCTGAACGACGTATCGCGCCCGGAGGTCACTGCGTTGATCGACGAGTGTCCGAATGGCCTCTCCGGAGGGGGAGATGACCAGTATGACCTCCCGGATGCCCAGACCGGAAACCTGGTCGAGGATGTATTCGAGTACCGGCTTTCCCGCGACGGGGACCATGGACTTGGGGGTTTCAAGCGTAATCGGGCGCAGTCGGCTGCCGCTGCCGGCGACGGGAATGATGGCTTTCATGGGACTCCCTTACGCATGTGCGCCCTCTTCCGGCGGCCCGCGCCGGAACCGAAAAGAACGGTTCAGTAAGAAATAGCGGCGTATGGCCGTACGCAACAGAAATCATGGATGTAGCGACCGTTCCCGGACAGGAATTCTCAGAGTATAAATGCGGCCGCGGACTATGGCGCGGCTCAGAAGATGGTAGCGAGCCAGGCGCCCAGCGCTTCCATCCTGCCGGTCAACAGGGAGATGCGCGCCATGACCGTGTAACCGAAGGCGGCGCCGAAGGTCACCATCAACACCCAGATCCCCACCCGGGACACGTGACCCAGCACCCCTTTGTGTTCCACGGAGAAGAAGAAGTACACCAGTCCGCAGATCACGCCCAGGACGAGGACGACGTGCGAGAAGCTGGCACCCCAGAGCAGGTTGCCCGACTGGTCGAGCACCACGAGCGGAATCATGGTGCTCTGGACCTGGATGATGAAATCCGAATCCAGGAAGCGAGGGAGGTTGAATCCGGCCGAACCGCCGACGATGAAAGCCAGTGCCCAGCGGCTGAGCCAGGCCCAGCGGTCGACCAGGCGGGTGAGGAGCAGCAGGCCGAAGACCGCGGGGATGATGTAGTAGTAATCCGGCGACCGGCCGACGGCGCCGGGCACGACGCCCGACATGAGCGAAGGGAACAGCTTGCCCAGCAGATTCGGCACCAGGTGGTCCCAGAAACCGATGGCCATCAGGTACGCTGCCGACACGCCGACGAAGAGGTGTTCCGCGAACTTGTAGAAGGGATTGTCCCGGTACAGGAAGCTGAGGATCATCAGCGTGAGCGCCGCGTCGATCCAGAGCTGCAGTGTAACGTCCATAGGCGGTTCCTCTAACGCCTGCGGCCAGCTTGGCCCGCCTGGTCGGCCCGGCCGAAGAAGTAGGCCAGGTTACCCAGCAGGACCAGCAGGACGATCAGCACGTGGGTCACGACCTGGGGTCCCATGCGCATGGTGGCTTCCATGGTGGCGTTCCGGTAAACCGGATACCGGTCCACGAGGGCGGTTTCATATTCGGACGCCCCCTTGAGTCCGCCCATCAGGCCGATCAGCTGCTGGGGATAGTAGGGATAAAGTTCCGGCGCCACCACGGCGGTTCCTCCGCCCATGACGGGAATCCCGGCGATGTCGCCCGCGAACTGGATCCACTCCTTCAATCCGGGATCGCCCGCGGTCAGGCTGAGGATGATGGCATAGTCCACCATCTCGTCGACGTCCGCG
>LXNJ01001753.1_pt1 | contig 12500 bp, 7 predicted proteins | sample 809081 | NCBI WGS metagenome assembly LXNJ01 (sample SAMN04870510, study PRJNA318959) | sponge metagenome | biome: sponge; feature: marine sponge reef; material: water | host: Petrosia ficiformis | place: Greece: Milos, Mediterranean Sea | collected 2013-05-29 | depth 5-7 m
GGAACACAAATTGATAGAGTTCAGGCTTCCCGAACTTGGAGAAGGAATTGAATCCGGGCAGGTGATAGAGGTTCTAGTCTCGCCCGGAGACAGGGTCACGCTTGAGCAGCCCCTGCTTGAGGTGGAAACTGACAAGGCCGCGGTTGAGATCCCTTCCCCCGCCGACGGAACGATTGTCGACGTCTTGGTAAGCGCCGGGGACACGGTGGAGATAAACGAGGTACTTGTAAAAATAGACGGGGAGACAGGGGGCGAAGAAACCCCGGAGGACGCCGCCCCGCCCCCGGAAGAAAAAGCCGAGGAATCTCTTTCGGCGGAAAAACCTGCCGCGAAGAAAAAGCCCCCGGAAAAAGAAAAAAAAGAGCCCCCTCCGCAGAAAACCGCGCCCCCGGACGATATCGCCCCGAGAGGACCTCTCGCGGTGGCTGCGGCGCCATCCGTAAGACGTCTTGCGAGGGAGCTTGGCGTTGAGCTCGGTTCCGTTTCTGGAACCGGCCCCCGGGGGAGAATTCTTGAAAAAGACGTAAAGGCCCATGCAAAGGCCATAATAAGGTCTGTTTCCTCCGCCCAGGCGGCGGCGTCCGCGGAACCCTATCTTCCCGATTTTTCAAAATGGGGAGAGACGGTTACAGAGAGTTTCTCGACCGTGAGGAAGCTTACGGCCGAGCGGCTTTCCCAGGCGTGGGTGGCCCCGCACGTAACGCAGTTCGACAAGGTGGACGCCACCCGGCTTGAGGAGCTTAGAAAACTCAACAAGGAAAAGGTGGCCGAAGCCGGGGGGAACCTGACCGTAACCGCGATTCTGGTAAAGGCCCTTTCCCGGGCGCTTTCTGAGTTTCCGAAGTTTAATTCAAGCATACATATTGGCAGCCGCACGATCGTTTACAAAAAATACGTGAACATCGGGGTCGCGGTGGATACGGAAAGGGGGCTTCTTGTCCCGGTGATAAGGGATGTCGATAAAAAAGACGTAACGCAGATATCGGTTGAGTTAACAGATATCTCTTCCCGGGCGAGGGAGAAGAGGCTCTCCGCCGACAGGCTTCAGGGAGGCTCCTTCACGATAACCAATCTGGGGGGAATAGGGGGAACATTCTTCACCCCGATTCTCAATCCGCCCGAGGTGGCTATACTGGGAGTATCGAGATCCTCCTTTGAGCCAGCGTATGTAGACGGGGAGTTCGTACCGAGATTCATGCTTCCGCTTTCGCTTTCCTACGATCACAGGATTATAGACGGGGCGGAGGCGGCTAGGTTCCTCAGATGGCTCTGCGAGATGCTTGAGGGCTCTCCCGAGAGCATATTTGAAGGGGCGGTGTAGCTTAAGATGGAGAGAATAACAACCGAAGTGGCGGTAATAGGGGCGGGCCCGGGAGGGTATCCCGCGGCGTTTGCCCTCGCCGACAAGGGAAAGAAAGTCACGCTTATAGATCCTGAGCTAAACCCCGGAGGGGTCTGTCTCTACAGGGGATGCATACCTTCAAAGGCCCTTCTTCACGCGGCGAAAGTGGCCGAGGAGGCAAGGGACGCCGTGGATTTCGGCCTTAGCTACGGGGAACCGCAAATAGACCCCGGGAAGCTTTTTTCGTGGAAAGACGAGGTGGTCTCCAAGCTAACGGGCGGGCTTCGCACGCTTGTGAAGGCCAGAAAGGTAAGTTACGTGCGGGGAAGGGCGGCTTTTACCTCTTCAAGTACTCTCCGCGTCGTAACGACTTCTGGCGAGGAAAAGGAAGTTCTGTTTGAGAATGCCATTATCTCTACGGGTTCTGTTTCGAGGAGAATCCCGGGAGTGGATTTCGGTTCCCAAAACGTGGTCGATTCCGACGGCGCTCTCTCCATGGGGGAGATTCCCAAGAGTCTGCTTGTGGTGGGCGGGGGTTACATAGGCCTTGAGCTTGGGACTTTTTTCTCTTCTCTTGGCACCGAGGTCACGGTTGTTGAGATGCTTCCCGGGATCGTACAGGGGGTAGACAGGGACCTTGCGGCGGTGCTTAAAAAGAGGCTTGATCAGAAATTCCGCTCCATAATGCTTAAAACAAAGCTGGTTTCTATCAATGAGTTAGATAACGAAGTTCAAGTTTCATTTGAAGCCGACGGGAAAAGCTTCCAGGAAAGATACGAGAAGGTTCTGATCTCGGTCGGAAGGGTGCCGTACACAGAAGGCCTCGGTCTTGAAAACACTCACATCGGGGTGGATGGGAAGGGCTTTATAGAGACGGACTCCCAGAGAAAAACGGCCGATCCGGCGATTTTTGCCGTCGGGGATGTTGCAGGGGAACCCATGCTTGCCCACAAGGCGACGTATGAAGCCAAGATCGTGGCAGAAGTCATAACGGGTGCCAAGACCCAGTATGACCCAAGAGCCGTTCCGGCGGTAATCTTTACCGATCCCGAGATCGCCTGGTGCGGGGTTACCGAAAGCGAGGCCAGGGAATCGGGGATGGAAGTGGATGTGTCTAAGTTTCCGTGGGCGGCCTCGGGAAGAGCCCTTACGCTTAACAGGACCGATGGTCTGACGAAGCTCATAACCCATAAGGGAACCGGGAGGGTGATCGGCGTTGGAATTGTCGGACCGCAGGCGGGGGAGTTAATATCGGAATCCGTACTGGCCATTGAGATGGGTGCGACTGCGGAGGATATAGCTTTTTCAATACATCCTCACCCGACTCTCACCGAGACCATTATGGAAGCGGCAGAAGGCATATACGGGGCAAGCACCCACATCATGAAAAGACGTTCGAGCAAAGCTTCACGGAAGTAACGGAGTAATATCCGGATTGTTTATAGCTTCTTTCGTTTTTGGATTCATCTCCATAACAATACTCTCCTAAAGCTTAGTTGCAGGCATTTATATGCAACAGAGCAAACCACACAACGCCAGTGGCAACGCAATCAGATGAAGATGCAACAGTATAATTCGCCGTACTCGACCAATAACGACACATATTTGAATCTGTACAAGAGGTGGTAAATTTTCAGGGGGCTGCCAACTCCCCCGCTTTTTCCTACTTTTTTCAGCCTGTTTTCACGAAAATCTTGGTTAGCATTGCATGCTATTCCTTTTAAAAATGGTTGAATTTTAGGACTGACTGTTTTACCATCCCATAAATATGGGAACTTTAGAGGATTGGGAAAACGATTTCAGTAAGGCCCTTCAGGAAATTGATAAATCCGAAAGAGAAAAAGCAGGTGTGTTGTTGCCCATAATTCCCGACCGCGAAAAATGGAGCCGATTTCTTGAATCCGTGAGAACCGAATGGCAACTATGGCAGAAGAATCTGCAAAAATTCCCGTCTTCTCTTATTGTTCTTTTTGGCGGCGTGGCGTTTTATGAATACTACACTCGCGAATTCTGGCCACAATTTGCGGAAACTATCGGACATAAATTACCGTTCAGTCAACGACAAAATGCAAGCGAAGCCTTCGTACTTGCCGCAGGAAAACACGATTTAAAAATCCGAGAAAGGCAAAACGGCACGGATTATGTCGGTTCCGCAGTTCATCATATAGGCATCCCTATTTCCTTGTGGGATGAATTTCTCGAAGTCTGCGAGTGGGCGTTATTGACCTATGACTGGAGGGAGTTTTCCGATGAGCAGTGGTCAGAATTTGCCACCAAGCGTTCCCTTGGGCGAGCCCGCCTAGAGAATTTTCTGGTGGACAACCGTGATACCGCAAGCGACTTCATAAAAGAGATGCATGAAGCCCGCGAAATACTGATCAAAGATTCCGGCTTGACGATAAGCGATTTAAAACAAGCTTCCCTGCTTCGCCCGGAGTACTTTGAAGAAGTTCCGGAGACGGCGGAATTCCTTCGCCCTAAGGATCCGGAATCCCTTATTAAAGATAGGGCCCGTCTTGTCTGGTACGAAGATCCAGCATGCATTAGGCTACATTTACCCGCGGTATCAAGCGACAAACTACCAGCGCAATGGGAAATCGGAGGCATTATGCAAAAAGCCGCTTCAACGCCCGATACACTGGATCTGAACTCAAAAGCATTTGACCCTTCACTCGTTCTACAACTCGAATCCGGTCAGCAAAGTGAAACACGTTGGCTACAAGGGATTTCGCCTTGGGGTCTGTTCGATCTCGAACGCAGCAGGTTTGTCAATCTTAGATTGCAACAACTCCCGGTCAACAGCTACGTTATCGTCTCGCCCGAACCTCTGGATGAGATTTCACGCAGAGGGTTTGACGAGGAAGACTGCCAGATAAACGAACTCTATGAACTTGAGGACGGTACGGAATACTACATGACCCGCCTGTATCCCGTCACGAGCCGTCCCGAACTTTCCGTTAACCACGCGGGAAAGGACTGGAAAATAGACTTCTGGACTAGATCAAAGATCGAGGCTCGGATTTTCGCGGGGGAAGGAAACTACGCGGCAAATTTCAGCAGTTTCGAAAAATACATTAAACTTGAACGTCTCCCCCTGCTTTGCACATCCATACCACTAGGGTTCTTCGAAAATGCAGAGGACGCACTCAGGGAAAAATTCCAAGTTCAAGTTGGAGGGAAATTGACCGAAGGAACATGGGAGAAACGCCATGAGGGCGGAAACCGGGAATTTTACTTCTGGAACTGGGAAACGGAACTCCAACCGAAAAAGAAAGTGACTATCTCTGTTAAATCCCTCGAACTAGGGATCGAGTTTGACTATCCGATAGAGATGCTAAGGATTAAAGATGGAACTAAGCACTGCTGGCAAAACCTTCCAGGAGCCTTTCTTCCCTGGGTTCTACTGGCTCAACCCCGTGCCAGCGGAACAAACGAAGGGATGAAACACAGCGATCTGATGCTGGCTAAGGACGCGATTACACCTGATGGTCAACAAAACCTTTCCATGCCTCTGATCCGAAAGTACGCCAAATTCGGACTGCTTAAAGAAGATGGTTCCAGAAGGTGGATTATCGCCGAATCGCGTGCGGTCTTTGAACCCCCCGCTGGGGGAGAATGCAACCTGCGATTCTGCGGCAATCCCGCACTGCTATGGGGACTGCTCCGATATATGTCTGACTATGACTCTAATCTGCCGATCGTCGAAGTAATCAGAAAACGAGGAGAACTACCCTATCTGCTGATGAGATGGGAAGAGAAACAAAAAGAGAGAGTTAAAAAATATCTCGAAAAACACGACAGGGTATCCTTTGTTTCCAATCTATGGGATGAATCATGAACTCACTTACAAAACGTTTTAAGACGGACGTATTCGAACCTTATCTTGATCTGCTGAAAGCCCAGTATCGGTTCCACCCTAGTTTTTCCCACGCCAAGCAGATATGGGAAGAGCAGCTCGCTATGGAAAAACTGGTTCAGGGACCCTATCTGGAAAAGGCTCAAATGTACGAGCCGGGGGTATCTTTGGATACGTTGCCTATGCACGAAGAAACGAAAGCGACCGTACGCAAGCGGTTGGGAAAACGCTCTCTTTACAAACACCAGACTGACGCGCTTGAGTTGTTGCTGAATGGAAAAAACGCCATTATCGCTACCGGTACGAGCAGTGGTAAAACATTTTGTTATCAGATCCCCATTCTTGATGACCTGCTTCGTGACCCGTCTCCGGGACTCCGGGCAATAATTATTTACCCGCTAAACGCCTTGGTAAACGACCAACTAGGCGAGTGGGAGCAGATACTGAAAGATTATCCCCGCATCACTTTCGCGCGGTTCACCGGGCAAACTCCCGGTTCTCAAAAACTCTATGAAGAGAGACTTAGAGAAGTCATAAAAGAACAGTTGGCCGATGAAGAACTGACTCAGCGAGAACTCCAACGCGAAGTTGAGCGGCGGCTAAAAGAAGAATTAGCCAGAGAACCCAAAAACCGGCTTAATCACCGAGAAGCCATCCGCACCAACCCGCCCCAGATACTGATCACTAACTTCTCAATGTTGGAATACCTGATGGAGCGTCCCGTTGATGCCCCTATCTTCAAAGATGCGCATCTTAAGTTCCTGGTTCTCGACGAAGTGCACTCCTATCGCGGGGTGCAGGCGACCGAGATTGCCCTGTTGATCCAGCGCCTAAAAGACCGTCTCAATCTAGAAAACCTGACCAGCATTGCCACTTCCGCCACTCTTGGCAAGCCGGATGATCCGGAGAGCAAATCAAAAGTCCGCAAATTCGCGCGGGAGCTTTTTGGCGAAGATTTCTCCAACTCAAATCCGATTTACGGAACACCGGCTGAAGCTCGGATTGAGACACCTTCACTCAAGCCAATGGTAAGCCAGTACATCGAGGCAGCCAGACATTTACAGAATGGAAATGAAATTTCAGTTCGTCAGACACTAGGTCCCAACCATCCCGCTAAGACTATGGCAGACTTGCTAAAGCATGATGAAAACTTGTATCGTCTGCGCAAGGAGATTCTTAACAAGCCCGTACTGCTGAGCGATGCTGCCCAAAAGCTGTGGAGCAACACCCCCCAAGCTGAAGACGCGCTGCAAGCCCTCTTGGGAATCGTCGCGGCGGCCAAACGGGACAACGTAAACGATGACTTGCTTCCAACGCGACTGCATTACTTCGTGAGGGTGCAGGATGGTCTTCATGTCTGCCTAAACCTGCGATGCCCGGGCCGAAAAGACGGAAAACCTGCGTTTTTCGTCTCTCGCAAAAGTAGCGATGAGACCCCCGAAGGATTTTGTCCCGCTTGTTATGGAAAAGGAAATCAATCGGAACTTGTTGAGATTGTCACGTGTCGCAAGTGCGGCTATCTCTTTGGAGCCTTACAGGACATGGGACCGCGTCGTGCGCAGAACCCAGAAATAGGGAACGGCTCTCCAAAGCCTTACTTTGACTCTTTCTCCACGGAATTAGGCTGGGCGGCAGATTCATTCTGGTCATATTTCTGTGTGGAAGAGGACCTACCTTATCCGCCGCAGTCAAAGACGGACGACGAAGACGACGAAGATCTAGACAATCTGCTTCTTAATCCCGCAAGACTCGACTTGTGCACGAAGTGCTGTAAAAAACATGATGAAGGTGAAGGAGATAATTGTCGATGTCCAGATCCCAGCCTTCGCAAAATAGAGATTTTCCACCGTCAATGTCACCATTCCGGAAGAACCAAAGACACCTTGTACAATCAGGAGAAAAAACCCCTTACATCGTGCCCTAACTGTGCGGCGCGCAATGGCTCGGGTCTTGAACCTCTCAGGAGGTTCCAAGAATCCGAAGACGAAACTGGGCTAGCTATGGCTATTCCCCTCTCACACTTTGAGGTCAGCGCGAGCCTGAGAGCAGATGCGTTCCCGCGCAAGCTACTTTGTTTTACCGATCATCGCCAACGCGCTGCCGCATTTCCCTCGCTTTTGGAAGAGGAAACTTTCTCCCATGACCTTGGACAAATGATTGTGAAAATTATGGACGAGCGGCGAAACCCCGTTGATATAATAACTCTAGGTGAAGAACTAGCCACACGAGCAGATCCAGAATCAGAGAAATACAGTCCAGGGTTTTTCCTTCCCGCCTCGCGTTTCCCAGACGAAGAGTTGGACTCCAAGGGCAAGAGAAATCTCTGGATCGCGGAAGTATTCAGTTATTTTGCTATCCCGGACTCCGCGCGCGAGTCGGCAGAGGATTTAGGCTTGGTCGCTGTGGAATACCAACTCAGCGACGGCGAAAAAAACAGTTTTCACGAGCTTCTCTTAACACCTTCTCTCTCACTTGAGGAATCCACCTCGGCTTTCCAAATCCTGCTCGGATTTCTGCGACGCAGAAAAGCGTTCACCTTACCGAAAGGTCGAGTCGAAGCTGACGCAACGGCGTTTGGCCGAGTCACAGCCGATATTTACTACGACCTTCGCCGTGAGGGGGCCAGAAACACCCACGGCTGGTTACCGCGCCTTAATAAAGATGGGAGATATCACTACAACGTTATAACGGATTACCTGAGTCGCTTGTTGAATCTGCCGAGAGAAGAAACCTATCAACTTGGAGAAAGAATCTGGGAATTTTTGACTTCTAATGACCTGCTAGTTCATTCCAAGAAGGGATGGAAGCTTGACCACGAACGTTTGTTTATCGCAAGAACCTCTGCACGTTACAAATGCCGCCGCTGCGGAATTATAACGGCTTACTCAGCGCGTCAGTGTTGTCCAAGCAAAGGATGTCTGGAAGAAATACAAGCCCAAAGTTTTGACCCTTCAAGAGAGAATATAATCGCCCGATGGGTAGCAAATGAAGAGAGTGTACGATTCAAGACCTTAAAATCCGAGGAACACACAGCACAAATCAACAAAGATCTGGCTAAAAGAATCGAGGACGAGTTTCGGGCCGAGGGAGTCAACCTGCTCAGCAGCACCACTACGTTTGAAATGGGGATAAATATAGGCGACCTGCAAAAGGTGCTGCTTCGCAACGCTCCTCCGACAAGCGCCAACTACGTGCAAAGAGTCGGACGGGCAGGGCGTGGGTCTGACAAAAACGCGGTTTGTGTGACTTTGTGCCGTCGGACAAAATATGATGCGGACGCGTGGAACGATCCCCCCAACCGTTTAATGTCGGGTGAAGTCCGTACGCCAACCGTATTCACGGAAAATCCTGTCATTGCGCAACGGCATTTCAACGCGGTAGTTTTCTCGCGCTTTCTTAGAGTCAAAATCGTCGAGGAAAAAATAATAGAAAATACTAAGCAGCAGATTGACCTAGGAAATTTCTTATCCCCAGACTCGCTGACTAACATACCGCAAGGCTGGCTGCAGGACTCACATTTGGATTTTCTTGAATGGCTAAAAACTCAAGAGAAAGAGAATATGTTCCATACTCGGGCATCGCACTCACTCCTAGAGGCCGTTGGCGATTTTGACAGGGGCAAGGAAAAAGCAAGAGAAGAATACGAAGAAATCTTGAAAGTTATCGCAAATGAATTATCCGCTCTTATGAGGGAACGTAAAAAATTATATGATACGGGAAGCGACCATAGAGATATTGATCGTACTGTGAAAAACTTGCTGCATAGTGATATCATCTCTACCATGGCAAAACGAGGGTTCTTGCCTCGCTATGCTTTCCCGTTGGATGTCGTAACTTTGGAAACGGGTTGGAGTCGCTGGTCACGTGATGCGGATGTTGAGTTGAGTCGCGATCGTGGTATCGCAATAGCAGAGTTTGCACCTGGAGCGCAAGTTATCGCCCATAAAAAAGTTTTCACCAGTGCTGGACTCTACATTGTCGGTACAACCGACAAACCCCAACGCTTATGGTACGCAAGATGTAGAAATTGCAGACAGATTCGTACAGCGGGTACTCAAGATCAACTAAAGGGACTTTGTCCCGTTTGCCAAGGACGGGTCACTGACCAAGACATTAGGGCCTTTGTTGAGCCAACTACTTTTAGTATTAGGAAAATGCAAAAAAATACTGGTGCGGAAAGACATCGTCGTACATCGCTTATTCGACAACGCCAGACATTGACACACTTTATTGATTCCGTGGAAGAATCGAAATTCAGGAAAGATGGTCTGTTCTCCATAGCTCTCAAGGAAAATGGAACCCTGTTTCGTTACAATCTAGGGCCGGAGAATAAAGGTTTTGTTCTCTGTCCAGATTGTGGTCACAGCGAACCGAGTCGCAGTTTTAAATCCGGCAAAAAACACAAAAAACTGAGACCTGGAAACGAGGATTGTGAAAAATCTCCTTGGGTTAGGCCACTGGCTTATGGTCACAGGTTCCAGAGTTTTTGTCTTATAGTCAGACCAGATCAAGTCGTCCCATCGGTAGAATCTCTATCATTCGCGCTTAAGAGAGGCTTGTGTCAGTTTCTGGATATAGAAACTTTTGACATTGGGGTTTCATGGCGATGGCGGAGCAACTCAAGAGTTACTGAGGGATCACGAGCAGAAATAATACTTTATGATCGTACTCCTGGGGGTGCTGGTTTTGTTAAAGACGGGTTGAATAACTGGTCCGAAGTAGTGGAAAAAGCATATCAGGTATGTAGTGCCTGCAGTTGCCAAGAAGCGTGCTATGACTGTCTTAAAGACTATGACAATCAATCTTATCATGAAGAACTAGACCGTCATAAGGCAAGTGAATATTTTATTGCTAATCTCTAAGTGGATCTAAAAACGTGGTTTCAAGGTAGAAACGGAACCTCCGGTGTCGATTAAAAGGGCAAGGTGTTTGTAACCCTCTCTCATGCATAGAAACTTATCTTTAACTATTGAAAAGATTAGAGTCTTTAAAGAATCTCAAAAAGTTGAGATCCGTTTGCAATGGAAGGAACAAGACATAATTCTTATCCTCCCTCGGAAGATTCTGCAGTATCTTGATGCTGAAATTCCACTTGAATGGGATAGTCAAAGTCAAGCACAAGGACTGAATCTTTCCCTTTCTCAAAAGTCCATACAAGATTTTGCAGCTGCTGTTTCTGCTTGCCTGAAAGGGTTAAGTTCACCTTAGTTTTTGCTGCTTCCTTGGTTAACAAAGTATATAATCCCCTTTTTGTTTGCGGCGAATAGGAATGGGTTCAAGACAGATGTTTTTGCTTCAACGTTTCCGAGACCGCGTATTACGTTGTGGGTCAAGGAGAATACGAATCTTGTTTCAGCGATGAGTAAAATGAACCAGCTCCTAAACTTATCTTCCTGCTGATGTTCCTGTGTGTGCTGTTTGGAGGTGCTAAAAGGGGACTTCTCGTGAGTGTAAAATCTCCACGTACTTCTTATAGTTTCCATGTTCGGCGTGGTGCAGCACTTCTAAAAAATGTGTCGACCAGACTTCCCGAGACTTTTGATTATAAAGGTTGACGGTCTCTTCAAAATAAGATGGGTGGATATCCATAGAGCTCAACTGCCGAACTAATTGATCTATTCTTCTAAAATCTTCAACTTCAATGCCTTCGTGGATAAGCCGGTCCATCATTGGGGGTTCGGGGCTGCCCATTGTTGCGAACTCTAGCATCACAGAATCCATTTTCTTTAAGACATCCACTGCGTGCTTCAGCTCTGGAATCAGCTTTTCAAAAGCACTGCTTTTTGGAAACCACTTTCTCCTTGTGCCATCCCGTGTTTGTTCCCAATAATAGAAGCAAAGGAATGTTAGGACCATTCCAATGCCAGTGAGCGTTAAAACATTAGCAGCGCTAGCCCCCATGTGGAACACCCCCCGCAAAGCAATCAAAAACTCTATTAACAAGCAGGCACAAGCAGGAACCACATAATTTGGCCGAAGCTTTTTGAGCAGAGCTGCCAAGCCCGAACCAAGCAGAAGCGTTATCAGCCAAAGAATAGTAGGGGAGTGACCCAAGATCCACTCCCACATTATTGAGATAACCTCCGTATTTAGTATGGAGGTTATTATACTACATCACGGGCAGCCAAGTATATAATCCCCTTTAGTTTTTATTGACAATGTAGGAAGAAGATGTAAAGTTTAACCTTCATTCGTAAACCCCGGAGGATTTGTATGGGCCTTAGAACGAAATCGGCGCAGAAACAGCATCGCCAGAACCTGAAGAGACGGGAGAGAAACAGGTTCGTAACGTCCACTCTCAAGACCAAGATCAAGCGTTACTCAGAAGCTCTTGGGAACGAGGACCTCGAGAAATCGCAGACTCTCCTGAAGGAACTGGTTTCCCTTACCGACAAGGCCGCCACAAAAGGGGTTATCCACAGAAAAAAAGCCTCAAGATACGTATCGAGGTTCTCAAAGAAGCTTTCTGACCTCAGCCAGGGCGCTGGTTCTTAGGCTCTCCGCGCGCAGATCCCAAGAAGAAGTTTCTCAAGAAGTATGTAATTGTTCCCGGAACTGTTTTTAATCCCGAAGTCCGTTTCCTCTATAAGTCCGAGTATCCTGCCAAGATCGTTTTCCCTGAAGTTGCGCACGCTTTTTTTAAGGTAAAATACGGCCCCGCGGGACGTCCTGATGGCCTTGGCGATCCCTTCGTCCGATTTTCCTTCCCGAAGAAACTGCGAGACCTTGAATATCTGGCGGAATCTCCAGGCTATCATGTAAAGGATGGAGAGGGGGTCTTCCCTGTTTCTCTCAAGTTCCCGCAGTATCCTGAGAGACCCCTGCAGGTCCCTGTTTGAAAGCGCCGTTGAGAGGGAAAACACGTTCTCGGTGCTCCGTTTTTCCATAAGCCCCCTTAAATCCTCCTCGCCTATGGATTTTCCCCCGTCAACGTAGAGGGATATTTTCTCAAGCTCGTTTCTCACGAGGTTCATGTCTTCGCCGAGCATGGTCTTTATGAAACCGGCAGCTCCCGGGGCAAGGGACATTCCGAGCCTCTCCGCGAGGCGTCTTATCTCCCGCTCGGTATTGGCGCCCCTGTCAAGATCAACGAGCCTTACGCTCTTTGCGGGTTTCGCCTTGCTTTTTCGGGACCCCACGGAGAGCAGGACCAGAACGGAGAAAGAAGCTGGAGCCGCGGCGTAATTGCCGAGCAGATCAAGATCGTCTTTTCCCAGGCCGTCGTATCCCTTGACCACGATCAGCTTCTTCTCGTGGAACATGGGCAGGGTACGCGCGTCCTCGAGTATTTCTGAGAGGGAT
>LXNJ01001754.1_pt1 | contig 12498 bp, 9 predicted proteins | sample 809081 | NCBI WGS metagenome assembly LXNJ01 (sample SAMN04870510, study PRJNA318959) | sponge metagenome | biome: sponge; feature: marine sponge reef; material: water | host: Petrosia ficiformis | place: Greece: Milos, Mediterranean Sea | collected 2013-05-29 | depth 5-7 m
GCCAATCTCCAGCGCCAGGCCAGGCGGCTGGAACTCCAGCTCGTGCCCGCCGCGTGATCCTCTGGCAGAATCAATCGCTTGGGGTTTGTTCCATGCGAGTGCATCGGAGTGGGCCGGCTCGCTCCAGATGCCAGCGCCGACGTGCTTGTGAAACCCCTGGCGCCGGAGATCGTCTTTGAAAGGGCCGAACTGCAACGCGTAATCGAAGCCAGCCAGAGGTATCCCTTTTTCCTTCAGCTACTTGGAGAGGCATTGTGGGACGAAGCCGCCCCCGCAGGCAGCACGACCATAGACGCCGCCGTGGTCGACCGTGCTCTTGGAGTATTCGAACACAAGAGAGACACGTTCTACCAGATTCGCTACGGAGAATTCGGCAGGTCCGAGATGCTGTTGTCTGCCGCCGAAGCCGTGGCCGCCGCGTTCCGGGGTCGCGACTCCCTGACCGAGCGGCAGTTCAATAGAGTCATCGCCGATAGCATGCCACCGAGAACCGACAGCGAACGGTCTATCGCCCAAGCCGACCGGCTGAAGGCCCTTGGTTTCGCATGGATTCCCCCGGGTTGCATGGAGCTGGAACCGGGCATCCCGAACCTCCTGGAGTTCGTCCTCGAAAAGACGGTTGGCTGACCGCTCGGTCGCGGCCTCCGTTTTGGCTCAGGCGAACAACGCCCCGACGCTCTCGCCGGTATGGATCCGCCGGATGGCCTCGGCCATCAAGGGCGCCACCGACAGCACGGTCATCTTGTCGAGTCTCTTCTCGGGGGCGACGTCGACGGTATTGGTGACGGTCAGCGCCTCGATGGGCGAATCGCGCAGGTTGTCGATGGCATTGCCCACCAGCACGCCGTGCGTGGCGGCCGCCAATACCCGTCGTACGCCGGCCGCCGCCAGCGTGTGCGCGGTCTCCACAAGGGTGCCGCCGGTGGAGATCTCGTCCTCGAAGACGATGGCGTCCCGGTCACGGACGTCGCCGACGACGTGGCCCTGGCGGACCTCGGTGTCGCTGACCCGGCGCTTGTCGATGATGGCCAGCGGCAGGTCCAGGCGCGTCGCGAACTTGCCCGCGCGTTTGGCGCCGCCGGCATCGGTGGCGACGATCACCGCGTTGTCCATGTCGCAGGTGTCGCGGATGTGGGCCGCCGCGATGGGTATCGCGGTTAGGTGATCGACCGGAATACTGAAGAATCCGTGAACCTGTTCCGCATGCAGGTCCATGGTCAACACGCGGTGGGCGCCTGCGGTCCTCATGAGGTCGGCGATGAGCCGCCCGGCGATGGAGATGCGCGGCGCGTCCTTCTTGTCGGAACGGGCATAGGAGAAGTAGGGAATCACGGCGGTGATGCGCCGTGCAGACGCGCTGCGCAGGGCATCCAGGGTGATCAGCAGTTCCAGGATCCGGTCGCTGGCGGGCTCGGTGAATGCCTGCACGACGAAAGTGTCGCGTTCCCGGACATTCTCGTCGATCTGGACCGACAGGTTGTCGTTGGAGAACCGCGAGATGGTCAGGCTGCTGCGCTCGATGTCGAGACACGCGCAGATCTCGTCGGTCAGGTCCGGGTTGGATCGTCCCGAGAAGATTCTCAGTTCGTCGTTCATTCCACTACCTTTGCATGAAACAAGTGCTTCGGTCGTTCCAGGCGGACCGCGACGCCGCGAAGCGGTCGCGTCTCATTGCCCGTCCAGGCGTGACAGTTGATCCTTCAGCGCGCCGAGTTCGCCCAGCAGGCGTTCGTGCTTGTTGCGCTCCTTGGCGACCACCGCCGGTGGTGCCTTGGCGACGAAGTTCTCGTTGGCGAGTTTGGCCTCGACGCGTTTCAAGTCCTTCTCGCCCGCGTCGATCGCCTTGGCGAGACGCGCGCGTTCGGCGTCGACGTCGATCAGGTCGGCCATCGGCACCATCACCTTAAGGGCCGGGCTCGTCGACTCGCCGGCGTTCCCGCCACCGACGACTTGCACGGAGACGGGGGGTGGCTCGGCGTCGTCGTCCAGCCAGCGTACGGCCTCGACTCGGGCTAACCGGCGCAGCAGCGACTCGCATTCGCCGAACCGGCGCCGGTCTTCCGATCCGCCCGCCTGCAGCAGCAGATCGATCCTCCTGCCCGGGGCGACGTTCAACTCGCCGCGTACGTTGCGAACCGCGTTGACCACCGCCTTGAGCCACTCGATGGTGCCTTCGGCGTGCGCATCCATCGGTTGTTCATCGGCCTTGGGGAACGACTGATGCATGATCGTGTCGCCCTTCGAGCCCTGGAACGGCGCGATGCGCAACCAGAGGGACTCGGTAATGAACGGCACGATGGGATGCGCGGCCCGCAACAGGACTTCAAGCACGTCGAGCAACGTCTTCTTCGCGGCCCGGGCCTCCTCCGGGCGATTCGCCGCCTCGAACAGAACCGGCTTGGTCAACTCGACATACCAGTCGCAGTACTCGTGCCAGGCGAACTCGTAGACGGCGTTCGCGTACAGGTCGAATCGGTAGCTGGCGATGGACCGGTGGGCCGTATCGACGAGTTGCCGGGTCTTGGAGCGGATCCAGCGGTCCGCAGGCCCCTCGTGCGCCGGTCCATCGAGTTCGCCCGCGTCCTCGAGGTGTCCGAGAACGAACCGCGTGGCGTTCCAGAGCTTGTTGCAGAAGTTCCGATAGCCCTCGATGCGTTTCAGATCGAACGCGAGATCCCGGCCTTGGGATGCCATGGCGCAGAACGCAAAGCGCAGCGCATCCGTTCCGTAGGCCGGGATGCCGGCCGGATACTCCCGGCGGGTGCGTGCTTCGATCGCCTCGGCCATTCGCGGCTGAGTCATGTTGGCCGTGCGTTTGGCGACGAGGCCATCGGTGGTGATGCCGTCGATGATGTCCATCGGGTCGAGGCCGTTGCCCCGGGTCTTGGACATCTTGACCCCCTCGGCATCGCGCACCATGCCGTGTATGTGGACCTTCTTGAACGGAACCTCGCCGGTGAACTTCAAGGTCATCATGACCATTCGCGCGACCCAGAAGAAGATGATGTCGTACCCGGTCACCAGTACGTCCGTGGGGTGGTAGGTCGCGAGTTCCGGCGTCGGCTCCGGCCAACCGAGCGTACCGAATGTCCACAGCGCGGAGGAGAACCAGGTGTCGAGGACATCCTCGTCTTGCTCGAGGGGCACGTCGTCGCCGAGGTCGGCGCGGGACCGGACTTCGGATTCCGTGCGGCCGACGTGGATGTTGCCCGATTCGTCGTACCAGGCGGGGATCCGGTGACCCCACCACTGCTGGCGGCTGATGCACCAGTCCTCGATCTCGCGCATCCACGAGAAATACATGTTCTCGTACTGCTTGGGCACGAACTCGACATCGCCGCCTTCTACCGCCTTGATTGCGGGCTCGGCGAGGGGTTTGATCTTGACGAACCACTGATCCGTGAGCCACGGCTCGATGACGGCATCGGAGCGATCCCCCCGGGGCACCGTCATGGTGTGTTCCTCGACTTGCGCCAAGAGCCCGGCTGAGCGCATGTCGTCCACCACGCGTTGGCGTGCCTCGAACCGGTCGAGACCCCGGTAGGCTTGGGGCACGTTGTCGTTGAGAGTCGCATCGGCCTCGAGGATGTTGATCATTGGGAGGCCATGTCGCGCGCCGATGGCGTTGTCGTCGAAGTCGTGAGCCGGCGTGATCTTGACGCAACCGGAGCCGAACTCGGGGTCCACGTGATCATCCGCGATGACGGGAATGCGCCGGCCCACCAGGGGCAACAATACCGTCTCGCCCACTAGGGATTGATAGCGACCATCGTCCGGGTGCACGGCGACCGCGGTGTCCCCGAGCATGGTCTCGGGACGGGTTGTGGCGACGACCACGTGATCGCGGCCGTCCGTCGTCGTCGTGCCGTGGGCCAGCGGGTAGCGGAAGTGCCACAGGTGGCCCGCCTCGTCGTTGTTGTCCACCTCGAGATCGGAGATCGAGGTCTTCAGGACCGGATCCCAGTTGACCAGCCGCTGGCCGCGATAGATCAGGCCTTCGTCGTAGAGTCGGACGAAGACTTCGATCACGGCCCTTGAGAAGCCGTCGTCCATCGTGAAGCGCTCGCGGCTCCAGTCCACGGACGAGCCCATCCGGCGTATCTGCCGGGAAATGTTGCCGCCGGTGGTCCGCTTCCACTCCCAGACCCTGTCGATGAATGCTTCGCGCCCGATGTCGTCGAGCTTGATGCCTTGGTCCAGCAGTTGCCGCTCGACGACCATTTGCGTGGCGATCTGTGCATGGTCGGTGCCGGTCTGCCACAGCGCGCGTCGGCCGTTCATCCGGTGATAGCGCATCAGCGCGTCCATCAGCGTGTGCTGGAAGGCGTGACCGATATGCAGCCGATCGGTGATGTTGGGGGGTGGGATGACGATGCAGTAGGGCACTCCGTTGGCTCGGGGCGCGAAGTGTCCCTCGCGTTCCCACTGATCGTAGAGGCCGGCCTCGATCGCCGCAGGGTCGAAGCTGCCTTTAATGTCCATCGTGCTCGGGAATGACGCTATTCCCAATTGTCCAGTTCGTGGTGGAACAGGGGATACCCGCCGTCGCGGTAGCGCCTGTACTTGTCTCTTCCCGCCGCGCGTTGGGTGGCGAGTACGATCTCCGAGACTCGTTCGAATCGATTGAAGAATCCGGGAATCTCGGTCCCGAGGTTGATCAGGACCTCGTCGTGGGTCGGTTCTTCGTCCTCGGTGCCGAGGGTCACCGGTTCTCCTCCAACGACGCCGAGCCGCGCGTGGGGCAGGAAGTGTTGGGTCGGGTACTCCCACAGCAGAGCGTCGACATCGTCCAGGGCACTGTCGGTGGTTCTGATGTGTACGCGCTTGCCGCTCACCGCGGCCTTGTGCGCGAGACGGCAGCTAAAACGGTGTCGGGCGATCTCGTCGACATCCGGCAGGATGTAGAAGTCGATGCGCGTCATGCTCTTAGGATGCCGCCTTGACGAGGTATTCGAAGAGTGCCGGAAGCGGACGACCGGTGGAGCCCTTGCCCGATACGTAGGCACTGCCGGCGATGTCGAGGTGTGCCCACGGGAAGTCCTTGGCGAACCGGGACAGGAAGCAGGCGGCGACGATCGACCCGGCGGCCCGGCCACCGACGTTCTTCATGTCCGCGAAGGCGCTGTCCAGGGCGCTCTGATAATCGTCCCAGAGCGGCATCCGCCACATGCGGTCGTCGGCTTCGTCGCCGGCGGACGCGAGCGCGTCGGCGACGGCGTCGTCGTTGGCGTACAAGGCACTGGCCTGGGGGCCCAGGGCGACGACCTGTGCGCCGGTCAACGTGGCGATGTCGACCACGGCAGCGGGTTTGAAACGCTTCACGTAGGTGAGCGCGTCGCAGAGCACGAGTCGGCCTTCGGCGTCGGTGTTCATGATCTCGACCGTCTGGCCGGACATCGTCGTCACGATGTCGCTTGGCCGGGATGCCCTTCCGCCGGGCATGTTCTCCGCGGCGGCGGCAACGACGATCAGGTTGATCGGCAGTTCGGCGGATATTGCCGCCTTCATCGCACCAAGCACGCTGGCGGCACCGCACATATCCCATTTCATCTCGTCCATACCGGACGAGCCCTTGATGTTGATCCCCCCGGTATCGAAGGTGATGCCCTTGCCGACGAGAACCACGGGCTTGTCACCGGGATTGCCGCCCTTGTAGTTGACGATGATCATCTTGCCGGGGGTGGCACTACCCCGTGTGACGGACAGGAACGCCCCCATGCCGAGTTCGGACATCTTCGACTCGTCCAACACGGTGGTCGTCACGTTGCCGACGCCGCGCGAGAGCCGGCGCGCTTCGCGGGCGAGAAACGTGGGATTGCAGATATTCGGCGGCTGGTTGCCGAGATCCTTCGCCAAGGTGAGGCCGTCGTCGAGCGCTTGGGCGTGTCCGAGGGCGCGGCGAGCTTTGGCGCGCTGCCGGGACAATACGCCGACCCGGCGCAGCTTTGCGGCTTGCGTTTTGGTGGACTTGTAGGGAGTAAACCGGTACGCGGCGTGGGAAACAGCGGCCAGCAAGGTGCGGGTCTTCGTATAGGCGTCCGCCTTTCCGGCGTCGAAGTCGTCCACGCATACGGTCGCGTCGGCGACATCGAGGGCGGCGATCGCTGTTGCCGCCGCCTTCGCATCGCGCCGGAACGCCGCCAGCTTGGTTTCCGCGTCGGCGTCCTTGTCGTCCGCGCCGACGATCAGCAAGCGCGAAGGCCGACCCTTGAGATACGCCCTGGCAACGCTGCCCGGGGCGCTCTTCGTGCCGTCGAGCACCAGGCCGACGTGCTCGGTTACGCCCATCGCCGCGGCGACTTCCCGTGCGGTCCTGCGAGGGACGACGAGGCAGTCGGTCGCCACCGACGCCGCGTTCCCCGTTTTCGATGCATACCGCATAATCGGCTCCCCCCGTTCGCCCGCGGCATTCTAGCGGAATAGTCATGTGGCCGTAGCAATCGTGCAGTCGAGATCACCGTTCGGACCGGTCGCCGCGCGCTACGTGGCGAGGGAATTGACGCTGGTGTTTCTCGGCGTGTTCGCGCTGCTCTTGATCATTGGCTTGAGCGCCCGCTTCATCGGATTCCTGCAGGGCGCGGCGGATGGCCGGTTCACCGCCGAGGCCTTGTGGCTGCTGCTCGCCCTGCGGATTCCCGAGTTCGTGCAGGTAACGGCGCCGTTCGCGTTGTTCCTCGCCTTGTTGCTTACCTTTGGCCGCCTGCATGCCGAGCGCGAATACGCGGTGCTGGCGACTGCGGGCGCCAGCCCGGGCCGGTTCGTCCGCTGGCTCCTGGCGATCGTCCTACCTGTCGCCGCAATGGTCGCCGTGATGTCGTTGGCCGTTACGCCCGAGGCGCGCAGGCTCTACGCCAACCTATCCCTCGAGCAACTCGTCGATAGCGAACTGGATGCGTTGGTTCCCGGCGCCTTCCACACGCATGACGAGGGTCGCAGGGTCAGCTACGCCCAGTCCGTGGACCGCGCGGCGAATCGGTTGGAGGGGGTGTTCCTCGCAGAACGCCAGGGATCGATGGACGTCACGGTCTGGGCCGAGAGCGGTCGCCAGCACCGCCATCCCATCACCGGCAGCCGGTTTTTGGAGTTGCGCAACGGTGTGCGTTACGAGGGGCGTCCGGGCGAGGCCGGCTACCGGGTGGTCGAGTTCGAGAGGCTAGGGCAACGCCTGGACCGCGAAGCCCCGGTCCCGCTCGTCGATGTTCGCAGTTTCCCATCCGTGGAACTCGACACCGACGACCCGAAGCAGGTTGCGGAAATGCACGGCCGGATTGCCTGGCCGCTGATGACGGTAATCGCCGCGCTGGCCGCGTTCGGCATGGCCAGACCGCAGCCGCGTGCGGGTCGGTTTGCCCGTACCGTGCCCGGAGTCGGGCTCTTCGTCGCCTACTATCTCGCCCTGGTGTTCGCCCAGGATGGCATCGCCGAAGGTGTCGTACCCCCCTTTCTCGGCCTTTGGTTCGTGCACGCGGCCATGCTGGGTGTCGCGGTTTGGATGATCCACACCGGGACGCACCCGGCGGGCCGGCGTTGGTTCGCTCGACGATGATCGGCGGACAGATGGACCGCTACATCGCGGTCACGATCCTGAAGTCGGCGGCGGTGGTGATCGCCTGCCTGCTCACGCTGGTGACGATGTTCACGCTCCTCGACGAGTTCCGCGACATCACGCCCGGCTACACGAAGGGCCACGCCCTGCAATACGTCCTGTTCAGTACACCAAGACAACTCTACGATCTCATGCCGTACGGCGTGTTCATCGGTGCGCTGGTGGGACTGGGCGTGCTGGCGAGTCGTAGCGAACTCACCGTGCTGCGCGGTGCCGGGACGTCGATGGCCCGGCTATTCGGCGCCGCGAGCATCCCCGTTCTGATCCTCATCGGATCGAACCAGGTACTTGGCGAACTCGTCGCGCCAGCGGGCGAGACCGCCGCCGGTTCGCTCAAGCTAACCGTCCAGCGAGGCGACGGCGACGGGCGAATCGTCTCCTCGCACTGGTACCGGGAGGGGCCGTTGATCACCAACGTCGGCGGTTTCGACGACAACGGCGAACTGATTGGCATCCGGCAGTACGAATTCCGGGAAGGCAGGATGACCCGAAGCCGTCAGGCGGATCGTGCGGGCTACGTCGACGACGGCGGTTACTGGCTGCTTCTGAACGTGGTCGAAACGCGGTTTGACGCACAGGGCTCGAGTGTCCAGCGCTACCCCGAAATGCCTTGGCGCATCAGCGCGAACCCCGAACTCCTGAGTGCGAAAGCCTTGTTCGATCCCAGCAAGCTCTCGTTCGCGGATCTTCGTTTCCAGATCGACTACATGACGCGAGAAGGACTCGATCCGACCCGCTACCAGGTGTCGTTCTGGAGCAAGGCGCTGCAACCGTTGGCCGTGCTCGGCCTGATGCTGGTGGCATTGGCGTTCGTGACGGGACCGTTGCGCGAGGCGGGTCTGGGCGCCCGGCTTGGCGCGGGCATTGCCGTCGGATTGGCGTTCAAGTACCTGGTGGACGTGTTCGGACCGATGAGCGTGGTGTTCTCGATCCCCGCTTGGCTCGCCATGTCGGTACCGGTGGCGGTGTGTTGGATTGCGGGGATCGTGCTAGTACGCCGTGTAGCTGCGTGACCGTCGTAGGGGCGACCCTGGGGCGACCCTTGCGGTCGCCCGCCCGACGATCCGACGTTTCGTTGAACGAAAACGGGCGAGGGCGCAGCCGAAAGGCGCGATAGCCTCGCTCCTACGGTGACTTCGCCAATACGGCCTGTCGGCAAAATACACCCGGCGCGCTCCAGGACTCTAGTCGCGTATTCGGACGACGATGCTGCGCGAGAGCCGGTCCGACCAGGTCATGCGATCGCGGTCGAACCACATCCAGAAGAACCCGACGCCCAGCGTTGCGAAACTCGCCATGCCGCCGACAAAGCGGCCAAGTCCCTGGATCGGTGTGAAACGGCCATCCGAGCGAATCCGGAGGTGCCACGCCAGCATGCCTAGGGTTTGTCCACGCCCACACCAGAACAAAACCAGGAAGGCATACATCTCGATGAACAACAGCGACTGAACCCAGGCGCCCACCACCGCGTCGCCGATGAGGGTCACCAACGCCACGACGGTGAACACCCAGATCGCGAGGATGATCAGGGTGTCGTAGAGGATGGCCAGGAGTCGGTAGCGCAGAGGGGCGACCGTCTCGCGGCCGTCGGAGTGGATTTCCTCGCGCGGTTCCGGACGGAAGTGGGTGTGCTTCTTGCCTCCCATGGAACGAATACGCAACCTGTTGAATTACTTTATCAAAAACCGCAGGGGCGACCCTTGCGGTCGCCCGCATCAGGGACGTGCCGTCTCTCGGGCAACGGGACGGGACCCGTCCCCTACGGTCCCGTTTTTCCCTGCACGTTCGCGGCTCGACGCCGGGAGGGAAACTCGCATGGACCGAACACGGGTTAAGCGTAACCACTTCCCGCTGGAATTGCTTCGCCAAGCAGTTACCATTCTCCGGCTGCACGGGGAGGCAACATGACCGACAGAGTCGACCGCCACGGTCTTAAGGTGGCGAAGGAACTGGACGACTTCATCGCCGAGGAGGCGTTGCCCGGCACGGGCGTCGACGACGGGGCGTTCTGGTCCGGATTCAGCGCCATCGTCCGCGACCTGACGCCCAAGAACCGGGCCCTGCTGGCCAGGCGGGACGAACTCCAGGCGAAGATCGACGCTTGGCACCTCGAACGTCGGGGCCAGCGTCACGACCCCGACGCCTACAAGGCGTTCCTCGCCGAGATCGGCTACCTAGTGCCCGAGGGGGGCGACTTCGAGATCGCCACCGCCAACGTCGATGCCGAGATCGCCACGACGGCGGGGCCGCAACTGGTGGTGCCGGTCATGAACGCCCGCTTCGCGCTGAACGCCGCCAACGCCCGCTGGGGCAGCCTCTACGATGCCTTCTACGGCACCGACATCATTCCCGAATTACCGGGACGCGAGAAGGGGACGGCCTACAATCCGGGCCGCGGCGAATTGGTCATCGAACGCGCCGCGCGGGAACTCGACGCCGTCGTACCCCTCGACGATGCGAGCCATGCGGATGCCACGGGCTACGAGATTCTCGACGACGGCGATGGCTACGCCCTGCGCGCCAAGACGAAGGCCGGTGCCGCGACGTTGGCGGATGCCGAGCAGTTCGTCGGCTTCGTGGGTGGAGGATCCGGCGAGCCCTCGGCGGTGCTGCTACGCCACAACGGCTTGCATATCGAGATTCAGATCGACCGGTCCCACGATGTCGGCGCCGCCCACCCGGCCGGGGTCAAGGACGTGCTGCTCGAGTCCGCCATCACGACCATCCAGGACTGCGAAGACTCCGTGGCCGCCGTGGACGCCGAGGACAAGACCCTCGTCTACCGCAATTGGCTGGGCCTGATGACCGGCGAACTCGAGGAGACCTTCGAGAAAGGCGGCGAGACCGTCCACCGCACGTTGGTAGCCGACCGCACCTATACCGCAACCGACGGGAGCGAACTGTCGCTGCCCGGTCGAAGCCTGCTCCTGGTTCGCAACGTCGGCCACCTGATGACCAACGACGCGATCCTCGACGCCAACGGCGACGAGATCTTCGAAGGCATTCTCGATGCCGTGGTGACGAGCCTGTGCGCCGTTCACGACTTGAGGGGCGTCGGCAGGTTCCGTAACAGTCGTACGGGTAGCGTGTACATCGTCAAGCCCAAGATGCACGGCCCCGAGGAGACCGCCTTCACCTGCGAACTCTTCGGTCGCGTCGAGGACATCCTGGGGATTGCCCGCAACACCCTGAAGGTCGGGGTCATGGACGAGGAGCGCCGGACCAGTCTCAATCTGCGCGAGTGCATCCGCGTTGCCCGGGAGCGCATCGTGTTCATCAACACCGGATTCCTGGATCGTACGGGCGACGAGATCCACACCAGCATGAGAGCCGGCGCCATGGTGCGCAAGGAACCGATGAAGCAGGAGACCTGGATCCTCGCCTACGAGGACGCCAACGTCGATGCGGGGCTCGCTACCGGCTTTCCGGGCCGTGCACAGATCGGCAAGGGCATGTGGCCGAAGCCCGACGAGATGCTGGAGATGCTGAACACCAAGGCCAACCACCCGACGGCCGGTGCCGACTGCGCCTGGGTGCCGTCGCCCACGGCGGCCACGCTGCACGCCCTGCACTACCACGGCGTCGACGTGGCCGGCCGCCAGGACGAGCTGGCGAGCCGCGCGAGGGCGAGCGTCGACGACATCCTGACCATTCCGCTACTCGCCGGCGAGAATCTCGCCACGGAGGACATCCAGCGCGAACTCGACAACAACGCCCAGGGCATCCTCGGCTACGTGGTGCGCTGGATCGACCAGGGCATCGGCTGCTCGAAGGTTCCGGACATCAACGACGTGGGCCTGATGGAGGATCGCGCCACCTGCCGGATCTCCAGCCAGCACATCGCCAATTGGCTGCACCACGGCATCGTCGACGAGGATCAGGTGCGCTCGACCATGCAGCGCATGGCGGCCGTCGTGGATCGGCAGAATGCCGACGATCCGAACTACCGGGAAATGGCCCCGGACTTCGACTCGAGCATCGCCTTCCAGGCTGCCTGCGACCTCGTGTTCAAGGGGCGGGAGTTGCCGAACGGCTATACCGAGCCGGTGCTGCACGCGCGGCGGCGGCAGGCCAAGGCGCGTACCCTGGACGCATAGGTCTTGCGGGGGACGGTCCCGGGGTTCGAGGTCCGACGCGTACGGCGGTGTTTCGTTTCGAGGTCGCGTCTCGTGTAGCATCGCCGCCTCTTCGCCGTTCGCAGTTTGAGCCCGTACGATGGCTACCGAGATCAGGGACTACGACCACGAGCGCGACTTCAAGGCGGTGGACCGCATCTACCGCGAAGTCGGCTGGCTCGATGAAGACGACAGCAAGGCGCACGAGGAACTCGCGCGCACCGTCTACGAGGGCGTCGTGTTCTGCCTCGACGGCGAAGTCGAATGCCTCGCGACGACTTCGCTCGGCGCCATGCGCCACTTGGAAACCGATCTCGATCTGACGGTCGTCACCGGTGTCACCACCAGCCGGGTGGCCCGCAAACTCGGCGCTGCCAAGCGGGTAACCGCGGCCGCCATTGCGCAACGGGCGGAGGCGGGCAGCGAGATTGCGACCCTGGGCATGTTCGAACAGGGCTTCTACGACCGCCTGGGTTTCGGCAGCGGCGCCTATACCCGCATCGTGAAGTTCGATCCCGCCACCCTCAAGGTCGACCAGCGTTTTCGGCCCCCGAAGCGTCTCACGAAGGACGACTGGCGCGATGTCCACCATGCCCTGCACGAGCGCTTGCGGGGTCACGGCGGCTGCGTGCTGCACACTCCCGAGATCATCCACGGCGAATTGGGGTTCACGCGCAAACCCATCGGGCTCGGCTACTACGATGGTGGCACGCTGTCCCATTTCATTTGGGGAGGGGCCGAGGACGAGCACGGCCCCTACCTCATCTGGTTGTACGC
>LXNJ01001755.1_pt1 | contig 12496 bp, 8 predicted proteins | sample 809081 | NCBI WGS metagenome assembly LXNJ01 (sample SAMN04870510, study PRJNA318959) | sponge metagenome | biome: sponge; feature: marine sponge reef; material: water | host: Petrosia ficiformis | place: Greece: Milos, Mediterranean Sea | collected 2013-05-29 | depth 5-7 m
CGCCGGCGCGGCAAATCCGCCACCGCCACAAGATCCGCCGCCCATCCGGCGGCGCATCTTGCCCCGGCCCAAGCCAATGCCGTGCGTCGGAATTGCCGCTGGCGCGGCAAATCCGCCACCGCCACAAGATCCGCCGCCTGCCCGGCGGCGCATCTTGCCCCGGCCCAAGCCAATGCCGTGCGTCGGAATTGCCGCTGGCGCGGCAAATCCGCCACACTCCCAAAATCCGCCGACTGGTGCACCCGGAGATTGCCTTGGATCGCCGTTTCGATATCCCGCATCGCCACAAGACCTTCTCCGTGGTCATCACCGACGACGGCGCGTTGGAGCTTTGGCTCGATGGCTGTTTGCGCAAACGGCGCAACCCGGGTCCACGCGATCCCCTCTACGTTTGGACCAACATCGAACTCGACTGGGAGGAACACCATTACGTGGAGGTGCGCTACTACCGCCGGGTCGATGAGTTGAAAGTCACGATCAACGGAGAGCCGATCCTTGAGCAGTCACCGACGATGGTCTCGCCGTAGTCGGCGTCGCCGCTTGGACGCCTCGCTCGCGTTTCCCCATGAAAAACTCGTGGATATTCGCCTGGATGCTATAGAGGCAAGGTATCAGGATCAGCGTGATGGCGGTTGCGAACACGATGCCGAAGGCTAGCGAGACCGCCATGGGGATGACGATCTGGGCCTGCATGGAGCGCTCCAACACGATGGGCACCAAGCCGAAGAAGGTCGTCAGCGACGTCAGCAGGATCGGTCGGAAACGTGCTGCGCCCGACTCCACGGCGGCCAGCATCGGCGACACGCCTTCCGCCACGCGACGGTTGACGAAGTGCACCAGGATCAGGCTGTCGTTGACGACGACGCCGGCCAACGCGAAGAAGCCGAGCAACGAGATCGCGTTGACGGGGATGCCGATGATCCAGTGGCCGATCACGGCGCCGATCAGTCCGAACGGGATGACGGTCATGATGACCAGGGGCTGCAGGTAGGACTTCAAGGGGATGGCCATCAGCACATAGATGCCCACCAGCGCGCCCATGAACCCCCAGATCATCTCCCACACCGAGTCTTGCTGTTCCTGCAGGGAAGTTCCCATGTCGAATCCGACATCGGGATACTTGGCGAGAAGCTGGGGCAGGAATGTCGCCATCACGGCGCCGGCCACCCGCCCGGGTTCCACGACGTTCAGATCCGCGTTCGCCGCAACGGTGACCGTTCGCTTGCCGTTGATCCGGTTGATCGAGTTGTAGCCTCGTTCGAGCGTGTAGGTCGCCACGGCGTGGAACGGAAGTTCACGACCGTCCGGCAACCGTATCCACATGTTCTCCAGGTTGCCGATGGATTTGCGTTCGCTCCGGGGGTAGCGGACCATCACCCGCACATCCGAGTCTCCGCGTTGGATGCGCTGGGCCTCGGCGCCGTAGAAGGCCTGGCGGACCTGCCGTGCGAGGTCGGACAACGTGACGCCCATTGCCTGGGCTTCCGGGCGGACCGTCAGACGCACCTCCTCGGGACCATCGCTGGCCGACGATTCGACCTCGAAGAGCCCGTCGTAGGTCTTCAGGTGCTGAGCGAGATCTTCCGCTGCCGCTTCGACCTGGGCAATGCTGCCGCCGCTCAAGCGGAAGGCCACCGGCGGGCCACCGCCCATCCGGTTGCCGGTGGAGATGCGCAGTTCCGTGGTGCCTGCGATCTCGCCGATCTTGGCCCGCCAGCGGTTTTCGATCTCCTTCATGTCGATCTCGACGGCGCGGGTTTCGACCTTCGACAACTCGACTTGGAAACGACCGCTGCGTCCGTTCTGGACATAGGCGAAGACATTCCTTACGACATCGTCCTCGAAGCCGTATTCCGCCTTGAGTTCGTCATCCACCTCGTGCAGGGCGTTCGTCATCTCGCCGACGATGTCCACGATCAGTTCGTCGGGTGCGCCTTCCTGGATCTCAATCTGCGCCATCAGGAAGTCGCCGCCGAATTCCGGGAAGAACGAGATCCGGATGAACCCGCCCCGGACGAGGCCCACCATCAGGATCGCGATGGCGATGAAAGCGGCCAGCGTCGTCCAGCGGTACTCGATCGCCCGGGTCAGGAACGGCTTGTAGACCTTCTCGATGAAACGCTTCAACTTCACGTCGACCCAGTCGGAGATGCCGCGCCGGGAACCGTGGGACGAACGCATGATCGCGAGATGGGACGGCAGGATGAGTTTGCTCTCGACGAGCGAGAACGCGAGGCAGAGGATGACGATCCAGGCAATGGCGCGCGCCACGGAAGACGTCGCCCCCGCCTGCAGCAGCATCGGCGTGAACGCCATGATGGTGGTGAGCACGCCGAAGGTCGCGGGCACCGCCACGCGCTGGGCCCCGCGGACGATGTTGGCGAGCGTGTAGCCGTGATCCTCGGTCTCGGTGTACGCGCTCTCGGCGATGATGATCGCATCGTCGACCACGACACCCAGCACCAGGATGAACGCGAACAGGCTCATGACGTTGATCGTCACGTCGATGGGCGGCAACGGCATCATCATGAACGCGCCGAGGAACGCCACCGGCAGACCGATGATTACCCAAGCCGCTACCTTCAAGTGCAGGAACACACCGAGGATGATGAACACCAAGACCGCCCCCAAGGCCATGTTCTTCAGCATCATGTCGATGCGACCCTCGAGATAGAAGGAGGCGTCGGACCAGGCCGTCATCTGCGCTTCGGGCGGCAACGTCCGGTTGCGCGTCTCCACGAACTCCTTCACCGCGGCGCTCACATCCATGGGATTCTCGTCCCTGCCCGCCATGACGTTGATGCCGAGCGAACGTTTGCCGTTGAAGAACGAGTAGCTCTGCACTTCGGCGAACCGGTCGCGGATCGAGGCCACGTCGCCGAGCCGGATACGGGTTCCGTCCCGCCGTGTAAGAAGCACGATCTCCGCGTACTCCTGCCCGGTGTAGGCCTGCCCCGTGGCGCGTAGCCGAATGTCGCCCGCCTCGGAACGGATCGAACCGCCAGGGAGATCGATGGACCACTGGCGGATCACCTGGGCGACGCGGTCGAGCGTCAAGCCGTATTGGCGCAAGGTGTCCTCCGAGATCTCGATGGAGATCTCGAACGGCCGGGAGCCGAAAACCTGGGCGTAGGAGACGGCTGGCAACGCCACGATCTCCTCGCGCAATCGATCGGCGAGTTCCTTCATCGACGCTTCTTCAAGGTCGCCCGCGAGCTGAATGTTGATCACGGGGTTTCGGGACCGCGACTCGGAGATGATGGGTCGCTCGGTGTCGGCCGGGAACGTGGAGATCCCGTCGACGGCGAGCTTCACCTCGTCCATCTTCGCCGCCACATCGGCCCGGGTTCCCAAGTCTATGAAAACGGTGCCCCCGCCTTCGCCGGCGAAGGAACGGATTTCCGTCACGCCTTCGATGGACTTGACGGCTTCCTCGACACGCAGGATTACGCCCTGCTCCACTTCCTCCGGCGTGGCACCGGGGAACAGCACCTGGACCTGGATCTGGTTGCGGATGAATTCGGGGAACGACTCCTTCTTGATCTCCCCCACGAGCGCGTACACGCCGAGACCGATGATAGCGAGCATCAGCAAGTTGGCGGCGACGTGGTTCTTGGCGAACCAGCCAATCAGGCCGTGGACCTGGTCCCCCCCAGGTTGCCGGAGCGCTCCGCTGGCATCACTCACTGTTGACGCGAATCCTCATCCCAGGGAGCGAGTTTTCCGGGGGCGTCACCGTGTAGCGTTCGCCGTCGCGCAATCCGGCCGCCACGTACGCGAAGCCTTCATCGGCACGCACGACATCGAGGTCGCGGGGCCGGATCGTCATGTCCTTGCCAACCATCCACAACGTCTTGCCCCGTTCCAGCGAGTGGCGCGGAATGACGAAAATTTCCCCGGCGTCCGTCCCTTCGATGGCGGCGCTGACAAAAGTACCGATGCGCAAGGGCTCGCGTCCGGACGCGTACGGTTCCTGGACCTGGGCAACGAGGTGCAAAACCCTCGTGTCGACATCGAACACGCCCTCCGTACGAACGATCTCGGCCACCCAATTGCGGGAGGTTCCCCCGATGTCCGCCGAAAGCGTTGCCTTCAGCGATCCGTCTTCGTGCAACTTTCCGAGTTCCAGGTACTTGAGGTCGGTCTGTGGTATCGGCAGCCGGATCTCCGCGTAGTCCGTCGCGAACGTTTCCGCGAGCGGCGTTCCCGTGTTGACGAACTGGCCAATATCGGCGCGCTTCTCGCGCACCATGCCGTCGTAGGGCGCGCGGATCACCGTGCGGCTCAAATCTCCCGTCGCCTTCTCGAGGTCCGCCTCGGCGGACTCGAGCCCCGCCACGGCCTCGGCGAGTTGCGGCTTGCGCAGGGTGAGATCGGAAGCGGGCCGGTCAGCCACATCCAAACTCCTGAGCCGTTCCCAGTCCTCGACCGCGTATCCCGCGAGCGCGTTCTCCGTGGCAACCTTGGTCTTGGCCTGGGCCACAGCCGCCGTCGCCCGCTTCATCGCCGTTAGGTAGTTGCGCGGGTCGATGCGGACCAGGATATCGCCCTTGGCGAAGAATCCGCCCGCAACGAATGCTGCCGAGACCTCCACGATCGTGCCCGAAACCTCCGATACCATCGTCGTCCGGGTCCGCGGTACCACCACCCCCTGGGAGCGAACCTCGAAGGTCACGGGCTCGCGCTTCGCCACCGCCACATCCACCAAAAGGGTCGGCGGCGGGGCTGGCTTCTGCACGGCGGGAGTACGGGCGGCAAACAACGCCGCCGCCGCCAATGCCGCAGCAACGATGAGGATGATTGGCAGAGAAATCTTGAGCCAAAGCATGGCGAGTGAGTTCCGTGCCGCCGTCGACGGCGAGTGCTACTTTCGGTAACGTCAATCCACAATCTTAGCCTAATTTCGGCGTTGGCGTCCGCGACTCGCCGTATCCCTTAACAGCCGAAAGCCTCCGCACGCAAGGGCGTGGACGTCGGATACGGGTTGTCCAATATGCCGTCCGCCTCGACCGGATTGAACGCCCCCTCTACGGGATCCATGTTCTCGTCCCGAGGCTCCCGCGAGAGCATATAGACGATCCGACCGTGGTCCACGTGAAGCGCGGCGCAAGACAAGCCCGTCCCCTACGATCCGCTTTGCGGGCGAAGCGCCGGGCCGGCGTGGGGCGCTCAAATCCTCCCCTTGGCCAAATCCAAGCGTCCCCGCGCCAAATTCAGCCGGAGCACGTCGCTGGACCCTTCCGCCAAGCGCAATGCGCGAACCCGTCGGTACAGCGCCTCAAGGGGGTGGCCGCTACGCAAGGCCCCCCCGCCAACCAGCTGAATCCCCGTGTCGACGATCTCGCCCACGGCTTCGGTGGCAAACACCTTGGAGGCGATGCCCTCGTTGATGATGTTCTCCCCCGCGTCGCCAAGGCGTGCGGTGCGATAGACCATGCTGCGGGCAGCGTAGGCGCGGATACGCATGTCCGCGTAGCGCAGGCGAACGCCCTCCCGAGCGGCCAGCGGCGCGCCACTGCGGTGCGGACTCGTGATGTGATCGGTCACGAAATCGATGACCCATCGACACAGTCCGATGCTCTCGGCTGCCAAGGCCAAGCGGGTATCGCCGATCTGGCGCATGGCACGTGGCAGCCCCCGGCCCGGTTGGCCGACGACTTGAGTGGCCGGAAGGGCGACATCGCGAAACTCGACATACGCATGGTGGCTGCCATCCACCGAGCCGAAGGTACGCCGAATGTGAACCCCGGGGGCATCCCGATCGACGACGACCATGGCCGGGCCATGTCCCTCGATCTCAACCAGGACATTGATGAAGTCGGCGCTCGCCCCGCCGGTCACATACGACTTCTGGCCGTTTACCGTCAGCGTGTCGCCCTTGAGTACGCCCCAGGTCGCGCGTTCGGCGTCGTCCGGCTCGGTGAATCCGAACGCGGCGCGTTTCTCGCCGGCGAGGAGGGGCGCCAGGTATCGGCTGCGCAGAGGTTCGCCGACGCCGGCCAACACGCCGGGACCGGGACCGAAGATGCCGGGCAGATGGCAGACATTGTGGCCACCCAGGATGTCACGCACGACGGTCAACGCCAGCAGCGTCGCTCCACCGCCGAACTCGGCGGGCTGCGCCATGGGGTAGACACCCGCTTCCTTTGACGCGTCGCGAACCCGCATTGCGCGATCGGCGGGATCCAGACCCGCGTCGTCGCGCAGCGGTACCAGCGCCTCCCGAGCCAGGTGTTCGACGCGGTCGCGAAGGGCAGCGGTGTCGGGCGGAAGATCGTCTGGCACGCAAGGCGCCTTTAGAACAGCGTCGGCATGATCACGAGCGCAACGACCACGAGAACCAGAAGCACGATGAGCATCAGCGCATAGAAGATCCACGACTCGCGGCGGGCGTGGCCGCGAACCAATTCCCCGATCTCCTCGTCGCCGCGGACTGCAACCGAAGATGCCAGGCGATAGCGCGTGATGCCGTCTCCCCGACCGGGCAACTTGATGAACAGTTCCGGGGTGCCGTCCAGCACCGTCGCGGCATCATGGATCGGCAAGCCGCTGCTTCGGGCGATCTGCACCACCGCGAGTCCCTTGTTCGGTTCCTTGCGGAAGCAATCGACGACGGAAAGGATGCGGCCCGTCTTGCCGCGGAAGCGGAACTTCCAAGGTGCCAGGTAATCGGTCATGGGTGATCGCGTCAATTCCTTCGGGCGATGATAACGGCGCGTTTCGGTGCCGGATACCCTTCGACGGTCAGCTTCGAATCCTTCGGGTCGAGTGCCGAAGCGAGTGACTCGTAGGGCATCCAAGCCGTCGTCCGCTGCTCCCCGGTCGTGGTCGTCGAGACGTCGACTACCCTTGCATCGCCGAAACCCGCATCGGCAAGCCAGCCGCATATCATGGCCACGTCGGGCACCGTCCAAACGTTGCGCATCCGCGCGTAGCGAGCACGGGGCTTCAAGGGACCGTGGTCCACCACCAGGCTCTCGACCACCAAAACCGTGCCGTTGTGCGCGTGGCTGGCAAGCGACTGGACATGGGCGAGGGGATCGCGGCGATGGTAGACGACGCCCATGGAGAAGACGACGTCGAACTTCCCCGCCACCGGGAAATCCCCCAAGCCCACCGGCAGAACCGTGTTCCTTGCCCCGCCGCGATCGACGTAGTAGCCGATCGCGGCGTGCTGAAGGGCGTAGAGCAAACTCGGATCGATACCGACCACCGCCTTCGCGCCCGCCTCCAGCATGCGCCAGCCGTAGTAGCCGTTGCCGGAACCGACGTCCAAGACGCGACAACCGCCCAGATCGACGTGCGGACGAATGCGCGACCACTTGAGATCCGATCGCCACTCGCTGTCGATGGCGATGCCGAACAGGTCAAAGGGGCCCTTGCGCCACGGCCACAGGCCCCGCAAACCCGCTTCGAGGCGCTTGCGTTCGGCGGTCGTCACGCCCGCCGCGTCGGCACCGACTACCGCGCCCATCGAAACCTCGTTCGACCGAATATCCGGCAAGCGTTCGAGGGCAGCCAGCCAACGCGGCAGGTCGCCATGGGATGCACGATCCACGATGTCGACGGCCCAATCGGCCGACGCGTCCCGCCATGCCCGGAACAAGGACTCGATCGCGCCTCCCGCGAAACGAACGCCAAAGGGAGCTTGCGACCGTCGCGTTTGTTTCATGGGTAGGTCGGCGTGGCTGGGCCGCACCCGGCGCACAGCATCAGCGAAGGCGCGTCGTTGCCGCCGCGACCGGGTCGGCCATGGGGCGCTATCGTGGATCCCCGTTCGGCCAGGCGACGAATGACGCCCAGTTCAGGCACCGGAACCAAACCCGTGTGGCACCGAACCCCGCGTCCCGGAATCTGGCCAGGTGGACCTCCTCCGTGTCGATACGCATGACATTCTCGAGAGCGGCGCGTTTTTGACTAATCTCGAGTTCGCTGTAGCCGTTCGCCCGTTTGAACTCCCGGTGCAGGCCGTCGAAATAGCCGCCCGCAGCAAGCTTCTCCGACACGATCAGGACGCCGCCGGGGCGCAATCCCGCACGAATACGCGCCAACAACGGCAGCCGGTCCTTAACAGGCAGGAACTGCAGAACGTAGTTCAGGACCACGACCTGCGCGTCGTCGATTTCCACCTCGCGAACATCGGCCTCCACCCAGTCGACACGATCGTCGAACCCCGGAAGACGGCGGGCGTCGTCGAGCATCGCCGCCGAACTGTCGACGGCGATGACCTCGCAGGGGTTCGTTCCCATGGCACGCAGCACGGCAAGCGTCGACGCGCCGAGCGAACAGCCGAGGTCGTAGCAGCGCCCGGCATTGTCCAGGTGCCGGGCCGCCAGGAGTCCCGTCAGCGCAACGACGGTTTCGTAACCCGGCACCGAGCGCCGGATCATGTCCGGGAAAACCGCGGCGACGGTCTCGTCGAAGGCGAAGTCGACCAGCTGCCTAGGCTCGTCGAACAGACGGTCGCGCGGCGACGGCGATGCCGACACGGTGGTAGGCTTTTCCGGCGGAGGCATAGCGCGGAACATTGTATGGCGACGGAGATCGCAAAACCGCCCAATCTCGCGAGCGCCGACCTGTACATCAACCGGGAACTGGCGCAGCTGGAGTTCATTCGCCGCGTGCTGGAACAGGCGAAACGCGACGACGTGCCGCTGCTCGAACGGCTCCGTTTCCTGTGCATCGTCGGGACGATCCTCGACGAGTTCTTCGAGATCCGGGTCTCGGGGCTCAAGCAGCAGGAGGAGGTCGGCGCCACGCAACGCGGTCCCGACAACCTGTCCCCGACCGAACAGCTCAGGCGCATTGCCTTCGTAGCCCACGACATGGTCGACGAGCAGTACCGCATCCTGAACGATGTGCTGTTTCCGCTGCTCGATGCCGAGGGCATCCGGTTCCTGAAACGTGCCCAATGGAACCGGGACCAGGAAGCATGGCTGCGGGAGTTTTTCCATCGCGAACTCGAGCCGATCCTGACCCCAATTGGACTCGACCCGGCGCATCCGTTTCCGCGCATCCTGAACAAGAACCTGACCTTCATCGTGACGCTCGAAGGCAAGGACGCGTTCGGTCGGAAGAGCGGCATGGCGGTGGTCCAAGCACCCCGTGCCCTGCCCAGAGTCGTTCGGCTGCCACGGGACAAGGCCGACAGCCCCAACGCCTTCGTGTTCCTCTCTTCGATCATTCACGCCCACGTCGACGAACTCTTCCCCGGCATGAAAGCCGTCGGCTGCTATCAATTCCGGGTGACGCGAAACAGCGACCTGTTCGTGGACGAGGAAGCCGTGGACGACCTGCTGATCGCCTTGGAAGGCGAACTCTCGTCCCGGCGCTTCGGCGATGCCGTGCGCCTCGAACTCGCCGACGACTGTCCGAAGCACGTCGGCCAGTTCCTCGCCGACGAGTTCTCGGTGGCGGAAGAGGACGTCTACTACTGCAACGGTCCCGTCAATCTGACGCGCATCAACACGATCCCCGACCTGGTGGATCGGCCGGACCTCAAGTACCCGGGGTTCACGCCCAGCATTCCCGCGCGAATACAGGCTGCCCCGGACATCTTCTCGGCGATCCGCAGCGGCGACATCCTGCTGCACCACCCGTTCCACTCGTTCGTCCCGGTGCTCGATTTCCTACGCAGCGCGGCGGAAGATCCCAACGTCCTGTCGATCCGCCAGACGCTCTACCGCACGGGCACGGACTCCGCAGCCGTCAAGATCCTGCTCGACGCGGCAAGACGGGGCAAGGAAGTGCTGGTGGTGATCGAGTTGCGCGCGCGTTTCGACGAGGCCGCCAATATCGAACTCGCCAACCATCTCCAGGAAGCGGGCGCGCAGGTGGTGTATGGCATCGTCGGGCACAAGACGCACGCCAAGATGATCCTCGTCATCCGCCGTGAAGACGGCGAACTGCGCCGCTACGCCCATCTCGGCACCGGCAACTACCACGCCCGTACGGCACGCGGCTACACCGACTTCGGCCTGCTCACGGCCGACGTGGACATGGCCGCCGACGTGCAGCGTTTGTTCCACCAGCTCACGACGATGGGCCGTAGCGGGGGCTTGAACAAGCTCGTGCAATCGCCGTTCACCCTCCACCAAACCATCCTGCGCCATATCGATGTCGAGATCGAAAACGCCACGGCCGGCAAGCCGGCGGGCATCACCGCGAAGATGAACCAGTTGATCGAATCGGACGTTATCAAGGCCCTGTACCGGGCTTCCCAAGCAGGTGTATGCGTGCAACTGGTCGTACGTGGAATCTGCTCGCTGAAGCCGGGAATCGAGGGCGTCTCGGAGAACATCTCCGTACGCTCGATCGTCGGTCGGTTCCTCGAACACACGCGAATCTTCCTGTTCGAGAATGGCGGGGATAGACGCATCTACCTGTCGAGCGCGGACTGGATGGGCCGCAACTTCTTTTCACGGGTCGAGACGTGCTTCCCCATCGAGGACGAGGTTAACCGGCAAGCCGTGGTCGAGCAGGGTCTCGAACCGTACCTACGGGACAACGCCCAGGCTTGGGTGCTGCAGGCCGATGGCGGTTATGAACCCGCGGCTTGCGGCGAAGACCGTCACTGCGCCCAAGAGGAACTGCTGGAGCTATTGACCCGGTAGCGCAACGCTTCCGAGGCGCGACCCGTGGGGGCTGCGATTTTCGAATGGTGAGACACCCGGCGGATCGGACTGGTACGCGGTGCTCTCATGGCTCTTCGCGTCTCGTTGCACTGAATCCGAACGTCTCTCCAGCGTCTCTTTCCCCACGGCCTGTCATCCGATCGCCGTCGACACTCGCCCAGAACAATACCGGCCCAGTCACATTCTGGCGGAAGAACAGCAGATTGCCGGTAACAGTCCCGGCCTCGATCGAGGCCTCGCCGAGGCTCGATTCTGTACTGCCGGTGAGACCGCCGTCACCGACACGCAACCGTAGTGTGAACTCAGGGGTGGGGGATTTGTCGCGAATCTCCGGGTCGAGGTCCGCCGACCATACGCCTTCGACATTGGCGGTAGGCCCCGCGGGCTCCGGGGCGTCGAACAGCCCCCACGCGCGTGGCGCGTCTAGCTGGGCCAGCATCGCACTGTAGACCAAGCCGTGAGGCGTCTGCGAAACCGTGCCCAGGATGGCGCCGCCGGTGTCGCAGTCACGGGCGAGTTGCAGCAAGCGGCGAAAGCTACGCATGTATTCCTCACTCATCGCGGCGCGAAATGGCGAGCCGAACAGGAACTCGCCGCCGGCACGCATACGACCGAAGTTGCCTTCGAGGAGTCCGTCCTGGGCGACCGCGAGCAGGCGGGGAAAGCGTTCGTAGTCGCCCCCTGAATGAGCGATCCAGTGCCGCGCCATCTCCTCTTCGTCGGCGACCAGGTCGTTTTCGCTAGAGGCAAGCATGACACCGAGAAGGTTCCCGGTCTGGCGGCGCACGTTCTCGGCGATCAGGAAGAACGCTTGCTGGCGGGCGGTGAGGGCGGATGCCTCGATGGCCTTGGCCTGTTGCGCGGAAAGTACGTTCGATTCGCGCATCTCGTCACGGGTACGCGACAATTCCTTCTGCTGGATGAACAGTCCAACAACCAGCCAGAGAAAGGCCAGCGGCGCGAAAAAGCCCTCGAAAAAACCGCCGATCGCGGCCGCTCCCTGGTGCCAGAAAGCCCAGCCCACGAACGTACCTAGGTATGCGGCGCCGCCAGCCAGCCAAACGACGGTGACCACCGAACCACCCCAAATCCGCCAATCCCAATCGCGTAGGTGCTTGTAGTTCATGTCACGCCTTGTCCACAGCGCGGGCCCACATCGTAACCGAGTGTTGGTCTTTGTTCCCCGCCGCCGGCTGATGAGGTCTCCTGCGCGCCACCGCTCGGATCATCCGTGCTGCACGCCGGTGGGCCAGCCGGGACGGGACGAGCCCGTGCCCTACAACGCGGTTACGGCCAGCTTGAGCGGAATGACCGAGAGGTATTCGGACTCCTGCTCCAGGTCGAGCTTGGTCAGAGGGTGTTCGGCAAGCCACTTGCGGGGAAACGTGACGCGGATTTCCCCCGGCCCGGATGGGGCGACCCAGAATGCCGGCAAGGTGTTCTCGACGCGGCCCCGGTGCAGGACGACTGCGAGGCGCAGCAGCACGCACAAGGCGATCAACCCCGGGTGACCCTTGAGTTCCTCGATGGGGAACTTCCGTCGGTGCGACCGAACGATCATGGACAAGTTGTGCTGTTCCGAGCGCGAAAATCCGGGCAAGTCCATGTTGTCGAGCAGGTAGCCACCGTGCTTGTGGTACTGGCTGTGGGCGATGTCCATGCCGATCTCGTGCAGCAAGGCGGCCCAACGCAGCAGCCGCGCTGCAGCGGCACCCGAGAGCGTACCCGGGGCGGCGTTGCGGGAGGAAGCGCCTAGCGTTTTCGGGGCGGGTGACTTGCCGGCCAGGTTCTCCGCGAGATCCCAGGAAACCTGCTCGAGAATCCGTGCCACCGTGCCCGCGACCCGCCGGGCATGGCGCGGG
>LXNJ01001756.1_pt1 | contig 12495 bp, 6 predicted proteins | sample 809081 | NCBI WGS metagenome assembly LXNJ01 (sample SAMN04870510, study PRJNA318959) | sponge metagenome | biome: sponge; feature: marine sponge reef; material: water | host: Petrosia ficiformis | place: Greece: Milos, Mediterranean Sea | collected 2013-05-29 | depth 5-7 m
GCGCCGTCTGAGCGACTCAATCGACCCTTAAAGAAGCTGTAGAAGTTGTCGCCGTCAGGTTCGCCGCGCCATTCGAGATTCCCACCGTGATTGCCTTCAGACGGTTTTACGCCCCAACGTTCATAGTCGACCGGACTTGGTTGGAATTTCACATCGCAATGGTCGGCGTAGCCCAGTTGACCCGGAACCATGTCGTTCTTGCCACCCCACCACACGTAGTAACCTTGATCGCGCAAGACCTTCAAAAGGTTCGGCTCGTCATAGTTCGGATTCAGCATGTGGTGCATGGTTCGATGACCACGCACATGTGGATACCAACCCGTCATGAACGAGCATCGACTAGGCGTGCAAACGGTTGCTTGCACGAAGGCGTTTCGAAATGACACGGCATCAGTTGCTACGAGCTCATCGAGGACAGGCGTCTGTACGGCCGGATGACCTAAATGTCCGACCGCATCGCCGCGCCACTGATCAGGATTAAAAATGACGATATCGGGCTGTTTCATATCTACGAACTACGCGCGCCGCATTTGGTCCGATTATTCATCAATCGCACTCGTCAGCGGTTCCGTCCCAAACTTAGAAACCGCCTCGTTGATAGGCAGGCCACTAGCGACTAGAGCTTCGAGCGAATAAATCGGCGTCATCGCAAAGATCTCGTCAATGGAGTCCTTTAGTGCTTCTAGCTCCGTATCGTCGAGCGGAGTCGACAAACTTACTAATCGCTGCAAACAATCCATTGCCAAGCCGACACTGAACACGTTCTTGTCCTCTGCGATTACGACACGCAACACAGAAATCGCCGAAGTTAGTGCATCACCGAGCTTGTCCGCGCCGTGTGAACATAAGATCACCAGCGACCAAAGTACATTCTCGCGGACAACAGAACGAACCGGTTCATACCGGCTCTGGCCGTAGTCGAAACCAATTCCCTCGCATACATCGCAATCGTCATTCGGTCGAACCATTTTGATACTGCGACCCTGAGCACGATCCATGCTCAATCGATTTTCCTCTCGATCTAGACTCTGAACTAAATACGATGCAACGAGACTAATCGTGCGGTCTATTCGAGTTCCATGCGCAATGATCCGACGCCCAAGACAGCCCATCGCATCTGCAGCGACGGAGCGCACATACGCAGAAGGATCTTCGAGTAATCGACGCCCTAGCGCATGAACGACAGCTGCAGTACCTGAACCCGCGCAACCGAGTCCGAAGGCAGCGGCCTTTCGAACCCACCTGGCATGCGAGTCGATGCCGGATAAAAACAGTTCAGTCGCCTCCTCGCCAATCGCGATCGATCCATAGAGCGCAGCCCTACGCACGTTTTCGCGGTCACTGTGTAGGGCGTCACGAAGGTGTCTCAGTGCCTGAGTGCGCATTGGATGCTCGGCGAGTCTATACGCGGCGCCGATACGTTTCGCCTCGTTCGAGTCTCCCTTCAATCTCATTTGTTCGCTGAGATTAGTAACTCCGTCTTGATTACTGTCACGCGCTGTCGTCCGGATTGACGCTGATGTTCCCGAAGTTGACCAGTTGTAGTGATAGCGCCAAACCGCAACTACGTCGTCATCGACACCGTCCAGCTCTTGTCCCGTCAGCTCGTCGTTCAATTTCGACTTGAAGTGGACTTTGACCATATTTTCTTGACGACGAGGTTCAGTCGTTCGATACAACCAGAAACGCCACATGAACCGCGGGTTGGTCTTCCACGTATGCCAATCATCCCGACGGTGATTGCCTCGATGCAGAAGATTGTGTGAATAAAGCACGACGCTGCCAGCCTTCAGCGGACCAACTTCATACGTCTGGCACAGCGGCCACTTCAGATCAAGAACCGATTGGCGCATTCGGATATCGTGGTCCGTCGTTTGGTTGACGATGTCTTCGATGTCGTAGTTTGAGCGAGGTCCGCTGATGGGGACGCGTTCCATCCCACTTATCTGGTAGCCGAAATCCAAGTGGTCCGCACCAGCAAAGTTGTCATGGTTCTCTTCATGATTAAAAGTCCAATACTGCGAATACGGTACGGTCGCGGTTGGTCCCATATCAGCCTTGACTTCCTGCGGGTAATAAAGCATCTCTAGCTGAATCGCATGGTGATGCCGCTGCTTCCGCATGTTGTACGGACCGTTGTCGTCTTTATGCCAATGCTGATCGTTTGACCCACTCATGAATGGCGTGTTGTGTGTAAAAGGCACGATCGCGTAGTTCTTGCCGACCAACATCTCACAAGCTTCCCGAACCCCTGGCGCATGTGTGACTTTCATGATGTCTGGGACGTTTTCCGCAGTGATGCGCACTTTGTTTTGGAACGCCAATCGTTCCTTTTCGTAAATCTCAGCGTGCGTTGACAACGGAATGCCGAGTGCTTCTGGCGCCAGTACCACCAACCCTCGGGTTACGTAATCACGAACAATGCAGTCACGGGGCGTCGATTGGATGGCCTGAATTTCCGTCTCAGCATTTGTGCGGTCTACTAATGAGACAGTTTGTTGTTCTTGCATACTTCTCTAGCAACGTGATTCACGTTAACCACGGCGACAGGGCGTCGTGATGGTCGGTAAATTCTGCTTAGTCGCCAATTCCCCTTATACGCAATCGCGACAGTACAGGACTGACTATCAAGATTAACAACGCGATCATTTTCCACTCGTTAGAGGTCCCACCATCTCGTATGCTAAATCAAGCGTCCATATGATTTGCGGGTTGCGTCTTGGCGCAAAATCTATCAACAAGCAATACAGTCCCGACGAGTTAGACGATGAACCAAGTTAAGCAAGTACTGCAGAGCGGCAAAACTGCCATCGGTACCACCGCTTCGCCGAGCAGTGAAACTAGATTTCTCGCAGGAGCTGGTTTTGATTTCTTGTTGTTCGACACACAACATTCGCCGACCGAAATAAAACAGTTAGGTCCGGCGATCGGAGCAATGCGTGGACGCGCTGCGTCACCAATCGTACGGGTTGGCGAGAACCATGCAGATCAAATCTGCTACGCCCTTGACGCAGGCGCAAGAGGCATCATCGTGCCGATGGTAAACACACCAGATCAAGCGGCGAATATGGTCAGTTACTGTCGTTATCCCTTCGCGGGAGTACGAAGCTCGGCAGGGATGCGAGGCGAGTGGGGTGAATTCAAAGACTATCGAGCTTACATGGACGCTGTCAATGATCAAGTCCTCATCGCGCCAATGATTGAAACCATGGAAGGCATGGACAACCTCGATGAAATCATAAAAGTGCCTGGTATCGATGTCCTTCTCGTCGGACCTTCGGATCTCTCAATCAATCTTGATGTACCACTAGATTACACCAGTGCGACCTATAAAGATGCTCTTACGCGCATTGGCAGCGCATGCAAGGATGCAGGAATAGCGGCCGGGATGTTCTTCGTTCCTCCCGGTATTACCCCTTCGACACTCGTTGATTTAGGTTTTCGATTCTTTACTATGCCATGGGAAGGATGGGCAACTCGTGGTGTGACGGATGGCATCGCGGCGTTACGCACTAGCCGCTAAGAGTCGCTACGCACGTTTAAATCTAAGTGGAGGCGCTTTAGATCAACACAATCGAACCTTCAGCATTTCGTGTGACGCCGTAGATTCACCGATAGCTCGTTTTACTTAGCGGTCAATCATCTCGTCGAAGAATATCGTCGTTACTTTAGACGCGTACGCTCGGTTCTTGCTCCACGCCTTGAAATTTCGTGAATCCCGAAATAGAATAATGGGTTAACCGTCGCACGACTCATTCAGCGGGAAGGTAAATGAGCGTTGCAGGTACAGCGTCTACACCGCCCGGTGGTATGGATCCGCATAGCTACGCACGCAGTCTGATCGCGTTTTTACTCAGCTTAACCCTTGGCTGTGTAGGTACGTCTATTTGGGCACAAGAGGAAGAGGAAGAAGCTGAGACGAGTACCGAATTCGGTATTCAAGCACCGATAAGCGATCAAGACGGTCATCCCACTTTCGCTAGTCCACACTTCAATCCCCTAGCGCTTCACGGCGATCTTGTTTACGTTGTCAACACCCCATCCGACACGTTGGACGTTATCGATCCGTCATCAAACGAAGTCGTGCAGCGGATCAATGTCGGTATCGATCCGGTCAGTGTCATTGAACGACCAAATGCCAATGAAGTGTGGGTTTCAAACCACGTTTCCGACACGATCAGTGTCATTGACACGGATCCAGACAGCACGTTTTATCACCAAATCGTCGCAACGATCCAGAACGTCGATCGGTATACCTTCAGTACCATGTTCGACGAACCCGTTGGGATCGCATTCACGCAAGATGGGAATAAAGCTTACGTCGCGCTCGGTCCGTCAAATCGAATCGCAGTGATCGATGCTGACACTCGTACAGTAACAAAACACCTCAAAATCAACGCGCAAGATCCAAGGGCCTTGGTCGTGCGCGGTACACGTCTCTATGTGCTTGCGTTTGAATCAGGGAACACCACGCAGCTATCTGGCTGTAATCCTGATCAGATCGACGGCACCATGTGTACGTATGACGCAATACAGGAAACTCATACCACAAACAACGTACTTTCGCTCCACTACGACGTCGACATCGTTCGAAATCCAAAAGTTCCAGATCGCGACCTGTTCGTGTTCGATACTCGAAGCGATCGATTGCTTGATCAGGTCGATGGCACTGGTACGCTCCTCTACGGGCTCGCGGTCGATGGGAGACGCAATGTTTACATTGCTCAAGCAGAAGCTCGTAACGATGCGAACGGCCTAGCTGGCACGCAAGGGCACGGCTTAGCAGAGATGGAAAATCGCGCGTTTCTTAATCAGATCACGCGTGTCAGCTGCGTTGGCCAACGCTGCGAAGAACCCGAAATCTTCGAACTCGAACCACTCCCACCTGAGCACCCCGGAACCGGCATGGCGTTGGCGACACCGTTCGCCGTCGAGGTAACCAAGGACAACTCGACGCTCATCTCTACGGCTGCGGGATCCGACAAGCTATTCGTTTTTGACATCGAATCCGAAAGTGTGATCGGGCGTGTCGATGTCGGCGCTGTACCGCGAGGCGTGAAACTGGTACACAACGATGAGGACGTCGTCACCGATGCATGGGTAATGAATGCAGTTGCAAACACCGTGACTCATGTCGATCTGACGACACTATCCGAACCCACAATCATGGCGACGATCACGTTGAGTGATCCAACTTCCGAGCAGATGAAACTCGGTCGCATCGCGTTTAACAACGCTAACGCTTCAACAACTGGCACATTTTCATGCGAGAGCTGCCACCCAGACAACAACGTCGATCAGCTCGTGTGGATCCTCGACACGCCGCTCTGCGATCACCCTGGTTGCACGCAGATTCCTCCGCGTCTAACGATGCCAGTTCGGGGATTGCGTGACACCCAACCGTATCACTGGGATGGAATTCCCGGAGACCCCTACGGCGGAATAAACGTCCAAAGCCTATGGGAGGACGTTGAACCTAATTGCGAGCTAGACGATCCTGAGTCGTGTACGCGATTTCTCGTTGACGGCAGCTTAGGCACGACGATGTGCGATGTGACCGACTGTCCGGTGAACGAGGAAGACAAAGGCGGAGCTTTGGATATTGAAGATCGAGATGCCCTAGCTCACTACATCCTCAATGTTCCCTTCCCGCCTGCGCCGAATCGCCCATTCGACAACGAACTATCTGCTTCCGCGAAGGAAGGATTCTTTGAATTCAATTTTCTCAACGAATCGGGAACGTCAACCGGTTCGCAACCGTGCGGCGCATGCCATAAACCACCCTTCCTAACGACGACGAACACACCGTCAGCCACCAACGTAAATGCAGATGTCGGATCGTTCAACGGGATGGACGCACCAACTTGGCGCGGCGCGTATGACCGATGGATTGTGACACCACAAGCTCGATTTAATGTCATCGATCTCATTGAACGTATAGGAATGGACTTGGATGAGGACATTCCAGAGCAGGAAGTTTGGTTCCATGCGGGTGCACGTACGCAAGCGAATTGGGATATGGTGCTTGAATACAGCACAGGCTTTTCTGGTACGTTTGCGCGACAAGCAACATTCAATGCTTCGCTCGCAGATGACAACATCCACACCACAATGACTAATCGAATCGTCAGCGCACTTGTCGAGGCCGCAGATAGTGGCGCAGTCCTATTACACGCTGATGGCGCGTACATTGAACAAACCTCGGATGAAGCGGAAGTGCTCGAATCTGATTCAAAAGACGATACGGCCGCTGAGACAGTATCGGGACTCGCTTTGGAATACGTTGATGGTGAATGGCGCGACCGTTCAGACAGCGAAATCACTTACGAACTCGACGACCTACGGGCTGATGCAGTCGATGGGAATCTCGTACTTACATTTACCGCTCGAATCGGCGAAAACGTTCTTCCCGATTACCCTCAACCTGCCATCTGGCCGTTTTGGAACAGGTTCAATACCGACTACGACGGCATTGTGCAGCAGTCACCTACCGTGGAGATTACTTATCTAAGTGATGACCTGACCCTTACGATAAAAGGACGTCATATTGAAGATGATGCGCTAATTTACGTTAACGGACACCTCGCCGACGGCACAGTGGCGTGCGAAACCGAGACGCTGCCTACGTGCGAAGATGAGACAATTATCGTGACACTCGATGAAGCACCAGCGCGATACGGACTGAACTTTCTTCAGATTCAAAACTACGACGGCATGATCAGCAACGATGTCATGTTCTTCTCGCAAGGAGTCGAAAAACCGAGTACGAGCGGGAATCTAATCGTCAGCGGCGGCGACTTCGACCAATTTGTCTTCCCGCTGTTCGAATTTTGGAATACAGTAGAGTTAGACGGAAACGACATTTCACTGAGTAACGGGCGTATCAATGCTTCGATAAGAACCGTAAACACGGATCAACCATGGCGTGCACAAATCAGCCACCATGTCTCCGTCGTCGAAGGTCAGGAGTATTCAGTTTGCTTCCGCGCTCTGGCGAACTCCGAGCGTAGCATATCGGTTTACGTCGATCAGAGCATGCACGAGTGGCAAGGTTTGACTCGTGAAGAAGTCGATTTGACAAATTATTGGCAAAACTACAAGCACACGTTCACTGCTGATCGAACCGACATCACTGCTCGGGTTGCATTCGACTTCGCTGGAGCGTTCCCCTCAGTGCAGCTGGACAATGTTGGGTTCTACGAGGGTGATGAATGCGGTACCCCTACAACTATTGCACCTATCGGTTTTCATACAAGTCGCTGAAGGGCAACAAAGTACCTCGTACGTCCACCAACTCCTAAAACAGACGAGTAATTCGACTTTATAAGGGACCTAAGCTCCCTTGAGCAGAGCATCTCTACCTGATCCACGACTTTCGTTAATGAAGGCCATTCGATCGTAAAAAGCGGTGTAGAACCCAGCTTTCTCTGATGCGTTTCGTGTAGGTACATACCTTCATGTGTCAAGAGCTCGTTTTGCAATTGTTTTAGAACTATATTTGCAAATCATTTATAGCTTGATTTGCAATTTGGTACATTCAAGCATCCGTTCGATTGACGAACAAAGAACATCCTAGTTTCGCACTCAGGTTCCTCGCACAAGCATTGCGGCCCAAACCTTCGTAAAGGCTCATTAATCTAGCGTCAAATTGGTCGGAATACTCTTGTCAGAGCGACCCGATAGCGCTTTGTACACTCTGATCGTCCCACAACACACGCAATTCTTCAAGTGGGGCATTCTCTACCGACGCAGGTAATCCGAAGATAGCAGTTGATCGGGATTCCTTGTTATATGGCAACCAATTCGACAGCTTGTCGGTTGCTGGATTGCCGGAGCAAGCAAATGCCAACCACACGTCCATGGTCGTTTCTGCTAATTCAATATGTTCACGCTCGGCACCGAAAAATCGACGAGTGCCTTCATTGAGATTGTTCGTGCCAAATACATAACCAATGTCGATCGCGTGACAAGATTTCAATATTCCGCCTGATACGGGAGATTCGACGGTAAACAGATATTGGTAAGCACTCTTTCCTCGCGCGTTCATCGTCTCCGCCAACACGATGCCGGGTAAACGGAACGCACGATCGGATTCGATCGTTTGCCAAACATCCGCGAATGACACGCTGTCGTCCCCTCGGGCGAGAATTTCATGGTAAGAATGACCAAGTGCTCGCAAGTCTGGACGGCCGTTTCTAAGTGAGAGTCGTCGATCGAAGTCCTCTTGCGTCATGTTTTGGATCGATGGATCCATCACGCCGAAGAGAAACCACTCATCGCGTGTGCAGCCGACTAATATCGCAACATCGTCAGCGGAGCCGTTCGCCACACAGTCAATTGGACGGGCAGGAATCTGAGTGCCGTCGATACATGGTTCGTAGCACATCCACGGTAATTTAGCTGAAACCTCCGCACCAACTCGCGTGATTTCCTCAGCCGATAGTTCATACAGCTTATTCAGGTTGCTATTCGGTGAAATCTCAAGTGCAGCGAGTAATTCCGACGCGACTTCGATTGATTGGGCAACAGTATTGGCCGTGTGGGCGGCTCCGCTCTGCGGAATTGCCTTGTGAAAGAGCCCTTTTGCTTCACGCAACGCTAAGAGCGCACCGACACTCATACCGCCGGCGGACTCGCCAAATATCGTTACGTTACCTGGATTGCCGCCGAAACGACTGATGTTGTCACGAACCCACGCAAGCGCAAATGCTTGATCCAACAATCCTTCATTGCCGGTCGAAGGGATGCGACCACCGGTGACTTCGTTCAGGTTTAGGAAACCCAACGCCCCTAGACGGTAATTGATGGTCACCACGACCACATCACCGCGACGAGAAAGAATCGAACCGTCATAAATCGGCGATGAGCCTGAACCAGTGACGAAAGCACCACCATGTATCCAAACCATTACCGGTCTAGAGCTCCCTTCCGTACTAGGCGTCCAGACGTTCAAACTTAGGCAGTCTTCGTCTAGAACTGGCGGTGCTGCGTCCTCCGCAAACGAAAGTACACCTTGTTCCGTTGCGACAACCTGCCAAGAGATGGGACCAAATTCATCACCTCGTCGCACGCCAGTCCACGCAGGTGGCGGCTTCGGTTCAGACCAGCGGTCCTCACCAGTCGGCGCGGCTGCAAACGGAATGTGCTTGAACGCGATTACGCCATTCTGTTCAAAGCCTTCGACGCTGCCGTACGCGGTTTCAACCTGAGTCATGGGATAGCTACCCGTGGAAAGTAAGTGCGTCGCAGATTATTCCGATGACACAACCGCGAGCTTTGTAACGAAGGGAATGCCTATTTTTTAGCTTCGATACTCAAGGGCTCAGGCTGAGTGGGTCGATGAGGGTAACGCGCATTTGGTGGTTCAAGAATCGCGAGTTTGCGATCGTCAACATCTGGGTAACTGCGAAAATCATCGGGATCGTAGTAATCAGCTGACCATGTCGAACCATGGGGTGAGAACTTGTAGAAAAGCGTACGGCGTGGCGCATCTACGGTCCAAGGCAACGTACCATGTGTCAACGCTTCCGTAAACACGATCGCGTCACCAGCATTTGCTGGAATTCGTTTCACACACTCAGGAACACCTTTCGTTAAGTCTCGCCATTCGTTCGGAATGTCAACATTAGATTTATGCGAACCTGGCACGCAGCCGAATCCACCGTCATTTGGATGCGTGTCGAAGAGTTCAAAGGACACCGATACAAGACCGTTATAAAAGCGTCGATCGTGGTACGCACTGAATTGTGACCCGCCAGTGATCCTCCAGCCACCATGTAACGATGTACCGGCAAATCCTTTCTTCACATGGGTGTGTACATTGATGTGGTCAAGACGAAAAGTCGGTATGGCAGGCAATCCCCGCGCAGCCCGACCTTCACGAACTCCGTGATTGCCAATGATTTCTTCAAGTAGCGGGGTCATGGTCGGCAAGTCCAGTAAATCTCGCCAGACCTTTCCCCAGTGCAAGGGACCTTCGGATTGAGGCACAGGCGGGAACTGCTCCGTAGAACCTCGTAATGTTTCTAGGAGCTCTTTAACCTGCGCTTTCGTCAGCGCATTGGGTATTACTAAATATCCAAACGTGTCGAACAAGAAACGTTGTTCGTCAGTAAGACCTGAGCTTAGTTCTGTTGTGTTACTCACGATACAGTCTATGAGATGGAGCTAAATTCAATAAAGTCTGCGTATTAACTACGCAACGCCTAAACGAACATATTGTTCTTCTGGCGCTTCGACATTTTTCAGACCCTCGCGAAGTAACTCGATCATGTCGGCTTCATCTTGACCGTCCAAGCGATTTTCGTTTTCACTAGGGTCAAGCTCAATGTCGTACAAGTGGTGCTCGTTAACGCGTGGCTTCGCACACCAGTAAGGCAGCAAGTCACCTTCTTGAAACGGCTGACGAATCACTGGCACATCGGACCCTGGCATGAAATCAAGAGTCGCGCGATGATCGGGATTCGGCCATAGTCGATGGATTCCTGCGTACAACATCGTAGACCATCGATTGGACCACATGGACAGCGGGAATGCATCATCCACTGGAGCACGAGCGTATTTGCGATGCCCGTCGTACACCATCACCCAGTTGCCAAAGACTCCACCAATCGCCCACTCTCTCACACGGTCGGTGGTTCCCGTTAATAACGGAACCAGCGATTCACCGTGCGTACGATGCGTTGGTTCAACGTCGAATACATCGCACAAGGTCGCATTGATGTCGACATTGGTTGTCAGCGAATCAACCTGTTTGGCATCAACGCCAGGATACGCAATATATAACGGCGTGTGTCCGAGGGGTTCATACTGAGGTACCTGAGGTTTACCCCAGATGTCCTTCTCGCCAAGATAGTGTCCGTGGTCAGTGCACAGAACCACCATCGTGTCCTTCCACTTGTCGTTTCGATCGAGCGCGTCGAGCACCTTTCCGAACCAGTGGTCGATCATGGATAACTTGGAACCGTAGTTACATCGAATGTGACTTCCCTCACGCTGCGTGATTACCCCGCGCTCTACATTTCGCACCCCGTAGGGTGGCCAGATGATGCGCGGACCTTTCCAAGATGGGTCGTATCGATCCATCCATGGGATTGGCGAATCGAATGGCTCGTGCGGGTCGAACTCGTCAACGTACAGCATAAACCGATCGTGAAAGTCGGCGTTTAGGTCGATCCAGTTCGCAGTTGCCTGCATGGTCTTAGGACCCGGAAAGTCCAGTTCTTCACGAAAATACGTGCGCGAACGGTCGTAATGCCATTCTCGACTCCCGGCCGGTAATGCCGGTGCACCTATCCACGAAGGATCCGGTCGAGACTTCCACGGATCGTTTTCGTGACCTCGCAGATATTCCCATGCGAAAAAATCGGTGTGGTAGTTCTCGCCTCCGGTCTCGAACAGGTGTGGATGATCGGTGAACAGCATCGTATTGACGCCTGCTTCACGTAAATGTGCAGTAATCGGCCGTTCCCATAGCTCAATCGATCCCCAGGGTTTCCACAGAAAATCGAGGGCACCGCATAGCAGATCATGCCTAGCTGGCATACATGGGAAGGAACCAATGAAGTGCCTGTTGAACCGAACAGCTCGCTTCGCGAAACGATCGATGTTTGGCGTATCGAATTCCGTGCCGCCGTAATCACCGATCATGTGACGATTCAGGCTATCCAACAAGATGACGATGGCGTTTTGCGGTTTAGGCAACGATGACATCGTACGTCTCCACGACTTTAGAGTTGAAGAACGACATGAACATGGATGAACTCAAGCGTTCACTGAATAATACGATGATCAATTGGCGTTGAAACGAGAACCTTGATGCCCGCGAAACCTGACACAACAACAGTGTTTGACGAAGAGATATGTGTGCCTGGACTGGACGACTGGGTTTCAAGTATCAACGAAGTCGGGTACGTCGTGATTCCAGATTGGCTCACCGAGGAAAGAGTCAAGAAACTCAGCACAGATTTGCGACGCGAAGTGAATCCAATTCGCGAACTAATGCCGCCAGACTTTACGACCGTACGCGCGCACAATCTTCTCGCAAAGACTCGATGTGTCGATGACCTCGTATGTGATCCTCGATTGGTCGCACTCGCCCAAGGTGTGTTAGGACCTCACATCCAGGTCTCAGTCGTCGCGATGTTCGATCTGTTGCCAGGCGCTAAGCCTCAGGGATTGCACCAAGACGACGGTCTATGGCCTATTCCACGACCACACCCGCCGTTCGTGGTCAACGCAGTGATTGCAGTCGACGAATTCACGAAAGCAAACGGTGCCACGCAGATCGTGCCGAAATCGCATTTGTGGCACGACCAGTCCGTCAAGCAGCCTCCTGACGTGTCTCCAATTCAGGTTGAAATGAAGCCAGGCACCATGCTGATCTGGACCGGTGCGGTGTGGCACGGCGGGGGCGGCAACACGACAAATCAGAGCCGACTCGCCATCGACATCAACTTCAATCTGTCCTACCTCGCACAGCAGGAAAACCAATTT